>OJIX01000779.1_pt1 | contig 12081 bp, 7 predicted proteins | sample 1595981 | NCBI WGS metagenome assembly OJIX01 (sample SAMEA4350138, study PRJEB24818) | metagenome | biome: human; feature: gut; material: faeces | place: Denmark | collected 2013-09 | reverse complement strand
GGGCACATACGGCAGTTAAAATGTTTCTCTTGTTCATATCTGTTAATTGTTAAATAGTTAAATTCCAATATGATTATTTTTGAGGCATGTCTTATTTCAAATTACCGATGGCGGTATTCATGTTGTTCAGACGCTCGGTATAGCAGGCCTTCATGTTCTCTATGACCTTGTCATAGTCCAGACGCTCGTCACCGCTGAAGTCGATGTACCAGCTGTATCCGGTACGCTCCTGCGACTCTATCGGCCATATCTGTTGGTTGTAAGTGTCGGAGAGCCTGTTGGCCTCACCCAGCCTGTCGATGGTGGCGGTCACGCCCTGCAATACGCCATACAGCGTCTGCCAGCGGCTCTTGACTGTGGCCCTGAACGTGGCGTCGCCAAACAGCAGCGGATACCACATGTAGGGCGCGTCGCCATCGGGGGGATTTTTGTAAGAATACTGCGTGTAGAGCAGCGTGTTTGTACCGAAACCCAAATTGCTGTGACCGTAGTAGCTGTTGATCGCATTGATGTTCGCGATGTTGGGGAAAGTCTGGTAGTCGAAGTCCCACACGGGGCCGGCGCAGAGCTTGCCGGTACCGTCCTTGTACATGTACACGCTCTTGGGGTGGCGGTACTCGTTGTTCATCGTCAGCTCCTGCACTATCCAGTAGTCGGCCACCGAGTTGATGTCGAGTTTCTCGTAGGCCGCCGTATAGTTCCCATCATGCAGCTTGTTCTCGATGTCCTGTACCCAGTTCTTCACATAGTTCCATATCGTATTGTCGGTTATCTCGTCCTTGCTCTGGCAGGGCAGTTTGTAGTACGAGGTATAGAACTTGTTGTACTCGTCGTAGTTGTCGTCGAACTCCAGCAGATAGCCGCAGTTGGCGGTGGTGGGAGTAGTTCCTTTTTCCTTAACATCCTCGAAGCAGTCCTGTATGGCCAGACGGTTCTTGTCTATCTTTATCTGCTCGCACAGGAAGTAGTTGCCCACATGCACGCCGTTGAGCACCAGCTCCACGCTCTTGCCGTGCGGTTGCCAGGGCAGGCCGGGTGCGTCCGTGCCGCTGAAAGCCGCGCGCACCTTGTCGGCGATGTCGAAGGCCACGCCGTTGCGCATCAGCGAGCGGTCTATCCAGTTGGCCAGCAGGCACCAGCGCTTGTGCTTCTTCATTCCGAGAACTTCCGTCTTCGATTCCAGCTTGATGGCAAAGGGTTTCTTGGGGAAGTTTCTCGTGGAGTTTCCGCGCAGGCGGAAGCCGCAGTTCATCTCCGCCAACGAGACGTTACCGTTCTCGTAGATGGCGATGCGGTCGGTCGTGTTGAATTCGGCATCCTTGGCGGGCACCGTCATGTCGAGGAACGTCTCCGAGCCGTTGGAGCCGCCGGTCATCACCACCACGGGGAGGCCCGTGTTGGTCACCGTCACCACATAGTCGCGGCTCATGCCTCCCGCTGTCACCGTATAGGTCACGGGCGAGCTGAAATCCTGCGCGCTCACGCCGCTGGTCTGCTCCGCACCGTCAACCGTCACAGTGGCTCCTTCGGTCACGGTGAAGGTCGGCACTAAGGTGAAGTCATAGAGATAGGGTATGCACCCGCTTATCTCGCCTTGGGGATTACCCTCTTCGGTGGTGACGGCCAGTTCCTGCCCCGTCACGCTTCTCACCGTGGTTTTGCTGCCGTCGTAGTAGGCCTCCCTTGCCAAAATCTTGCCCTTGTTGTGGGCAGTCTCAAAGCCGAACGAGAGGATTTCCGGTTCTTCACCGGCGGTGATGTCCTCTATCGTCAAGCCGTTGTCCTCCACCGTGGCGGCGGCGAGGTGAAGCGGTATGTCATAGCAGCCGCCTGCCGCGAGGTCCTGCCGGGCCGTCACCCTGAAACTTATCCGGTGCTTGTCCGTGGCAAGATGTATCTGCAATGCCTGTCCGCTCCTTATCACGGGGGCGATGCAGGCATAGGCTTCCACCTTGCCGGTAAGCGCGGGTTCGTCGGTCAGGTTCACTGCCAGACCGGTAACGGCTTCGCCATCCACGGGAGCAAGTCCCGCATCGAGGTCGGTCAGGTTCATGGTGAACCCACCGGCCCAAGGCTCGGCCTTTCCGGTGCTCTCCTCCGGCTCTTCCACATGAATGCTCACCAGACGCTCGTCGGTGCTGACACCATCCACGCCCGAGGCGTCCACCTCGAAGCGGAGCATGGCCACCATAGGGCGGAAAGCGAAGTGCCACGAGTCGCCGCGCCGTGTCACCGTGGCGCTTGCCTTGATGTCGTTGTCGGAAATAGAGGCCGCACCGGTCCAGTATTGTTCACGCCGACGGTCACGGGTATGGCCGCCGCATCCGTGGCATCTTCCCGGTAGGGATAGTAGGCATAGAGCGGCGTGTCGCCCGATGTCACCTCACCGGAGAAGGTGGCGGTGGCGGCGGGTTCGGTATGGGTTCCCTCGAACGGGGCGTTGGCGGTCGACTTGCCGAACACGCCGATGCGGTCGTCGGGTGACCAGAGGATGCCGGTGACACCGGCGGTGGAGCCGGCATCGTCGATTTGCGAGCGCGAACCAGCCTGTGAACACGGGGCTGTTTCCGCCGTTATCTCAATCCGTTCTTTTCCCCCGGACAGCATATCGGTGTCGGCACACCCCGCCGCAAGAACGGCGATGAGTGCCGACAACAGGCAGCCGAAGGAGTATTTCTGTATTCTCATGTCTTTTTAAAGATTTGTAAGTAATGTCGATGCGTTTCTATTCCACGCCGAAGCCCACGCCCTTGTCGGTGTAGCTGCTGTCGTAGGAATTGCCGCCGGTGGAGCCGGAGGTGGAACCGTCGCGCACGCAACGCACGCTGTAGGCATTGGTCATGTAACTGAAATGCAACGCATCCACAACGGTGGCTTTGCTGCCGGCGGTGTAGCTGCCTATGGATAGGCATTGCGCATTATGCGCATTTTTTTGAGGTGCGCTGCTCCAATAGTACGCCGTGTAATTCAACGTGCAACAGGGGGCGTTGCCGCCAACCCACAAAGAGCCGTCAGCCGAACCGCGCGAACCGACCATCGGATAAAACGTCCCGACTGCATCGGTCGTGTTCTTCTTGAACCAGAATCCCCCGTCGTATTTCACATAATTGACATAATCCAGACGATAATTGTCGCTGACCGACGCATTGGTGCCCCGATAGTTATTCACGAATCCTGTCCATGCGAATTTGCTCGCCACCCGGTAGCCCGCCGGGCTGGGGTCATAGATTGTCTTTACGTCCGTCCACCCCTTGGTTTCGTCAGCAGACGCATCATCGAGGTAGTTGGGGTATTTCCATGTATAAGCATCTTTCAGATTGTTGTCGCCCCACAGAAGGTTGTTCTGCGTGCTCAGCCAGTTTTCGGGTTGCGACGACAGGCGTATCAAGGCTCCGGGATTCTCTATTCCCGTAACGATGGTCGAGCTTTCGACATTATATACGGGATATGTAGTCTCAATGGCCGTTTCCTTTCCATCCACATAATATTTCAGGCTGTTGGGGATGGGGTCTTTGCGTCCCCATTGATAGAGCGTGGCGAGGTACGATGTAGCGGAATGCGCCCCCAGCGGGCGATCCATCATCATGAATGCCGCCCCGTTGTAGTTGGTCACCTCCTCATCGGCGGGCAGCGTGTCGCCGGTGCCCCAGATGTGCCAGCTCCACAGGATGTCGCCCGTGCAGCCGTCGCCGCTGTAGACGGCAATCAGGGCGTTGCCCGTGTTCCCGGTGGCGGTGTAGTACACCCGTCCGTCGTCGGCAAGGCGGACGCTGCCCTCGTCGATGAAGCCCTGCGTATCCTGCCACAGCACTTTGGCGGACTTCGGATTTATCTTCGACGAGGTGACATGGAAGCCGGCGCCGGGGATGATGCCCTTGTCGCCGTTGCCTATCTGACGGGCGTAGAACGAGTGTTCGCCGGCGGTGGTTATCATGTAGCAGTTGGCGGTCTCCTCGGCCGGTTCATCGGGTTCGTCAACATCCTTGATGACGGCACCGTTGTTGGCGAGCACCGTGGCGTTGAGCGGGACATCGTAGAACGCGCCTCCCTCCATCGTGCCAAGCAGCGCGGCGGTGAAGGTCGCGACATGCCGGTCGGTGGTGATGACGAAGTCGAGCTTGGTGCCCCCGGTGCATCCGGGAGCTGCCACGGCGTATGCCGTTACCTGACGGGACAGGGCGGGCCGCCCTGCCATGTCGACCGTCAGCGTGGCGGCGGCATCGACCGGTGTCAGGTCTGCGTCAGGGTTGTTCAGGTCGCAGGTGAAGGCTCCCGACAGGCTGCCCGTGCCGGCTGTCATCCCTATCGACAGCAGCGTCTCGTCGGCGGCCAGCCCGCTGACTGCGGAAAGGTCGATTTGCAGGCGCAACAGCGTGACCATCGAACGGAAACGCATGCGGTAGGAACCGTCGGACTGCCGTTCGGCCGACGAGGACGCCTTGAAGTCGTAGGCGGCCACCGAAGCGACATCGGAGTAGGTCTGCACGGCGGGGATATTCACAGGAACGGCTGCGGTGTCGGCCGCACCCTCCGTATAGGGGTAATAGGCTGTCGACGGAGTGCCGGAGAAAGTGCCGGTGTAGGAGAAGGTTGTCTCGTCGGCGGCAGTCTCATTGGCGGATGTGAAGCATACGTTGGACTGCGATGCGCCGAATACGCCTATCCTGTCCCCCGGACTCCATTGCATCACAAGGCTGCCATCGTCGGCGATACCGCCCACCTGCGACCGGGAGGAGACACCGGAGAGTCCGGCGTTGACCGCCCGGATTGCCGTCAGGGGTTGTGCGGAGGGCATGTCGCCCTCCGCCGTACAACCCGAGAATGCGGCCGCGGCAAGCAAGCCCGACAGCAAAATCGTTATCTTGATTTTCATAAAATAGTATCTGATTGTTTATTATTTGATGATCGAACCGCCGGGACGGTAGGATGAGTCATGGGTGGCCTGCGGTGAAGCGGACGGTTCTACATCGCGGACAGGACGGATTCTGAAATTTCCAGAATAATTACCATAGAGAGTCATATATGGATTCCCGTTATAGGTATCTATCATAAATGGGTTCTCCTTTCCTGCTCCTGTCGCGGTATAGAATGTACTCGACGCATAATGAGTGCCGGTCGTAGGCATATCCAGTTCGCTCCAATATCCCAGCATCAGGACCAGCTCGCGCTGGTTGGGCACGCGCCACTGTCCTTTGTCTTTGCCGTCGGCATCCTGCGTATAGTTGGCAGCAGCAAGGTTGACCAAGGTCTTTATCTCATCTCGGGTAAATTCAGACTTACCGCTTGATGTCATTTTTACAGTCGGGGTGAAAGTATAATCTATATTGTTATTATTAACACCATTAGGATTACAGCTAACCTGACATATCTCACTTCCATTGACATAAACAGAAAAGTTGAAAGAAGAACTATTTGTGGTTGCGCTAACCGTATAGCCGTTGTTGATACTGGTTATCGTGTAACCGCCGGAGACCGTTAAAGAAGCATTTTCAGGCAGATTTGTTATGTCAAGGTTGACAGTATAAGCATAAGTACAATCCCCATAAGAACCTGATCTTCTTACCGTTGACAATTTTGCCGATACAGCCACATCAAGGGCGGAAAGAATCAAATCGCCTGAAGCTACCTCGAATGCCAGCGGAACAGTGTTACTATACTCACGCTCTTTATGATTTGCCGCGTATTCTCCTGTCATTATTGAATTACGGACACATGAACTCGACAGGCTGGATAGTGTGATTATTTTACCGTTGCATGTAGAGAACGTTGTCGGTTTTTGGTTGTACATGCCATTGCTCAGGTTTCTGATGCAACGCATGTCAAGATTATTATTATTATTATTGCCGAAAGACGCTCCCTCGATGGCCCACCATACTGCCGAGTTACCGCTTGAACTGGTGTGAAGAAGACCGGCGGGGCCTTCAACATCAGTAGAAGTTGCAGAACTCAAATTTGAGGCATTGTACGGACGATATGCACCGAGGTTGTTATCGCCCAGCCAAAGAGCGATGCACTGGTTTCGGGCAGGCACATACCACTTCAGTTCGTCGTCCGAGATTTTGCCGTCGTCGTTCGTGTCGCGGTTGCGTGACATGGCGGCCAGGTAAGAGTAATTATAATTGCCTGAGAAGTTGAATTTGACATCGGCTTTGCTGCCTTCATTAACCGAGACTACCCAACCGGCGCTGCTGTCGTAATTATTATTGCTGTTTTTGTCGTTAATCAGTTTTTTGGTATTATCCCAGCCGTCGGTATTATTTAACCCGGACGGGGAGGCAGAGCCTCTCGTCATGCCGTTACCATCCTTATTCCACTCGTTGTTTTTCTCAATGCCGAAAGGAATGCTGACAGAGCCGTCGGTGGGATAAACGGTCCAGATAGAGGCCTGCGAGAAGGAGATGATAGTGTTCTCCACCACGGAACTCTTGCCGTCGGCACTGATGTGCTTTGTGGTACAAATGTTCATCGTACGCCCACCGGGCCTGTTGACAAAGTCACTTAACGAGACACTACCGCCTTGGGGATTCTCGGTATAGAAAAATTCGTCGACATAGGCCGTAGTGTATAAATATCCGTCCTTGACAAGGAAGTGCTCATTGGTGTTGTCACCAATGCTTTGGATTTCTTTCAGCAGTCCGTGCACATCGGTACGGGCGGATTCATCCGAGCCGCCGAAATTGCCGAAGGTAAGACCGTCGAGAACCTCGCCGGTCTGTGGTTTCGTGAAGTGAATCCATTTATAATCCTTGGAGTCGTCGGCGACAGTCATATCGGCGCTGATGCCTTTTGCTGTACGGCTGTAAGGCGTGTTGACATAGAACATCGGATTATCGAACTCTTTGACAGGTATTTTCAGCAACACCCTTTCAAAATGGGCATCCAGGTCGAGCTTGATGGTACCGTCGTCCATGCGGACAAGGTCGCCCTCGGCGCCCGGTTGCAGTTCATCGTCAAAGTTCTTGGCTTCAGCCTCGGTGATGATGTTGTTCACACCTTTGACCTTGACATTGTAGGTGTACTTCACATTGCGGCGGATGGTGAAGTTGTCGATGCCGCCACGGGTACCGTCGAAGTCTCCCAGCTGGATGGTATATTTCACGTCACCGTCGTATGAGCCGGACGCTCCTTCCGTGTTTACGCCCGGGCCGTTGTAATGGCCTTCGATAACGATGTATGTGCTCTTTTCGGGCGCATACTTGAACGTTGCTTTGGATTCGCTCATGCGCTTCTCACGCATCTTGACATCCGTAAAGCTGTCTTTCGCCTTCTGCACATTTTCCGGCATATAGAACTCGAAGCTGTTAGAACTGTTGTCCGCAAAAGCCAAGTCCTCAAAGTTGGAGAAGCTGCCGTTGCCCGAATATCCCAAACCGCCGGGCTTGGTGCCTTGCTCTCCTTCCCAGCCTTTGCGCTCCATGAGCGTTGACGACTGCGAGTAGTTGTAGATGCTGTAGCGTTCGGGAGTGAAGGTAATGCCTTGTTCTGTACGGATATTGAAAATCACCTTGGCTACGGCGCGGCGCAGATGCACGCGGGTTTCATCGTTGCCGCCCAAGACATTGTCACCCTCGTTTATCGTGATGCTGCCGTCCTCGCGGCCGTATATGCCGGTCATGGGCGTATTGTTCAGGATATCGAGGACGTTGTCACCGGACTTACGGGCAAGTATCGCGCTTTTAAGCTCGTCCAGCGACTTGGAGGCGTATCCTTCGGCGTCATACGAGCAGAAGCCGTTCTGCCAGTTGGCCAGTGCATAGAGATAGTATTCGCCGCTCGTAAGCTGGTTACCGTTTGAATCGGTATCTCCCGAAAATATGGTTACCGTATAGAGACGGTTGGATTCATCTTTACTATCACTGCCGATTGAATATTGGCCCAGTTGGTCGATGACCTTCGCAAAGGCAGGTTTAGAAGTGTCCGACTTCTTATAGAAGAGGAACATCAGCTGGTTGAGGGCGGTTTCCTGTTCCACCCCGGCTCTCGTGACCACCGCATCGTCCAGATCCGGCACCACCATCTTGAATGTCAGCGAAGCGGGAAGCCCTTCCTTTACGCCTTTTTCCGCGATATCATCGTCGGAACAGGCCGCGAACAGCAGGCAGCCCAACAGCATCGGGAGGGCAGCCCTGACATAATTCTTTATCGTTCTCATAGTCGTTTCTCCTTTCCTTTATTCAAATGTCACATCATTTTCAACTGACACCCATTTGTCGACTTCAACTTCCGCCGTTTGTTCTCGCTGAATGGGCTGTCCTGAAGCACTGCAAAGGCTGTCTTCCAGTTCCACCTGAGTCCTCTTGGTCTCGGGTGCCTCGTAGGATTTCAAATCCGTTTTCTTAGTTTCGTTCATATTCTTATAGTTTAAAAGTTAATGTATGTCATTTCTTTTTCCTGTGTTTCCCGTATCCGTAACCGTACCCATAGCCGTAACCATACCCATAGCCGTATCCGTAACCGTATCCACGGTGTCGGGGGTCCACCCCGTTGAGGATGAGGGCCATGTTGCTGAGCTTGTTCTCGCGGTACAGCTCCTCCATGTCGGGCAGCTGCCGGCGGTCGAGCCTTCCGGCGCGCACCACGAAGATGGTAAGGTCGCTGATGCGGTTGCTGATGGTGGCGTCGGCCACGACACCCACCGGCACGTTGTCGGCGATGATGTAGTCATAGCGCCGGCGCAGCTCCGCCACCAGCTCGTCCAGGCGGCTGTCCATGAGCAGCTCGGCGGGGTTGGACGCCACGGTGCCGGAGGAGATGATGTCGAGGTTGTCGTGTTCGGGGTCGGCATGTATGATGTCGTCCACGCCGATGCTGTTGTCGGCAAGGAAGTTGGTCACGCCCGCCGGGTGCTTGTGGAAGTGGCGGCTCAGGGTGCCCTTGCGGATGTCGAGGTCCACCAGCACCACCTTTTTCTTCGTGAGCACGAGGCTCATGGCGAGGTTGCGGGAGATGAACGTCTTTCCGGCGCCCTCGTTGAACGAGGTGAAGGTGATGACCTGCATCGGCCTGTCCTTTTTCGCCATGAATGCCATGTTGGTGCGCAGGATGCGGAAGCTCTCGGAGAGCATCCCGTCCTCGCCGGCCTTGGCGATGCCCGTGCGGGCGGCCTCCCTGTCCTGGGGGATTTCCCCGAGGAAGGGTATGCTGACCGCGCCCTTGAGGTCCCTGCGGCTGTGCACCCGGGTGTCCATGAAGAGTATCATGAGGAACACCACGCCGGGCACGGCCAGCCCGACGAGCACCCCGAGCAGCAGGATGCGGTTGCGCACGGGCGAGACGGGTCCCGCGGGTCCGTCCACGCTGTCGATGGTGCGCGCGTTGTTGTCGGCCATAGCCTGCGAGAGGGCGTTCTCCTCGCGCCGGTTGAGCAGGAACATGTAGAGCGACTCCTTGATTTTCTGCTGGCGCTCGATGGAGAGCATCTCGCGCTCCTTGGTGGGCACGGTGGTGAAGCGCGCCTGTGCCTGCGCCTGGCGGCTGCGGGCGTCGTTGCGCTTCATGTTGATGCCTACTATCATGTTGTCAACCGCGCGGATGATGCTCTGCTTCAGGGCGTGTATGGTGCTGTTCAGCTCCTCCACCACGGGGTTGCTGTCGCTGCTGTCGTCGATGAGCTTGTCGCGCTTGAGCTTCAGGGCGTTGTACTGGCTGATCTGCCCCTCGATGCCGGCATCGCTGATGCCCGTCCCCGAGGGGATGAGGTCGCGCTCCCGGGTGGGGTCGGTGAGGTAGTCCTTGATGAACCGCGCCAGCCTGAGCTGGGTCTCCTGCTGCTGCGCGTCGGCGCTGTAGGCCTGCTCCTCGCCCGTGTAGCGTCCGGCCAGTGAGCCGATGTCCATCACCTGGTTGTGCTGCTTGAACGACTCCAGCTCGGTCTCCACGCCGCCCAGCTCGCGCTCGATGATGATGAGCCGCTCGTTGATGAACTCGGAGGTGTTCACCGCCACCTGGTTCTTGTCGTTGATGGCCTCCTCGTTATATACGTTGACCAGCGTGTTGAGCACGTCCTCTGCGCGCTGGGGCGAGGCGTCCTTCAGCGAGAGCACGAGGATGGAGGACTCGTCCTCCTCCTGTCGGATGCCCATGCTGCCCTGGAACCGCCCGGCTACGGCGTTCAGCGGGTTCTTGGTGACGCGTATCTCGCGGCCCGTCCACGACCCGCCCCAGTGGTCGGTGCCCGTCACCAGGATGCGCTCGTCGCCGACTTTCAGCGTGTCGTTGAGCCGCACGTCGTAGGACTCCTTCGTGCCGGGAAGCCCCTCGAAGGCGGACAGCGTCACGGTATTGCCGCCGCGCGGCGTCACGGCGAAGGAGATGCGGCGCTCGGGCATCACGTTGATGAAGGAGACGCTCACCGGCGAGAGGTTGTAAAGCTCGTCGGTGCGCAGGCCTTTCTCCATGCGGTAGTCCACGTCGGCGTGCAGGCGCTGCACCACCTCGCGCATCAGCCGCTTGGAGCGGAACTGCAATATCTCGTTGGCCACGTTCACCTTGTTGATGTAGTTGTCGTAACGGTCGAGGCCGGCCGTGGAGGTCTTGTTCGACGGGTCCTTGATGATGACCGTGACCGAACGGAAGAACACCAGCGGCGAGGTGGCGTAATGGTACCATGCCAGCCCGCCGAAGACCAGTACGGAGAGCACGAACCACTTCCATTTCGACAACAGGTAGACGGACAGGTCCACAAGGTTGACGCCCTGTTCGTTCTTGTTGGATTGACTGTTGCTTTGCATGATTCGGAATATTGTGTGTTTACTTGGTTGCCCAGATGACGGTGCAGACGGCCGAGATGAGCGAGAGGATGCCGGTGGACACCCTCCATGCCTTGTCGCCGCTGTCCTGCTTGTTGTACTTCGGCTCGACATACACGATGTCGTTCTGCTGGAGGTAGAAGCAGGGCGACCGGAAGAGGTCCTTGCTGCGCAGGTCGTGCATGTACATCACCCGCTGTCCGTCCTCCTCGCGGATGACCGCCACGCGGTTCACGCGGCCCCGGGGACTGACGTCGCCGGCCCGGGCCACGGCCTCCAGCAGGGTGATGCGGTCGCCCTCGGCGGAGAAGGTGCCGGTATGCCCCACGGCGCCCAGCACCGAATACTTGAAGTTGAGGAACTCAAGCGACACCAGCGGTTCCCTGATGTACCCGCCCGCGATGATGCGGTCGCGTATCAGGGTGGTCACCTCGCTCACCTTCAGCCCCTCGACATGGAGCTTGCCCAGGATGGGGAAGTCGATGTTGCCGTCCACATCCACGCGGTAGCCCCTGGGGGCGGACGCGGTGTTCTCCGTGACCGAGCCGCCGGCGTCCACGCGGAAGGAGCCGCCGCGCACGTTGAACGGTATGGCCAGTTCGGGGTTCTTGCTACTCACGGTGATGTCCAGACGGTCGTCGGTATGCACGACCGCCTCGTACCTGATATCGCAGGGGTAGCCGTGTCCCGGCTCCATGTCCTGCAAATAGACGAATTTCTTCGAGGAGGCGCAGGAGCACAGCAGGAATACGACTGCCGGTAAAATCAAAAAATGGATCTTTCTTTTCATTGCTGTATAATTTGGTTTAATTCTTCAAGACAGAGCCGTGCGGCCTCCGTGTCGGGCAGGCATTCGAGCCGTCCGACGGGCACCAGCCCGGCCACCCGCACCAGGGTGTCGTGGAGCGCGTCCTGCAACCGCGCGTCCCGGCGGATAGCGGAACAGGAGGGCAGCAGGGCGGCGAAGGCCTCGGGGCCGCAGAGCGGGGTGAACCGGTTCTGCGGGGACTGTTGCAGGCGGACGATTCCGGCCACGGGTGCATATTCGTTCCTGTAGCAGGGTGTCTTCCCGCTCCAGGGGGTGCCGTAGGCGGTCACCGTGCCGTCCTCCACCCGCAGCACGGGGTTGTCGTCGTTCAGCAGGTGGCAGCCCGGGAAGGCCTCCAGCCACCGGCGGGCATGCGTGCTCTTGCCCGTACCGCTCCGGCCGAGGAACAGGTAGCCCCGGCCCTCCAGCGAGACGCAGGAGGCGTGGACGGACACGGCGTCGCGGACGAGCGCGGCCTGCGCGTAGAGGATGCGCAGCATGGACGAGAGCACCTCGCCCAAGTAA
>OJIX01000771.1_pt1 | contig 12185 bp, 10 predicted proteins | sample 1595981 | NCBI WGS metagenome assembly OJIX01 (sample SAMEA4350138, study PRJEB24818) | metagenome | biome: human; feature: gut; material: faeces | place: Denmark | collected 2013-09 | reverse complement strand
GCATTTGCAGGTCAGGTTTGGTGACGGGCCGTGGCAGGATGTTAAGGGGCTGGATGAAGTGGGCAGTGATACAGGCAGAACAGGAGAATGACATGAATATACTAAAAAAACTTATGCAGCGTCTGTGCGGGTACGGAAAGCATGATGACCGTGAACACGGGGAGTTACTTACAGCACAACTGCGTCTGGGACCGGCAGACATTCTGGAGTCAGATGAGAATGGCATTATTCCGGAGCAGGACAGGGTAATCACGCAGGTGGTGATACTGGATGCAGATAAAAAGCAGATACAGTGCGTGGTAAGACCGCTGCAAATTCTGCGTGCTGACGGGACGTGGGAAAATATTGGCGGGATGAAATAGCCGACGAGTTCACAAAAACCGGAGTCCGGCTCCGGTTTTTGTTGTCATGTCCGGTGGATGTTTGTTATGACTCCCTGTGTTTGGAATGAATATTTAATAACAGGTGTCTGGAAATATAGGGGCAAATCTACTGGATAGGCTATTGGGGCGTGAGAATCGAATGGAAAGAAGAGCTGTGGCTCTGGAAAGGCAATTAAATGGAGGTGTCGATTTTTTAAGGAGTGTTAATAACTATTTTCAGAGTGTCATGGCAGAACACAGAGAAAATAAAACAAGTAATAAAATATTAATGGAAAAAATAAATTCTTGTGTATTTGGAACGGATTCTAATCACTTTTCTTGCCCGGAGTCATTTTTGACATACCCGATAACGCTGGACACACCTGCGAATGGAGTGTTCATGAGAAACTCACAAGGTGCTGAGATATGCTCTCTATATGATAAGGACACGTTAGTGCAACTTGTTGAAACTGGTGGAGTTCATCCTCTGAGTCGAGAACCTATAACAGAATCAATGATTATGAGAAAAGATGAATGTCACTTTGATTCAAAAAAAGAATCCTTTGTTGCAAGTGATGCTTAATTTTTTCTGTTGGTGTGTTTTTATATTAATAGTTTATTATAATAGTGCCATGTAAGGATATATTGTCTGAACAATTATTCAGACAATATTTTTTTCTTGCTTTATATGAAATATATAATATTTGGATCCTTAATTTCTAACCAAGGGGTCCCATGTTTTTATGTTATGATGCAGCCCATAATTTCGGGGGCTACATGCAAGAATATCTTTTTCTTCGGCGCCTGATTTGCGTAAAAACGTGGCTGCGCCAGAAGAACAATTACCTTGTGTTTCTGTGAATGGCGGTAACATTTTGTAAGTCGGTATGTTGTTGAGCATTGTTTTTATATTGTCAGCTGGAATTGATTTTTCTTCATGTAGTGGTGTCGGGATAAGCGTTCCATTTCTCTGAAGTACTTCATCTGAATATAATCGATGTAGCAACAAACTCTGTTTTGTCTCTATTAATGAGATTGAGTTGATATTGGGTAAGTAACGAATTGATAACTGACTGAGTTTTATTACATTTCCTGAATAAAGATACTCACCTAACTCTGAAAATTTCCTTCCTGTTATCTTATCTGTATCATCAGGACTAATATTTTCGAACATTCTTACGTCTCGCTCTCCTAAGTTTGGTTTTGCATTATCTTTTCCATTGTTTTTATATATCCACATCTCTTTTTTTTCTGAAGGAATCAAATATGTAAGTGATTTTACTTCATCTGCAATTTGTTCTTGTTGGATATTGGTATTGGCCTTTAACCTGGTTTCATTATACTTTTTATGAAAATCTTCAATGCATGTGAATTTTGCCCTTGTAGTTTTATAACCGTTTCTTTTACATCGATTGGAAATTTATTTTGATTTCGCGCATTATTTAACTTTTTTAAAAATAAAGAGTCAATGTCTATTCGGGAGCGTTTATCATCACTGTTTATGGCATAGTATTGGGCTCCGCTCCTGCTTCCCATTCCTGGGGTCCCTGCAATAATAAATGAGTGACTTCTTGTATGTCTGCCATTGAGTAGAGCAAGGGGAGTTTTAGCTGTAGCCAACCATACAGGAACGGATTTTAAAGATATACCATATTCTTTATGAACAATTCTTCTGGAGACGGAGTTCGTCATTGTTGTTTCATTTGAAAGTTGTTGATGTTCACTGAACAGATGGTAACATGATGATACAACTGATGATATTTTGGGCATAAATAGTCTCCTCGCTATATGTTTGTTATATGGTGATTAACTTATTGAAAATATGCTTCTTATATTGTGCTTTTATTTTTAAATACTGTTTTGTTGAAGTGGGTATATGGGTAATGCGTAAAAACATTGTTTTGTTATATTAAAATGACACTTGTCTTTGCTTATAATCATTTCTGGAGCAAAGGGGTCACGGCTGAGGGGGTGGAGAGCGTTACGCAGGATAAGTTCAGTCAATGCTTCCTGATCATATAATGCACATATTTCTGAATTTCGAGCATTTCTGACAAAAACACCTGTCTCAGGAATATGTAGCGTTATCGGACAATTAAGATGCTCCTCAGTACAGGAAAAGTCTTGTAAACTAACGGGAAATGCATTCGAATTTATTCGATCTAGTAGTGTTTTTATGACGCTTTCCTGCACAAGCGGGGCAGCTTGCCTCTGCTCCAGATATAAGCTGTATGCCTGCAGAAAAGTGTTACCTCCGTTAAGTTGTCTTGTCAGGCTGTCTGCGAGATGATGAGCCTCTCTTGCCCCAAGATGGTCCCAAAGTCCACCAAGAATAGGCTCAACACTAAAACCATCCATAAACTGGATATAATGAAGCCTCATATTACGGCCTCCTATAGTAATAGTGTCATTCTGGTTGCTTCTTGCAATATGTCGTAAAGCCTCCAGCTCATTTTCCGGCAATACACTTCCATTAGAAAAATTTAATATGACTGGCATATTATTATCCTTTTTAATCCATATTGTGAACTATATTGGTAACAAGAGTCAACATACCGCTCATGATATGTGAATAAAACAATACTATTTTTAATAGAATATTATTGCATGCATGTTTTTTCTGGCTACAATAAACACAAGTATGCAATATTGTAAACACTTTTTTATAAAAAGGAATTATAATGCCGATGAATACTACAAGTACGTCTTTCAGCTCTTTTGGTATAAGTTGCCATAGAGAAAACTCCTTCAGGAACTCTTTCCTAGGGAAGAATGATGAGGTCATAAAATGTTCAATGGGAGAACGGACGATTCACTTTTCTGTTCGCAAATTTAGCGGCAATATACTGGATACAGTGAACAGGCAGAATACTAAAGATATTAATGGGTGGATAAAAGATGAACGGATAGTATATCCCTCAAGGGTGATCAACCAGGAGATTGATAATTACTGTTTTCAAAAAAATGCAAAAATTTCCACTGAAGAGAGGCAAAGGGTCTTTTCTCTTGTGAGCCAGAGATATCAACTAACTCTTGATGTTAAGGCAGCACAAAGTTCTATTAATCATGTGATAATGGGGAATGCTTCTTTTGGCAAGAAAATAGATACTCTTTGTGATAGTATGAGCCGGGATGTAAAAAATCGTACGGCAGATTGCATAGCAAACTTGCTTGCAGACAAGTTTTACCAGAAACATATCGAGCCGGATATTGATATTGTAAAACTACGAAATGAGATCCCAGATTATTTGAGGTGTGCTATACAGGCATAAGTCTCTGGGAGACGACTAGGTCAGTATCATTGGTTTTGCTCTGGTAAAAAGAGACGCGGAAAAATGCACAACAGGCGCCATACGTCATGCATGGATTAGGATTGTTCATTTTTATACCATTTGTTGTTTTTTATAGCGATTTGCTAAAAGGGTGAAGAAAAAACGTTCTCCAAAATTAGATTGCAACTGTTTGATTTTATGGATAGAGGCATGCAGTTTACTCGACAGTAAAAAGCATGCCAAATTTGCTATTAACCTTTTGAATATAAAACACTAATCGTCTATTTCTGTTGCCTTCTTATTCAGCAGACGAGAAGCGCGCCAGTAAACCAGCAACATCAGGCCCATTACGATAGTCAGCGTAATGCTGGTGGCTGCACCAAACGGCCAGTCACGAATATTGAGGAACTGTACCTTGATGACGTTACCGATCAGCAGGTTTTTCGCACCGCCCATCAGGTCGGACACATAGAACAGGCCCATCGCTGGCAGCATCACCAGCAGACATCCGGCAATAATTCCCGGCATCGTCAGTGGGATAATGATGCGGATAAAGGTCTGCAACTTGCTGGCACCGAGATCGCGCGCCGCCTCAAGCAACGGCTTATCCAGTTTTTCGATACTGGAGTACAACGGCATCACCATAAACGGCAGCAGAATGTAAACCAGACCGATAATCACCGCACTAGGCGTGAACATGATGCGAATTGGTGTATCGATAACGCCCAGCCAGAGCAAAAACTCGTTGAGATAGCCTTTGGTGCTGAGGAAAATTTTCAGCCCGTAAATACGAATCAATGAGTTGGTCCAGAACGGAACAATCAGCAGAAACAGCAGCAGCGGACGCACCTTGTGTGGCAGCTTCGCCAGAAACCAGGCAAAAGGATAGCCCAGCACCAGGCAGGCGAGGGTGGCGATCAGCGCCATATTCAGCGAGTGCAATAGCACTTCAAAATAGAGCGGATCGAGCAGACGCGTGTAGTTATCCAGCGTAAAGACCATTTTGACGAAACTGGCGTCGTCGCGGGTCAAAAAGCTGGTGCCAATGATCATCAGGTTGGGCAGAAAGACAAACAACACAAGCCAACCGACAATAGTGACAATCACTACATTCTGGAACTTACTTGTGTTCTTCATCAGCCAGTACGACCTCCCAGCTTTCTACCCAATTAATGGCCATTTTTTGGTCGAGAGAGTGGTCAAAGTCAGGATCGTCTTCATTGAAGAATTCGCTGACCATCACCATCTTGCCATTTTCCAGCTCAACAACCGACTCCAGCGTCATGCCTTTGTAGTTACGCTCGCGAACGTAACCAATCAGCCCTTCGGCGTGGTTGTCGTCGTTAATCTCTTCAACACGTAAGTCTTCCGGGCGCAGCAGAACATGCAGTTTTTGCCCCGGTTCAACGGCGAAGTTAACGTAGATATTACATTCGCGGCCTTCAACGTTGGCGCGTACGCGCTGCTCGTCGAGACGTTCGATGACAGTGGCGTTAAACATATTGATTTCGCCAATAAACCCGGCAACAAACAGGTTTTTCGGCTCTTCGTAGATTTCACGCGGCGTGCCGTCTTGCTCAATGCGACCATCGCGCATCACCACGATCCTGTCCGACATGGTAAGTGCTTCTTCCTGGTCGTGAGTTACGAACACGAATGTAATGCCAAGCTTACGCTGTAACGCTTTCAGCTCGTTCTGCATTTGCTTGCGCAGTTTGTAATCCAGCGCTGAGAGCGACTCATCCAGCAACAACAGACGAGGCTTGTTAACCACCGCGCGAGCAATGGCGACGCGTTGCTGTTGACCACCAGAGAGCTGATGCGGTTTGCGTTGAGCGAAGGTTTCCAGCTGCACCATCCGCAGGGCTTCCATCACGCGGGGCGTAATTTCAGCAGCGGGGGTTTTTTGCATGCGCAACCCAAAGGCCACATTTTCGAACACGGTCATGTGGGGGAAAAGTGCGTAGCTTTGGAAAACAGTGTTCACATAGCGGTTTTCCGCCGGAACGTGGGTGATGTCCTCGTTATCCAGCATGATGCGTCCGGAATCAACAGTTTCCAGACCTGCAATCAGGCGAAGAACGGTTGTTTTACCGCAGCCAGAAGGGCCAAGCAGCGTGAGGAACTCGCCATTGTTGATAGTCAGATCCAGCTGGGGAATGACCTCTTTACCATCAAAGCATTTGCGAATTCCCGCCAATTGCACCAGCGGTGAAAGCGAATTCGGTTGTTTATTCAATTTTTTACTCTGTCCCATGTAAACGCAACGGATGGCTTACCGATGCGGGGTTTGTGGTTAACCACCTTGGTGACTCTTAATGAGGGCGGTAATTCTACGGCAAACCGCTTGAATCGCCAATCTTTGTTGTGAATTACTGGCTTAGCTTTATATTCATTAAGGTAATGCTGATAAATATTCCCGCTTGCAGGGCTAAAAGTGACCTGACGCAATATTTGTCTTTTCTTGCTTCTTAATAATGTTGTCACAAAAAGTGAGGGTGACTACATGGATAAACTACTTGAGCGATTTTTGAACTACGTGTCTCTGGATACCCAATCAAAGGCAGGGGTGAGACAGGTTCCCAGCACGGAAGGCCAATGGAAGTTATTGCATCTGCTGAAAGAGCAGCTCGAAGAGATGGGGCTTATCAATGTGACCTTAAGTGAGAAGGGCACTTTGATGGCGACGTTACCGGCTAACGTCCCTGGCGATATCCCGGCGATTGGCTTTATTTCTCATGTGGATACCTCACCGGATTGCAGCGGCAAAAATGTGAATCCGCAAATTGTTGAAAACTATCGCGGTGGCGATATTGCGCTGGGTATCGGCGATGAAGTTTTATCACCGGTTATGTTCCCGGTGCTGCATCAGCTACTGGGTCAGACGCTGATTACCACCGATGGTAAAACCTTGTTAGGTGCCGATGACAAAGCAGGTATTGCAGAAATCATGACCGCGCTGGCGGTATTGCAACAAAAAAACATTCCGCATGGTGATATTCGCGTCGCCTTTACCCCGGATGAAGAAGTGGGCAAAGGGGCGAAGCATTTTGATGTTGACGCCTTCGATGCCCGCTGGGCTTACACCGTTGATGGTGGTGGCGTAGGTGAACTGGAGTTTGAAAACTTCAACGCCGCGTCGGTCAATATCAAAATTGTCGGTAACAATGTTCACCCGGGCACGGCGAAAGGAGTAATGGTAAATGCGCTGTCGCTGGCGGCACGTATTCATGCGGAAGTTCCGGCGGATGAAAGCCCGGAAATGACAGAAGGCTATGAAGGTTTCTATCACCTGGCGAGCATGAAAGGCACCGTTGAACGGGCCGATATGCACTACATCATCCGTGATTTCGACCGTAAACAGTTTGAAGCGCGTAAACGTAAAATGATGGAGATCGCCAAAAAAGTGGGCAAAGGGTTACATCCTGATTGCTACATTGAACTGGTGATTGAAGACAGTTACTACAATATGCGCGAGAAAGTGGTTGAGCATCCGCATATTCTCGATATCGCCCAGCAGGCGATGCGTGACTGCGATATTGAACCGGAACTGAAACCGATCCGCGGCGGTACCGACGGCGCGCAGTTGTCGTTTATGGGATTACCGTGCCCGAACCTGTTCACTGGCGGTTACAACTATCATGGTAAGCATGAGTTTGTGACTCTGGAAGGTATGGAAAAAGCGGTGCAGGTGATCGTCCGTATTGCCGAGTTGACGGCGCAAAGGAAGTAAGCGAAAAGGGATGCGGCATGTGATGCCGCATCCGGCTTAAATCCAAACTTACCCTTCGAAGAACCAGTATCCGCTATTGACCAGCGCCGCGAGCATCGCGAGGAATGACGGATCTTCCAGCGCATCGCCAAAATTCTCCGCAGTCAGCGCAATGTTGCTGGCGAGCGCATCCAGTGCCGGACGGTGCGGGGAATCGATCTTCTCACCATTGGCATACACGTCGTCGCCAATGCGCAATACGCGCAGACCCCCCAGGCGCACCAGCACATCACCTTGTTTCAGCGCATCGTAGATTTCATCCGGCTGATAAGGCGGCTCTGGCGGCGCGATATCCAGTTCATGACGTGACTGGGATATAAACTCGCCAAACCATTGCTTAAAGTGTTCCGGCTGGTTGATCAATTCGAGCATCATCTCACGCAGTTTATCCATCTCTTGCGGCAGAACGTCCGCAGGATGAGCGCGAGGTGGAACATCAGGATCGCTGTAGTAGTTGCCGCCCAGTTCACGTTGCAGCACATAATCGGCAAATCCGCTAATCAGTTCCCGCGTATTTGGCGCGCGAAAACCTACGGAATAGTTCATCGCATTTTCCAGCGCGTAGCCTTCATGCGGGAATCCTGGCGGAATATAAAGAATATCGCCAGGCTCCAGCTCTTCATCGATGATGGCTTCGAACGGATCGACCTGTAACAGATCCGGGTGCGGGCAGTGCTGTTTCATTTGCAGCTTTTCGCCCACTCGCCAGCGACGACGTCCGGTACCCTGAATAATAAACACGTCGTACTGATCGAGATGCGGGCCGACGCCGCCGCCCGGTACAGAAAAAGAGATCATCAGATCATCAATACGCCAGTCCGGTAGTTCACGGAACGGTCGCATTAGCGCGGCGGTCGGCTCATGCCAGTGGTTCACAGCTTGCACTAACAATGACCAGTTAGTTTCACCGAGATGATCGTAGCTTTCGAACGGGCCGTGGCTGACCTGCCATTTGCCATCCTGATGACTGACCAGTCGACTGTCGACTTCGCTTTCCATCGCCAGACCCGCCAACTCGTCTGGAGAGATCGGGTCAATAAAATTATTAAAGCCGCGTTTTAACACCACCGGGCGTTTCTGCCAGTGACGTTCAAGAAAATCGGGCCAGTTTAGAGTGAGTTGGTATTCCATGTTAAGCATCCACAGGCTGGTATCTGCAACCGATTATAACGGATGCTTAACGTAATGCGTGAAGTATGGACATATTTATTCATCTTTCGGCGCAGAATGCTGGCGACCAAAAATCACCTCCATCCGCGCACCGCCCAGCATGCTCTCTCCGGCGACGATTTTACCCTCATACTGCTCGGTGATTTCGCGGGCTACCGCCAGCCCTACACCTTGCCCAGGGCGTAAAGTATCAACCCGTTGACCACGGTCGAAAATGACCTCTCGCTTGCTTAAGGGAATACCGGGGCCATCATCCTCGACCACAATATAGAGATGCTCGTCGGTTTGCCTTGCAGAAATTTCGACAAATTCGAGGCAATATTTACAGGCATTATCCAGCACGTTGCCCATCACTTCGACAAAATCATTCTGCTCACCAACAAAGCTGATTTCTGGCGAGATATCGAGAGAGATATTGACCCCTTTGCGTTGATACACTTTGTTCAGCGCCGAGGTGAGATTGTCCAACAGTGGCGCGACCGGATGCAGCTCGCGGCTAAGCAATGTCCCGCCGCGCATACTGGCACGATGCAGGTAGTAGCCAATTTGCTGTGAAATGCGGCTGATTTGCTCCAGCATTACCGGCTCAGCATCACTGACGCTCATCTTCTCACTACGCAGAGAACGCAGCGTACTTTGCAGCACCGCCAGTGGCGTTTTCAGACTATGGGTCAGGTCGGTGAGCGTTGTACGATATTTGTCGTAACGTTCGCGTTCACTTTTTAACAGTCGGTTCAGGTTTCGTACCAGACTGGTCAGTTCTCGCGTTGTGGCTGGATTGAGCAATTCGCGGTTATGTTCTTCCAGTTCGCGGACTTCTTTTGCCAGGGCTTCGATGGGGCGTAAACTCCACCAGGCGGCGACCCACAGCAGCGGGATCACTAACAGCAGATTGGCTGAGAGCACATAGATAAACCAGCTCCAGACCATATAGGAACTTTTTAGCTCCACCGGAATGGTATCCACCACCACAATGGTTAACTTTGGCATCCGCGATGTTGCCGGGTAGACGTTTACCGCCACCGAGTGGGTCATCTCCGCGTCGTCATCATCTTCCCGCACTTCCTGCAACTGTTGCTGTATCGAATGATCTCCACTCAGCAAGAGGCTGGTATCGTTAACATCCGCTTCAATTTCATGAAAACCATTCGATTTCAGCCAGTCAGGCTGGATCATCTTCATCAGCCAGGGCACGTCACGTTGCGCCCATAAAAGCTGCCCGTTCTCATCATAAATTAGTGTCATCGTGGGGCTTTGCTTGTCGATATTTTCGGGTAACTCGACATGCAACTTATTGTTTTCCCACTTCGCAAGGGTATAGAACAGATTGCTCTCGCCACGTAACAGCCGAAACGTGGTTTTATCGAAACTGACGCTATAACCGATCAGCGCAACCATTCCGTAGGCAAGCGAAAGCACCAATACTACTGCTGCCGTTGCTAACAGAAAACGTACCCGCAGCGAGAGCGGGAAAAAAAGACGCAGTAATTTTTTCATCAGCGCAATTCGAACAGATAGCCCTGGCCGCGAACGGTGGTAATCACTTCTTGCGGATATTGTGCCTGTATTTTTTTGCGCAGACGTCCCATCAGTACATCTATGGTATGACTTTCCCGCAGCTCCGCATCCGGATAGAGTTGGAGCATTAACGAATCTTTGCTCACCACTTTGCCATTATTGCGTATCAACGTTTCCATAATGGTGTATTCGAACGCGGTCAGTTTGATCACTTCGTCATTAATAGATAATTCACGGCGGGAGAGATCAACCTGAAACGGGGGTAGCGAAATGACCTGTGAAGCCAGACCGCTATTACGCCGCATTAATGCCTGCATTCGCGCCATCACCTCTTCAATATGAAACGGTTTAGTCACGTAATCATCAGCACCGGCACTTAATACTTCGACTTTGTCCTGCCAGCTTTCACGGGCGGTTAATACCAGAATCGGCAGTGAAACATCATTGCTACGCCAGCGGCGAATCAGTGACAGACCGTCCTCGTCGGGCAAACCGAGATCGACAATCGCAATATCCGGTAAATGTTCATTGAGATAATAATCGGCTTCTTTGGCATCTTCTGCGTCATCGACCTGATGACCAGCATCCTGAATCTGAACTTTAAGATGGTGACGTAACAACGCATTGTCTTCAACAACCAGTACGCGCATTTTTTATTTCTCCCTGTCTTAATTATTAAAATAGTGTAACGCGATTATGTGGTTATGGGGGTAAACATTAAATAAACCAGCGGGGAGGGGAGGTAAAGTGAAAAAATAAAAAGTGGATAATCTTAATAAGCAGGCCGGACAGCATCGCCATCCGGCACTGTTTTGAGGCTTATTTCAGCTCATCAACCATGGTGATGGCGCGACCAATGTAGTTAGCCGGCGTCATCGCTTTCAGGCGGGCTTTCTCTTCTTCTGGCAACGCCAGACCATCGATAAACTGCTTCATGCCTTCGGCGTCAACGCGCTTACCGCGAGTCAGCTCTTTCAGCTTCTCGTACGGTTTTTCGATGCCATAGCGACGCATAACTGTCTGGATTGGTTCAGCCAGCACTTCCCAGTTGTGATCCAGTTCATCCAGTAGATGGTCACGGTTCACTTCCAGTTTACTCACGCCTTTCAGGGTGGATTGATACGCAATCAGCGCATAACCGATACCCACGCCGAGGTTACGCAACACGGTGGAGTCGGTCAGGTCACGCTGCCAGCGGGAAACTGGCAGTTTGCTTGCCAGGTGCTGCAATACCGCGTTGGAAAGCCCCAGGTTTCCTTCGGAGTTTTCGAAGTCGATCGGGTTAACTTTATGCGGCATGGTGGAAGAACCAATCTCACCAGCAATGGTTTTCTGTTTAAAGTGGTTAAGGGCGATATAACCCCAGACGTCACGGTCAAAGTCGATCAGAATGGTGTTGAAGCGCGCAACGCAATCAAACAGTTCGGCAATGTAGTCGTGCGGTTCGATCTGGGTGGTGTACGGGTTCCACTGAATACCCAGCGAGGTGACGAACTCTTCGCTGAACTGATGCCAGTCAACTTCCGGGTATGCGGCGATGTGGGCATTATAGTTGCCGACAGCGCCGTTGATTTTGCCGAGGATCTCCACCTGATTAAGCTGGCGGTACTGGCGCTCCATACGGTAGGCGACGTTAGCCATCTCTTTACCGATGGTTGACGGCGTGGCTGGCTGACCGTGGGTACGAGACAGCAGCGGGATATCGCGATACTGAACGGCGAGATCTTTAATGTCATCAATCAGTTGACGCCAGTACGGCAGGATCACTTCATCACGCGCGGTTTTCAGCATTAATGCGTGGGAGAGGTTATTGATATCTTCCGAAGTACAGGCAAAGTGGATGAATTCAGAAACCGCGTGCAGTTCCGGGATATCCGCCACTTTTTCTTTCAGGAAATACTCAACCGCTTTAACGTCGTGGTTAGTGGTACGCTCGATGGTTTTGATGCGTGCTGCATCTTCTCCGCTGAAACTGGCGACAATTGCATCAAGGTAACCGATTGCGTCGGCAGCAAAAGCAGGAACTTCCTTGATCGCTGCGTGCGCGGCCAGTTTTTGCAGCCAACGTACTTCAACTTGTACACGGAATTT
>OJIX01000760.1_pt1 | contig 12301 bp, 10 predicted proteins | sample 1595981 | NCBI WGS metagenome assembly OJIX01 (sample SAMEA4350138, study PRJEB24818) | metagenome | biome: human; feature: gut; material: faeces | place: Denmark | collected 2013-09 | reverse complement strand
TTAAGTCCTTTTATAACAATAAACATTTTGAGTTTTTAAATTTATAAATTTAAAGTTTTTCTATTATGAACAAAAAATTTTTAAGTGCAATCCTGTTCGGAGCCTTGATGGTTTCTTCGACAGGAACATTTGTATCTTGTAAAGACTATGATGATGACATCGATGCTATCAACAAGGAGTTGACAGATATCAAGTCTCAGCTGGCAGCTTTGCAGACAGAAGTAGATGGCGGTAACTGGGTTACTGAACTTGTTGACGTAGAAGGTGGTTTCAAGGTTACTTTCAGCAACGGAAAGACTTACACTATCGTTAATGGTAAAGATGGTGCACAAGGTGAGCCGGGTACTCCAGGTAAGGATGGCAACGGTACTATTGTTGAGGTAAAAGATGGTTACTGGTATCTTGACGGTAAGAAGACAGAGTATGTTGCTGTTAAGAAAGATGATTTAGGCAAGGTAAAAGTTCCTTTTGTTAACGAAGCCGGAATGTGGGTGTTCTACGACAAGGATGGTAATGAAGTTGTTTCTGAATACAAAGCGCTTGGTGCTACTTATGTAGTAGAAGCCGATGGCGTTTACACATTGAATGTACCCGATGCCGATGGCAAAATGCAGGCTATAAAATTGCCTACTGCAGGTGCTACATTGACCGACGTAGAATTATTGGGATGGGCTGCTTTGGATAAAATGGATAAGGGTTTATCTCAAGGAAGTGATATTCGAACTACACTTAATATAGAATATGCTTTTGTAAAGAAAATTGTTCAGACTTGGGATCATAATAAAGAAACTACTTGGTCTGCACAGAAAACTGTAGCTAAAGGACAGGTATTAACTACTTTGGCTCCTAATAACACATATTTGATGGCTCGTATTGATGCAGGTGCTGATGCAGCTGATATGAGTTTCTCTTTGAAAAATTCTAAAAACGCAGTTCTTCCTGTTTCTTTAAGTGCTGCTACTGAATATAAGGGTCTATTGTCTAGAGGCGCAAATGGCATATATGCTATTGCATTAGACAATACAGATGCTGTATACACTGGTGCTAATAAGTATACAGGCCAGTTTACTAATGGACTATACGCTTTGGTAGAAAAGAGTGGTTTCATTTCTAATTACAATTTGGATGTTGCTACATCAGAAGCTATAGTTGTCGAAGGAAAAGTTGCCACAGTGGATGGAAAGGAAATAGTAGTCGATAGTGAAGATAGTAGTAAGAGATACTATGAAGTAAACTTAAACAAAGACAATGTTATTACTTTTGATGATGTAAACGCGAAGTTCGTTTATGACTACTATGTAGAAGCTGTAGATCCAACTATCGCTAAGTTCTTTGGTTTCTCTGCAGATAAGAGTAATGGTACTTTCAAAGTAACTAAATTGTCTGATGAAGTAACATACGCTACATTTAAAATCAATGTATACAAACTGCATATTGATGGTAAGATTTACAAAGAACCAATTATCATTAAGCCAATCCGTACCTTGGGTAATGAAGTTGTTTATGACTTGGGTAATGTACAGATTAAGAAATCTATGAAGTTGAATGTGTCTTTGGATAAAATGTTTACTGCTTTGGGTAGCGATGCTGAAATCTGGAAGAACACAGCTTTGGGTGTTAACGGTGCTGATGCTACAATTGTAAAAGATGCAGATAAGAGTGAAGGACCTGACATTACATACACTTACAAAAAAGCTGATGGCTCTGAACTTGCTAAGGTTAACGGAACTGCAACTCAGTTCGATGCCGTATTCTCTGCTCTTGATGGCACCGCTGCTACTTTAACTCCGGGCACTGGTTATACTATCACTATCAATTACAAACATGACAGCAATGTACTGAACACTATCAAAGTTAAGTTTACTCCGGTTATGCCTGCCTTGTCTTCTTACATAGCTAAGAGAGAAGCTTTGTGGATTGGTAATACATTGATGGCTTATTTCGTAGACCCGATTAAAGATCAAACGGATTTTGCTTCTAAATATGATATGGAGAAAGGATTCACGACATTAGGTTCTGATGCTGATCTTACTGAGATTACATTCTCTTTGGATAAAGAGCAAAAGATTAACAATGTTAAGGTTCAGGATTTGGCTAATATAGCTCCTGATAATACTATAACTTTGGTTACTGACCGCGACTTTAATCAGGATGGTAACGTAACAGAGGCTGATAGATGGGCTTACGGTCAAGAATTGAATGTGAAAGTAGCTGCTACTTATTTGGGTGGTGCTTACAAGTTCACTGATGAAGAGATTGCTGCCGCTGCATTTAAGATTAATGTTCAAAGTGCATTGAAAGCTGGTAAGATTGTTCCTGCTGCTGGTGCTTCTATTACATTGCCTGCTGCCGCTGCCGGTGAAACAGCTAAGTTAACTGCTGATATGATTACTGGTTACACTTACAACAATCAGCCGTATAGCTTATTCAAGGAAGCTGCTGGCAATTATAAGTATAGCTATATCGACAAGGTAGAATTCTTCACTACCGATGCAGAAATCTATACTGTAACTAAAGATGCTACAGCAATTAAAGATGCTGAAGGTAAAGTTATTGGTTACCACGCAGAAATTACTTCTAAGAATATTTCTCAGACTACTAATACGAAGATTATCGTGGAAGTAACTGATAAATACGGTTATACTAAAACTGCTGAACTTCCTTTGACTATTACCGTGGGTAAATAATCAATAAAAAACAGAATTAAAAGGAGCGGTCTTCAGATCGCTCCTTTTTATGTTTATTCAAAATTTATTTGACATCAGTATCTCATTGATGTTTAGTTATAAACAAATAAAATCCCATTGTTACATATTTTTAATTCAGATATTGTATCTTGGTCCCAAAATTATTATTTATCATCTCTCTTTCACTATGATAAAGCTGACTATCTTTTAAGTAGTAATAATTAGGGTTACCTGCAAATTCTATTGTTACATATTCAGTATTTTCATCATTGCGATGAATAGCCCATACGCCTTTATAATGTATTGAGTCATTAAATTGAATGAAAGTAGTAGAATCTTCCTTCAATTCAAATTTTATTCCTGTTTCAGTCTTAAATATGCCGTTGAACACATGAGATGAAGATGGTTTATCTACATTACCGCAAGACGAAAAAACAAAAAGAAAATAGAATATCATCCCATATATAAATATTTTCATAGATTGTAATGTTTTTGTGTTAAAAAAAGGACGTCCTTTTTCAAAGACGTCCTTTCTTTTATATAGTTTTAAATATTACTTACCTGAAGGAGTACCTCCTGCTTTCGCAACATTCACTTCAAGAGCTTCTTTCTTTAATACACCCCACTTGTGAGCGACTTCAACAGAAATATACATCTTGTAATCAACGTTAACCGGAGTACCATTGTTGTTGAAGTAAGCCAAGTGAGTAGGATCTTTATCCACTTTCTCTGCATTAGCTTTATCAACCACGCCATTAGCTTCAGTAGCCTTCATTTGCTTCAACGATGCATTGGTCGGCAATTTACCATCTTTCACACCTTCTGTATGCTTGTATGTGTTAGTTGCAGCATCGTATGACAAACTTGTTGTTACCTTGTCAGTCAAGAATTTAACATTATGAACGCCATAGTAATCATATAGTTCATGAGCATACTCACCGTTCTTAACATCCTTGATGTCTTGAGCGGCAACTTTATTACCATTCCAATCTGTGAAGTTGAATCCGTCAGCTACATTCAAGAAGCTACCATCAATTTCAGCATCAACGAAGTTACCCTTAATAGCACCGTCAATAGATAACGGATCGATAAAGAATACTTCAAATTCCTGAACAGGGATCACATTATAGCTGTTATATTCAACAACCAAGTTTACAGGAACTGACTTACCTACCAATGCTTGGGCAGCCGGAGTACCGTTCAGTTTGTCAATTTCATGCAAACGTATTGTACTTGTACACTCATCATTTGTAGAGCCTAATGTTTCATCGAAGTTCCATGGCAAGAACTTGGAATCTTTGTTTGTTTCAGCTGTTGCACCCATTACGTTTTGGATAGTTGCAGCCAAAGTCTTATCAGTTTGGATATAATCAAATTGTTCCCAGCTTGTAGGAGCAGCTCCTTTCCATAATGAAATACCATCTGCACTTACATTGTAACCTGCCAAGTAGTCATACTTGTTGAAGCGGCTTTGATCGAACACAAAGCGTACGTCTGCACAATTACGGATGTACTTAATGAACTGAGCCAAGTTAGTCGGTTTAGCATTTTCAGGTTTATAGATGTAACCATTTACAAGATCAGCAGAGATATGGCTGTAATCTTGCAAAGCACAGTCTGTACCGTTATATTCATGGGTATGATCAGGTGTTAGACCGTTGTTATTAGCCCAGCTATCTTCAGCAGTATTGAACACGATAGGATTAACATTAAATGTACCTTCACCTATGCCATTCTTCCAATATGTTCCTTGGTAAGCAAATTCTTGTTTCGGAACAACAATTTCTTGATTAAATTTCTGGATAATGTTACCTACTGTTCCAAGTTCGTCTATATATTCAACTTCAATCTCGAATTTAGAAGCATAGTTTCCATCCTTGTTATCCTTCAATGTTCCAACAGTTTTTTCATTCATAGCCCATACCAAGTTATATGAGGTATTATCCTGTGCATCTTTCAAGAAGCTAAATAACAAGTCAACATTATTCTTTAATTCTTCCTTACCATCTTTGATCTGCTTAGAGTCACCTTCACTCCAATCTGCATCAGCATTAACTGATAGGTTCAGCTTAGTCAAATCAATTTCTACGCCGTCCTTCTTCAAACTCTTGATCTTCAGCGATGTAAAGACTTTATGGAATTCAGTCTTACTCATGCTCTGACCACCATTAAACTTAACTTGATGATAGATAGCCTCGTTCATATCTTTAGAGAACAACTGCTGATACATATCATGACAACTGATGGTATCGTTTGCAAAATTAAACGGACTCAATACTTGCTCTTCCCCTTTATCGATCCAACGAACTTTGATGTAACGTTGTGCAATCAATGCATTGTCGTGTTTTGTATCAATCAATGAAACACGCACAATCGGTTCACGACCAATAGAAGCACGAGAGTATTGATTGTCGTCCAAATCTACATCATAAACTTCTGATTTCAATCTGTTACCACTCAAAATCTTAGCAAATTCCTGTTCGTCTGTATCACGATCTCCTTGCAAATATTTTTCAGTAGCTAAAGAGAAACGGAATTCCAAACCGTAATCAGCATAATTCTTCAATTCTTTATGGTTGACATGATTATTTGTTGTAGTAGTACATACTGTAACCAAAGTATTCAAGTCTAGCGGTTGGTTGTATGCCCATTCTACGTCAACGAGTTCATTATTTCCTGATTCATACAAACACACAGAGTCATGATAGTGAACATATATGTCTTTACCATTTTCTGCATTTTTTTGAATTTCATCAGCAAATTTGTCTTCCAATGCTTTAGTAAAATCAGTTTTAGAGTTAGCTAAATAAGGAATAGCTACAATTTCTTCAATGCGTGAGTATTCAGAGTTTACATATACGCCATTTATTTTACCGGCTGCTTTGTCCGCTTTTTCTGTTTCTGTATAATTAGACTCAGTCACAGGAGCTTTCAAAAATGCCATATAGAATGTTTCTGTAGTACCGTTTGTAGTAGTAGTGATGGGTTTACCCAAGAAATCATCACTCTTCTTGTAAGTTACTGTCAGTACACCATCTTTGATTTCTTTACCGGTAGGAACAATCGGACTGTTTGTTTTGACTTCAGCGCTTCTTGTCATTGTATTATTCGATGTGATACAATCGAAAGAAGGCAACTCAATATCTTCAGTACGAACCCCCATGCTCGGACTTACATGGAAATATGCCTCATTCTTTTCTGTAGAAATATAACGAACTTCTCCAGCTGCAACGTGATCCAATACGGGACGGTTAGTATGTTTGTCTGGACCGCCCTCATGTTTCGCCATTGGCTTATATACCTGTGGAGTGTACTGTAAGGTAGTCAGAGTAATAGCAGCTATACCATTGATATGGTCTGTAGGAATCAAAGAGAGACTAGTCAGACGATGACCTATTACTTGCATGATCTCAGCGCTCAGTTTATCCACTTTGTCATTCAAAGCCTGCAAACTTTCCGAAGTGATGAAATCCGCTTTCAATTCTTCTTTTAAAGCCGATATTTTTTTGTCTACACTTTCCAAAGAAGCTAATTTGTCAATCTGAGTCTGAATTTCCTTTTTCAAGTTTTCAAGGTCTGATTCAGTAACGCCGCTGTTACTACCACCTTCTTCAGCTTTTTTCAGAGCTTCTTCAGCTTTCGCTTTTGCTTCTTCTGCTGCTTTTTTAGCGTCAGCTACAGAACTTTCCATGGTAGACACCTTTTGGGTAAGTTCTTCAAGTGAGGCTTTCTTATTCAGCTGTTCCTGCAAATCCTCGATGTCATCATCATAGTCTTTACAAGACACGAACGTTCCTGTTGACGAGGCCATTAAGGCTCCGAACAGGACTGCACTTAAAAATTTTTTGTTCATAATAAAAAAACTTTAAATTTATAAATTTAAAAACTCAAAATGTTATTGTTATAAAAGGACTTTAAATCTTTTTCTGTGTCCGGATGGTGCTTTATATAGGAACTGCAAGGGAGATGCGCCTACAATTTTATGAAATGCGGCATAAAAAACACTTTGGGATGCAAAACCACACTTCCTAAAAAGAGAACTGGCTGAATACGTACCCTCTAGTAATAAGGACTTTGCATACTCAACACGATACTTGTTAAGGAGCTGCTTGAAATTGCATCCGAAGTAGTTGTTCACCGCATTACTCAGGTAGGTCGTATTCGTGCCGGATACTATACAGTAATACTAATTGTTTGAACACCAGTTATATGTGTGACAACTTTAATGATGTAAGGGCCGTTTCAGGTCCTTTTTTATTTATAATTGACAATAATATCCGGTAAACTATCTACTGCTTTTTGTTTGAGTTCATCTATGATATGAACATATTTTTCAGTGTGCCGGGTAGTAGAATGTCCTGCAAGGCTGGCGGCGGTCTTGATATTAGCTCCATTTGCCATAATGTTGGTGATAAATGAGTGCCGGGCACAGTGGAATATACAAGGCGAAGCAAGTAATAGTGAATAGGTAAAGATTAAACGTAAGTCGTTTGAAATGAGCTGTATTTCTGTATTCTGCAAAATGTGGAAAATGCAAACGCCAACGGAATATTGAGGTTGTTCAGTTACCAAACCGTTAGCCGGGTAGTTACCGAAACGGAAAGAGGTAACGCAAAGCGATGAAAAGAAAACCTCACCGTTTTGTTTGCACTCATACACAGTGTTTTGCATATCAAGGAACGCTTATATGGCAAGTAATTTTGCACTAAAAAATATAAGCGTATGAAAGTAGAAAAATTCAAGGTATTGCTCTACCTCAAAAAGAGCGGACCGGACAAGTCGGGAAAAGCTCCCATCATGGGACGCATCACGGTAAACAGGACAATGGCACAGTTCGGATGCAAACTGTCCTGCACTCCCGAATTATGGAATCCACGTGAAAGCCGTCTGAACGGCAAAAGCAAGGAGGCGGTTGAGATCAATTCCAAGATTGAAAAGTTACTGTTGGCGGTAAACACGGCATTCGACAATCTTGTGGAGCGCAAGATTGATTTCGATGCCACCGATGTGAAAGACCTTTTTCAGGGCAGCATGGAAACACAAATGACGCTCATGCGAATGACGGATGTTGTCTGCGATGACCTCAAAGCCCGTATCGGCATAGACAGGGCAAAAGGGACTTATCCCGGTTATCACTATATGCGCCTGACAATCGGGGAGTTCATCGAGACCAAGTACAAGGTGAAAGATTTGGCATTTGGACAACTGACAGAGCAGTTCATTCACGACTATCAGGCATTTGCCACCGGTAATAAGGGTTATGCGATTGATACCGTCCGCCACCATCTTGCCATCCTGAAGAAGATATGCCGTCTGGCGTATAAGGAGGGATATGCCGACAGAATCCACTTCCAGCATTTTACCTTACCAAAGAAGACGGAAACGACACCACGGGCATTGAGTCGTGAATCGTTTGAGAAAATCCGTGATGTGGAAATACCCGCTTACCGCAAATCCCATATACTGGCAAGGGATATGTTTCTCTTCGGGTGCTACACCGGGGTCTGTTATGCGGATGTTGTCTCGATTACCCACGAGAACCTATATACGGATGAGGACGGTGCTTTGTGGTTGAAGTATCGAAGAAAGAAAAACGAACTTCGTGCCAGTGTGAAACTGTTACCGGAAGCGATTGCGCTGATTGAAAAATATCATAGTGAGGATAGGGACACCCTGTTCCCTTTGCTGCATTGGTCAAATCTCAGACGACACATGAAAGCGTTGGCGGCACTGGCAGGCATCAAGGATGATTTGTGCTATCATCAGGCGAGGCACAGCTTCGCCTCGCTGATTACGCTTGAAGCAGGTGTGCCGATAGAAACCATCAGCAGGATGCTGGGGCATTCCGACATTTCCACAACACAGGTCTATGCCCGTGTCAGCCCGAAGAAACTTTTCGAGGACATGGACAAGTTCATAGAAGCCACCAAAGATTTTCAATTAGTTCTTTAATCCTTTAATACAGAAAACTATATGCGAAGCACATTTTCACTTTTACCCTACATTAACCGCAGCAAAGTAAAGGCTGACGGTACGACCGCCATACTCTGCCGCATAACCATTGACGGGAAACAGACTGCCATCAGTACGGGGATTTATTGCCGACCGGAAGAATGGAACAGCAAGAAAAACGAGATTAAATCCGTAAGGGAAAATAACCGCTTACGAGAATATTTACGACTGACAGAGGAAGCCTACAATGAAATACTGAAATCGCAAGGTGTGGTCAGTGCCGAGATTTTGAAGAACCACATATCCTTGAACAACATCCATCCGACCACTCTTCTACAGATGGGAGAATGGGAACGTGAGCGGTTGAAGAAGCATTCCGAAGAAATAGACTCGACTTCTTCCTATCGAAGTTCAATGTATTATCAGAAGTACCTGACGGATTTTCTTACGTCCATCGGTAAAAAGGACATTCCCCTTGAAGAAGTGACGGAGGATTTCGGCAAATCCTACAAAGCCCACTTGAAGAAATGCAAGAACTTCGGGGTTTCCCAGACCAACCATTGCCTGCGTTGGCTGAACCGCCTGTTGTATCTGGCAGTCGATAAGGAGATTCTTCGTGTAAATCCCTGTGAGGACTTGGAGTATGAGACAAAGCCGGAAGCAAGGCACAGGTACATCAGCCGTGAGGAGTTCAAGAAGATACTTTCCACACCGATGTATGACAAGCGTATGGAACTGGCAAGACGGGCTTTCATATTTTCCACCCTGACGGGACTGGCGTATGTGGACATCAAACTTCTTTATCCCCACCATATCGGAACAAACGCTGATGGCAGACGGTACATCCGCATCAACCGCAAAAAGACAAAGGTGGAGGCATTCATACCCTTACATCCCATAGCGGAGCGGATATTGTCGCTGTATAACACGACCGATGACGAGAAGCCCGTGTTTCCTCTTCCCAACCGTGATGCCCTATGGTTTGAGGTTCACGAGTTGGGAATAACCATAGGGAAAGAGGAAAACTTGACCTATCACCAAAGTCGGCACAGTTTCGGAACATTTTTGATTTCGGCAGATATACCCATTGAGAGTATCGCTAAGATGATGGGACACTCCAATATCAGGACGACACAGGGATATGCACGGATAACCGATGATAAAATTTCCAAAGATATGGACAAACTGATGGAGCGAAGAAAGGAAATATCGTCTGGCGAAAAGAAGAAATAGCAAATAATCATCATAAAATAAAGGGATTATGAGCAGAGGCATAATAACAATCAGTGAAACGGGTGCAGTCACTATGCCGACCGCACCCGTATGGATGATGCAATTTGAGATTGCCGACCTGTTCGGGGTGTTCTCGTGCAATGTCCGCAAGGCAATACGGGCAATCTATAAGAACAATGAACTGAATGAAGCCGATACGATGCGATATATCAGGCAACCGGATGGTATCAGTTATGACGTTTACAACCTTGAACTGGTTATAGCTATTGCATTCAGGATATGCAGTAAAGAAAGTGCTTTGTTCAGACGGTTTATAATAAATGAAATCAGCACTACCAAAAGAGAAACACCTGTTACGTTGTTTGTTTCCTGTGGCAGGAGTAATAACCGATGGTATAGTTGAGGTTCATCCTGTCAGTAACTTGTTTCCGTTGCCACACGTTTGAAAGGCATCCGACAACGAAAAACAAGCAACTGATGAGTAATTATAAGAGCAGAAAAGGAACGGCTTACGGATGAAGTGTCAATACTGCGCTTCGTCTGTAAGCCGTTCCTTTTTTCTTTTTGTCGAAAGTCTATTGCTGCCGCAATACAGGGCATACGGCAAACTGCACTCCTTTAAGAAAAATCAAGTTATCCTTTGTCGGTAGGCGGAGCGGTAGCCGTCATTCAGCATCCGTTCGATGTCGGATTCACGGTAGAGGATTTTACCGCCCAACTGGATATAGGCGATACGCCCTTCATTGCGGTAGTCCTGAAGTGTCCGGCGGCTCACCTTCAGCCGTGCCGACACCTCCTTGTCAGTGAAGAAACGCTCACCGCCCAATGTCGGGCGGTAATTGGCGGTCAGGTGCTCTACATTATCAAGTAGTCGGTCAAGACTGCCCATAAAGTGGATTATCCACTTGTTGTCCTTGTTAATCAACTCATTCATATTACTCTGGATTTAGTGGGTGTTGTCATTATATTTAATTCATATAGTCTTTCCTTTGAACTTCGCTTCCTTTCTTCTATCCTCCACAACGGAGACAATGAGCTTCACGTCTTCGGGACGGTAATACGTCTTGTGGTTTATCTGTGAATAAGCCAGCGTGCCGTTATCCCGAAGCGTCTGTAACGTGCGAGGGCTGATGTTGAGCATACGGCACACGTCCTGATTATCCATCCATTCGCTCATTTTCTTTTCCCCGTGCCGATGGCAGATGGCATCCATACGGCTGACGAAACGGTCGAACTTGGCGACCATTGCCTCAAAGGTCTTTCTTTCGATTGATACAATTTCCATATTGCCTTTCTTTTAATTGTTACTGTTTCTTTTGCCACAAAGAAATACATTATCCGCTGTCATGCAATGATTTTCAAAAAGTGGCAGCGTGTTGCGCCGATACGGTAGTCATTGTCCGGGGTACTGCTTGCCGGTTATCTGTGAGCAAGCCGGTGGAATACGATTTCCGTTCAGCCTTTAATTCCCTTTTTTTATAAAGAAGCCACAGCCAAAATAAGGGCTTAATTTAAAATTGTCCCCAATCGTACCTTTGTACTTTCAGCTATTCATATCCGGCAAATCGGTGAAGTCCGCACCGATTTGTCAGTCCCCATAAAGCAAAACCGTACAAAAATGACTAAGAAAATCCAAGTGCTTGACTGACTGTATTAAAACACCTTACTTCGCTCCCGATAATCGGTCGAGGTATAGACCAAGACCACATTCAATAACTTAATCAATTTGTTTTTACAATGAAAAAAGAACCAAACATTACAGAGCGTCAAGCTCGTGAAATCGTGGAAAAAATGGGGCGCAGGGAACCCTACACCTCCAAGTCGATAGACGACTTCTACAGGAGTATCGGTCTGGAACCGGAGGAGCTGGAACAGCCCAGCAAGACCGTCACGGAAGAAGCAGAAATTCATATGGCAGAAGAACCGTCAGGAGTGGCGAGCGGAGAAGCGGCAATGCCGCAAAAGCGTATCAGTGGCAAACAGCGCAGGCTGTCTTTAGAAGAGTACCGCACCACCTATCTCAAAGTTCCCAAAATTATCAACCGCAAGCCCGTGTTCGTCAGTGAGACGGTGCGTGACGAGTTGGACAGGGTTGTCCGCTACCTCGGAGGGAAGGGCATGAGCGCATCCGGACTTATAGAGAACCTTGTCCGCCTGCACCTCGAGGCCTACCGGAATGACATCGAGCAATGGCGCAAACTCTGACGGGATTACGGTGGAACAGGTTGAGCCGTTGGATGTACTCCATCGGTTCGACCGATACACAAAGTGAGTTATTACACTCGGAAATCAATCCGACAGGCGGAGGATTTTTGTGTCCTCAAAGACACAGCAAGGTATATTTTCAGTTACCCGAATGCTTCCGAGTAACTGAAAATCCCAGCACTGCCGTGGGCAGAATTATCCTCCGCAGTCGGATAATTTCAAGG
>OJIX01000746.1_pt1 | contig 12497 bp, 9 predicted proteins | sample 1595981 | NCBI WGS metagenome assembly OJIX01 (sample SAMEA4350138, study PRJEB24818) | metagenome | biome: human; feature: gut; material: faeces | place: Denmark | collected 2013-09 | reverse complement strand
GAGTATCATCCTCTCCACCAGTAGCATTTCTCTTATAAACTTCAACCTCACAAACTGTCATCGCCCACGGTGAATTACATGCTTTTACAATACCTTTTACATAACGGGCTTTTACAGCTGAAGTAAGTGTGATATCTTGTTTTCCAACAGTAAAAATACCTGATACTTCAGTATTTGCAGTAGTCCAATCTGTCGTGTGAGAAACTGAAGTGTATTGCTCCCCATCCTCTGAAACCAAAAGTTCATAATCAGTAGCATAAGCTCCCATATCCCAAGCTGTGACAATATTATCGAAAGTATATACATCTCCAAGGTCTATAATAAACCAACCTTCGGCCGCAGGAGTTGCTCCGTCAACTACTTGCCAAGCATTTTCATATTTACCATTTGTTATATGGAAATTAGCCGCCTCATTAATGGATACCGTTACACCCTTGCCTTCCGCCAAATTGACATCCAATGGTGTATCATCCGCAGCCTCTTTAATAAACGTAAATTTCTCTTTTGAAGCACGCGTACCTTTCTCATTAGTTACCGATATAGGACCTGTCGTAGTTTTCTCACTAACTATGGCTTTGATAGTGGTATCATCAATAATCTCGAAGCTTTCAGCTTTTTTACCATCAAAAGCCACATCGGTAGCAGTAGAGAAATTAACGCCGACTATAGTAACCTCAGTACCCGCCTTACCTTCAATGGGTTCAAACGAAAGCACCTTTGGCAATTTGGATACCGTAAATGGTGAATTGTCAAACGGATTAGCTCCGTAATCATCTGAACATGACGATAATATCATGTACGACAAACATAGACAAAGAATAGAAATTCTTTTAATAATTTTCATAATATAAAATTTAATTATACAAAAGGTTTTATTTATTGTTTCTGCGCATCCGCTTCACATCATTCATATACTTCTGATATTGCTGATATAACTTAATAGTGCGCTTCTCACCTATTCTACGAGACATCTTAGGGTCATTAAATACTCCCGGATACTGATAGCAAAGTACCTTTTCAAAATTATCAAGCAATGTCAGATCATGAATGATTTCTTCTATGGGACGCGGATATAGAGAATTGTCCGGATTAAATAAAAATGCCTCAAGATCAAACCACAAATGTGCCCCTGCATCGTCACAGAAATTCTGCAATATATCAGCAGCCTCTTTTCCTGTTAAATCTCCTTTGGGCATACGTGCAAAGCCAAACGGACATAAAATATCAAGATTCTGCAGTAAAGCGGGATATGCATCTGCCCCATCCAATACTCCCATACTGTTTGTTGCAAGCATAATAGGTTTTTCTGGTGCAAACTTTTTGATATACTTTTTGAATTCACGGAAGAAATCACAAATTTCCTTTTTTCTCACTAACTGCATTTCATAGGTCTGCTCCGAATTATAAAGGTTTCCGGCACATTCTTCTGAAATATAAAAACTATAAAAAGAAGGATGACTTCCATATTTATTCCACAATTCTTTGGCCACTTGTTTGTGCCATTCAAGAGATTCCGCAGAAAAATCGAACCATGCAAACATTCCCACACCCATCATAACCGACATCCCCAGTTTATCAGCCTCACTAAGAATAGCCTCCAACGGATCATGCGCCATAATAGGTACCCTATCCGGATAAAGTTCTGACGGATAAAAAGCCTTACCCGGATAATTGTCAACGTTCATTTTATGTTGTCCCACATATTCTTGATTACGAAATACTTCCTGAATTACAATGACATCCATACCAATATTGTGCATAGACCGCACCATTTCATGCCATTGGGCATCTGTCATCTGTTTTATATCAGCGTTCCAATGTTTTCCTTCTATTTCACTCCAATGGTAGATACCTGCCCAAGCCCCGTCAATAAGACGGGTAGAACGAATATCAGACTCTATTACTTCAAATTTCTTAGTAACTTCATAACTCTGTTTTCCATCTTCTACTCTCAGGATAATACGATTATTTCCCACTTTATCGGTAGTATTCAATACATATTTAATACTATGTGATGCTCCTATGGGCAATGTTATTGTAGAATAGTGTAGTAAAGACTGCTGTTCCACATTATTCAAGTAAATAGAAATTTTAAAGTCTTGTTGTTCTGTTCCTTGATTCACTATACCTGCACGAATATCCAAATCAACCTTATTGGTAATGGTACCCGGTGGAATTAAAGTTAGCCCTACTCTATTATCTCCACCATAGACTGTAGAAACAACAATCATGATAAAACACAAGGTCAAAAATATTTTTCTCTTCATGGTATTATCTTTATTAATTATTCATACTCAAATCCTCTAATATTTGCCAGCATTGATACATCCCTCTTGGTACATGGAAACAGCCTTTCCACTTACCGCCTTTCAAAGGTAACAATACCTCACCACGACGATTCAAATATCCATACCACTCCGGATATTCCGTATCTTTAAAATGACTCCAAGTATAGTCATGCACTTTCTTAAACCATTCAAGACATTTCTTATCACCAGTTAACTGATAGCCTTTAATCATGGAAATCAATGTTTCAATATGTACCCACCACAATTTTTGATCCCATTCCAACTGCTGAAGCGGATATCCTTTACGGTCCATGAAATAGAACAAACCACCATATTCTTTATCCCATCCATACTCTGCCATAGTTAAAGTGATATTCTTAGCTTTCTCTATCAATTCCGGACGATTTAAACGCCTACCTAAATCCATAATAAACCACATAGCCTCAATATCATGACCGGGAGTAACTTGACGTCCTTCGAATGAATCAGATAATTCACCATTTTCAAGTACATTTTCTACAATAATACCTCCCAATTCCGGACGATAAAATACTTCCATTACTTCATGAATACAAGTATCAATAGTATTCAATAGAATTTTTTCATCTAATAAATGTTCTATTTCCAATGCCAGATTACAAAGAATCATAGGTAAAGCAAAACCCTTTAGATTACGTGTACCAGGATGTAACTTATTCCATTTTCCTTTAGGGTTATTTACTTTAGAAAGAACAATATCAAAAGTTTTTTTGGCAATATCAGCATATTCCTGCTTACCGGTCGCCAGACTAAGCTGCCCGAAAGCCATCGTAGCAAACGTATACGAAAAGATATTATACGGTTCCACCAATGGATTTCCCTGACGATCCAAAGAAAAATACCAATTATAATTGCCGTCATGGCCATACTTCTTCAAAAACTCACCGCCTTGAATAGCACAGTCCAACCACTCTTGTTTCTTCTCCACTTTATTATATAACATAGAGAACAACCAGACTTCGCGCCCTTGCAACCATATGAATTTATCAGTATCAAATACATCACCATTACGGTTCAAACATGTATAATAACCTCCAAATTCAAGATCCTGAGAATGATTCAACCAAAAAGGCAAAACATTCTCTAACAGCTCATTTTTATAAAGCTTTGCTAATTCTTTAAAATCCATAATTTATCATTTAATTATAAGGTCGATTATTTTTCATCCAATATCTTTCTATCTCTTCCAAAGATTTACCGGTAGTCTCCGGAATTAATTTCCATACAATTAGAATATAAGGTACGCACATGATTGCAAATAGTAAGAAGGTTCCTGCAGGAGTCAGATTTTGAAGCATCCAGGGGGTTAACTGGCCTACAAGATAAGTACCTATCCACAATGCAAATCCAGCGATGGACATTGCCATTCCACGGACACGTGTAGGATACATTTCTGAAAGCAAAACAAAAATGACCGCACAGATAGAAATGGCACAGCAAAAAACATAGAATAAGAAAAAGATTAATAAGAATGTATTTGGCAAATTAAAAGTCGTTGAGAAACGGAAATAAAAACCTATCAATAATAAAGAAATAACCATACCGGAAACTCCATAATATACAAGTTTCTTACGTCCTATTTTATCTATAATAAAGACAGCAATTACCGTAGTTACTGCGTTTACAATTCCAACTAATACCTGACTGAACAAAGCATCTCCACCAGACAAACCTGCTTGTTCAAAAATAGAAGGGCCATAATAAAGAACAGCATTTACTCCCATAAACTGTCCCAAGATGGCAATACTTGCACCTATCAAAACTGCTTTAAAAATCTCTGGTTGTAATAAAAATCTCCAATCGGATTTAGCCTCAGACCGAACAACGGATTTGGTTTCGTACAATTGTTCTCCAGCTTCCGCTTCTGAAAGATATATTTTCCGGAAAATCATTCCGGCTGAAACGTCACGGCCTTTTAAAACCAACCAACGGGGACTTTCCGGAATAAAAAAGATAATTATAAAAAATAGTATAGACGGAATACTTGAAAATCCTAACATACCACGCCAAACTTCACTAACCATAATCTTATTCATCCAATCAGCACTCAAAACCACCCCACTTTGAGAAAAATGCAACAATTGATAATTGGCTAAATAAGCACCTAAAAAACCAATTGTTACAGCCAACTGATACAGAGAAACCAGCCGACCCCGATATTGAGCAATGGAGACCTCGGATATATAAAGAGGAGAAACGACAGATACTATACCTATCCCCACCCCTCCCAATATCCGTGCAAAAACCAGTTGGTCAAAAGTCAGAGTAAATGCACAACCAATACCTGATACAGAAAAGAAAATAGCAGCAACCAACATAGTCACTTTACGTCCCCATTTATCACTCAATTTTCCTGCAAACAAAACTCCGACAATAGACCCTACTAAAGCACAGCCAACAAACCATCCTACCTGAATTTCCTCTAACTGAAATTGAGAGGCAACCTGAGATACAGTACCGGAAATAACAGCGGCATCGTATCCGAAAAGGAAACCACCTAATGCAGCCACAACAGAGAGAAAAATTAAATAAGGGAAATTAATATTTGATTTCATACCTATTATTTTAAAAAGACTATTAATTATATAATTATATACAAGCAATCTCCCATCTATTGTAGAAGAATCTCACTGCCAATAAATTCAATTTTAAATCTATTTTTTGTTTACCTGACAGACTAAAGAAAAGATAAACTGCAGATTTATAGAATTCTAAGCAAAGTGTAGCAAATGTAAAACAGATGATCCACTTCTTGTGCAGAAAACTATTTTGTTTGTTTGTTTTCATATTCATTTGAGGTCTTTCTTAGTATTATTTCGTTTTATTCGCAACAAATATATAATCTTTTTATTAATATCACAAACAATTACTAAATATTTTTATTATATACACCAAACAAATGCATTTTATTTAATTTATATGAATAAAATACGCATATAAATAAAGAAATAGAAGCTTTAATTTTATGAATCAACCTAAAAACTATATATACATTTATTAATTCAATCCAATTAAGCAATAATTAAAAGTATATATACGATATATTAACTAAATAATTTAGTATATTTGTCAAATCTAATAAAAGTAAAGATTAATATGGCACAGGAATTACTCAAAGAAATAGAAATGGGGAGTAAAAATGCTCTCATAAAAAAAAGAATAATCACTCACTATATATATAATGGTAGTTCTACTATCACTGATTTATCTAAAGAACTGGATTTAAGTGTTCCAACGATAACCAAGTTCATCTATGAAATGTGCGAAGACGGTTATATTAATGATTACGGAAAATTAGAAACTACTGGCGGGCGGCACCCAAGTCTTTATGGTTTAAATCCTGAATCCGGTTATTTTATAGGAGTAGATATAAAAAAGTTCTCTATCAATATAGGACTTATCAATTTCAAAGGGGATATGATAGAATTAAAAATGAATATTCCCTATAAGTTTGAAAACACATCTGAAGCTCTGGAAGAACTATGCAAACTCATTAGTAACTTTATTAAAAAGACCGGCATCAACACTGAAAAAATAATGAATATTTGCATCAATATTTCAGGGCGGGTCAATCCGGATTCCGGATACAGCTTCAGTATGTTTAATTTCTCTGAACGGCCATTAGCAGAGATACTAACCGAAAAAATAGGGCGTCCGGTTTGCATAGACAACGACACCCGAGCTATGACGTACGGAGAATACATGCAAGGTTGCGTAACAGGAGAGAAGAACATTATTTTCGTAAATATAAGCTGGGGACTGGGTATCGGAATAATTATAGACGGTAAAATATATACTGGAAAATCAGGATTCTCCGGCGAGTTCGGACATATTAATGTATTTGAAAATGAAATACTCTGCCATTGCGGTAAAAAAGGGTGTTTGGAAACGGAAGCATCCGGTTCAGCTCTGCACCGCATTTTATTAGAGCGCATAAACAGCGGAGAAAACTCCATCCTATCCAACCGAATTAATATAAAAGGAGACGCGCTTACATTGGATGAAATAATAGGCGCCGTAAACAAAGAAGATTTACTATGTATTGAGATTGTAGAAGAAATCGGGCAAAAATTAGGTAAACAAATTGCAGGATTAATCAATATATTCAATCCTGAGCTTGTGATTATCGGAGGAACATTATCGTTAACAGATGATTATATAGCCCAACCTATAAAAACAGCCATAAGAAAATACTCTCTGAATTTAGTCAATCAGGATTCAGCTATCATGCTTTCAAAATTAAGAGATAAAGCCGGTATTATAGGCGCTTGCATGCTGGCAAGAAGCCGAATGTTCGAATGCTAAAACAGCTATATATTAATATAACCTTCTACTCTTCCCTAGTGTAGAATAGAAGGTTATCTTTTTTCTTTAGTTTTCCCTTTAGCAATGGCGTAATGATTATTTCAGCAAGTGCACAAACTTAGCTGATAATTCAGCCTTATCGGCACAAACAGACAGATACTTTCCCTCAGCATCTACCAAAAGAGCTGCATGCTGTGAAGCGACAAAGGATGCTACGCCGGTTGTTTCTTCAACAAAAACACAACCGGGGAAAAGAGGCGCAAACACTTCTTTGGTTTGTCCTTTCCACTTCTTGAATACAATCTGCATAGGACAAAATGCTGTATATCCTGCAGCATTCAAACGCTGCATCAATTTACGCTCCAATTTTGGTGCTGTATGCAGAGCACACCAACGACTCATATTATTATTAGCCATCATATCGCCTTATTTGCTTTTCTCCAATCCTTAAATAAATCCTTCACAAATAATATCCAACCGACACAACCTACTCCCGCCAGGAATACAAAGCCTATAAGAATCATAATCTTATTAGGTTTGGCGGCACGTAACGGTACCGTAGCCGGTTGTACAACCGTATATACCGGAGTAATCTCCTGCACCTTGGCTCTTGCCATTTGCAATTGTCCGGAAACCTGCGTATAAACGGTATACGCCAACTCCACCTCATTCTTCAAACGCTCCTGTTCGGCACGATAGCTTAACAGAACCACATTCTGATTAGCATCCGCGAAAGTAGCATATTTTTTCTGAGCGTTCTGATAATCAGCTTTTGCTTCGTTATAAAGTTTTTCAGTAAAAGCTAAATCATGACGGGCTTTATTGGTACGGTAATCTGTGATATAATTCTGCAAACAACGCATGACGGTATCAGTCAGCGAAGCGGAAATCAAAGGATCCTGCATGGTAACCTCTAAAGTCGTAACTCCGGTTTTCTTATCAATCGTAACCAAAATACGTTTACTCAAAGCCTCCGCTACCCTTGTTTCGTCCAATGTCAAACGGAACGGATCGATTTTTCCTTCTTTTTTCTCCGGTTTATCCTTAAACAAAGACAATGTCCACCCCAAAGCCTTGAATGGCGCAGATACCACAGTACCCATCCATGATGAACGTTGGTATTTATCCAGATAAGCGTATAAAGTCGTGTCGATTTTTCCTTTTTGATCTTTGACCTTTACATCAAACAGCTCCAACAGAAAAGGAGTCGACTTGACAATATCAGGATACAATTCGGGTGACAGGGCATCCTCTCCGGCAGAAGCACCACCTAAGTTGATTCCGGCCATGGCAGCCAATGCTCCCATGCTTCCGGCATTCATTTTACTGGCGCTTTCGGGAGCTAACGTCACCTCCGTAGAATATTCTTTAGGAATACTGAACCCCACAATCAGCCCTATCACTGCGGCAATACCACATACCTTATAGAGCATTTTGCGTTCAGCCCATACTTTCTGAGCCAATTCTATCAAATCAATTTCCTGTTCCTCCGGTTTCTGCGGAGTTTCTTGTATTTTACCTTCGCTCATTGTCTTTATTACTTAAAGAGATTAACCAAAGTAGCAATCATAGTACCCAAAGTGGCAACAGAAGTACCCATACCTACCATTTCAGCCACACTCATACGCTTGCTCGGGTCTTTGCTCGGAACTATAATCTCACATCCCGGCTCGATTGCCGTTTTACTTCCGGAGCGTATGCGGGATACGGTACCATTCATATAAACCACAAAAGCGTCACGCTTCTTGGCATTCGTTGCATATCCGCCGGCCTGATTGATATAGAAGCGGCTGTTTTCACCTTCTTTATACAGCACCGTGTTAGGATACATCACGGCGCCATTGATTTTTACAGTACTTACATATTCAGGGATAAACAGTATATCTCCCTCACGCAGTACCATATCATAATCCGACCCCGGATTCTTCAGAGCTTCATCCAAGTGAATACCTACCGTATATACATATAAAGTAGTTGAATCGGCACCAACCTTTACAGCCATACGGGTAGCATCTTCCTTTCTGCGAAGTTCTTCTTCTGACATTTTACGAATGAGGCGGGCACCTCTTACATAAGCATCGGACGTAACCCCGCCGGCTTTAGCGACCAAGTCACTCAAACGTTCGTTCTTCTTGGACAAAGCGTAAGTACCGGTAAACAACGCCTCGCCTATTATCCCCACATTCTTCTGCTTGCGATAAGCGGGACTTTTACGGACATAAACTTCATCAAAAGGTTCCAAATAGAAGTTCTCGCTTCCCTCGCCTATCAGCAAGCCGTCTTTCAAATCAAATGTAAAAGTCTGACCGACCACATTATTGTCGTCCGTACTCTTAGGAGACTTGATGCGTCGTGAAACATCTATTTTAGTTGTCGAAGCTGCCTCAAGCAAACCGCCGGATTGCAGCACCAAGTCCTCAATGGTCATCTTATCCGCATAAAGATAAGTACCCGGATCTGCAACCTCACCGTGAATAGTCACCGTAGGATCTTCTCTCAAATCCTGAATACTGGGAATATAAAGTATATCATTCTTCTGCAAAGGAATATCCGCAACCACACCTTTCAACAGCCCTTTCAGGTCTATTGAAATCACCTCACGAGTCAAATCCTCATGCTCACGATTGATTACGGCGCGATTTAAGAAAGCGTCTCCACGTACGCCTTCCGCTTTCTTTATCAATTGCTTCACGGTATTTACCTCTCCGCTCAACTGATACAGACCTTCACGATAAACAGCACCGCGAATCTCCACACGATTTTCGAAACGATTGAGAACCGAATCCACGGTAAGTACATCGCCATCCTCAAGACGGAATACCGAATAATCCATTTCGTCCACATTGAAAATCTGGTGTTCACGTCCGCTCTTACGTACAAGACGGATAGCTTTTTTATATGCATCGCCCGTAAATCCACCGGCATATCTCAGCAAAGTGCCGATTGTTTCCGTAGGCTTCATCTCATAATACATGGGGCGTTTTACCTTACCCAATATCTGAACCAATGTCTGGTAGGGATTAACGAGAATCACATCACCGTCCTGCAAACGGATATCATCTTTCAACCGACCTTCCATGATAAAATCATAGATATCCAAATCAGCAACCGTCTTTCCGTCGCGTATCACCTTTATACTGCGAAGACTGCCGATTTTATTCACTCCGCCCGCCCAATACAAAGCATGGAAAACGGACGCGAATGAAGAAAGCGTATAAGTACCCGGCACGGCAACCTCACCCATAACGTTCACCTGAATGGAACGGATTTCACCCAATGTCAATTTTATTTGGGTATTGGGAGTTTCCCCCGTAACACCGGCATATATTTTAGCGAACTCACGCTTCAAATAATCATTGGCTTCCTTTACGGTCTTTCCACTCAGATAAACCGGGCCCAGATTCTCGATTTGCACAGTACCTTCAGGCGCGATTGTTTCACGAATCGTATTCTGGGAAGCTCCCCAAACGTCGATGATAACCTCATCGCCTGCACCCAGACGATAATTGCTCGGAGTCGCTACATTTATATTAGGTTCAAAAGTAAGATACTCGTTATCAAAGATATTATGCCCGAAAATCTGTTGGGTAGGATCGACTTCCATAGCGTCCAGGTTATTATACCCGGTTTGTTCACTGCCATTCAACCCCATTCCATAACCGCTGCCTTGCTGGCTGGCTTTTGTCCGCAAACCCTTAATGCTTTGTTTTTTAGAGTTGAGCTCATCCAAACCGGACTCATCCTGGGAGATATTCTTATTTTTATTTTCGTAAGTTTTCTGCGTACGCAAGCGGGAACTTGCCTCTCCCATGAAGTCAGCATCATCCCCGGCGCTACCGTCCGATTTACCTGAATATTTAGACTGTATTCGCTGGATTTGCTCTTTCGTGACTCCTTTCTTCATCAATTCAACCAACATTTGTTGCTGTGTCTTCCCCTGACTCTGAGCCTCTTGCACATACAGAATGACTTGTTCATCCGTCATTTGTTGGGCAAATACCACACTTGACACTGTAAACATCAACAAACACAATAGTATAAATTTGCGCATAAGTAAGATATTTGATTAATCTTTTAGTTATCTAGTAATGTTTTTTAATTGGGGACAAAGGTAATACTTTATTTTCATAATATACATTTATTTCATTCTGAAGTTTCGGAAAAAGAATTAATTCCTTTCCTCAATACAGCCGGGGTTTCCATATGGCTGTCACTTACCGGAGAAGCCGTTTATCCCATCATCCCAACGAGGTTAAATGTTTTTACTTCATGCGCTACAACCGCAACGTGTTCGGTAACTCCTCATATTAAAGAAAGGCAGCCTTCCGGAAATATTTCTAAAAAATCGAGCAAATCTTTTTGCAAATTCAAATAAAGATGTACCTTTGCACCCCGTAAAGAAATGCTATTGCCGCTATAGCTCAGTTGGTAGAGCAACGCATTCGTAACGCGTAGGTCGCCAGTTCAAGTCTGGCTAGCGGCTCGACGAAAGACCGATATTAATCATATCGGTCTTTTTATTTTTCCCACGAAGCCCTGCTCTATCCCTCACGAATAAAACAATAGAAGCATTCTCTTTATTCCAAAATCTTGCTAACTTTGCCCAACTCAAAAACAATCAAGATAATATGGACAAGAAGAAAAAAAGAATCCTTCTCGGAGCGCTGGCATTCATTCTGCTCATAGGCATTGCAGGCGCAGGAACAGTGTATTACTATCTGTTCGCCCCGCAATTTCATCCGCAAAAGACAACTTATATCTACGTAGACCGTGACGATACGGCAGACTCCATATATAATAAGGTGAAAGCACAAGGAAATCCCAACAGTTTCATCGGCTTCAAATGGATGTCTCAATGGCGCGATTACCCTCTCAACATCCACACCGGACGCTACGCGATACGTCCCGGCGAAAACGTATATCATGTATTCAGCCGCTTCTACAGAGGTTACCAAGAGCCTATGAATCTGACGATAGGAAGCGTACGTACCCTGGACAAACTTGCACGCAGCGTAGGCAAACAACTGATGATTGACTCCGCCGAAATAACCGCAGTAATGAACGACTCGCTGTTCCGGCAACGACTGGGATACGAAAAAGAAACGATAGCCTGCCTTTTTATTCCCGAAACCTACCAGGTATATTGGGATATGAGCGTAGACGACTTCTTTAAGCGGATGCAGAAAGAACACCAAAAATTCTGGAACCAAGAACGGCGTAACAAAGCCCAAGCCATCGGTATGACCCCGGAAGAAGTATGTACCCTTGCTTCCATCGTCGAAGAAGAAACCAATAATAACCCGGAGAAGCCCATGGTTGCAGGCCTGTACATCAACCGCCTGCACACCGGAATGCCGCTTCAAGCCGACCCTACCATAAAGTTTGCCCTGCAAGACTTCGGCCTGCGTCGGATCTCCAATGCGCATCTCGCTATCGATTCGCCCTACAACACTTACCGCAACCCCGGTTTGCCGCCCGGTCCCATCCGCATTCCCTCTCCCATAGGTCTGGATGCGGTATTGAACTACACCAGACACAACTATATTTACATGTGCGCCAAAGAAGATTTTTCCGGCACTCACAACTTTGCGTCCAACTATGCCGACCACATGAAAAATGCAAGAAAATACTGGAAAGCATTAAACGAAAGAAAGATTTTCAATTAATATTATAATAAAATAAAAGCAAAAAGCTATATTTGCGATTATTATTTAAACCGTGACTAACACTTAAACAATAAAAAATGAGCAAGCAACTCTTACTTGGCGATGAAGCCATTGCACAAGCTGCATTAGACGCCGGACTTTCCGGTGTATACGCCTATCCGGGCACTCCTTCGACGGAGATTACCGAATATATTCAAAC
>OJIX01000727.1_pt1 | contig 12659 bp, 9 predicted proteins | sample 1595981 | NCBI WGS metagenome assembly OJIX01 (sample SAMEA4350138, study PRJEB24818) | metagenome | biome: human; feature: gut; material: faeces | place: Denmark | collected 2013-09 | reverse complement strand
CCCACTTTCAATGCCCCTGAGCCGCCAAGGGTTTGAATGGTTGCTACGCGCTGTTGTTGCAGTACCGGATGGTCCGCACCAAACAGCAGCGGCGCAATGGCATGGCGATAGCTGTTAAGCCCTTCCATCGGTAAATAAAGCGAAGCACCATGAGGCTGCGCATTCAGGCGCGCTTCCGCATCCGCCACGGCTTTCAGTTGTGGAATAATTCCGTCTTCGTTGTAGTACAGACCGATACTTAAATTCACTTTGTCGCTGCGGAGATCTTCTTTAAAACGCTCCATAAGCGTAAGAATCGGGTCGCCAGCGTAGGCGTCAACTTTTTGAAACACGCGATGGTTCTCCAGGTTTACGGGCAGGTGGTTAAAACACAATAAACCGGAAGTAGGCGAAGATCGAGAGGATGTTCAGGGGCGAACGGCAATTAGCAACAGAGTGAGACTCATGACAAACGTACATCCGCCAGATGCACGACCTTTATAAGAGCATGAAAGAATATCAACTTATTGAATTGGTAAGATTTTATTGGCCGGATAAGGCATTCACGCCGCATCCGGCACAGACAATCAAATATTACAGAACGATTAATCCACGTATTTCATCGCGACTCTTGAGGTCAGGCGCGTGATAAGTTCGTAAGCACTTACTTTCGTCATTTCAGCGATACGTTCTACGGGCAAACCTTCGCCCCATAAAATGACCGGGTCCCCGGCTTTATCCTGCGCCTGTGGACCTAAGTCTACGCAGATCATATCCATCGCCACGCGCCCGACAATCGGCACTTCGCGACCGTTCACCAGCACTGGCGTACCGGACGGCGCGGCGCGCGGATAACCATCGCCATAGCCCATCGCGACTACGCCAAGACGAGTATCACGTTCGCTTACCCAGGTTCCACCATAACCGACAGGCTCTCCGGCTTTATGCTCACGCACGGCAATCAGGCTGGAGGTTAGCGACATCACTGGCTGACAGCCAAAATCGGCACCGGTGGAGCGATCTTCAAGCGGAGATACGCCGTAAAGAATGATGCCCGGGCGCACCCAGTCAAAATGCGACTGTGGCCAGAGTAAAATGCCACCCGACGCGGCAATGGAACGTTGACCAGGTTTGCCTTCGCAAAAGGTATTAAAGATAGCGAGTTGCTTCTCGGTTGCGCCGCATTTTGGTTCATCCGCGCGCGCAAAATGGCTGACGATATTCACCGGCTGACGAACGTTTTTGCACTGGGTCAGACGATGATAAAACGCCTCAGCCTGTTCCGGCCTTACGCCCAGACGGTGCATACCGGTATCGAGTTTCATCCAGACGGTAACCGGCTCGTCCAGGCTAGCCTCTTCCAGCGCAGCCAGCTGTTCTTCGTTATGCACGACGGTATGAAAATGTTGCGCAGAAATCGTCGGTAGATCTCTGGCATCAAAAAAGCCTTCGAGTAAAAGTACAGGTTTGGTGATTCCCCCCGCACGCAGTCGCAGAGCTTCTTCGAGACGGGCTACGCCAAAGGCGTCAGCATCGGGGAGCGTTCGCGCGGTCTCAAGAAGACCGTGACCATAAGCGTTCGCTTTCACCACCGCAACCATTTTACTGGCAGGCGCCAGTTCACGAAGACGTTGCAGGTTGTGTCGCAGAGCGCGGCGGTTAATCACAACAGTTGCCGCTTGCATTTGTGTTCCTTGATAAGTGTTTGCTTTAATTACCTAATTCATAAAATAATTATTATTCGTCGTCGTACTGCGGCCCCGCATAGTTGTCGAAGCGCGACCATTGACCGTTAAAGGTCAGGCGTACCGTCCCGATTGGGCCGTTACGTTGTTTACCGATAATAATTTCCGCGATGCCTTTTAAATCACTGTTTTCGTGATACACCTCATCACGATAGATAAACATGATCAAGTCCGCATCCTGCTCGATAGAGCCAGATTCACGCAGGTCGGAGTTGACCGGGCGTTTGTCGGCACGTTGTTCCAGAGAACGGTTCAACTGGGACAGCGCCACCACCGGCACGTTCAGTTCTTTCGCCAGTGCTTTCAGCGAGCGGGAGATTTCTGCAATTTCCAGCGTACGGTTATCGGAAAGCGCCGGTACGCGCATCAGTTGCAGGTAGTCGATCATGATAAGCCCGATGCCGCCGTGTTCACGGGCAATACGGCGTGCGCGGGAACGCACTTCCGTTGGCGTCAAGCCGGAGGAATCATCGATATAGATATTACGTTTTTCGAGCAAAATACCCATGGTGCCGGAAATGCGCGCCCAGTCTTCATCATCGAGCTGCCCGGTACGGATTTTAGTCTGGTCAACGCGCGACAGCGACGCCAGAGAACGCATCATGATCTGTTCTGATGGCATCTCCAGCGAGAAGATAAGCACCGGTTTATCCTGCAACATCGCCGCGTTTTCGACGAGGTTCATCGCAAATGTCGTTTTACCCATCGACGGACGCGCGGCAACGATGATCAAATCCGACGGCTGCAAGCCAGCGGTTTTTTTGTTGAGATCGTCATAACCGGTATTTACCCCGGTAACGCCATCGTGTGGCTGCTGAAACAACTGCTCAATACGCGCCACGGTTGCGTCGAGCACATCGGCGATGTTCTTCGGCCCTTCGTCTTTGTTTGCACGACTTTCGGCAATTTTAAAGACGCGGGATTCAGCAAGGTCGAGCAGATCTTCACTGGTACGCCCTTGTGGATCAAAACCAGCTTCGGCAATCTCGTTAGCAACGGAGATCATCTCACGAACAACGGCACGTTCGCGCACGATATCCGCATATGCACTGATGTTCGCCGCACTTGGCGTATTTTTTGACAGCTCTGCCAGATAAGCAAAACCACCGACGCTATCGAGTTGCCCCTGGCGTTCCAGCGATTCCGCAAGGGTAATCAGATCGATAGGACTACCGCTTTCCTGCAAACGCGCCATTTCAGTAAAGATATGACGGTGTGGGCGGGTGTAAAAATCGTCTGCCACCACACGCTCGGCTACATCATCCCAGCGTTCGTTATCCAGCATTAAACCGCCCAACACCGACTGCTCCGCTTCGATCGAGTGCGGAGGCACTTTCAGCCCGGCAACTTGTGGATCGCGTTCGCGGTTATCAGTCTGTTGTTTGTTGAAAGGTCTATTGCCTGCCATAACGAATGGTGTTACCTGCTGTTGAATGGGGGACAAGAGAGTATAGCGAGAAACAGTTTCTCGCTACAGCATTTAACGCCCCCGCTTTCCGGTGGAAGCGCGAATTTGCAGGGTCGGGCGATAGATGTAATGGCTGAGCGGTGCGTCTGGTTGCGCAATACGCCGTAAAATTTGCTGCGCCGCCTGTTTCCCCAGAGCCAATGGTTCTACCGCAATTGTGGTTAACGGCGGGTTACTGTAAGCACAAGCCGCCACGCCATCATTACCAATCAACGAAATATCTTCCCCGGCAAATAATCCTCTTTCGCCTAGTGCCGACTCCGCGCCAAAAGCCATTAAATCGTTATAACAAATCACCGCTGTGGGTGGCGAAGGCATATCCAACAGCTGTTGCATCAACTGGTAGCCGTTGGCCTGAGTCGGTTCAGCACGCAGCGAAAAAGCATCAGTACTCCACGGCTGTAAACCATGGTGATTCATCGCCTCAAGGTATCCCTGATAACGCATATGGTGCGTAAGACCACCAATAAACACGATATCTCTGTGCCCTTGTTGAATGAGATATTCCGTCGCTTCCCGTACACCTGCGTGGCTGTCCACGCCAACGTAATCGACGGGCAATTGTTGCCAATCCAGAGGGCGCATCGTGATTAATAAGGGTGTGGAACTGTTGGCATAACGCTGTAAATCGGCTTCTGAGGTACTGTTCACTGGACAGAGGACAATGCCCGCGACGTGGTGTTCCAGCAAGGTATCAAGCACCTGTTTTTGCCGGTCACTACGCTGGGAGGTATTGGACATCACGGTGATAAAACCGTGCTCCGCCAGCGTCATCTCAAGACCCATAGTAAATTCAGCGAAGAAAGGATTTATCAAATCGTCAATGACTACGCCGATAGTTAGCGATTTTTGCGAACGCAGATTGGCAGCAAAACGGTTATAGACATAGCCTAATTGTTCAATGGCTTGCTGGACTTTTTGTTGAGTCTCTTTTTTGATAAGTGAACTGTCGTTGAGAACCAGCGATACGGTCGATTTCGAAACGCCAGCCGCACGCGCAACATCGGTTAATGTTACCCGCTTTCTTCCTGTATCCGACTTCGCCATGCCTGCTCCAAACCCCCATAAGATCAAGGCAATTACTTTATCATAATCTCCTTTTACTCATGCGATCCGTTAACGCAAGGGATCGCAGGAGATCGTCGTTTCGATCACAGATTCGCACTTCCCTTGTTGTGTTTTTTACACCCTAATCGTACAAATTACGCATAAATTAGATCGTTCTAATTAATTTATGAAAATTATCATATTGTTTTAAATGCATATTTTTAATTATTTTTATATCGAAACAAGGAAATTATTATGTGCTCTGTACGCACGATCACTGCACCGGAAGCTGCAGATTTGATTGTTGATGGCGCAGTTGTCACCGTCTCCTCCTCCAGTGGAATGGGGTGTCCGGATGCGGTGCTGGCAGCAATAGGTGAACGCTTTCAACGTGCCGGACATCCGCAAAACATCACCTCCATCCACCCTATCGCCGCTGGTGATATGTATGGCGTAAAAGGCATCGATCATCTGGCGCAACCGGGCTTACTGGCAAAAGTGATCGCTGGCTCCTACCCCTCCGGTCCATCATCAATGGCGCCTCCGTTAATCTGGCAAATGATCAATGACAACGCGATCCCCGCCTGGAATCTGCCTTCCGGGATCTTATTTGATATGCACCGGGAAGCGGCGGCTCATCGTCCTGGCGTGCTGACACAAACAGGCATGGATACCTATGTGGATCCCCTGTTGCAGGGCGGTGCAATGAATGAAAAAGCGGCGCAACAATCTCTGGTTGAACGTGTTCGATTTGCTAACGACGACTGGCTGTTTTTCCCCAGTATCGTGCCGCAGGTGGCGATCATTCGCGCTACCACTGCCGATGAACGCGGCAACCTGACTTATGAACATGAAGGGGCTTATCTGGGGCCACTGGAACAGGCTACTGCCGTTCGCAATAATGGTGGCATCATAATTGCGCAAGTAAAACGACAGGTTGCCGCCGGAAGTCTGAAACCAAAAGAGGTGCGTATTCCGGGTGTACTGGTGGATTACATCGTGATTGCGCCGGAACAAACACAAACGACACAAACGCAATATGAACCTGCCATTTCCGGCGAAATCAGTCGTCCGCTATCAGCCTTTCGTTATATGGAACATGGCCCGGCGCGAGTTATTGCCCAGCGAGTCGCGCAAGAACTACAAAGTGGAGATGCGGTAAATATTAGCTTTGGTATTTCTGCCAACGTACCACGCATTTTACTGGAACAAGGTCGCCACGGTGACGTCACCTGGCTGCTGGAACAGGGCGCGATTGGCGGAGTTCCACTGCTGGAATTTCAGTTCGGTTGTGCCTCTAATGCAGAAGCATTTTTGCCCTCTCCCCAGCAGTTCACCTATTTCCAGGGCGGTGGCTTTGATCTCACTCTGATGTCGTTTTTACAAATCGGCGCAGATGGCTCAGTGAACGTCTCACATCTCCCCGCTCGTCCACATGTCACTGCCGGATGCGGTGGATTTATTGATATCACCTCACATGCGAAGCGCATTATTTTCTCTGGCTTTTTCAATGCCGGTGCCCAACTGCAACTGGAAGAGGGTCAGCTGCGTATCATTAAAGAAGGCAAAGCCAAAAAACTGGTACAGGACGTCGCCCACGTGACGTTCTCCGGCAAACGCGCAATAAGACTCGGGCAACAAGTGCAGTACATCACTGAACGCTGCGTGCTGGAATTAACCCCAGACGGACTACTGGTCACGGAAATTGCCCCAGGTATTGATCCTGAACGCGACATTCTCGCCCAAAGCAATGCCCCACTCCGTCTGGCAGACGATCTCAAACTAATGAATCCCCACTATTTTCAACAAGGACGTCACCATGAATAACGGCACCATTGACCTCCAGCGCAACGGTTTCATTGCCACTTTGGTGATTAATCGCCCGGCAAAACTCAACGCATTAACCCCAGAGATGCTCGAACAACTGCTGGCGCATTGCCACACGTTGGAAACTGATTCGGAGATCCGCGTAGTACTGCTGACCAGTGCCAGTGAAAAAGCGTTTTGTGTCGGCGCGGATATTCATCGCTGGACCTCTCTTTCTGCACTCGATATGTGGCGCAACTGGATCCGCCGCGGTCATCAGGCATTTGATGCTCTGGCACAACTGCCACAGCCCGTAATCGCCCTGTTGCACGGCCTGGCTTATGGCGGTGGTCTGGAACTGGCTGCTACCGCCGATATCCGTATTTGTAGCGCCGAAGCACAAATGGCACTACCAGAAACCGGGCTGGCGACAGTGCCTGGCTGGTCAGGAACGCAGCGGCTGACGGCACTGCTTGGGCGCTCACTGGTGAAAGAACTGGTATTTACCGGTGAACCACTGGATGCACAGCGGGCACTGTCCTGCGGGCTGGTGAATCGCGTTGTCGCCAGGGAGGCGTTACACGACGCCGGACTGCAACTGGCACAACGTATCGCCCAGCGTGCTCCCGTTGCAGTGCAGATCGCCAAGCAGGTTATTGATGCCGGAGAAGGTATTGCTGTGGCCTCGACGCTTGAAGCACTGGCTGGCGCTTTTTCCGCCACGACTGAAGATGCTCATGAAGGCAGTCAGGCATTTACTGAGAAGCGTCAACCGCACTTTAGTGCTCGATAACTTAGCATTTCATTTTGGATTTTAATAATAACGCAAGAATCCCATTGATTTTAGGCGGATTTCTTTTATCCGTCTGAAAGGAGACACATCATGCAACCTTCACAACCAGCAGAGAAAGCGAATGTTTCATCGGCAGATCTGCGTCGCGCGGCGTGGACCTGCTCTCTCGGCAGCGCACTGGAATACTACGATTTCGCACTTTACAGCCTGGCATCCGCCATTATTTTTGGTCCACTCTTTTTTCCTAATCAGGAACCGGGAATGGCGCTGATCGCCAGTTTTGGCACCTACTTTCTCGGATTTGCCGTCAGACCTGTAGGCGGAATTATCTTCGGCTCATTAGGTGATCGTTTGGGCCGTAAGTTCGTCCTGTTAGCAACGGTGTTGTTAATGGGAATCGCCAGCACGTTGATCGGGGTATTACCCACTTACGAAACAGCGGGAATCTGGGCGCCAATTATGCTTATTGCATTACGCCTGCTGCAAGGGCTTGGTGCTGGGGCTGAACAGGCGGGAGCCGCCGTACTGATGACCGAATATGCTCCTGACGGCAAACGGGGTTATTACGCCGCGCTGCCGTTCCTCGGAATCCAGATTGGTACGTTTATGGCATCTGCCGTTTACTTCATCCTGCTGCATAATGTGACAAATCTTGCCGAAACCTGGTGGTGGCGCTTGCCCTTCCTCTCCAGCGTGGTGATTATCGCGGTGGCTATTTATATTCGACTGCATCTTAAAGAATCGCCATCATTCGCAAAACTCGAAGCTCGTCAACAAGTTACAGAATCACCCTTACGAAATTTGCTGAAAACATCACGCCGTAATGTCTTCGTCGGGATTGGCTTACGTCTGGCAGAAAACGGCGGCTCGTCGATTTATCAGGCTTTAGCGATCAGTTATATCGTTGGTGTGGTTGGGCTGGACAAATCAGTTGGTACGCTATGCCTGATGTCTGCGGTAGTAGTCGGTGCAATTATGGTGCCTATTGCCGGTTGGCTGACCGATCGCTTCGGCAGGGTTCTTGTCTATCGTAGTCTGGCGATTTTTCAGTTGTTGATTACCTTTCCGGTGTGGTGGTCTTTCAGCCACGGTAATGTTCCTGTCACTATTGTCTCTCTTTCTCTGGCCTTAGGGATTGGAGCCTGGGGTATGTTTGGTGCACAAGGTGCTTTTCTGCCTGAACTCTTTGGTGCTCGCCATCGTTATATTGGCGTCGCACTGGCAAGGGAAGTTTCTGCCGTTATTGCCGGAGGGATCGCGCCACTGGTTGGTTCTGCAATCATTTCCTGGGTGATCCACACTAACGATCCCAGTGGTATTGCTGCCTGGATGCCAATCGCTATTTACCTTAGTCTGCTGACCGTTGGTACGATTATTGCGACTTTCTTTGCTCCAGAAACACGCGATCGTGATCTTGATGATCTTGCCGACGCTGAAACGATCAGCGTTTCCCAACATAACCAGACTACGGGCACCTACCATGACGCATAATGTCTCTGAATCTATTATCGATTCCCTGACTGACGTGAAAATGCCCCATTACGCACCGCTGGCTCAAGTCAGCGGTAGTATCGACCTTAACGGTACCATTTTACCTGAGTACCGCTGCAACACGCTGGTTCTGGGCAGTGGCGCGGCAGGATGGCGAGCTGCCGTCGAGCTGAAACGGCAAAATGTCGATGTAATGGTCGCCTCCAGCAAAGCCTTCTGGGGAACTTCCGCCTGTTCTGGTTCTGATAAACAAACGCTTCACACCGCGAATACCCGTGCAAATGGTGACCATTTTCTGACATTAAGTAACACCCTGGCGGCAGGTGGTGCGATGGATCATGACACCGCATATGTTGAGGCGGTCGGATCGGTGAACACCTGTGAAGTACTGAAATATCTGGGTCTGGATCTGCCTGAAGATCTCTTTGGCGCAACGTTGCGTTATCAAACCGATCACGATGAATTTGGCCGTGCCACTAGCTGCGGTCCTCGAACATCGCGCCTGATGGTGAAGGTGCTGGCCCAGGAGGCAATGCGCCTTAATATTCCTCTTTGCGATCACACAACGGCGATTCGTATCCTGACCAGTGGTGAAGGGGAAAATCGACGAGTCGAGGGGGTGATCGCCATCGATAAAGCCTGTCGGGATAATCCCTGGAGAATGGTAGTGATTCGCTGTCAGCATCTGGTTTTAGCCACGGGCGGGCCTGGTGAACTTTATCGTGACAGTGTTTATCCGGTGAACTGTTTTAGTGCGTTGGGCATGGCGCTGGAAGCAGGGATAACTCTGGTTAATCTTACGGAAAGTCAGTTTGGTATCGGTACACCGCGCAGCCAGTTTCCGTGGAATCTTTCCGGTACTTACATGCAGGCGATGCCGCGCATCTATTCGCAGGACCACTCCGGGCGTCAGTATAATTTTCTGGCAACTTATTACCCCACGACTCGTATGCTGGCCTCCGCGATATTTCGCAAAGGTTACCAGTGGCCGTTTCACGCGGAACGAATGCTGGAATATGGCTCCAGCCTGCTGGATGTCGCAGTTTATGAAGAGACTCAAAAAGGGCGCGATGTTTTTCTCGATTTTCTACGGGAACCAGAACCCGCAGCGGACAGAACACTATTTAACCTGCGGGAGCTGGATGATGATGTCATCGACTATCTGCAACAAAATCACGCCCTGCTGGCACAACCGCTGGCGAGATTAACACAGATGAATCCTCTGGCTATTCGTTTGTATCAGATGCACGGTCATGATCTCACAGCCTCACCGCTCAAGTTTACGCTAAATAATCAACATCTTAATGGCGGAATTGAAGTTGATATTTGGGCACGTACATCGCTAACTGGTTGTTATGCTGCCGGAGAAAATGCCGGAACACATGGTGTCACGCGCCCAGGTGGAGCAGCGCTCAATGCCGGGCAAGTTTTCGCCCGCCGCTGTGCATTACATATTGCTCATCAGAAAAGCCAGGACCGGCCTCTCGAGAGGCAACAAATTCTCAGTACGATTAATGAGGCGCAACAGCACCTGAATCAGGGGCTGCTACGTGACGACGTGCGAGAAACGATACAAAATACCATGAGCCACCATGCCGCAATTTTGTGTCATACACAGGGGATCAACACTGCCGCGCAAACCCTGGCAACACTTTGTGAAGATATTCGCCGGGAAGGTATTCAATGCGATGAAAACAGCCTGGCACAATCTTTCCAGTGGCGGCAAAGTGCGCAACTGGCGCTGGCTGTACTGCGTTCTTTACAATGTTATGTCGAAAACGGTGGTGGGAGTCGTGGTGCCAGGGCTATCTATGATGGCGAAGCCGGTATTGCACCGCAAACACCAGGTGGGCCACTCCTGGCCTGGCGTTTTCGGCCAGAAAATCAGGATGCCAGGCAATATATGATTTGTGTTTGTCGGGAAGCTAATGATTACCAAACCTGGACTCGCCCGTGCCGTGAACGGGGCGTATTAACGCTAACCAACTTTGAGCGCCAGTGGCAAAACTGGATTGCGGCGACGCCGTTTCAATACTGATCAGAGATATTCCGGGTTGTGACCGCAGCCCGGAAAAAATCCCCGCGCGGCCTGGCGACTACTGTTAGGCTTAAAACAGATATGTCGCTCAGTAAAGGAGTTTAAATGGCAATACGAATTGAATTTCACAAGCACGGTGGCCCGGAAGTACTTCAAGCCGTAGAGTTCACTCCTGCCGATCCGGCGGAGAATGAAATCCAGGTCGAAAATAAAGCCATCGGCATCAATTTTATCGACACGTATATCCGCAGCGGCCTTTACCCGCCACCATCGTTACCCAGCGGATTAGGCACCGAAGCGGCAGGCATCGTGAGTAAAGTCGGCAGTGGTGTAAAGCATATTAAGGCAGGCGATCGCGTAGTCTATGCACAATCGGCATTAGGCGCTTACAGCTCTGTGCATAACATTAATGCGGATAAAGCGGCGATTCTGCCTGCGGCAATTTCTTTTGAGCAAGCTGCGGCATCCTTCCTGAAAGGCTTAACGGTTTATTATCTGCTGCGCAAAACCTATGAAATTAAACCCGATGAACAATTCCTGTTCCACGCAGCGGCTGGCGGCGTTGGCTTGATTGCCTGCCAGTGGGCAAAAGCCCTGGGCGCGAAACTTATCGGCACCGTAGGAACCGCGCAAAAAGCGCAGAGTGCGCTAAAAGCGGGCGCGTGGCAGGTTATTAACTATCGTGAAGAGAATCTGGTCGAGCGATTGAAAGAGATCACCGGTGGTAAGAAAGTGCGCGTGGTGTACGATTCAGTGGGCAGAGACACCTGGGAACGGTCGCTGGATTGCCTGCAACGCCGCGGCTTAATGGTGAGCTTTGGCAACTCATCAGGTGCGGTTACCGGTGTGAACTTAGGCATTCTCAATCAGAAAGGCTCGTTGTATGTGACACGCCCTTCCCTGCAAGGCTATATCACCACGCGGGAGGAATTAACCGAGGCCAGTAATGAACTGTTCTCTTTGATTGCCAGCGGTGTGATTAAGGTCGATGTCGCCGAGCAGCAGAAATATCCGCTGAAGGATGCGCGGCGTGCGCATGAGATTCTGGAAAGCCGGGCGACGCAGGGTTCCAGCCTGTTGATTCCATAAAAGAAATTGGGCTTCCACCTGGGAAGCCCTTTCTTTTATAGTTCGGCTGTATGTAGGGTACAGCTCGATGAATTTGTTTGACGCGCAATAGTGACAGATTTGATTATCAATTCCTATTTTGTTCTAAGGATAAAACCTTAGGTTGTGATCATCCGCACAATCCCTTAGTAACGCCAGCGGTCATAACGCTGATATTTCGGCACTTTTGGTGCTTTAATCGCCCTGATCACCCACACCACCGCAACCGCCAACAGCAGCCACGGCAGCAACTTAATCATCAATGCCAGCATACCGCCGAGGAACATAAAGGCCGTCGCCACAATCAGCGCGGCGATAATACCCAGCAACGAAACACCGGTGACCATCAGCATGACAAAAAAGCCAATTACAAAAAGTAGTTCCAGCATGATGCTCTCCCAAATATGAAATCTCTTGCTGGCATTACAAGAATCATGCCAAAAATAATCTATTGATTTAACAGCAAAACGCCCCGCGACGGGGCGCAGGGCGTGGTGAATTTGACTACTTTTTGGTGAAAAGTTAACGCTTATCCGCCACCAGTTTGAGCGCGTGTTCCAGCACATTAATGTCTGCACCCGCTTTATGGGCATTTTCACTTAAATAACGCCGCCACTGCCGCGCGCCAGGAATACCCTGGAACAAGCCCAGCATATGCCGGGTAATATGGCCGAGATACGTACCCTGGCTGAGTTCACGCTCAATGTACGGATACATGGCGCGCACTACCGCCACCGGATCAGCATCAGTATCCGAGGAACCAAAAATCTCTCGGTCTACCGCCGCCAGAATACCCGGATTCTGATACGCCTCGCGCCCGACCATCACGCCATCCATATGTTGCAAATGCGCTTTAGCTTCTTCCAGCGACTTGATACCACCGTTAATCGACATCGTCAGATGCGGAAAGTCACGCTTCAGTTGATACACACGCGGATAATCGAGCGGCGGGATCTCACGGTTTTCTTTCGGACTTAACCCAGAAAGCCAGGCTTTACGTGCGTGGATGATGAACATCTCACACTCACCTTTGCCGGAAACGGTGTTGATGAAATCGCAGAGAAATTCATAGCTGTCCTGATCATCGATGCCAATACGCGTTTTCACCGTCACCGGAATCGACACCACATCGCGCATCGCTTTCACGCAGTCGGCAACCAGCTGCGCATTACCCATCAGACACGC
>OJIX01000725.1_pt1 | contig 12686 bp, 10 predicted proteins | sample 1595981 | NCBI WGS metagenome assembly OJIX01 (sample SAMEA4350138, study PRJEB24818) | metagenome | biome: human; feature: gut; material: faeces | place: Denmark | collected 2013-09 | reverse complement strand
ATTGCCCCAGGTAAAAGGAACGCTAATATTCCTTTTCTAAGAGTATAAATTAAAGAAAATGAGAATATACTCACATTGCTGTTCCCCCATATAAAACGGCAAGAAAGAACTTCCTCGATATTACAATATGTATAAATCATAACTATGATGGAAAAAATACCCCCACAACCAAATACTACAAAATAATCCCAAAAAGAAAAACAATTCATTCTTAGCCCTAAGCCTCCTATAGCAAAATAACAACTTATAGCTACGACGTAAGGCAACACATTCGCAATCAACCAACAATTAAACGTTTTCATTTCTTTCTTCTAATTTTGATTTCAACATTTCATCACATTCGACAAATTCAAGTATCTTCTTTACAGAAGGAATAATATACTTCTTGGCAAATGAACCATCAGCCATCTCCACCCATATATGATTATTTGTCAACCAGTCATATTCACAAATATATCCATAGCCATAAGGATCAAACGCATCTATTCCTTCTTCAAATAAATGTTCCAGATATATTTCCGGCTTAGCCTTCCCATCCAGAGACTCTTTTGTTTTAATTGCATAATAAACTTTACCTTTATCCAATCCAAAATAAATAGAAGTTCCTTCTTTCCATGATTCCTTATAAAAATAAAACTCACGCTCCTTTAGGTCTGTCCGTAATCCACCTTTCACGCCACATTCCAAGGCCACAGATTGAATCATTTTTGTCATAATGGCATCTTTCACGGCTTCTATATAGGTCGGTATTTGCAAAACAGACTCTATATTTTCAGCTTTCGAAAGCAAATTAATAATTTCAGATTGAACTATCGTGCTCATATCTTGTCCTGTTAATTGTTTTAAATAATTTATATATTGATTTATTGTTTCACGGACCAACGGTCGGTGAACTGCAATCCCGACACATTGTCCCAGCCACTCTATAATAGTTTTTTTATAAGAAATACATCTATAATCAACTCCTCTCCCACTATCATCAGAGGCATATCTGCCGTCCGGTGTTAAATATAGAATCATATAATTTCCTACGCCATATTTCCCTATTGCATATTCATTATAACGTTTTAACTGTTCCGGCTGATCCTTGGCATAAAACTTATTTTCGATAATAACTGCCCAATTTGAACTTTCTATAAGAATGTCAATTCTTCCATATTCAGAAACTGCGACTTCTGTCCTTACCAACGCATTCCGGGAGTCAAAACCTTCTATCTGATTTATATCCAAAAACAGCTTTAAGAATGAGTTATGTAATCCGTGTGTTCCTTCAGGATTCAAGAGTTCTGCCAGAATAGTAGAATGAGTATTTTCATAATGGCTCACTCCTAAAATATGAAATATATTAAAACGAGTACCCATTATTTCCAAAATCTCATTATTCTTTTTTGACAATAAAGATATTTGAGATAAGAGGGTTTGTATTTTGTCCATAATAATAATATAATGAAGGGAGATGTACGAAAAACAACCTTACCCCCACGCTTGACCATACATAATAAAAATCCTATGTACGCTGTGTACTTGGCAAATATACAATAAAAAAACTATCTTGCCTTATCTCTCATAAGCAAAACGTGGTTTTATAATTCAATGTTGCCAATGATCATCCATAATCAGCCATTTCACCCCCTCCAAACAGGCAAAAAACAGCCGGAGAGCAGCTTGAAAAAATTAAAACAGCTTCTAATTAATAAAAAAGCAAGCCACCAAACAGAAATATCCATTTATATTATCTAACTTTACGGATTCAAATATATTGGAGGTTTTATCACCATAAACCCGCATATCCGATATATCAGAGACGATAAAAAAGAAAAAAACAATATATAATGATTACAAAATGGAACTTTCAAACCCCAACAGAAGAAGAGTTACATAAGAGAGACAGGCTGGCAAGCCAACTGGGACTCAGTCCGGTCGTATGTCTTTTGCTCGTTCAGCGAGGACTCACCACTGTTGAAGAGGTGAAGAAATTCTTTAAACCCAGCTTGAACGACCTGCATGATCCATTCCTCATGCCAGATATGGAGAAGGCGGTCAAACGCTTGAATAAAGCACTGGGTAATAAAGAAAAGATTTTGATTTACGGAGACTACGATGTAGACGGTACGACTGCCGTCTCATTGGTCTACAAGTATTTGCGTCCTTATTCATCGGCATTGGATTATTATATTCCGGACCGGTATGACGAAGGATACGGGATTTCGTACAAAGGGATCAATTACGCCCGGGAAAACGGGATCACGCTAGTGATCTCGCTCGACTGCGGCATCAAGGCCATCGAAAAGATCGAATATGCCAAGCAGTTGGGGATCGATTTTATTATCTGCGACCATCACATGCCGGACGACACATTGCCCGATGCCGTCGCCGTACTGGATGCCAAGCGGGTGGACTCGGTCTATCCGTACGAACATCTGTCGGGATGCGGCGTCGGGTTCAAGTTCATGCAGGCATTCGCCAAAAGCAACAACTTCCCGTTTGCCGACCTGGAGAAACTGCTGGAGCTGACGGCGGTCAGCATCGCCTCGGACATCGTCCCCATCACCGGCGAAAACCGCATATTGGCTTACTACGGCCTGAAGCAGCTTAACAGCAATCCGAGCCTCGGCCTGAAAGGGATCATCGATATCTGCGGCCTGTCGGGCAAAGAGATCACGATCAGCGACATCGTCTTCAAGATCGGACCTCGCATCAACGCTTCCGGCCGTATGATGAACGGAAAGGAAGCGGTCGAACTGCTCCTGGCGAAGGATGTCGACGTGGCCCGCGAAAAGAGCGAGAGCATCAACCAGTATAACGAAGAACGCCGCGAACTGGACAAGAAGATTACAGACGAGGCGAACGCCATCATCGACGAATTCCAGAACATGGAAGACCGTAAGGCGATCATCGTCTACAATCCGGGATGGCACAAAGGGGTGATCGGCATCGTCGCTTCCCGCCTGACGGAAAAATACTACCGCCCGGCAGTCGTCCTGACGAAATCGTCTGAACTGATCACTGGTTCCGCTCGCTCGGTCACGGGATTCGACATATACAAAGCAATCGAAAGCTGCCGCGACCTGTTGGAAAACTTCGGTGGCCACACGTATGCCGCCGGCCTCTCCCTGAAAGAGGAAAACCTGGACGCTTTCACCCAGCGGTTCCTCAAGCTGGCCGCCGACGAGATCATCCCCGAACAGATGACGCAACAGATCGATATAGATGCCGTGCTGGACCTGCAAGATATCAACGCCAAGTTCATGAGTGAGTTGAAAAAGATGAATCCGTTCGGCCCGGACAACCAGAAGCCCGTATTCTGCTCGCTCGGAGTCAAGGATTACGGGACCAGCAAGCTGGTAGGGAAAGACTTGGAACATATCAAACTGGAATTGATCGACGACAAGTCGAACACACCGATACACGGCATTGCTTTCGGCATGCACCAGCACAATACGCATATCAAGAACATGAAGCCTTTCAATATCTGCTACACCATCGAGGAGAACACCTACAACGGCAACACGTCGTTGCAACTGATGGTGAAGGACATCAAGGAGAACGATATATGAAGGGATGCGGTGGATGTCTACCATAAGATCTTAGGGAAGTATTGGGGATACCCTGCTTTCCGTCCCCTACAGGAGGATATTATCCATTCCGTCTGTGCCGGAAGAGACACGCTCGGCCTGATGCCGACGGGAGGCGGCAAATCGGTCACCTTCCAGGTTCCGGCATTGGCGATGGAAGGGATTTGCCTTGTCATTACCCCGCTTATCGCTTTGATGCGCGACCAGGTCGACAATCTGCGCCGGGTCGGGATCAAAGCTACGGCTGTATATTCGGGCATGGGCCGGCAGGAAATCGTTGCGGAATTGGAGAATTGCGTTTCCGGACAATACAAGTTCCTGTACGTTTCGCCCGAACGGCTTGCCACCGGATTATTCAGGGAAAAGCTACAGGCCATGAACGTCAGCCTGTTAGTGGTGGATGAAAGCCATTGTATCTCGCAATGGGGCTATGACTTCCGCCCTTCCTATCTCCATATCGCCGACATTCGGGAGCAACTGCCCGGCGTGCCGGTACTGGCACTGACGGCGACTGCCACGCCCGAAGTCGTGGACGACATACAGAGACGATTGCTTTTCAAGGAGAAGAATGTGTTCCGGACAAGCTTTGTCCGTCCGAACCTTGCCTACATCGTGCGCCGTACGGAAGACAAGCTGGGCACACTGGCCTACATACTCGGAAAAGTGCCCGGCACGGCTATCGTCTATACCCGGAGCCGGAAACAGACAAAAGAGGCAGCTCTCTTCCTGCAACAAGCCGGAATATCTGCCGATTTCTTTCATGCCGGGCTGAACCGAGAAGAAAAGGCGATCCGGCAGCACCGTTGGAAAAACAACGAATGCCGCGTAATGGTCGCCACAAATGCTTTCGGGATGGGGATCGACAAGCCGGACGTGCGGTTGGTTGTCCATCTGGATATGCCGGAATCATTGGAAGAATATTTCCAGGAGGCAGGCCGCGTCGGACGAGACAGCCGGAAAGCCTTTGCAGTAGCTCTCTGTACAGATACGGATAGTTTTCATCTGAAAAAGCGGATAGACGATGAGTTTCCCGAAAAGAAGCTGATCGGAAAAGTATATGAAGCGTTGGGCGATTATTTCCGAATTCAGGAAGGGCAAGGAAAAGATATCGTTCATAACTTCGAACTGACAGATTTTTATTCCATTTGCCAGCTTCCTCCGCTACAGATACATCATGCATTGAAGTTGCTAGAACTGTCCGGCTACATTGAATATTGCGAAGCAATAGACGAATCATCCTTCCAGACCGCCCCCCAAATCACATATACGCATCCACGTGTGCGAACAAATGTCCTTATTATCCCATCTTCCGCTTATGAGGAACGTCGGGAAAGAATGAAAAAACGCATTTCGAAAGTGGTGGAATACATGAACGGGATACATATATGCCGGAGTCGCCTGCTACTCTCCTATTTCGGGGAAAAGAATACGGAAGATTGCGGATGTTGCGACGTCTGCCTTTCCAAGAATGATTCCGGCCTGAACAACCGGGATTTCAACGCCATACGCGACCTGTTACTCAGACTGCTTTCCACCCGGCAACTGCTTCCTGTCACCACCTTGCTCCCCTTATTACCTTTTCCGGAGGAAAAAATCGTCACCACCATCCGCTTCTTAGCCGAGCATGACAAACGGTTTTATTTGAAAGAGGGAAAGGTGGGAATTTTTACGGATATCGGAAATGCCAGATAACGCACTTTAGCGACTTATCTTTTATTACTCTCGTTTTTTGTTGTTATCTTTGCCCCTAAATAATCCAAATCAGCAAATGAATAAGATTAACATATATGTACTGACGTTCTTTCTGAGTCTGGCTGGTGTATCTATCTATGCACAAAACAACCGATCACAAGTGGTTATTACAAGCGGACAAGACAATAATGTATTTTTTCATACAATAGAAAGAGGACAAACTGTTTACGCAATCGCTACCATGTACGGGGTTACGCCCGATGATATTTACCGGCTGAATCCAGATAGCAAAGAGGGGATCAAAGCAGGTGCCACCCTTAAAATACCGCAACGCGACATAGTTGGAGGTACTGCTAAGAAGCAAGATGGAAATTATATTTTCCATACCATACAGCCCAAAGAAACCCTGTATTCGTTATCCATCCGATACACCGTTCCCGCTACCGCCATCGTAAAAGCAAACCCCGGATTGTCTACTTCCACTTTTACAATTGGCAAGACAATCCGCATTCCGGCGACGCAAGTGGAAGATTTACCGACGACGGAGCTCAAGACCGTTACCAAAGAAATTGAATATACCGTCCAGAAAAAGGAAACCATGTACCGGATCTGCCGGAAATTCAATATTTCCAGCTACGAGTTGATCAAGCTTAACCCGAAATTGAAAGAAGGAGTTAAGGCCGGTATGACTATTAAGATCCCCGTACAAGCCGAAGAGATGACGACCGAACCAGCAACTACCATGCTTTCGGAAAGAGATGTCAATGCGTTGCTCTCAGAACCGAAAAGCATCGAGCGCGTCAACAGCGTCAAAGTAGCCTTGTTATTGCCGTTTATGACAAATGAGGCTATCCCATCTACGGAGACACAACGCTTCATCGAATATTACGAAGGTTTCTTGCTGGCGGTGGACAGTCTTAAAAACACAGGCTGTTCTATCGATCTGTCAGTTTATGATACAGGAAACGGAACGAAGAAACTGAAAGAAATCCTGAAAGAGGATGCCTTGAAGAATGCCAACCTCATCATCGGAGCCGTACAAAACGACCAGATCGGCCCGGTTGCGGAATTTGCCCAGAAGAACAACATCAAATATGTGATTCCTTTTACATCGAAGAACGACGATGTGTTGTCAAACGCATATGTTTACCAGGTAAATACGCCCCACTCCTACCTGTATGCCAAAGCGGCTCAAGGCGGATGCGACCTATTTGCCGAAGACAATATAATCCTACTGAACATCAGGGATGGCAAGGATAAAACCGAATTTATCAAGGCATTCAAAGCCGAGATGAAACAACGGCAGATCCCATTTACCGAAATCAATTATAATGCCGAAACCCTAACTGCCGATGTCGACACGCTCCTCAGAACAGACAAACGGAACGTGATCGTACCGACTTCAGGCACATTGGAGGCTCTAAACAAGATCAAGTCTCCGTTACGTATGCTGGCGGAAACAAAACCCGAATGCGGACTGACCTTGTTCGGCTATCCTGAATGGCAGACATATACGCGTGACTGTCTGGAAGATTTCTATGCACTGAACACATATATATACAGTAACTTCTATGCTGACAACCTGTCGAAAGAGGTGGCAGACTTCTATACCAAATATAAAAACTGGTATAGTAAAAACCTGATCAATATATTCCCTAAATATGGTATTTTAGGATTCGACACCGGTATGTTTTTCATCGGAGCAATCAACAAATATGGTTCCAACTTCGAGAATAATTTGGATAAAATTCATTACCAGGGCGTACAGACCGGATTCGATTTCCATCGCGTAAATAACTGGGGAGGTTTCATTAATACGAACATCTTTATTGTTCATTATCAGAGTGATTTCAATGTAACACGGAACGAAGTAAGATGATCAGGAAAGTTATTGCAACAGTTATTATAAGCCTTGTCACCCTGAACTACATTCAGGCGCAGGATAAGTTCAAACGGGAATTGTCTTTGGGTGCTTCCTTCGGTACGACCTTTTCCAAAGTCAGTTTTGCCCAGACGAAAGTGCAGCAGAAAATGAAAATGGGCTACACGGGCGGTCTCACGCTCCGGTGGATTACGGAAAAAAATCTAGGATTGCAGGCTGAACTGAATTTCATCCAACATGGATGGGATGAAAAGTTCGAGGACCAACCTCAGTATAAATACAGCCGGACAATCAACTACTTTGAACTTCCGATCCTGACACATATCTATTTTGGCAGTAAACGTTTCAGGGTATTCGTCAACCTAGGACCCAAAATAGGATATGCTTTCGGTGAAAAGACAGACGAGAATCTGAACGGAGCCAAGCCGAACACCGAAAACGAACAGCACGATATGCCAATCGAAAAGAAATTCGACTGGGGATTATGCGGTGGTCCGGGTATCGAACTTCGTACAGGAATTGGCTCTTTCCTCCTGGAGGGCCGCTACTACTATGCCCTCAGCGACATCTTCAACAGCCGTAAAGAAGATTATTTTTCCAAATCGTCTTCGCAGGTAATCTCGGCTAAGATCACGTATATGATTCCGGGATTTTAAGATTTATGATTGAACAATCTTAGGCAATATAGAAATCAAGGCTTACAATAACTTTGTAACAAAGACAAGCCAAGAATGGGCAGTAGGCTCCTCCCAAAACAAAAACGCCGCCTTTCCCTTTTTAAAAGTCTAAAGCTCTACTACATGGTTAGTTTTGCATTAGAAGTATTAAGAATTTATCAATGCTAATAGAGATAATATAGTCTTTAGGCTATCAGATTTAGGTTATAAAAAGGATGCATTTCTTCACTATTTGGACTTAGGTCCTAATTTCAACACCCAGCAGAAATTCCTCAAACAAGCATTAGGAGAACAAAAAGGAGATAAAAAAATCCCCACTATCTCTAAAATGCAGTTGCTTCCCGAAATCGAAAAAGACGGAAGCATCAGCAACGTGCTCAAAGTCGGACAGGAAGTGCTGGTGCAGATCGCCAAAGAGCCGATTTCAACAAAAGGTCCCAGGCTGACTTCCGAGCTTTCTTTTGCCGGAAGATACATCGTGCTGATACCGTTTGCCGATAAAGTATCGGTTTCCACAAAAATCAAATCGAGCGAAGAGCGTGCCCGTCTACGCCAACTCATCCAAAGTATCAAGCCGAAGAACTTCAGCGTAATCGTACGCACATCTTCGGAAGGAAAGCGCGTTGCCGAACTCGATCATGAATTGAAGACATTACTGAAACGTTGGGAAGAGAACATTCCTAAGATCACCAAAGTAAAAGCTCCTGCACTCATCTATGAAGAGACGGCAAGAGCAGTGGCTTTGTTGCGCGACATTTTCAACCCCTCTTTTCAGAACATTTATGTGAACGATGCGGACATCTATCACAACATCCGCGATTATGTCAGCCTGATTGCTCCCGGACGGGAAGAGATCGTGCAACGGTATACCGGCGAACTCCCCATCTTCGACAACTTTGCAATCACCAAACAGATCAAGTCCCTATTCGGACGCACCGTCACGTACAAAAGTGGAGCCTATTTGATTATCGAACACACGGAAGCCATGCACGTTATCGACGTAAACAGCGGGAACCGCTCCAAAGGTAGCGATGCCCAGGAAAAAACGGCTATCGACGTGAACACGGCAGCAGCAGACGAAATTGCCCGTCAATTACGCTTGCGCGATATGGGCGGTATTATCGTAGTCGACTTTATCGATATGGCCGAAGCTGCCAACCGGCAGAAACTGTTCGAACATATGACGAAAGCGATGGCTAATGACCGGGCAAAACATAATATTCTGCCACTGAGCAAATTCGGCCTGATGCAGATCACCCGCCAGCGTGTCCGTCCGGCAATGGATGTCGATACATCCGAAGCCTGTCCGACCTGTTTCGGCACAGGCACCATCAAACCCTCTATCCTGTTTACCGACAGCCTGGAAGGAAAGATCGACTGCTTGGTCAACAAACACAACGTGAAGAAATTCGCCCTGCACGTACATCCTTATGTTGCAGCATTTATCAAGAGCGGAAGATTCCCGCTCAGTTGGAAATGGAAACTGAAATACTCGATGGGTATTAAAGTGATCCCGAATCAAAGTCTGGGCTTCTTGGAGTATAAATTCATCGACTCCGACAAGAACGAACTGGACATGATGGAAGAGAAAGAAATCAAATAACATAAAAGTCCCCGGATCTCATAAAAGTTCGGGGACTTTTTTTAATGAAAGAAAATATCAATGAGACGTTTTTATATTTGGCTATGGCTGCTCATGCTGGTCTGCGGTAGCTGCACGAAAGAGAAACAAGAGTTGAGTGTATTGCACTTGAACATCTGGATGGAAGGAACAGTCGTCAAAAACGGCTTCGAGGCCGTTGCGGATGAAGTGGCCCGGATAGATCCGGATATCGTGATGTTCAGCGAAGCCAGCAACAAGGAAGGCGCGTTGTTCGTTCCCCGCATGCTGGACGCTTTGCGCGAAAGGGGGAAAATCTATTATGGACAAGGCAGTTCGCTGGATGTCGCACTGCTGTCCAAATACCCCATACTGGAACAAACGGAAAACATTCCGCATAAAGACCGGGTATTAAGGACCCGTTTGGATGTGAACGGCAAACAGGTAGTAGCCTATACAGGGCATTTGGATTATACGCATTACGCCTGTTACCTGCCACGTGGATACAGCGGTGTGACATGGAAGAAATTGGAAACTCCGGTAACGGACAAGGCTGAAATCGAAAAAGCCAATAACGAATCTTTGCGTGACGAATCCATTCGGCTCGTGATAGAAGACGCCACAAAGTCAGATGCCGATTTCGTAATCTTGGGCGGTGACTTCAACGAACCTTCCCACTTGGATTGGACGGAAGAGACGAAAGGGCTTTGGGATCACAACGGGGCGGTAGTCGATTGGGCCTGCTCCAAATTATTATACGAAGCCGGCTTCCGCGATGCCTATCGCGTCAAATATCCGAATCCGATCACCCATCCCGGCTTTACCTTCCCTTCGGACAATCCGGCGATGCCAGTCGAACGGTTGACCTGGGCACCGGAAGCGGATGAACGCGACCGCATCGATTTTATCTATTATATACCGGCAACCGGTTGGGAAGTGGAAGACGCCGTCATCGTCGGTCCCAAGTCTTCCATTATCCGCAGCCAACGTGTCGAAGAGGACAGCCAAGATACTTTCTCAACTCCGGCAGACATTTGGCCGACGGACCACAAAGGAGTGTTAATCAAGTTCAGCTTTTAAGAGGCGGAACAGAAACAAACTCTCTGCCATAAAAAGGCGGTATGTCAAAATGTACTTATCCCCCGCATCAAGCACAGGAACAAGACAGTCTTTGACATACCGCCTTCTTTTTCCGGCTCAAAACCGATATCATTTCTTCGCTTTCGCCATATCCAGCGCCGAGGTCGTCGTGTAATACTTAGCCAGCATATTAGGTACTTCCCAATCCGGCAGTTTGCCTTCCTTCAGATAGTCAAGGAAATGTTCCGTCACTTGGCCGAAATGAGCTTCATGGCCTACACGGTATTTTGCGGGGATTTCGACTTGCCATACGCCATCGCCCACCTTATTCAATGCCACACCAGGATATTCGGCTGAAACCTTTTCCATAGAAGCGGTCAGGTCCTTTTCGTAAGCGGCCAGATCCACACCTTTCACTGCTTCGACAAACAGTTCAGGCTGATAGTTCTGTTCCTTGCCCTGGCGGATGACCAGGTCGGCCTTGCTACCCTTCATGACGGAGAAGTGGGTATCACCGCCACCTTTGGGGAAGGTATAATTCCAGATCACCGAAACCTTGGCTGTCACACCTTTGATCTTATAAACGATATCACCGTTGCAATAGACTTTCAATGTATCGTTTTCGACATCTTTCTTCAAGAAATCGGGATAAGCATCCGTCCCTGTCACCTGTTTGAACTCTTCCGGGCTGATAGAGGTAGTCCAGCGGTTGGCATCTATCAGTTCGATATCTTTCCTATAGTCGATGATCTGATCCGGGAAGGCTTCCCACTGCACCAGGTCGACCAGGTGAGTCGTCACATCCACAATACCTTCGCCCTGCTGGTTTACATCCAGATACCATACCGGACGCGTCAACGGCTTGTTGTCGACCAGCTTAAACAGATGGTGCACACTCTCTTTCACGATAGCCGGTTCTTCGGGAGAACCCTTCAACTGCTCGCCATAAACAGCCGGGATAGTAGAAAGCTCGCGCTGCAACATCGTAGTGATCTCATTCCGTTCGGTCATGATGTCATACAGCATGATGTTTTTCTGTTTGGCGATAGCGAAACATTCCTCCAGCAATTTAAAGCTCTGGCTGTTGATCGCCATCGGTTTGTCGGAAAGCACATTGATGCCGGCCTCAAGCGTCTTCTTTATGTATTCGGTCTTCTTGCCGTTGTTTCCTGCCTGGATCATCACGTTCCCCTTCTTCTCGGCCAACATTTTTTCCAGGTAATCATCTCCCGTATAAACGATTTCATTCCAAGCCGTCGGATTCTCCGCACGTGTGTTGAATCCCTGTATACGTTTCAAGTGCTCGTCCACGTCGAAACCGGTGGGTGCGTACACATAAACATCTTTAGAAACTTGCGGATAAGACACTTTCTGCACTAATGCGGCATGGAAATGTCCGGGATCGAGCGTGACCAACTTCACTTCTCCCGGTGCGCCGGTAAAGCCTTCGGCCGCCTTCTCCTGCTTTGTGTTGCAAGAAGCTCCGACCAACAAGGCTGCCATAGAAAATACAAGATAGTTTTTCATACTATTATAATTAAATTATTGATAAGCATTTACATTAGACTGTTTGCGACCACAAAGATAATATAAAAACAAAATCATCTCTATGACTTCGCTATAAAACAAGAAGATTTTATTCGACAATCACAGCTACCGGATTACTTTCGTCCACATGACAGCCAAGCTCCTCCACCGAAATTTCTCCTGGCTGCCCGAATGTTTGCCCTATATCTTATCATCAAGCTTTTTTCCCCTTTTCCCTCTCCCGTATGTACAGCTCCACCGCCTCATGTGCCAGGCGGCGGAACTCTTCTTCGCCGGCAAGGTCGTAAAGGAGGGCGACGAGGCGGGCGTAATAGCTCAGACGGAGGTCGCCCCTTTTTTAATCGCACCGTAGCTGCGGCTGCCGGCAGAGAGTTCGCTTTTGTAAAGACGCACGGTTATCCGGAAACGTCTCATCTGCTTTTCGACGAAAAGCCCCAACAGAGGGAACATAAATGTCGTTTTCATGTTATAAATATTTAATTATTAATATAAATATTAATATTCATTTATAATGAGCCCGGCATGGCGGGGAACCGTCTCTTATAAACATCTGAAGCTGCCGACGAGGGGACTAGTGGTGAATATCTGGGATGTCGCACGTCATTACAAAAAAAAAACAAGATAGATGTAGG
>OJIX01000711.1_pt1 | contig 12989 bp, 20 predicted proteins | sample 1595981 | NCBI WGS metagenome assembly OJIX01 (sample SAMEA4350138, study PRJEB24818) | metagenome | biome: human; feature: gut; material: faeces | place: Denmark | collected 2013-09 | reverse complement strand
GCCACTTAATGGCTGTCGGGCAGTTATGTCTCTGACCGCTCCACAAATTGTGATTTTTAGCAAATCTCTGTGAATTGACTCCAAACTTGCCATCTTCTTTCAGTGCATCAGCTCCTTTGAGGTCGAAGCCTACATTCATAGCGTGCTGCCATTTTCTTACATTATCATTGTCGAGGTAATATTCCTCATTGCCTTTCCAAGCGTTATTCTTTACCGGAGTTACTATTGGTGTCGGATTATTCTCTATTCCGTCGCCCTTGTCAAGCTCAATATAGAATAAGTTAGCGTCAGTGCTGTTATTCAGACCGCTACAAGTAAATGCGCTTGAATACTGCCAGCCATACAGAGGATGCTGTATAACAGGCTTCTTTGCGCTATTAGGCTCATCACCGATAGACATTCCCTTAGTTGATGGATAGCGCGCTATCCAAAATGGACAATTAATCTGATTTGCGTATGGCGCAATGTACTGATTATAAAAGCTAAGCCCTGTGTATACACCAAAGTTAAGCCCGACACCCTTGATAACACTCTGATATGTGTTGATAATATCAATAAGTGTCTGTCCGAGTCCTTGCTGGCATTTATCTTCAACGTCTAACCAAACAAAGGTTTTCCGTCCATTAAGTGTCTGAATGACCTTATTTGCGTCTGTCTTTGCTTTCTCTACTGTTGTAGCGTATGAGTAGTTGTAAACACCTTGTATCGGCATTCCTACATCGGTACAGCCTTTCCAATTTTGCTCAAAGGTTTTGTCCGGATTAAGGTCTTTGCGGATTATTTTAAGGATTGCAAATTGCACTCCGGCCCACTTAACCTTACTCCAATCAATATTTCCTTGATATGACGATACGTCAATTCCTTTATATGCCATATTTTCACCTCATTAATCAGGACTTCCAGGTAATCCCGACTGTCTTAATGCGTTAATTCGTTGCTTCATCTCATAAACGGCAATTTCCTCGTTAGACTCCTTGTATTTAGGCTCGTTATCTTTTGAGTATTGCTCATTTAATGATTTTTCAATGTATTTTGCTCTTGCTTTGTTGCCATTCAAAGCTCTGTCAATTGCTGTAAGAGTTGCACTTAATCCGTATGTGCCCCACCAAGCCCACATGTTGGAGTCGGCTTCTTTTTGTTCAAGCATATAAGCCTTTGAATAAGGCTCTAAATCAGCCGGACAAGACATATCTATGTCCTCAACGCTAAATCCATAGCCTTTAGTTGCTAAAAGCCAATATGGGCGGATTTCGTTACAATACACTTCCCATGTAAGCTCTTTTACTTCTTGATTGGTTTCTTCTTGGCTGTCTGTACCTCTTTCGCCAACATCTTGGATAAAAAACTGTTTTTCTCCATTTCCGCAGACAAGTCATTATAGAGTGATTGTAAATCTCCGCCCTCTTCATTCTCCGGGTCAAGGTAATCGTCAAGTAAATCGTATACCTTTACAAGCTGTTTCTCTTTTGCTTCTTTATTGTCAAAATCAAAGCCAAATTCGTCAGCGTGAAACTTTTGTAAGCCCACAAGCAAAAACTCCGGTAAGAATTCAAGCATGTTGTCAATGGCTTCAGGCCCCTCACCCTGTTGCTTCATTCCTACGAGCCTTGGAATAATTTTGTTCTTAACTACCGGTGCATATCCGAATTTAACTGTATACTCTTTTCCACTTAATTTAATTTTCATTTTATCTTTCCCTTTCTCCCTAATTTATATAGGGAAAGAGGCAGTATTAAAACTGCCTCAATTACCTTACTATATTGTATCTTCAAGTTCGCTGTCAGCCGTGCCATCATCATAGCCAACCGCTACGGCTTTTTCGGTTGGCTCATGGCTTTTTTTGTGAGTGTGATTTCTGCTGGATAACCTTGGTCATCCTCCTTTATCGCAACACTGTAATTATCCTCAATCCACTTAGGCACTGTCTGTACTGATACAGTCGCAGTTCCTGTTAAGTGTTCATCGGAAGCCTCGCCTGGGGCGAATGACTCCTGTCCAATAAAAGCACAGATACCCTCTGAACCTTTTCCGTCTGTACCATAAAGAATGATAAAGTCGAGTTTCTTACCCTCGTTGGCTACCATCTCGTCTTTGTACTTTTTCTCAAAAGCTCCCTCAACTTCCATAGAGCCAGCTGAACGTCTACCCATTTCCTGTGTCTCTACTAAATCTTCAAGAGTTGAAGTATCTACCATGTTCTGTGAACCGAATGGTGAGGGAATTGTTTTTGCTCTAAGTAAGAGCTTGTAAGTTCCAGCCCAATAATCGCCACTTGTGGCGGATGCGGTTGGTTTCTTGTAAGCAATTCTACTTTTTAATCCTGTTGCCATTTGTATTACCTCCTAATTTTCGTAAAAATAAGAGCCGAAAGGCTCTTATAATCTATCATTCCAATCGAATGACCGCCTAGCACGTAATGTTGCTGTCCATATTTTGCCGTTTTTTCTAGCGAATGGAATCGTTGTCAGCTTGAATGACATAGCTTTGTATTCATTAGCCACTGTCTGCGCCACATTCAAGGCCTCTGAACGGCTTTTATTTGTTGTAACAATTACTTGTGCGGTAAATAACACTGTATTTATTCTTTCGCACTCTAAATCCTCATTCTGTTCAATAGGTTCGAGTGCTTGAACTAGCACTGTTGGGAAACTAGCCGCCGCACTGTCCGACTGTTCCTCTTGCGTGAATTTTAGCTTGGGATATTTAGTTTTCAATTTCTTCTCGCATCGGGTTTTTAAAATCGCATATGTGAGATTTTCAAGGTCATAAACCCATTGATTTTGACTTGCCACTTTATCACCTCAACTAAAATTTTTCCGTGCCGTTCTCATAATGTCATTTTCCATTTTTAAAAATGCGTGATACATAGGCATTGTAGGTGTAATGCCGTATGAATGATGTAATTCTCCGCTTTCGTCTCTCCAATACCAACCCTCGCTGTCAAATGCGTGTGTCTGCCCCGGGAAAGTCCCTTGACCGCCTCTTGCATCATTGAAGTGTGGCTTAGCTCTCCAGCCCGAGCCGTATTCAGCCATAAGCAAAGGCGATACATCGACTGTCTTAAGTCCATCTGCCGTCTGCCATGTACTTTGTATCTGCCCTGTTTCTGTTGCAAGAATAATAGCTGTACAGCCGTCCGTTGTGTCTTTAATTTCGTAACTAAATGTAATATAGTGTCCAAAATTGCCTGTATTTGCTTGTGCTACGGCTATACCATTACTAGCAAGCTCTCCAACAAACGCTATGCACTTGTCCTGTAAGCGGTCTTTGTATCTTTCAAGCTTGTCTATCGCATCTTGTATAGATTTTTCCGTCAGAGAAACGTTAATTTTCATAATTACACTTCTTTCACAACTGCTTTGAGCATGTATTTAACTGAGTAAAGAGAGGGCTTCACTCCTACTATTGTAAAGTCTGCGGAAGTTGAATCAACTAATCCGTTGGCATCCTTTGTAGGCTCGCTATCGAGCCAAATAACATCGCCCTTTTTAAAAGGGTATTCTCCTCTGTCTGTCAACAAAACAGCATCAAAGTCAGCCGTATTAAAGCCATATTCCTTGTTTTGCGCTTCTCCTCCGTCAAACGATATATTCGCCCGAAAATCGACCGGCTCTGAAAAGCCTGTTTCTTCATGGGTGTAATATATCTTCTCTCCGTCCTCTGTTTCGTAAAACTTTAGATTTCCGTCCTCGTCTTTGTCATAGACTGTGACAGTTTGACCTTGAAGCGCGTATTTCATGGCTTGTTTATTAATGTCAAGCATTTTTCTTTATCTGCTTGTAAATCTGATTAACACCGGTACTTGCCATGCCCGACACAATGCCAACCGCTATTGCATCAAGAATGTTGTTTGCCGGATAACCGGGAATTACAAACATTCCAACAATGCCGAGTACTCCACCGGCCACACCTACGATAATAGGAATAATATTATTTTTGACCTGTGGTATCTGCTTTGAAGCATATCCGATTAAATAAGTAATTACCATAATGGCAACTACTGTAGGTACTTGTGTAAAGTCCATCAGTTTTTTCCTCCTTTACCTAAATGGATTTCCTCAATCTCATTTTTCATTTTTGTTACCATGCCATTACCACCAAGTGCGTGGTATGTGTCATACATCTCGCAAAAATTCTGATACGCATATGAGGGAATTTCGCCAAGCTTCATGTACTTATCATGGTATTCGATAAGCTGTACTCGTAAAAGTAACATTGTACCTTTTCCGTTCGTTTGTCGTAGCTTCTTTTCCTCTTCAATGCGCTCGTTTCTTTCTTTTGTGTCTATCGCTTTTTGCTTTTTCTGCTCTTGTAAAAGCCAAACAATATAACCCAAAAGTGCTGTCAGAACGATTGGCAAGGCAATAATGTATGTCTGATAGATTAAATTATTCATCTTACAGCCTTTCGTCTTTAGTAATTGGCGCACCGCCCACCACCACTTAATGTGTACCGCCTGCTACCATATTGGTAACGCACAATCTTCTTTTGCTTATAGCACTTTGACAAAAGGGAAAACTCCGACAAACAGTTTATCTCTATCTTTCCATGTACGGCTCACTTCGCCCTCACTCAATGCGCTCATGTAGTTCTCACCGGCTTGTGAATGGTCGTAGACAGCAAGATTGATAACGACATTTTCAAACTGCTTTAAATCAGCAGTTATATCATCATCAGTGAAAGTGTCCGGATAACACCTTTTTGCTTTTACATCTTCTGTAGCCTGTTTAATAAGCTGTTCAATTACCGGATTATCTTCCTTGTTATCGAACACTACCACATCAGATGTTGTTTCATCATCATTCGTGACTGTATCAATATGAAATTGTTTAAGTCTGATTTTGACTTGCTCTAATGTGGTGTATTCCATGCCAAGCTCCTTATAATCCAAATTTTTCAATTAACAGCTTCTTTAGCTCTGCTCCTGTAAGTTCTTCTGCATTGTCTATACCTTGTTCTGTGGCAAAAGCCTGTAAATCAGATGTAGACATGCGATTAATGGTTGTCTTGCTATAATCAAAAGAAGCTCCGGAATTATTATTTTCCGGAACTTCTTCACCCGCGTTATACCATTTACCATTATGAATCACTATATATGGATATTTCATAGTTGCACCCCCTACTCTTCGCTATGAACCTCATATACGAATGTGCTATCCATATTCTCGTATGATGGAAGAACAACCTCGGATGCAAATGTTGACATCTTCATAGGTGGTCCGTACTCTGTCTTTGTAGCAACTGTAATACCTACACCATATACTGTTACATCTACATCCGCTACCTGTCTTGCTGTTCTTTCTTCCGGTGTAGTGCCAAACCAAGTGCTGCCAAGACTACCCTCCGGAAGAAGTGTAACCTTGTTATCCGGGTAGAAGTACTGCTCCTTGCCATCATCATCAATGTACATCTTATCGTAAAGTACGATAGTGAGCTTTGTTCTCTTCTGCACTATTGAAATAACAGTATCATCGTCAACATCAATAGTTGCTGTAAGGTTCTGTGCAAGGATTGAGTTTCTTATCTGTGCATTATCAAGCAAATACTGGAATGTATTGCTGTTCATAAGCGCATATTTAGCAATCTTGCCTTGCTTCTGTAACTTCTTTCTTGCATTGTTAAGGTCTGTAAGTGGCTTTGAATTAGCTGTATCGCTCCACATACTTGTGCCGGATAACTTTGCGTAATGGTCTATTGCGTATGAGCCATCCTTATCATAATCGTAAGCATACTGAACGCCATCGCTCACAATGGCAATTACCGGGTGACCCGCGCTTGTAGCAAGAAGCGACATTCTCATACGCTCGGGTACAACTTCTGCACCGCTTACAAGGTTGTTAGTATCGTCATATACGCTTGATAAAGCACTTGCAAGATAAGGGTCGTCTTCTGATTGAATACGCTCGATTTCAAGCATTTCCTCTTCACCAACTGCCATTCCCTCACGGAAAAATGCCATCTGTGTTTTTTCCTTGCTTAATCCCTCTCTAGCTTTAATTGTTGGGATTGTGTCAAAGTTGGATGGCGCAAGTGATACTGGAAGCCCTTTATGTGTCTTAATCCAGCTTAAATCAAGCCCCTGTTTCTTTCTTTCCGGAAACCACTGTAAACCAAGATAAGGTATCTGATTACTAGCGTTTTCTGTTGCTGATAATGCGATAGACTTACTATCTAATGCTTCATTAATTAACATCTGTTTACCTCCTGTTATTATTCAAATACAATCATCGGAAGAGCTGTCTTAACTGTGTCGTCATATGTAACGCCTGAGTGTGTTTCTGCTACCTTTGTGTTAAGATATGCTTTCTTAAGCAGTACTCCCTGTGGTCTGTCCTCTGTTACATCAAATCTCAAAATGCCGATTGTAGTTGCTGTATTGTCTACAACTCCCGTCTTTCCAATTGGTGTACCGGCTTTAACAATTTTCTTTCCGTTTGCGTCTTTATCTGTGACCGTAGAAAAATCAAGTGTTAAAGGAATTGCCTCATTAGGCTCTCTTTTGAGAATCTGTACGTCTCCCGCGTATGAAGTCTTTTCATACTGCATATTCATTTCCTTTGCCATTTTTTACCTCCTGTTATTACTGAATGTAATGTGATAAAATGTTGTTGCTTTTAGGCGCATCAGATATAAGGCTTTCTGCTATCTTTTCAGCATTTGTCTTATTTCCTGTACCGCCATTGTTATTGTTACCGCCATTGTTATTGTTGCCGCCATTATCAGGATTAGGAGTACCTTTGAGTGCATTCTTCTCATACTCCGCTATCGCATTGGCTTTCATGTCGGAAATAATCTTGCCAAGTGATGTTGTGTCAAAAGAGCCATCCTCTTTTACTACTGTCTTTGCCTGTTCTGTAGTAATTCCAAAATCAGACATTGCACTCTCTCGTAAATCTCTGACAACATTATCTTTCTGTAGCTTGGCAATCTGCTGATTGGCTGTCTCTAAGGCTTTATTTGCCTTTTCAAGCTCCGTCATGTTGCCATTCTGTAGCTCATTAAGCTGTGTCTGTAGCTCGTCAGCTTTGTCAGCTTTAGCCTTGTACTGATTGGTTTTCTCTTTCTCTCTTGCCATTTCCTCACCGCTCTTGTTAAGCAGATTTGTTATCTGCTCATCCGTTGCGTCCGGAAAAAGCTTCAAAACATCATTTCTTGTCATTTCAATTACCTCCGTAACTCACGCTTTTGTTATCGCGGGTCGCTCCCGCCGAGTTTTTCTGTTGTTTAACGCACAACTGCAAATTTTTTGTATAATAAAAAGCAACCTATAAGTTTCCTTACAAGTTGCTCATTATTTGTAATATTTAAGACTGCATCTACACCCTGCTATTTCTTTTACCTCTGCGCCTAGCGAATGGTCTTTTGGAAACATCATCAACGAATTTCCAACTTCAAACGGCTCAAAAATATTAATTCTCTTTTTGTCAACATTCGCATGTGTGGGTCTGACATGTGAATCTTCTTTTGAGCGCCATTCTTTTGTTTTGTAGCCCTGTTTCACCATTTCAGTTTGCAATCTGTAATTGCCGACTGCATTAGCTTCATTCGCAGCTACATTTTTTGCTCGCTTCTGTGAAGTAAAATACTCTACTTTAACATTTTGTTCGGTAGCGTCAACTACCTCATTCACAATGTACCGGGCATAATCCGTAATATATGAGGGGGTTTTCTTTGCTTTACAGTACTGTGTGGCAATGCTCTCATATCTGATGATAAATTCTTTAGTGATAGTTGTTATTTCGGTTTCTTCCTTGCCGGATAACAAGGTAAATAGCATAACAAAGATTTTTTCAAACTTTTCAGCAAGTTTTTTTCTATCTTCCTTTTCCTCGTCAGATAAATCCATCTCACCAAAATATGTGTCATAATCTATGTCTTGTATTTCATTTTCGTTAAGTGCGTGAATTTCGTCTGCCATATCAAACTCCAAAATAAATTGACAGCCAATTATTCATCGGCTGTCTTTCCATTGTTCTTATCATCGTTATTATTGTTAGGTGTAGCTGTTGTCGGCTGTTCTTCCGGGAATAACATTTCCATGCGCTTAGCACTTTCAAGAGTAACTTGCTCAGGGTCGCTAAACATGTCAATTGTCTTAACAGCCCTCTTGTAATTGATGCCACACCTAAGTAATATTTCAAGCACCTCTGCCTTAACAAGCATGTTATCTAGCTTATTATGATTAATGTGTATTTCAACATCACTAGGCATAAGCGTAAAGCCCTTATTAATTCTCAGCCTGTTAAGAATAAGCCTAAGTGCCATTCTTTCTGATTTCTTGAGGATAGGCTCATTAATAGCCGTCCTAAGTCCGGCATCGTAATGTCCGTTTCTCAATTCTACGGCAGAACCGGTGTCACCGCCTGTGTTGCCCTGACGATTTGCAAGGCCTTGAATACTTAAAAATCTTTCAAAAAGGTCAGTGAATACCACTTGCCCCTCTGTCTGATTAAGTTCGCTCGTCATTACATCAACATCAGCTTTACTATCAGAACCATTGTTAGATTTAACTACCAATGCTCCCTCTTGTCGCATTTTTCTGAATGTATCTGTATCAATCTCGCAATTAACAAATTTCACCCATGCAGACACAAACTGCTCAACTCCATTAATTCTGTCCGATGTAAGCACGTTGATAGCGTCTGTAATTGCAATAGTCATTTCAATATCAGATAATCGTCTTGCATTGTTTGGATATTCAATCACCGGAATTGCTCTGTTGCCGTTTGTCCCGCTTGCATAAATCTTGTCGTTGCGAATATCAAACCACTCATTATCGGTGAACACATAATAAATATTTGCTCCGTTCTCGTCCTCTCCGATTTGGCAAGAGAATGCCGGACGTCCGTTTGAGTAGTATGCTACAAACGTATGCATTGGATTTTCAGACGATAAGTAAAAATCGCTTTCATCAAGCAACTGTCCTTGTCCGTCATCATTGCCGATGAATCTGTAGCCAGTACCACATATGCTTCTCCAACGATGTATGTCTATGTCGCACTCTTGTTTGCTCTCTGAATCCATTGTAATGTTAAGCTGTGTGATTTCTTCCGACTTATGGTTATCAGTGCCACGTAGCACATATTGGATTGGTTCTGCACACATCTCTGCGGTTTTGCGTTCAACAAGCTCATACGCAAGATTTACAGCAATCTTGTTATTGATTTCCGGGCGGTTCACTTTCTGTCGATACAAAATCGGTTGGTCGCCACGATAGTATCTGTCAAGATACTCAATCTCAATAGCGTTTTGTTCGTGAATCACAAGTGCTTTATTCAGTTCTTCGATTATGTTGTTTTTTGTGATTTGCCTTTTACGTGTAAAAATAACTTGTCTGCCGTAATTATTTTGGCAGACGGCTGAAAAAGGTCTTACATTTTTATGAGCATATCTATACATCAATAAAACCTCATGCCACTTGCAGAAGTTCTCTGTGGAACCTCTTTTATCTGGAATTCTTGTGTGCCATCCCAAAACCATATCCATTTACGGCAGTGCGTACACATCACTTTGTGGTGTTTCTTGTCGCTTTTATTCGCCCACGTTAATAGCTTTCCGCAACGAGGGCACATTACACTTCGTTTTCCTGTTGGTACAATATTCTGATTATTCACGTTGTCCTCGTTTCACTAAAAATAGCACCCACAATCTGTGAGTGCCATTTCTAAAAGAGATTTTCGCAATGAACGAATTACATTTTTTTCATCTTACACATTATCACATTCTAAGCGAACCGAACGAACAAACTTACATTTTCTTAAAAAATCTTTCAAACTCCATTCTTACGCTATCTGCCGTGGCTTTACCGCCAAGCGCATATGCTGTCTGTAGCCATGATTTATTTTCCAAAAATCTAAAATTAATTATTCTTCTCATTCTGCTATCATCAAGGCTTGCTATAAATTCCTCTACATCGTTTGTCTTTTCAAGCAAATCATCTTGTAAAAGCTGTAACGTAGTCATTCTTGAATAAAGTAGTGTACGCTTGCGTCCGTATTCAGAATAAGGTACACCCTCGATTTTGAAGTGCTGTGTGCCGCCCATACCGCCCGACACAGTATCAATCACGCTTTCTCCGCTTTCTATCTTTTCAAGGTCGTCTTGCAATTTAGCAATTTTCTTTCTGACCTCTTTGATTTCCTCTTGCAAATCTGAATACTGTGATAAAACTTCCTTTGTCATTAATAAAGCCCTCCTCTGAACGGATTGTGTACTGCTTCAACCTTTGCTATTCTACTGCCTTGCGTCATTCTTAATGCAAAGTTTGAAAAAACATCAGGAACATCATCAAGCTGTTTTTTGCCTGTTACTGAATATCGTTTCAGCAGTGATACCATTACTCCATAAGGCTCATTGGGCTTATAAAGTGATTGGTCTTTGAAAATAATATGTTGTAAAATCCAGTTAGAACACTGAAAAATACGTGCTTCCTTATTTGTCTCTGTCGGTACATCAGTGATGTTGCATATCCACCCTTTATTTTCAACTCGCTTATTGACTTCCATAGCCACTCTGTCACCGCCGGCATTACGCTCAAATTCGCATTCCTGTACTTGATTATTGACTAATGCGTTTGACGCATTTTCATACTGCATTTCATAGTCTGCCGTATTATCGCACACGCAATCAACACAGTAATAGTCCTCGCCATATTTTTGAAGTATTGGCATAACAAAATAGTCTGTGCCTTTTCCTTTTGTATCGCATTGAGCTGTGATAATTTCCGGCTCACCATGTGGCAGATTGAAGTATCTACGGATTTTATCATCGGGAAACAATAAACCCTCACGCTCGATAGGTTCTTGTTTATACAAACATCGGTAAGAGATTTCATCCATGAGTAATTGTTGGTCGGCAAAAAACTCTTTCGTAAAACCACCATACTCATAATCAAAATTGCTTTCTCCTGTTGTCGGGTCAACATCGGGTACTGATATTGTTTTGACTCTCGGATTTCCAATATACATATTTTGAATGCGCCCGATAACATCATGTACGCTCCAACGAGTGGCAATATGTATCTCTTTACATGGTTTTCCGTCCGTATCTTGTGTCTTACGTTGTCTTGCGTCTACTGCGTATTTATCCCATAATTTATCAAGTATTGTAGGATTTAAGGCCTCCTCAATTCCACCTATCATATCATCAACTAGCAAAAATTTACTTGCACGGACTTTTCCGGCATTCTTACTTCCAACAGAAGTACATTGTACTGACGGAAAAGGTTTGTATTTGCCAATATTGAATTGCTCCATTTTGGCATTCGTGCTTGTAACTGATAGATTAGGAAAAATGTCATGCCATGCATAATCATCATCATTGGTAACAATGTCGTATACTCCATCATAGTACATTCGTGTAATGTCACCACTGTGCGAATAAAATAGGCTGTAGTCTTTTGGAAACCAGCCGGCAACTGCCGAATGAAAAAATTTCTCAATCGTACTCTTTCCAGCCCCTGGCACTAGGCTCACGCACAATATGTCGTATTTATCATCAATCATGCCTTGTAATGCGTCCACGAGTCCAATTTTGATTAATTGTTTCCTACGTGGCATATAAAATCGGTCTTTAGGCTCACGCTTTTTCTCTATGTACTGAAAATAGCTGTCAACTATTTTGTTTTGAGCTTCAAGTAGCAAAACCTCATATTTTTTGTTTATCAGCTCATACGTGGTTTTGTGGTCGAATGCGTATTTTTCCAAATCCCAAATCGTACCACCTGTTTTAGCCGTGCAGAAGCCCTCTATAAGCTCTTTTGCCCTCTTAGTGAGTTGTAGTCCATACTCAATATCTTTCTCGCCATTTATGGCTACACTGCAAGCGTCTACATAAGCATTGATTACTTGCTCATCTTCCCCTTTATCCTTTATGTAATTTTCATATCCGTTTACTGTGGAAATAAGGCTCTGACTAGCCATAAGAAAAGCACCTCCACTTTTAAAAAGCAAAGGTGCTTATAGACCTCTGCCTATAACTGTTTTAGGGTAGCGACTACAATCAATCTGTAGCCGGTAATATATTTATTCGCATTCTGAAAGTCTGTCTTTTATAAACTGCTCCAACGCGCTAAAGCCTTTTGGCTTTTCAATTCCTTTTCTTGCAAGTTCTGCAACTATTGTTTCCATTTCCTCTTCACTAAGATATTTATGTCTCACTCTATACCTGTCAATATCTTCTTCCGCAAATGTAATTATACTGTTTGCAAGTCTTACATAAACTTCGTATTCGTATTTTCCGTTTGATTTTTCCCACGTTTTGCAGATAACTCCTATGTCCGACTTGTTTACTACAACAATATCTCCAAAAAGAAATCTAGGTTTATTCATCTTTGCTTATACATGGCGCTTTTGTTAAATAGCCACCGGATATATCACCGCAAAATTTCTGTGATAGTGCTACTCTAAACGCTTGCCTGTCTGCCTCGTTATCTGCCTCAATAACAGGTTCATCTTCTAAAGCGGAACAATCTATAGACTCACCATTTCTACCGCCTATTTCGTGCGATTGTGCTTCTCTAAATGCCTCACGCTCTATTGATTTAATTACTTCTGCCATGCTCATAGTTCAAACACACTCCCATATGTTACTCAACTACATACCAATCTTCTGCTAAACAATCATTAATTGACGGAATCCATGTAGAAACAGTGTTATTAACATTTTTGATAGCAAAATACGGATTGTAATGTACTAAATCGTCTTTATCTGCAATAGATTTCCCAATTTCTGTATAAGACTTAAAATTGCCGGCCGGAACATAATACACAAACATTCCCTTGCCGTTCCAACCTTTTCTTGCTACTTTCTTACCATTTTTTAATGCTTCAATTGCCTGTCCAAAATTCATCATTTATTTTCTCCTTTACAATTTATTATTTTCATTCCTTATAAATCTCTTTGTTTCTTCAACTATTTTAGAATCCCTAGCAGAATTCACTTCAATACGGCTTTGTGGCAGTCTGCCAAACTTTTCCAAAGCATATTTT
>OJIX01000680.1_pt1 | contig 13405 bp, 8 predicted proteins | sample 1595981 | NCBI WGS metagenome assembly OJIX01 (sample SAMEA4350138, study PRJEB24818) | metagenome | biome: human; feature: gut; material: faeces | place: Denmark | collected 2013-09 | reverse complement strand
TGCAGGATTTTAATTTCCATAACTGTCTCAAAAGTGACCATAAGCTCTCCTGAATCAGGAGAGCAGATTACCCCCTGGATCTGATTTCAGGCGTTGGGTGTGGATCACTATTGCACCGTTCGTGACAAAGATTCAATGTCGATGATTCATGCCTCGCGTGGTGTGTTAAAACCCGCCGGTGTAATGCTGAAATCAGAGTGTGCAGTGGTCGCGGGAATCGCGCAGGCAGCACTACCCCAGAGCGTGGTAGCCTGGGAGTATCTGGTGGAAGATTATGATCGCATTCGCAATGACATTGAAGCTGTGCTGCCAGAGTTTGCCGACTATAACCAGCGCATCCGTCATCCTGGTGGTTTTCACCTGATAAACGCAGCTGCTGAAAGGCGCTGGATGACGCCGTCAGGTAAGGCTAATTTCATTACCAGCAAAGGGCTGTTAGAAGATCCCTCTTCAGCGTTTAACAGTAAACTGGTCATGGCGACAGTACGCAGCCACGATCAGTACAACACGACGATTTATGGTATGGATGATCGCTATCGAGGTGTATTCGGTCAACGAGATGTGGTCTTTATGAGTGCTAAACAAGCTAAAATTTGCCGTGTAAAAAACGGCGAAAGAGTTAATCTTATTGCACTCACGCCAGACGGTAAACGTAGCTCACGCCGCATGGATAGATTAAAAGTGGTCATTTACCCTATGGCTGACCGCTCACTGGTGACCTATTTTCCAGAATCGAATCACATGCTAACACTTGATAACCACGATCCATTAAGTGGCATTCCTGGCTATAAAAGTATTCCGGTTGAATTAGAACCATCAAATTAATTCGCCTCCTCATTTCTTCTGCTGTCATCCGCACAGCAGAAGAATTCCTCATTGACTATTATCGCGCAATTTGCTCACATGGATTAAATTAAACCACACACTATAAGATATAAATTTCTGCCTACAGCTGTAAGAAACTCCGCTCAGTACTGAAGTACCCGTCCTATTTCCTCTATTCTCCAGCCTGTTATATTAAGCATACTGATTAACGATGCTTAACGTCATTCGTTTAATAAACACATTTGAAATGCATGCGACCATAGTGAAAAATAAAATCACGCAAAGAGACAACTATAAAGGGATCATGTCTGTAATTGTGGTTGTCTTATTACTGACCCTTACATTGATAGCCATTTTTTCGGCAATTGATCAGCTGGGTATTTCAGAAATGGGTCGCATTGCAAGGGAGCTTACACATTTCATTATCAATAGTTTGCAAGACTGAAAAATAAACAGCAAATTATAAATATGAAATGTTAAAAAAGTATCGATAAAAACTTTATTGTTTTAAGGAGATAAAATGTCGCTCGTTTGTTCTGTTATATTTATTCATCATGCCTTCAACGCTAACATTTTAGATAAAGATTACGCCTTCTCTGACGGCGAGATCCTGATGGTAGATAACGCTGTTCGTACGCATTTTGAACCTTATGAGCGGCATTTTAAAGAAATCGGATTTAATGAAAATACCATTAAAAAATATCTACAATGCACTAACATCCAGACAGTGACGGTGCCTGTTCCTGCGAAGTTTTTACGTGCTTCAAATGTACCGACTGGATTGCTTAATGAAATGATTGCTTATCTCAACTCGGAAGAACGCAATCATCATAATTTTTCAGAACTTTTGCTTTTTTCTTGCCTGTCTATTTTTGCCGCATGCAAAGGTTTCATTACACTATTAACTAACGGTGTGCTATCCGTTTCCGGGAAAGTGAGAAATATTGTCAACATGAAGCTGGCGCACCCATGGAAGCTGAAAGATATTTGTGACTGCCTGTACATCAGTGAAAGCCTGTTGAAGAAAAAACTAAAGCAAGAGCAAACGACATTCTCACAGATTCTTTTAGATGCCAGAATGCAGCACGCAAAAAATTTGATACGCGTAGAAGGTTCAGTCAATAAAATTGCCGAACAATGTGGTTATGCGAGTACATCTTATTTTATTTATGCGTTCCGCAAACATTTCGGCAACAGTCCAAAGAGAGTTTCTAAGGAGTACCGTTGTCAAAGGCACACGGGTATGAACACGGACAACACGATGAATGCTTTAGCTATTTGATTATTTGCTAACGAGTAGTCAACCACACACGCTGCGTAAGAATTAAATGGGGCAGCCATTCCCTGCCCCGCGTTGTTTTTAGGCGATATATTTCTTGAAATAAATAAGTGACAGTCATCACATATTTATGCATTTGCATAACCTGTTGCATGATTATTTATGATCTCAGTTCGGAATTTTGGCAGTAAAATACAATAATTTATTAAATATCAATAGATTAGTTGTTTATCGGCGAGAAATTACTTAGTAGAACAGAAAGTAATGTCAATGCGTTATGGACTGTCATTTCCCTTTTTTTAGCTAAATTTGCTATCTATTTATGTGACTAACTTCACTTACATTAACTTATTTCTCTTCGTAAAATTACTTTGGAATTAAGTACAATAAGAAGAGGAACATTTATGAAGTCTGCATTAAAGAAAAGTGTCGTAAGTACCTCGATATCTTTGATACTGGCATCTGGTATGGCTGCATTTGCTGCTCATGCGGCAGATGATGTAAAGCTGAAAGCAACCAAAACAAACGTTGCTTTCTCAGACTTTACGCCGACTGAATACAGTACCAAAGGAAAGCCAAATATTATCGTACTGACCATGGATGATCTTGGTTATGGACAACTTCCTTTTGATAAGGGATCTTTTGACCCAAAAACAATGGAAAATCGTGAAGTTGTCGATACCTACAAAATAGGGATAGATAAAGCCATTGAAGCTGCGCAAAAATCAACGCCGACGCTCCTTTCATTAATGGATGAAGGCGTACGTTTTACTAACGGCTATGTGGCGCACGGTGTTTCCGGCCCGTCCCGCGCCGCAATAATGACCGGTCGAGCGCCCGCCCGCTTTGGTGTCTATTCCAATACTGATGCTCAGGATGGTATTCCGCTAACAGAAACTTTCTTGCCTGAATTATTCCAGAATCATGGTTATTACACTGCAGCAGTAGGTAAATGGCACTTGTCAAAAATCAGTAATGTGCCAGTGCCGGAAGATAAACAAACGCGTGACTATCATGACAACTTCACTACCTTTTCTGCGGAAGAATGGCAACCGCAAAACCGTGGCTTTGATTACTTTATGGGATTCCATGCTGCGGGAACGGCATATTACAACTCCCCTTCACTGTTCAAAAACCGTGAACGCGTCCCCGCAAAAGGTTATATCAGCGATCAGTTAACCGATGAGGCAATTGGCGTTGTTGATCGTGCCAAAACACTTGACCAGCCTTTTATGCTTTACCTGGCTTATAATGCTCCGCATCTGCCAAATGATAATCCTGCTCCGGAGCAATATCAGAAGCAATTTAATACCGGCAGTCAAACAGCAGATAATTACTACGCTTCCGTTTATTCTGTTGATCAGGGTGTAAAACGCATTCTCGAACAACTGAAGAAAAACGGACAGTATGACAATACAATTATTCTCTTTACCTCCGATAATGGTGCAGTTATCGATGGTCCTCTGCCGCTGAACGGGGCGCAAAAAGGCTATAAGAGTCAGACCTATCCTGGCGGTACTCACACCCCAATGTTTATGTGGTGGAAAGGAAAACTTCAACCCGGTAATTATGACAAGCTGATTTCCGCAATGGATTTCTACCCGACAGCTCTTGATGCAGCCGATATCAGCATTCCAAAAGACCTTAAGCTGGATGGCGTTTCCTTGCTGCCCTGGTTGCAAAATAAGAAACAGGGCGAGCCACATAAAAATCTGACCTGGATAACATCTTATTCTCACTGGTTTGATGAGGAAAACATTCCATTCTGGGATAATTACCACAAATTTGTCCGCCATCAGTCAGACGATTACCCGCATAACCCCAACACCGAGGACTTAAGCCAATTCTCTTATACGGTGAGAAATAACGATTATTCGCTCGTCTATACAGTAGAAAATAATCAGTTAGGTCTATACAAACTGACGGATCTACAGCAAAAAGATAACCTTGCCGCCGCCAATCCGCAGGTCGTTAAAGAGATGCAAGGCGTGGTAAGAGAGTTTATCGATAACAGCCAGCCACCGCTTAGCGAGGTAAATCGGGAGAAGTTTAACAATATCAAGAAAGCTTTAAGCGAAGCGAAATAACTAAACCTTCATGCGGCGGATTTTTCCGCCGCCTTATTGAGCGAGATAGCGATGCACGTTACAGCCAAGCCCTCCAGTTTTCAATGTAATCTCAAATGTGATTACTGTTTTTACCTTGAAAAAGAGTCGCAGTTTACTCATGAAAAATGGATGGATGACAGCACTCTGAAAGAGTTCATCAAACAATATATCGCAGCGTCTGGCAATCAGGTCTATTTTACCTGGCAAGGCGGTGAACCCACTCTGGCTGGCCTGGATTTTTTCCGTAAAGTTATTCACTATCAACAACGCTATGCAGGCCAAAAACGAATTTTTAATGCATTGCAAACGAATGGCATTTTATTGAATAATGAATGGTGTGCCTTTCTCAAAGAACATGAGTTTCTGGTTGGTATCTCGATCGATGGCCCCCAAGAACTACATGACCGTTACAGACGCAGTAATTCAGGTAACGGTACTTTTGCAAAAGTGATAGCAGCCATCGAGCGTCTGAAATCATATCAAATAGAGTTTAATACGTTAACCGTCATTAATAACATTAATGTCCATTACCCTCTTGAGGTTTATCATTTTTTAAAATCTATCGGCAGTAAACATATGCAATTTATCGAATTGCTCGAAACCGGGACGCCGAATATTGATTTCAGTGGTCATAGTGAGAACACATTCCGTATCATTGATTTTTCTGTGCCTCCCACGGCTTATGGCAAGTTTATGTCAACCATTTTTATGCAATGGGTTAAAAACGATGTGGGTGAAATTTTCATCCGTCAGTTTGAAAGCTTTGTCAGCCGTTTTTTGGGGAATGGGCATACCAGTTGTATTTTCCAGGAGTCCTGCAAGGATAATCTGGTTGTTGAAAGTAATGGAGACATTTACGAATGCGACCATTTTGTCTATCCACAGTACAAAATTGGAAACATTAATAAATCGGAACTCAAAACGATGAACAGTGTACAACTGACAGCGCAAAAAAAACGGATTTCAGCGAAATGTCAGCAATGTGTATATAAACCTATCTGCAATGGTGGTTGCCCTAAGCATCGTATTACTAAAGTAAACAATGAGACTATTTCCTATTTTTGCGAAGGTTATAAAATCCTTTTTTCAACCATGGTACCTTATATGAACGCCATGGTGGAGTTAGCTAAGAACAGAGTACCGCTTTACCACATTATGGATGTTGCAAAACAAATGGAGAATAATTAACAACGCTCCCCCTTAGCTCCATTCTTAGCCTCCTTCTTATGACCTTAACAAGGCACCCGACATAAATTCCTGTCGGGTGTTTCGTCTTCATCATCTTCCTTTGCGAAAATCCTGGCTTACGAGGTATGCGTCAGGGCATTAGCAATACCCTTGATTATCAATAGCATAACCATAACCACTGAAAATGAAATATTTCTTTATATTTCATATTGTTAAATGATACTTAAATAAATTTCATCAGTATATCATTGCTATAGATAATCATTGGATGGCACAATCAATTTTCGCTAATGATAACCATTCCCATTACGTTTTGTATGTTGATAGCAAAGTATCTCTGTCTGCTGAAGCCCTTTTGGCTGCGTAAGAATAATAAAACTTCAGTGTTGTTAATCATTATTATCCTCGCCATGATCCTTGGCGTGGTTAAAATTCAGGTCTGGTTAAACGACTGGAATAATGATTTTTTCAATGCGCTAAGCCAGAAAGAAACTGATAAGCTTTGGCAGCTTGTCCTTTGGTTCCCTGCCCTGCTGGGGATCTTTGTATTAATATCCGTAAACAAAACATGGTTAATTAAACTACTGACTATTCGCTGGCGCGAATGGTTAACAGATTACTACCTTAATCGCTGGTTTGCAGATAAAAACTACTACTTCACGCAGATCTACGGCGAGCATAAAAATACAGATAACCCTGACCAACGTATCGCTGAAGACATTCTCTTACTGATCAGCAAAACGCTCAGCCTTTCATTTGGCTTCATCCAGTCACTTAGCATGCTGATCACCTTTACCGTTATTCTTTGGCAAAGCGCGGGTACGCTCTCATTCACTGTTGGTGGAACTGAATGGAGTATCCAGGGGTATATGGTCTATACCGTCGTGCTCATTGTGATCGGTGGAACTTTATTTACCCATAAGGTTGGTAAACGTATTCGTCCACTTAATGTGGAAAAACAACGTAGCGAAGCGACATTTCGAACTAATCTTGTGCAGCATAATAAGCAGGCAGAACTGATTGCGCTAAGCAATGCTGAGTCTCTACAACGCCAGGAGTTGAGCGAAAATTTTCATACCATTAAAGAGAACTGGCATCGTTTAATGAATCGTCAGCGGTGGCTTGATTACTGGCAGAATATTTATTCGCGCTCGCTTAGCGTTCTTCCCTACTTTCTGTTATTGCCGCAGTTTATTAGCGGACAGATCAATCTGGGCGGACTGATGAAATCGCGCCAGGCATTTATGCTGGTATCGAACAATTTAAGCTGGTTTATTTATAAATATGATGAACTTGCTGAACTGGCTGCGGTTATCGATCGCTTGTATGAGTTCCATCAACTCACCGAACAGCGCCCTACGAATAAGCCTAAAAATTGTCAACATGCGGTACAAGTGGCTGACGCGAGTATTCGTACTCCTGATAATAAGATCATATTAGAGAACCTGAACTTTCATGTTTCGCCAGGCAAATGGCTATTGCTGAAAGGTTACTCTGGTGCGGGAAAAACCACACTGCTTAAAACATTATCCCACTGCTGGCCGTGGTTTAAAGGTGATATTTCTTCTCCTGCTGACAGTTGGTATGTGTCACAAACACCGTTAATCAAAACCGGCTTACTGAAAGAGATTATTTGTAAAGCACTTCCCCTGTCCGTAGACGATAAATCGTTGAGCGAAGTACTGCATCAGGTTGGTCTGGGGAAATTGGCTGCGCGTATTCATGATCACGATCGCTGGGGAGATATTCTTTCCAGCGGCGAAAAACAACGTATCGCCCTGGCTCGATTAATTTTACGACGTCCGAAATGGATATTTCTTGACGAAACTACCTCTCATCTTGAGGAACAAGAGGCAATCCGCTTACTGCGTTTAGTGCGAGAAAAACTCCCCACAAGCGGCGTCATTATGGTTACACATCAACCCGGTGTCTGGAACCTGGTCGATGATATTTGTGACATTAGCGCGGTTATATAAAAACAATAAAAGCCCTGCTGTACGGAGATATAAATAAATGAAGCGAGTTCTTATTCCTGGCGTCATTTTATGTGGCGCTGATGTGGCGCAGGCCGTCGATGACAAAAATATGTACATGCATGTTTTTGAAGAGATGACGGTCTATGCTCCTGTTCCTGTACCCGTAAACGGCAACACGCATTACACCAGTGAAAGCATCGAGCGTTTACCGACCGGGAATGGCAATATCAGCGATCTGCTGAGAACCAACCCTGCGGTACGCATGGATTCAACGCAAAGTACCTCATTGAACCAGGGAGATATTCGCCCGGAGAAAATCTCCATTCACGGTGCGTCGCCCTACCAGAATGCCTATTTGATTGACGGTATTAGTGCAACGAATAACCTGAACCCAGCGAATGAGTCCGATGCCAGTAGTGCAACCAATATTAGCGGGATGTCACAGGGGTATTATCTTGATGTCAGCTTACTGGACAATGTGACGCTTTATGACAGTTTTGTGCCGGTTGAATTCGGTCGCTTCAATGGCGGGGTAATTGATGCAAAGATCAAACGCTTCAACGCTGATGATAGCAGCGTGAAACTGGGTTATCGCACTACGCGTTCGGACTGGTTAACATCGCATATCGATGAGAATAACAAGAGCGCATTTAATCAAGGTTCTTCAGGAAGTACTTATTACTCTCCAGATTTTAAAAAGAACTTTTATACCTTGTCGTTTAATCAGGAACTCGCTGATAACTTTGGCGTTACCGCTGGTTTATCGCGCCGCCAGTCTGATATCACCCGCGCGGATTATGTTTCGAATGACGGCATTGTCGCCGGCAGGGCACAGTATAAAAACGTTATCGATACTGCATTGAGCAAATTTACCTGGTTTGCCAGCGACCGCTTTACCCACGATTTAACCTTAAAATATACCGGCTCCAGCCGTGATTATAATACCAGCACCTTCCCGGAGTCTGATCGCGAAATGGGTAATAAATCCTATGGTCTGGCATGGGATATGGATACCCAGCTCGCATGGGCCAAACTGCGTACCACCGTTGGTTGGGATCATATTAGTGATTATACCCGTCACGATCATGACATCTGGTACACCGAACTTTCATGTACATATGGTGATATTTCAGGGCGTTGCACCCGTGGCGGATTAGGACACATTTCCCAGGCTGTAGATAATTACACCTTCAAAACACGCCTGGACTGGCAAAAATTCGCCGTGGGTAATGTTTCGCATCAACCCTACTTCGGCGCGGAATACATCTATTCCGATACATGGACTGAACGCCATAACCAGTCTGAATCCTATGTGATTAATGCTGCCGGAAAGAAAACTAACCATACAATTTACCATAAAGGTAAAGGTAGTCTGGGAATTGACAATTACACGCTGTATATGGCGGATCGCATTAGCTGGCGTAATGTGTCGTTAATGCCCGGCGTGCGGTATGACTATGATAACTATCTGTCAAACCACAATATCTCCCCGCGCTTTATGACAGAATGGGATATTTTTGCTGATCAAACCTCAATGATTACTGCAGGTTATAACCGTTACTATGGCGGGAATATTCTTGATATGGGATTACGTGATATCCGCAATAGCTGGACGGAATCGGTATCAGGCAATAAAACCCTGACGCGTTATCAGGATTTGAAAACGCCTTATAACGATGAACTGGCAATGGGATTGCAGCAGAAAATCGGTAAGAACGTTATTGCGCGTGCAAACTATGTTTACCGTGAAGCGCATGATCAAATCAGCAAAAGCAGTCGTACCGACAGCGCGACTAAAACCACCATTACTGAATATAACAACGATGGCAAAACCAAAACACATTCGTTTAACCTCAGTTTTGAACTGGCTGAACCCCTGCATATCAGCCAGGTAGATATTAACCCGCAAATTGTCTTTAGCTATATCAAGAGCAAGGGCAACTTGTCGTTAAACAATGGTTATGAGGAGAGCAATACCGGTGATAACCGGGTGGTTTATAACGGTAATCTGGTCTCTTACGATAGCGTTCCAGTGGCGGATTTTAATAATCCATTAAAGATCTCCTTAAACATGGATTTCACGCATCAACCGAGCGGGTTGGTGTGGGCGAATACGCTGACCTGGCAAGAAGCGCGTAAAGCTCGCATTATCCTGGGTAAGACGAATGCGCAATACATCAGCGAATATTCAGATTACAAGCAGTATGTTGACGAGAAACTGGATAGCAGCCTGACCTGGGACACCCGCTTGTCCTGGACGCCACAATTTCTGAAACAACAAAACCTGACGATCAGTGCCGATATTCTCAATGTACTGGATAGCAAAACCGCTGTTGATACAACGAATACTGGCGTGGCGACCTACGCCAGTGGCCGTACTTTCTGGCTTGATGTCAGCATGAAATTTTAATAGTTCGGATTTTACTTTACCGGGTAAATTCGCCCGGTTTTCGCATGGAGATAATTATGAGAAACCTCTGTTTCTTACTGACGTTAGTGGCAACTCTGTTGCTCCCCGGGCGACTGATTGCCGCCGCCTTACCGCAGGATGAAAAGTTAATTACCGGGCAACTGGACAATGGCTTGCGATATATGATTTATCCGCATGCTCAACCAAAGGATCAGGTAAATTTATGGCTGCAAATTCATACCGGTTCATTGCAGGAAGAAGACAATGAGCGCGGCGTGGCTCATTTTGTAGAACATATGATGTTTAACGGCACAAAAACATGGCCGGATAATAAAGTCATCGAAACATTTGAGTCAATGGGCCTGCGTTTTGGTCGCGATGTTAATGCCTATACCAACTATGACGAAACAGTGTATCAGGTGAGTTTGCCGACTACGCAGAAACAAAATCTGCAACAAGTGATGGCAATCTTCAGTGAATGGAGTAATGCCGCAACCTTTGAAAAACTCGAAGTAGACGCTGAACGCGGCGTAATTACTGAGGAATGGCGTGCCCATCAGGATGCGAAATGGCGCACCTCTCAGGCGCGCCGCCCTTTCCTGCTGGCAAATACCCGTAATTTAGACCGTGAACCTATCGGCCTGATGGATACCGTCGCCACGGTCACACCGGCACAATTGCGCCAATTTTATCAACGCTGGTATCAACCAAATAATATGACCTTTATTGTGGTCGGCGATATCGACAGTAAAGAAGCGCTGGCGCTGATAAAGGATAATTTAAGTAAGCTTCCGGCTAACAAAGCAGCTGAAAATCGCGTCTGGCCGACAAAAGCCGAAAACCACCTGCGCTTTAATATCATCAATGATAAAGAAAACCGGGTGAACGGCATCGCACTCTATTATCGCCTGCCAATGGTACAAGTGAACGATGAGCAAAGCTTTATCGAACAAGCTGAATGGAGCATGTTGGTTCAGCTGTTCAACCAACGTCTGCAGGAACGCATACAGTCGGGCGAGTTGAAGACTATTTCTGGCGGCACTGCGCGCAGCGTCAAAATTGCACCCGATTATCAGTCGCTATTTTTCCGTGTAAATGCACGAGACGATAATATGCAGGATGCTGCGAATGCATTAATGGCAGAGTTGGCAACCATTGATCAGCATGGTTTTTCTGCTGAAGAACTCGATGATGTTAAATCTACCCGCCTTACCTGGCTGAAAAATGCGGTTGATCAGCAAGCTGAGCGTGATTTACGTATGCTGACCAGTCGCCTGGCATCCAGCTCATTAAATAATACGCCGTTCTTGTCGCCGGAAGAGACATATCAACTTTCGAAACGTCTGTGGCAGCAAATTACCGTGCAAAGTCTGGCGGAAAAATGGCAGCAGTTAAGAAAGAACCAGGACGCATTTTGGGAGCAAATGGTAAATAATGAAGTTGCCGCCAAAAAAGCATTGTCTCCTGCGGCTATCCTGGCGCTGGAAAAAGAGTACGCCAACAAAAAGCTGGCGGCTTACATCTTCCCAGGCAGAAATTTATCGTTAACAGTAGACGCTGACCCACAGGCGGAAATTAGCAGCAAAAAAACGCTGGCTGAGAATCTGACATCATTAACACTTTCCAATGGTGCCAGGGTTATTCTGGCAAAATCCGCGGGTGAAGAGCAAAAGCTACAAATTATTGCCGTATCTAATAAAGGCGATTTAAGTTTCCCTGCGCAGCAAAAATCACTTATCGCGCTGGCTAATAAAGCAGTAAGCGGAAGCGGCGTTGGTGAACTCTCCTCTTCCAGCCTGAAACGCTGGAGTGCGGAAAACTCGGTAACCATGAGCAGTAAAGTCAGTGGCATGAATACGTTGCTCTCCGTTAGCGCGCGGACTAATAACCCTGAACCTGGTTTCCAGTTGATTAACCAGCGAATCAACCACAGCACGATTAACGACAATATTTGGGCATCGCTACAAAATGCTCAAATTCAGGCGTTGAAAACGCTCGACCAGCGTCCAGCGGAGAAATTCGCCCAGCAGATGTATGAGACGCGCTATGCCGATGACCGCACGAAATTACCGCAAGAAAATCAGATTGCACAGTTTACTGCCGCAGATGCGCTGGCTGCCGATCGCCAGTTGTTTTCATCTCCAGCGGATATCACGTTTGTCATTGTCGGTAATGTCGCAGAAGACAAACTCGTGGCGTTAATTACGCGTTACTTAGGATCTATCAAACACTCTGATTCGCCATTAGCCGCAGGTAAACCATTAACTCGCGCGACGGACAACGCATCGGTTACTGTAAAAGAACAAAATGAACCAGTGGCACAGGTTTCACAGTGGAAGCGTTATAATTCCCGGACACCTGTTAATCTGGCGACGCGTATGGCGCTCGATGCTTTTAACGTCGCACTGGCAAAAGATCTACGCATTAATATTCGTGAACAGGCATCTGGAGCATACAGCGTTTCTTCTCGCCTCTCGGTTGATACTCAGGCCAAAGATATCAGTCATTTGCTGGCTTTTACTTGTCAACCAGAACGACATGATGAACTGTTAACGTTAGCGAATGAAGTGATGGTTAAGCGTCTGGCCAAAGGGATTAGTGAGCAAGAACTGAACGAATACCAGCAAAACGTTCAGCGCAGCCTCGATATCCAACAGCGTAGCGTTCAACAATTAGCGAACACCATTGTAAATAGTCTTATTCAATATGACGATCCTGCAGCATGGACTGAGCAGGAGCAATTGTTGAAACAAATGACGGTAGAGAATGTTAACACTGCTGTTAAACAATATCTTTCTCATCCGGTGAATACCTATACCGGAGTATTATTGCCAAAATAATCACAGCCCCGTCAACACATCGTTGGCGGGGATTTTATCAATATTCGCTATTTTTATGTAATAATTTTATAAATGTGTTCAAAGTAAATAACCGTGTACTAATAATGATATTATAAGGTCTGATTTTTACGTGATAATTCAGGAGACGATAGAAAACACATAAAATAACAACATAAAACACCTTACCTCCACACAGAATTCTCTATTATGTTGTTTTTTAATAAAAATACATTATTCACGCAATATCTCGCGATAAATAACATTAGGATTTTGTTATTTAAAACCGAGTCCTTTGCACTTGCTTACTTTATCGATAAATCCTACTTTTTTAATGCGATCCAATCATTTTAAGGAGTTTAAAATGGATAAGAAGCAAGTAACGGATTTAAGGTCGGAACTACTCGATTCACGTTTTGGTGCGAAGTCTATTTCCACTATCGCAGAATCAAAACGTTTTCCGCTGCACGAAATGCGTGATGATGTCGCATTCCAGATTATCAATGATGAATTATATCTTGATGGCAACGCTCGTCAGAACCTGGCCACTTTCTGCCAGACCTGGGACGACGATAATGTCCATAAGTTGATGGATTTATCCATTAACAAAAACTGGATCGACAAAGAAGAATATCCGCAATCTGCAGCAATCGATCTGCGTTGCGTAAACATGGTTGCCGATCTGTGGCATGCGCCTGCACCGAAAAATGGTCAGGCCGTTGGCACCAACACCATTGGTTCTTCCGAGGCCTGTATGCTCGGCGGGATGGCGATGAAATGGC
>OJIX01000671.1_pt1 | contig 13561 bp, 10 predicted proteins | sample 1595981 | NCBI WGS metagenome assembly OJIX01 (sample SAMEA4350138, study PRJEB24818) | metagenome | biome: human; feature: gut; material: faeces | place: Denmark | collected 2013-09 | reverse complement strand
GGTTATGATACCTTGTTGGACTTGATGTTAAACCGCCAGCCGGTTGAGGCGAAATTTGGTATTCCGGCAAATGCAAATGCGGATGGAGTACCGGCGGCAGGTTGGACCCTTCCGGCCGCATCCTATTCCGGTAATGTTTTGATTACAAATCTGGAATTAAATGCGCCTGACGGAGATAAGGCGACTTTCTCTGCCACATTCGAAGGTACGGGAAAACTTACCCCCAGAGTGTCCGGAGATGGAGGTATAGTAGATGATCCGACCGCGTAAACGATGGAAAGGGCGGGAATCCCGCCTTTTCTTTTTCTAACTCAAAAAACTTATCATAATGAAAACGATCACTATCAAAAAACAGGAGTATGTCTTAAAGTATACATTGCGTGCCTTCTTTATCTTCGAAAACCTCACGGGTAGGCAGTTTTCGTTCGGCCGGACGTTGGACGAATATCTACTGTTTTACTCTATTCTTCTGGCAAATAACAAAGATACATTCTTGATGCCTTTTGATGAATTTATAGAGGCGTGTGAGTCTGATCCGGCTCTGTTTCTCTCTTTCAAAGAGTTCTTCGTAAAAGAGATTGAACTACTTGAACAGGCAGCAGATAGCACAAAAAAAAGACGACTCCGAAGAAGCGTGCAGTATCCGGGAACTCTACGCCCTCGTTGTAGGTGAGGGCGGTATTGCGCCTGATTATTTCCTCGATCGGATGACGCTCGCAGAAGTTCGCTACTTCTTAGAGAGGGATTAGGCAGGCGTAACCGGGAAAGCTGGGAGCAGACCAGAATCATTGCGTATGTCATCGCTCAGGCAAACAGTACAAAGGATTTGGAGCCGTCGGATATACTTTGTTTCCCATGGGAGGATGAAAAGGAAAAGAAAGGGCAAACTACGGTTACAGATGCAGAGATGGAGAGGTTAAGGGAAAAAGCAAAACTAATTGAAAAAGGGATAAATCATGGCTGATATAATTACAAGATTGATACTTAAATCGGATGCTTTCGATGCAAACCTAAAGCGGGCGAAGGGTTCGGTTAACAGCTATCAGAATGATATTTTAAGTGTGGCAAAAACAGCTGGGGCTGGTATAATGAAGTTTGCCGGGACAATTGGCGTTGCGGTGGGGGCTTATGAAGGATTCAATAAATTAATGAATAGCAGCCAAACACTAAGCGATGAATACAATAGAACGATTGAAGGTCTAAAGGGGGCTGTAGACAACTTTTTCTATTCGATTGGCTCGGGGGACTGGACACCGTTTTTTAATGGATTGGATGAAACGATACGGAAGGCTCGTGAAGCTTACAATGCGATGGATCAGCTTGGAAATACAAAAATGTCGTACGGCTATTTTAATATGAAAAATCAGGCGGAGTTTCAAAAGCAAATAACAATACTAAAAGATAAAGATTCAACAGGAGCTCAAAAAGAGGAAGCCCAAAAGCGACTGGATGCTGTTTTAAAGGATCAACGGGAAATTGTAGGTCAACTTGGCAGGCGATCTACGGAAGCGGTGCAGGCGCTTGTTGCTGCATCCACCGGAATAAGTGCGGCCGATGTGTCAATGGTGAGTGTAGACCGGGTTACCCGTTTCGACGTTAGCGCCATGGGGGACGCTGAAAAGAAACAAGCGGAGAAAGAGTATCAATATTTTAAAAATGCGGAAGCTACACTACGTAAGAAATATACAAAGGTGGAGACTGTAATGACTGGGGCAGGCATGAATAGAAGCTGGTCAACGGTAAAGACGCTTGATTATGAATCGTATAATAAGGCCATGGCTCCCATGATAGCAAAATATCAAGATGCTATAGTATATAATGGTATGCTTGTTAAAGGGAGCGATGAATGGTTAAATAAATTATATGGCATAAGATCAGAAGCTTTTGCAGCCGAACAAGCCTACGAGTCAATGACAAAAACCGCAAATAGAGCATCGCAGGCAGGCGGGAAAGATTCAAAAGAAGACAAAGATGAAAAACCCTTAAAGGATACACTTGCATGGTATGATGCTGAGATATCCCGCCTTAATAAAAAACTGTCTGAAGAAACAACGATGCAGGCTCGTGCAACTGTTCAAGCTGCAATTAACGAACTCGAGAAGAAAAAGGTTAATATTAAAATGTTGGTTGAGCAGGAGGCGTTTAAAATCAAGCATGGCGAAATGAAAGATGGTGAATTGTTATTGCCAGCCTCTAAAGCTCCGGATATAGCTAAGATTTATTCTGATTCCGGTACGGAGTTTGCCAAGTTGGAAAGCACGTATAGTGAAATGATTGCAGAAAGACAAAGTGCACTATCCAAAGCAATAGATATCGAGCAGCAAACATTCATTCAATCTCAGATCGACAAGCTAAAAAATACATTGAAAGAGCTTCGTTCCATGCAGAAAGAATCAGATGTGACAGGTGATATATATTCTGCCTATCAAAATAATGCAGGCAGCAAAAAGCAGAGTTCTTTTGATTTAAGGGAAGAGATTGGAAACATGAAACTGCCTAAATTTGAATCACCTATTAAAAAGAAGGATGTTGATTTAAATCAGCAATATGCTGACTCTTTAGGAGATGTAAGTAATGTAATGGGCAGCTTATCCGGCCTGTTTGATAGCAATACTGCATCTGTTTTGCAGTGGGGCAGCAGCCTAATAGGAACTATAGCACAAGCTATCCCAAAAATCTTAGAAATGTCTACGGCTAACGAAATAGAGGCCACTTCCGCTACAAAAAGCGCATCCGCAAATACTTTGGCGGCTGGTTCAGAGGCACTAAAAGCACATGCAGGTATTCCATTCGTCGGTATTGCAATGGGGGTTGCTGGGGTTGCAGCGATAATTGCCGCAATGGCAAGTATTCCCAAATTTGCAAACGGCGGTATCGTTCCTGGAATTTCGTTTGCAGGTGATAAAGTTCCTGCAATGCTAAATAGTGGCGAAATGATCTTGAACGGCTCGCAACAAGCGAACCTATTTAAAATGCTCAATTCAAAGTTATATGCAGGGTTGAATGTTGAGCGATCGAATATCACGCCATCAGTAGGGCATCTGGCCGGATTGATCTCACCGTCTGAAAATAAAGTTCAGGTAGAGTTCGGGAAAGCCAGGGTAATCGGGACAGATATTTTTCTCTCTATAAATAACACATTGAAAAAACAAGGGAAGAAGCCATTATGAGTTACGGAACGATATATACACTTCCTTTTCGGTCACGGAAAGAGGATGTTTGCTTGGTAGAGATTCAGAAAGAGGGGTATACCGGACGGGTTATCGAGTTGACGGGCAGTGGTGAAGCTCCCTTTTCCGTTGAGATTGCAGATGATGACTTTCTTTATACTCCTGTTCGTTTTTCAACGGCAGCCATAAGGGTGGTCGGAGGTGACCATTTGCAAAGCCTTTACTCTACCGGATACCGGCAATATCGGGTAATATTCAAGCGTGCCGGGTCCGTGACGTGGTGTGGCTTTATCAAGCCGGAATTATATACGCAGGATTATAGCGGTACTATATTTGAATTGGAGATTGAGTGCATTAGTGCCATGTCCGTTTTATAATATATTGAGTATAAGCAAAAAAGCGAAGAGGGGAAAGGATTCGTAACCCTTTGGGAATTATTAACCCGTTGCGTTTCTGAGTCCCGCGGTTCTTATTCATCTGTGTACCTCCCGCATGTTTATGCCGGGAGCGAATCGGATTATACAGCGTGGAGGAATGTTTTACAGGACATGACGATAAGTGAACAGAACTTCTTTGATGAAGATGATAAACCGATGAAATTAAAAGAGGTGCTTGAAGAGCTATGCAGGTTTCTTAACTGGACTTGTGTAGATTGGAAGGGTGACCTTTACTTCGTAGATGTAGATCATGCAGGTGATTACTATAAGTACACATTGGACTTTTCCACATATACAACTGTGAGGGGATTTACTATCAGTGTCCAGAAAGTAACCTTTAGCGGCGATAATCATACGCTCGATATTCTGGGTGGTTACAATAAAGTTACCGTAAAAACATCAAATTACAATATCGGTGATGTTTTCCCGGAAGAAGAGTTTAATAAATTAAAGCGGTTTGGTTTGGAATCAAAAATAGAAAAGAAAAATCACGTTACCCTAAAACGTTTCTATCTCCCGAATACCTACAAACTTTACCGCTATGAAAAAAACAATGATGTCCCATTGTCTGACAAGGATCTGAATAATTATGAAAATAATCCGAACGACGTTATCGGTGCTATGCTGATAAAGCGTTGTGAGTATAATATGGTCAACGGCGAGCCGGATATTACTAATTATAACTGGGAGAATCTTATACAGGTCCGGAGTTACAGAGAAAAAGGGTTTCAGATAAACGGAGCTCCGATACTGGAATTTGCGAATCCTCTTCCGGTGGCTCCATACGCTGACGGGGCGATATCTATCAGTTTGTCTGTACAGGTGACAATGAATACGGATTTAACTATAGGGTATGTAAAGCAATCCGGATGGCTTGATATGCGATGTTCTCTTTCAATCGGAGAAGATTATTTTGATGGGAGCGATTGGGTAAAAGATTCTTCCGCTTATTTTGATATAGAGTTTTTGCTAAAGGACTATACAGGGGACAGTTTTGTAAGCAACGTAAATACAAAAAAACTATCTATGCCTTATGACGGTTTAGAGGGACGTGTGATACCGTTGCCCGAAGACAGGATATTAACGGGAGCAATTAAATTTTGTCTGTATGAATTAACGGAGAATTATAAACATACTAATACAGGGGGGAAAGATGAGATTCATAATACTGCTAATGATGGATATGGATATTATATAAAAGACTTAAAGATGAATTATAAATTGCGTGATGATCTGAGCGAACTGTCTGACAACTCGGATCGCACGTACGAGAATGTTATAAATGAGGATTATATTAACGAATTAGACGAAATCGAATTTAAGATATCCAGTTACAATAATGATGGAGCGTGCTATTCGAAAGTCATGCTGGGCGATAATTACCTAACCGATAACCTCTATTCTTCTATTGAACAGAAATTAGTACGCCCGGAAGAGCATTTGATCCGGCGCATTATTAATCAATACGGGTATACTAAAACAAAGCTTACGCAGGTATTAATAGATGACGAAGTAATTACGCCTATCACAATTATGACCGATAAGTTTCAGCCAAACAAACGGTTTATGATCACGGGCGGTACAATTGACTTCGCGATGAATCAGTTTAATTGTAAGATGATTGAAAATGGTAGATATTAAAACTGCATCCATACCTGCGAAGCCCCGGTCAAAGAACTATCCGGCCGGGACTGTTATCACCCGGGCAACCGGCGGCGTTACTGTTAACGGCGGAGGCGGTGGAGGTGCTTCGGTTGACATTGTAAAGGCTACCGATACAAAGTCGTTTACCGATAGCAACGTACTGTCTTCGCTCCGGACACTGTTAGAAATCCGTTCGCGTATCATTGCCGAATCGGATACAACCACGGAATTAACCGATGATAATACGCTTTCTTCAAAGCGCACTTTAAAGGAGATAGATGCAGCGATAGAAGTTGCATTAAAGAAAATCGAAGAACTTTATATCAGCAAGAAAAACGATGATACCGCATCCGGTGTCATTACGTTTTTGCGCGGAATTATAGCGCATGCGCTTTCTTTATTTAAGAAAGGCGCTAGTTTTGGAAACTTTACGCCTGGTATAAGTGGAGCTATCATTGACGAAAACGGTGACATTGAAGCGAGGGGGCTTGTTTTACGTGGTTTCTTATCCGTTCCTGAGCTCCGGTATAATAGAGCGATAGTATTAAAAGGCCGGCAGATAATCAGTCCGGGCGGAGGATGCGTCATTGAGCAATTCATTACGGTAGATGAAAATACATGGCTGGTTCTTCCCGTATTGGAAGAAGGAGAAGCGTTATCTTTTAAAGTAGATGACATCCTGTTAGCATACTGGCATGACAAAGACTCACAATCAGGTGCATTCAAGGGATTCAGAGAAATGAAGTTCCGTGTAACGGCATTTTCCGGAGAGAGAGGATTCTTGGTTGTGCCTAAACCCGGAAGCGGATCTGTTCCAGCTACGTCTATGACACTTGCTCAGACCGGGAACTTTACCGATGCCGAACGTCAGACCTATATAATGATAGACTCGACATTAGGTAACAATAGCATAACCTTTTTTGATGATGCAAATACGTGGGACGTAGAACCGGCGCAGGAAAAAAGCTGGATTGGGAAAAAGAAAAATCGTATCGTCGCCGGCATTGATTGCTCTAAATATTCCGCTGTATTTCAAAATGTCATCATGTCCGGTAAAATATTCCAGGTTGATGATATTACAGGGGAATCTATTCGGGTTCCGATTGAGAAAGGAGAATATGTTTCCGGACAAAGATACGCATATTATGACCGTGTCTCTTATAATCGTGCGATGTGGCTTTGTGTGAATGAAAACGGAACGACATCCGAGCCTTCGGACTCGAATCAGGACTGGTTAAAACAAGCCTATGCAGTTGATTCATCTTCATACTGGCTTACTGCCAATGCCACTCAGGTGGTCATACGGCCGAACAGTGTCGTACCAATATGGACTATTGTTAACTGCAAGAAGCAGACGGGCGCCGGCCCTGTCGAGAACTGCGACTCTTTTTATCTTGCGACCAGAAGAGTAGATGCGGACGGTGCAAAGGTTACGGCAAGTGTTAACCCGACAAGTTCCACTATTGCAGCCCCATCAAAGACAACTACCGCTCTCTCTGTTCGCGCCTATGCTGTTAAGTCGGATGCGGAGGCGTGGAATAATAACTATGTAGATGAAATAGCATTCGGGATAGTCAAAGACGGGAGCGATGGTAAAGACGGTAAGGACGGGAGAATCTACGAATATATCTATAGAAGGACCGAAACAGAGACAAGCCCCGCTACACCTGACGAACAATATTTAGCGTCCGGATGGACCGATGACCCGGTAGGGGTTGATTCTTCGTATGCGTATGAATGGGTGTCTCAGCGCATAAAAGACGGTGAGACATGGAGCGGATTCTCTGCGCCTTCCTTGTGGGCACGGTATTCTAAAGACGGAGAAGACGGTAAGCCAGGCGAGGGCGCTGTAGTACGTTGGCTTACGGCGAGTGCTACACAGGTTATTATCAGACCGAATAGTGTTGTGCCTATCTTTATAACAGTAAGATGTAAACAGCAAATAGGAACTAATCCTGTCGAGAATTGCAATTCTCTCTATGTTGTCTACAGAAGGGTGGACGCAAACGGTACAAATATTCTGGTAAATTCAACATTGGGCACACATGTTGTTGCCCCCTCTAAAACAACGACAGCCTTATCTGTTCGCGCTTACGAAAACAAAACAGATGCGGAGGCTTGGAACAATAACTATGTAGATGAAATAGCATTCGGAATTGTTAAAGATGGCAGGGATGGTATAGACGGTGTTGATGGTAAAGAACACGAATTTATCTACAAGAGAACAGGTACAGGAATAAAGCCTACCACCCCTGACGAACAATATTTAGCGTCCGGATGGACTGATGACCCGGTAGGGGTTGATTCTTCGTATGCGTATGAATGGGTGTCTCAGCGCATAAAGGATAACGGAATATGGGGAAATTTTTCCGTACCTTCTTTGTGGGCACGGTATTCTAAAGACGGAGAAAATGGGAAGCCGGGCACAGATGGCAAGCCCGGTACTGATGCCACGTCCTATTGGCTAACATCAAACGGAAGTAACTTTGCTTATTCATCAAGCGGCGTGTTTTCTCCTGGCAGCATCACTGTATATTGCAAGAAAAAGACAGGGGCCAGTGATGCGATGACATGCAGTGATTTTTTTATCAGGGTGAAAAAATACAGAAATGGAACAATTAGTGATCATGACTATTCAGGCTCGAAGCGATCCAGCGTAGTAATTACTCCAAGCTCCTACGATAGTTCTTACGTAGTGAGGGCATATCAAAATCTGAGCGATAATAATAGCTGGACCGATAATTTTGTAGCTGAATCAATCATAGGTGTCGTAAAAGATGGTCAAGGCGGCGGTTCCAGTACACCCGGTCCTCCGGGTGAAGATGGTAAGCCGGGAACTGACTCCACCTCCTACTGGCTTACTTCTACGAGCACTACCGTTGTATTTAGAAGTACGGGAAGCGTTGTCCCTATGTTCATAACAGTGAGATGCAAGAAGCAGACGGGGGCCGGTCCTGTCGAGAACTGCAATTCCTTTTATCTCGCATATAGAAGAGTGGATAAAGACGGTACGAAAGTGACCGTGGGTAGCGCTCAGTCAAGCTCCACTCTAATGACGGTAACAGCGAGTACGACATCACTCGGAGTAAGGGCCTATGCCGTTAAATCGGATGCGGAGGCTTGGAATACCAACTATGTAGATGAAGTAAACATAGGTATCATAAAAGATGGGACCAATGGCGCAAATGGCGCAATGCCCCGTGTATGTGGAAGATATTCAAGCGGGGTGCCTTATGTTTGGGATGACAACTACAGGGATATTGTGTTTTATTCCTTTGGCGGCGTTAATTATATCTTTCAGGTTAAAGTCTATGGATCTTCCGTATCAACTCCGCCTGTGTCGGTAGACGGTGATGACAACTGGGAGCCCGCCAACCGATTTAGTTTCGTTGCTACAGATACGTTGCTTGCTGATGGTGCCAACATTGCGGACTTTATGTACAAGAATGGCGTAATGCGTTCTCAGGCAGAAGTAAACGGCATTCCCAATCTAATGTTGAACGGCAATACGGGGGAAGTAGATATAAGAATAGGTACATTTAGAGGAAAGGTAAACACGCCATTTACCTTGCTTGGAGATTCTGACGCTCAAAATGTTTCCGGTATGACTAATACATTCCTACTAAAAGATAATCTAAACATAGCTACGAGTTGCAAATACATGTGCACGAATGGAGCTACCATCGTACTACCTACAGACATAAAGTATAACGGTGCTAATGTAACTATACTGGATTTTACTTATCCCCCGTATAACTCCGATATAGCCTATACAACTGTACTTGTTGAAGGTGGGGATACGTTCGGGAATACACTACATACAGAGTCGCAAGATCAGTCTCAATGGTTTGAATCAGACTTAATCAACATTCGTGGGGGGATAAAGGAATTTATTGCCGTTCCCGCTTACAGTACCAGCGGGATTTTTACTAAAGTTAAATGGTTTTTAAAGAAATAATATGATTATGAAGTATTTGGTATTTATTGCGCTATTATGCGCTTCGTGTGAGGGGAGCTTTATGCAAGACTTTCCGACAAAAGGTAGTCACATTGGAACTTTCACAGACTCCGGTAATTCGGACTGTATTAACAACATAGTTCTAACTACTGATACTACCTATAAGGAGTTTGATTATACACTATCAACCAATAGAACACAATGACGATGATTGACTACATGAAAAATCTATTTGTAGGCTTGCTAACCGGATTAGCAGCCTACTTAAACCCGATCAGCGGAGATATTAAAAGTCTTGTTGCTCTTTTCTTCTTTAACTTCCTGTTTGGTCTGGCCGCCGGCCTACTGGCCAATAATGAAAGTTTTAGTTTAAAAAAAGCATTCCGGTGTATCATTGAAGCGATGGTATTTTTTCTGCTCGTAGCCGCTATTTACTTTATCGGCGATCACAAAGGAAATCCGGACGGGGCCTTACAATGCGTATCGTTTATAACTTACTCAATATTCTACTTTTATGGCGTGAATATTCTACGCAATTTGAAACTAATGGCTACGTCCGGAACTGCATTCTATAAAGTTGTATCGTTCCTGTATTACGTCGTTAGCGTCGAGTTTATCAAGCACATACCGTTTTTAACTAATTATCAGAAGGAGGCAACAAAATGAAGTATTTTACAATCAAAGAACTTAGCCACAGCGATACGGCCGTAGCGCGTGGAATCGACAATTACCCAACGGCCGAAGCTATACACAATTTAACGAAACTGGTTGAGAATGTTCTCGACCCGCTTCGTGAAAAGTACGGTAAGCCTATCCGGGTAAGTTCCGGTTATCGAAGCGCTATCCTCAACCGGAGCGTTAACGGGGCAACATCCAGTCAACACCGGTTAGGCGAGGCGGCTGATATTACGGTAGGAAGTAAGGAGGAAAACCGGAAACTGTTTGAGATCATCCGGCAGGAATTGCCTTTTGATCAGCTGATCGATGAAAAAGACTTTTCATGGGTTCACGTATCATTCTGTGAGGGTAGAAGCAGAAAACAAGTGTTGAAGCTATGAAATATCTACCTTATGTTGTTATTGCAGTTCTTATCCTGTTTATCGTGTTTCGTCCGGCAAGGGTGGAACACGTATCGGGTGAAGTGGTCAGAGACACGGTGACTGTGATTGATACGGTTCGTGATACAGTTCCAAAACCGTATCGGGTCGAGGTTATGCGAATGGATACTTTTTATTTACCTATTTTTGTAGGTGATTCGTTGGAAGTAGATTCTGTACCTGTTGTATTTTCCATCGAGAAGAAGGAATACAAAACAAATGAATACCGGGCTGTAATTAGTGGTTTCCATCCTAATCTCGATTTCATTGAGACGTATAATAAATCGAAAATAGTAACAGTCGTTTCCAGAAAGAAGCGTTGGGGGATTGGTCTGCAGCTTGGATATGGTTATCCGAGTGGTTTTTATGTAGGAGGTGGAATTAGCTATAATATTTGGTCGTGGTAATTCTCTGAGATGAACATAGAAGTAATTGCTTTTGTGTTTTTCTTTATTTTTTTACAATCATTTTGCTTAGGAAACTATTAAGAGGGTTTCGTCTATTGTTTATTAATAAAAAAAGTGGATCTTTGTGCAAATTTTAAATTTTAAAAATATGCTAGCAATAAAAGATTTAACTTTAGGTGATGTTTCTGGTACATGGTCAGATAATATCTATATTCTTATTGTGAATGAACACTTAAAAACAGTAGAAGTGTATAAAACAGTAGAAAGTGAACCATTTATATCTGAACCTCTTTGTATGGAGCATTTATTGAGAGGGGATAAATTGACATATAATACAATGAAATTGTCCAAGTCTGTCTTGATATGGGGTATTACTGAATCAAATGGTAACAATTGTATCTTTGATTTTGGTAAAGGACACATTGAAATGGTTAAGAGTTGAGGGAACTTAGTGAAATAAAAATTGTTTTTTATAATATGAAACTGAAAGAACTATTACAACACCCAATGTTAATCCTGCCTAAAAATTGGAAATCTCTTGGTTACTCGTCTTATTATACTTGTGTTCTTGAAGAAGGGGAAAAGTACATAAAGCTACTTGGAGAACTGGATGAATCGGAACTTCACGGTAGGCATCAATTTATTGGTGAAATATCTAAAGAAAGTTTGATTTCTGTATCACGCTCTTTTTTGAAAATGGTTTGTGATATACTGCAATGCTATTTAGAAGAAGGTAATCCGCATAAGGCATATAATATTTTACATAATGGTCTTGCTCAAAGGTATGATTCAATATTACTGATGAGTTTTTTAGAATTTAATTATCTATATCCTGCTAATTATAGGCTTAGAGTGAAAGAAGGTCGAGCTGAATTGGGGGACTTGTTTCATGTACCTTTTGAATCGAGGCATATTGTAGAATCATGTAGATATAGCATTCCTGGCTATCCAACATTATATCTTTCTAATTCAGTTTATTTGGCCTATAAAGAATTGGGTGACCCAGATTATGATAATTTATATGTGTCTAAATATTGTTTTACACGATCCGTCAACAGAGTTGAAACTCTATTGGATATGAGAAATACTCCTCTGTGGGGAAATTGTGTTGGTTATCAATATAAATTTCTTGCTCGTTGGATTCTTGTAATGGCATGTAGTATCAAAGTTGCTCATCCAAAAGCTCCATTTAAGGAAGAGTATATTTTACCCCAAATTTTATTGCAATGGGTGAAAAATAATATATATAGTGGTGGAAGAAAGACTATCGGAGTATGTTATTCTTCAACTAAAATCATTGATCGTGATGCTGGATATTATGGGCATTTTTATAATACTGCTATACCTATTCTACATTCTAAAAAAGAAGGCTATTGTGACACATTATCAGAGTTATTTGTTATGACTAGACCAATAGGTTTTCATGAGGCATTGAAGCATTCAGGAGAAGTAAGTAATCAATCTCAAGTTAAATCCATTCAGATTGCTGGAACTGCAGTTGAGTATATTGAGACTGATTTTGGTAAAATAGAACAAGTATTGTCAGAGCCTTGTTCTGAGCTATATTACGTTAATGGTAATAAAGTAAATGGTATCAATACATAGTCTTTAAGAATAGCTTAAAATGCGACTATGATATCGTATTTTCAAGAAGGGAAATTAAACTCTTGTTCACCACAGACTATATGGATTTACATAGCCAATTATTACAAGATTATGATAATTGTGCCGGTGACGGGAAACCGGCCCGTATACCTTCATCGGCGTATGGGATCGGCAAACTGCTGGATACGTCAATCTTATGTATTTCAAGTTTTCTTTTCATCATTCTATTTCATTTGAGTTGTACCTTAACAAAGCATTGCGGCATTTGATTTGCTGACTTGGATATTTTAGGGAAAGATAATGTCTATTTGTACGTTTTCTGGTATTTGTCCGGCTGATAATATTTATCCGGCCCCTTTCTCCGTTTAAGAGAGTATGCTATCACTTACTGTTCAGATAATGTTGCTTTCGTCCAATAAGGAACTGATGTAATATGTCTGTCTTTATAATAAATCTATGTTAACGCTATTTTGTGCCTATTAAAAGAATCATAGGGTTTTAACTTCTTTTTGCACTTTTCTTTGAGTATGGTTTTAACATGAATTGTATTATTAATATCAAGCGCTTGTATTAAGATTTGTAGTATTAATTAATAATTTGTTTTATATGAGAATAAAAAGGTTATTGTATGCTATTGCTACAATACTTCCCTTTCTGTTTCTCTGTTCATGTTATGAAGAACAGGAACCTCAACGGGAGAAACAGGATAAGGAAAAATGGACAATGCAGGTTGCCGGTAATCAGTTAAATGAATTTTTAAATATTAATCCGGATTTACGGAACCTTTACGCTTATCCGGACTGGGAGGCCGCACAGATTATAAGGGAGCGGAGCGATACCGTTTCATATTACGTCCCTGTAGTGGATATAACAGCTGATACATGCTCTTATTTAATAATAGCACGCGCTTCGAATGATGTTTATTTGTACATGGTAAGACTTCCTGAGGAATACTCCGGCTTTGATTCCTTTCTGGAAGAACATTTAAAAATATTACGGATTATTGATGGAGCCCGGAGAGTCCCTGTTGGATATTTGCATAATTTTCCGGATGATGTACTGACTCGTACCCGTTCTTCAGGTTCTCTGTTTAATCGTGACCGCGAAACGAATACGGAAATTCTTGAAAATAATACCTTTGTTAAAGACGATCTTTTTGGTGCCGGTTTTTCGTTACCCGAAGTGACAGTAATCGGTAGACGTCCTACATCTTCTGAAGACCCGTTTAAATGGCCTTTTGGGG
>OJIX01000667.1_pt1 | contig 13616 bp, 10 predicted proteins | sample 1595981 | NCBI WGS metagenome assembly OJIX01 (sample SAMEA4350138, study PRJEB24818) | metagenome | biome: human; feature: gut; material: faeces | place: Denmark | collected 2013-09 | reverse complement strand
GACAAATATAGAGGGTTTAATCGGGACTTTCCAAATAATCAAAATCTTTTTTTATCAGTTCTGATAAAAAGGTTTGCAGGTCGGTTTCCTGGTTCAGTTGTAATTTCTGTCGGAGCCGGCTCCGGTTGCTTCTCACGGTTGAAGTGGCTATGTATTGGAGTGCTGCTATTTCTTCGGTTGTTTTGTTTTCTAGTATCAAGCAGCAAAGTTGTATTTCTTTGCTACTCGGTTGCAGGTGCAAAGCATTGAAAGCAGCCCATAGTTTTAGCTCGGATGTCATTCTTGCCTTTTGTCGTTGCATGGTTCGTAGTATTTCCTGTAATCTTGCCAACATGATGGGAGGAAAGATATATGCCACTGCCAGGCTGGGCAGACTCATCAAATAAAGTTCGGATGATGTATAGACCCCGATGAACATATACAAAAGAATCGGGGCGAAAGATAATATCATTACGGTGTGTCGACTCACAGAGATGGAAGCCAGACCACAAGTAACCATACCGATCATCAGATCTTGTGACAAAAAGAAGCCGGTCTCTTCCGGTGGGAGGTAGATACGGCAGTACATTGATATTAGGATATTGCTTTGTATGGTATAAAAGGTGCATTTCAACAAGAAAGTTATCTGTTTCTTTTTCCGAATCAGCAGGTAAGTGAACAGTAAGAATAACCCCAGGGATAATATGTTACATAAAGCCAGTAACAGGTCTTTTCTGATCAGGTAGACACAAAGGTCGGCGATGATTCCGATACTAAAGCAGCCCACTGTACCGTAATAGACGAAATAAATTGTTTGTCGCTTCGGATTTCTTATTTCTTTGAACTGTAGATATTTCTTTTGGATGTACTTTTTTGTTTTTGGCAAAGACAGGTATTTTGAATTCATGTTTTTTTAGGTTTCAGTAATCAATGTTTATAACCAGCCCATGCAGGCGAGTATACTCTGATGGACAGACTTTCGAAACGTCTTTTTTATCCCATAATAAATACAAAAAAGAATGTAAATAGAAGGGGGGATGGTGAATATTTTGAAAAAATGTACTGAGTTCGTCATACGTGTCATCAAGGCTCACCATATTCCTGCTTTATCGGATGATCAATCACTTAACTTATGTGTTAAATCAAATATCAAGACATGAAATACTCCATTTACAACTTCTCCAAAACAACGATATTTCTGAGTAATCCTGAACTTAAATATCTTTTTAGACCGAAAGATGGCGAATGAATCTTTCTGTTTATTAGTATATTCCTTATAGTCTAATCCTTCAGAATTATAAATATCAGCCCACGACAATTCAGCAAAAATTCTAAAAGCATCCGCAAACAATGATTCGTCCTGTTCACTTATTTTCTATCAATCAAATCGAAATTTATTTTAGAATTTCGATATAAATGCTTCGTATCTTTATGCAAAGATAAGAAATAAAATTGAGACTTAGGGCAGAACGCAGTAATAAGACTGATGAATAGCGGTTTAGATAATAAAAAGGAAAAAGCAGCAAGCCATCTGAAACCAACAAAAAGCCAAGTGAGGACAGAGCTACATTACTATCTCGTTACTTTCTTTTGGCTGGTAGATGATTTTTGATAGCATGAAAAAAGAAGAAAATCAGATTTCTTTGCACTGATTGGCAGTGTTTTGCATATCAAGAAACAACTCTACAGGTAATAATTTTGTCACTTAAAAAATGTAGAGTATGAGATCAACATTTAAAGTCTTATTTTATCTAAAGCGCAATGCTCCCAAAAAGAATGGGCTTGTGCCGGTCATGTATCATTTCTCCATTTACGATAATAATACTAAACTGTATTCCAGAGAGCAAAGTCGCAAGGAAGCATGCGCCATTGACATCCGGTTTTTACTAAATAAAAAATAACATTAAAAATAGAACGAAAAGAATGTTTTCGCTTGCGATCTTTGTCATCTAAAAGATTTTCTATAACTTGCCACAAGTTTATTACAAAGCAGAACAGTAGAAGTATGAACATAAAAGAGATACTAAACCAATCCGAAGGGCGTAGATTGGAATTTAAGGCAGAGTTGCCGGAGCATTCCGATTTGGCTAAGACGGTTGTGGCATTTGCCAATGATGCAGGTGGCGACCTGTATATTGGTGTGGCAGATGATCCTCGTGAAGTGGTAGGATTGGATGAGGACAAATTGGTGACTATCGAGGAGAAAATAAGTAATATTATTTTTGACCGTTGCTATCCTGCGATATTGCCGGAAATAAAATTTATAAGCGAAGAAAACAAACACTTGATTCAGGTGACTGTTTTCAGAGGTAGCACGCCACCTTATTATCTCAAAGAGAAAGGTAAGTTACAAGGGACATTTATTCGTGTAGGCTCGGCCAATCGACTTGCGGATGAAGCTATCATCTCGGAATTGGAACGTCGGAGACGAAACATCTCTTTTGATAGCGAAGTTATACCAGATAAGCCTGTAAATGATTTGAACATAGATGGTTTTAAGGCTATATTCAAGGAGAAAACGGGGGAAGAATTATCCGACCAAGCATTAAGGAAATTAGACTTGGTTAAAGATATGCAAGGAGCAGAATATCCGACCAATGCGTTGATTCTATTCTCGGACGACCCGTTGCGTAACTCGTTGTTTCACTATGCAAAGGTGGAGTGTGCTCGTTTTAAAGGTGTTAGTATCGATGATTTCATAGACCAAAAGAGTATTACGACCAATATTGCCACACAAGCAGAGGAAGCATACAACTTTGTGTTACGCCATATCAATAAAGGTGCTTCGGTTGAGGGAGTGTACACAGTATCTCGTTGGGAGTATCCTGTTAAGGCAATTCGTGAGGCGATTCGTAATGCGGTGGTTCATCGGGATTATTCTCTCACAGGAAAAGACGTTAAGATTGCGATCTATGATGATATGGTAGAGATAACCAGTCCGGGACTTCTACCACCATCAATCGACTATGCTGCAATGGAAAGCCGTCAGAGTGATGCACGCAACAAAGTAATAGCCCCTGTTTTCAAACGTCTTGGTATCATCGACCAATGGGGCAACGGCTTGAAGTTGATTGCCGATGAAATGAAAGAGTATCCAAACATCGAACTTCGTTGGAGAGAGGTGGGCTTGTCGTTTCAGGTACAGTTTGTGAGGCTGGATTATGTGCTGAACGCAGAGCGGATAAAGGATATACAGCAAGAGTTGCAGCAAGAGTTGCAGCAAGAGTTGCAGCAAGAGTTGCAGCAAGAGTTGCAGCAAGAGTTGCAAAAGGCGACATTGTATTCGGAGGTATTGCGTTGTATAGTAAGTAATGCTTTATCAAGGCAAGATATATCCCTTGCATTGGGACAAAAGAAAGTATCGGGACAATTAAATAAAGTTATTCAAAAACTGATTGCCAACAACCTGATTGAAAGAACTATCCCTGAGAAACCTAACCATCCTGCTCAGAAGTTTCGACTAACAGAACGTGGACAGTTATTTCTTGGTTTACTTGCTAAATGAAATGATTATGATATATAGCTATCTACATTGAAATAAAACCTCGCTTCGACTATATAAACCAAAGCGAGGTTTTATTATTCCAAAAACTTTTCTAACTTTGTAACGAAGTTGTTTTAAGGTACGCAAAGCACAGATTATCAATGCAGCTTTACTTTTGCCAAATCGTTACCAACAACTTATTACTTCTCAATTACAATCTATCATTCAGATAGATACAAGTAATTTTCTTATCCTCTGCAAAGATAAAAATAAACTATGAATGCGGTTTCTACTATTCATGAAAATCTGCAAATCTCTATGTTTTCATATATCAAAGTAGTACTGCAACTATAGATATTAAGATTAAATAGCAATATACCTTATTATTGATGATAAGTGTGTCTGATCAGGATGTATAGTCTTTACTTAATATTGCTTTCTATTTGCTCAAAAATCTTTCTTTTTTGTGACGCATACCCTATTTTTTTCTTTTGTGATAGAAGTTGCTTATTGTATATATATGCAAAAGGAAAATGTTTTTGAGAGTCTGAATAATATGTTATTCACTTTTCTGCCCATAGGAAGTGAATAACGTAGTTGCAAAGAGTTCGTTCTTTGCCGGCAGAAAGTTAATTCTTTGTTTATACAAAGTTAACTTCTTGTCGGCGGCAAGTCGGCAGATGATCGACAGTAGTCTTTTTTCTCCTTGAAAAGCGGCTGAAAGTACCGGATTTTCTCTGGTTACTTCTCAATTTTGATTGGCGCAAATCTGTGAAAATGTTTCTCTTTTGTGTCGATCTCTTTAATGTTGTCTCTGTGTTATGTGCTTTTTGCTGTCTTTATTGTAATATGTACTTTGTTTTTGTTTCTTTCTGTATTCTTCTAATGCTGATTTACGGGCTTTTTTCCGGCTTCCCAGTCAGCCGGGCAGGAAAAACAAATTCTATCGCAGGTAAGATATACAATTTGACAATTGTCAGATTCTTGCTCCGACCGTTTATCGAAAGTATAAGTCAATCTCTTTTGATTAAAGATGCAGCAGGGATGTATTCTTATATTCCTAAGCAAGCACAAGTCCGCATTCGTTTCATGTCTTTCTATAATGTATATACTTTTCTTATCTGTCACATGGGGCGTGAGATGTCGTTTTTCATGTTTCCCGGGCTGTTCAGAGACCCGGTTATGCGATATTCCGTGGTTTCCATGCCCTCTTGGGGAAGCCGGATAAGGTGTTTTTTACCTTTGGCGGGAGAAAAAGAAAGAGAGGTGATACTTCAGGAATCGTCCATTCCATCGGTGAAAAACCGGTATTGCACATTTGCAGCACCCCGAAAAGGGGAGGTGCTGCAAAAATGCAACGCTGATTTTTAGGTTATCTTCAGGGCGGAGGCTACATTTGTCCTACCCTTTATGGAGGGAGATGCAAACAAAATGTATAAGATTATTTAAGATAGTGAAATTGGGAAGCTGCCAACATATTGATAGCAGGTGTTGTTTTACTTTTGTAAACCAGTTAAAAGTAAAGAAGAAGATGACATCAATTACACCACGGCTCAATCGCTCGCGCGAGGGGCGTGATGGCAGTTATCCGCTTGTGATACAAATTATTCGCCATCGAAAGAAGAGAGAGATTTATACGCCTTACCGTTTCCGGGAGGCAGAGTTTAACACCCGTTTAGAAATGGTGGAGAACGTCGGAGGCAATCGCCGTCGTCTGCTCATTGTCCGCGAAGCCAATGAATACCTTATATATATAAAGAAGGAGTTGGAGGCTATTTGCGGATCGCTCGAAGCGGATAAGGGGAGTGCTTATACGGTGGACGACATTGTGAACGTTTATAACTACCACAATGATCTGAGCCAGGTGTTGGTATATGCCGACTCGGTGATTGCCGGGCTGGAGAATAAGGGACGTCAGGGTACGGCTGCCAATTATCGTAGCGCCCGCCGTGCGTTTGAGATGTTTTTGGATGGCAGTCCTTTTTCGTTTGAGGAGTTGACTCCCGAAGTGCTGGACCGCTTTGTCACCTTTCTCCGTGAGCGGGGCAACCGGCCCAATACGGTTTCGTTCTATCTCCGTCAGTGGCGTGCCATCTACAATCGTGCCTGCGCCGATCATGTGGTTTTTTCCGATCAAAAGCCTTTCCGACGGCTGAACCTCAAAGAGGAGGTGACATCCAAACGCGCCATCTCCCGGGAGAAGATTGCGCAGATCGAATGTGTCGACCTTACTGCTTGTCATGCTGATATGCAGCTTGCCCGTGACCTGTTCCTGTTTAGCTTCTATACGCGCGGAATGTCCTTTGTAGATATGTGCTATTTAAATAAGGAGAACCTGCAGGGAAATTATCTTCGGTACAAACGGCAGAAGACAGGGCAGGAGTTACAGATACGCATTGAAAAAGATTTGCGTGTGTTAATCGACAGATATACCAGCCCTTTGTCGGACTATCTGCTTCCAATGCTTCGAAACGGTGACCGTTATCAGGATTATCGGCGCAGGCAGCGGAGGCTTAATAAACTGATTCGTGAATTGGGCGACCGGTTACAGTTGGATATGCCACTCACATTTTATGTGGCGCGCCACTCATGGGCGACACTCGCTCACGAAAATGATGTGCCCGTCTCGGTGATCAGCGATTGTATGGGGCACACATCGGAGAAGACTACCCGCATTTATCTGGATCGCATAGACACTAAGCGGCTTGACCGGGCCAATCGGTTGGTGATTAATAGTCTGCGGTAAAGAGGTGGAAAAGAAGGATAAAAAAACTCTTTCTTATAATGAAAGAGCTACTCAAGAGATTCTTCTTATCTCAGATACATGTCGCAAAGATACGCATTAAATTATTAATTAAACAAGTATTATTTTAATTTTTTTTATTTCTAATGTAAAATATTTATTTTTCTTCTTTCACTTAGATAAAAAACTCCCCGGTACACCTTCTTTCTGTCTCCCGACCTCTTCAAGAAAGCATACGATGTATGTCTACTGTTTCTTTTTCAACGGTTTTTCATCTGTCTGCCTCCACTGCTGCAAACACATGCCGTCACCTATTCACAATAATGATAATCTGTTAATAATCAATTGATAACAGATCGTATATTTCGTTTTGTGATGCTCTTTAACAACCTTTTTCTTTTATGTTTCTGAAAGCGTTTCTGAGTCAATATTAAGTAATGTATTATTAATCAATGTGTTACATTCATACACTTTTTCTTTGTTTCTGAAAATAAAAAAACTCAGAAACATTTTCAGATGGGATATGAAGTAACTTGCTGTATTATAAATGCTTATAATATTTATGAAGTCATTCTCCCTTTCATTATAAGAAAGAGCCGCATAATTATCAAACAAACGGCAAATATGAAAAAAATACTATGCATATGGGTCTTAACCGTTACTTTCCTTGGAGCATTTCCTGCTTTGGCCGACGCCCAGCAATGGGGATTGACTGCCAATGGTCTTTATTGGGCGACAGCTACTCCGAATATAGGTGTGGAATATGCCTTCCATTCAAAGATGAGCATAGCAGGACTTGTTCAATATAATCCGTTTACTTACGCTAAAAACCGGAAAATGAAACATCTTGCCGGGCAGTTAGAGTATCGTTATTGGTTGAGTGATGTGTTCAAGGGGCATTATCTGGGTGTGCATGCCACGGGCGGTATCTTTAATTTTGGTAATCTCCCTTTGGGTATCCTCAAAGACTATCGTCTCGAGGGGCAATTGTATGGTGGCGGACTCACCTACGGTTACCAGTGGATCATCAGCAACCGGGTCAACATTGGCGTCGATATCGGATTAGGATATCTCTATGTTGATTACGATAAATTCTATTGTCCCACTTGTGGGGAACGTGTCGATCACTACCGGACCAATTATCTGGGGCCTACCAAGGTAGGTGTATCCATTATTTATCTGTTAAAGTAGGGGAGGACAGGCTATGAATATCAAACAGGTAATTTTCATAAATATCTCATTTTTCATCTCTCTAACAGTGTTAGCAGCAGATAGGCCTACACAGCCTGTCCGTACTGAGGTGTATCGCTTGGAGCGTCTTGACTCCGTTCTGCTGGTCGATCTGGCTGTCGACCTGACAGGGGTGCACCTGGCGCCGGACTGTACGGTCTATCTGTTTCCGCTACTTGCTTCGGAGAATACCGGTGATTCGTTGTCTCTTCCTCCCATTGTGCTCAACGGCCCCCAAAGCGATCTGATGTATCGCCGGCGTCGGGCTTTGGGTACAACTTCGGGATTGGAGAAGATTACTCCCTACACCGTGCTGCGTGAGGGAGACCATGCTTTGCCTCGCATCCATTATCGGACTGAGGTGCCTTATGCGGCATGGATGGACGATGTTAAAGTATGGATGCGCGACACGAATTGTAATTGTGATGCCCGTCTGGTACCTTTTGCCATGCATACGGAGCATATACCGCCGTTGGTTGTGGAACGGGTGGATACGATTGTGATACATGACACCATCCGCCTGGCTTCTGTTGCATCCGGACAGTCGACCGTAGCTTCGGATATTCCCCTTCGTAAGAAGGTGACCCGTATTCAGGCCGGTTATGAAGCTGATATTTATTTTCCTACGAATGAAATGCGTATTCTTCCCGATCATGAGTTGAACCGTGCTTCATGGATGCATTTCGTTAACCAAGTGGATTCTATTGAACAGGATAACCGGAATTCCATATCGGGAGTTACCGTTACCGGTTACTCTTCTCCCGAAGGATATACTTCTAATAATGAACGTCTGGCTGAAAAACGTGCCAAGGCCCTTCAAGCGTTCCTGGAAAATAAATATGGCGAACGTATGGAGGTGGCAGTCGAGTGGGTCGGTGAGGATTGGAAACAGTTTGAGAAAGATATAGAGGTTTCTGACCTTCCGGAACGTAATGAAATTCTTTCAATCCTGCGTACTGTGAGTGATAGCAATCAACGGAAGAGTAGGCTGAAGGCACTGAATAAGGGGAAAACATTCGAAATTCTGCTTCGGGAGTATTTTCCGAAACTCCGTCGGGTGTCATGCCGTATTAGATACGTAAAATAAGAATATGAAAAGAATGTATTACATAGGATATATGCTCTGCTTGTTGCTTGCCGGTTGTGTAGTCGGTGAGGAAGCGGACGGCCTGTTGGAGCAACGTCTGTCTGATCGTACCCTTTTGGTCTATATGGGAGGGGATAATGATTTAGCCGACGAGACCGACGAAAAATTGTCAGCGTTAACAGAGGCGTGGGACAGGTTTCCGGGGCATCTATTGATTTATCAGGATAAAAAAGGAGCGGATAGTACCCGCTTGTTAGAGGTTTGTTTGGATGAACAGGGAGAAAAGGTAACAAAAATATTGGCTAAGTATAAACAGGAGAATTCAGCCGGTGCCTCCGTGTTCGCACGGGTTGTCAATGAGGCTATGGCCCGGTATCCTTCCGTTGATCCGGGATTGATCGTATTCTCCCATACCAGCGGATGGTTACCGTCGGGGACGGCAGTGGTTCCGGCCGGTATTACCCGCTCGGTTATCAAGGACAATCATTACGAGATGAGTTTACAGGATTTTGCTTCAGCCATTCCGGACGGGCAATTTAATTTTATCCTTTTTGAAGGGTGTTTTATGGCCGGGCTCGAGGTGGCATACGAACTGAAAGATAAAACGCAATATATTGTGGGTTCATCAGCCGAAATGCTTTCACCGGGTTTTACTCCTGTCTATCAACAAATGTTTCCGTTGCTTTATAAAAAAGAAGCGGATCTTCCGGCAGTGGCTGCTGCCTATTACGATTATTACAACAGTATGGAAGGCGACAATCGTTCGGCTACCATCAGTGTGATTCAGACGTCCGGCCTGGAAATGTTGAAAGTTCAACTTCGGGCGGCCGAGAGTCGTGTGGAGCGTTGGGAATGGATAGATCGTAGCGGATTGCAGGCTTTTGACCGCTTATCGGACGGGCGGCACCTCTTTTATGATGCTTCGGCCTATATAAAACGGATTGGAAGTGTTGAAGAATCTGCTGCTTTTGACGAGGCTCTGGAGCAAGTTATCATTTATAAAGCGGCCACGGAGAACTTTATGCCGGAGAGTGTAGGGGGATTTACCATTGACGAACATTGTGGCATGACGTTGTATATACCCGATGCTACTGTTCCCACATTATTGACCGAAAGAAAGAAACTGAAGTTAATGCAATAGTATACATAGTTCAAATTAATTAGTGAATGGTAATAATAAAATTAAAAAAACTGATGGAAAGGAATATTTGATTAACGAAACAGACAGTGACGGTTGACAGATCGATGGAACAGGGAGTATCCGCATTTTTCTCTCTGCTTTTTTCCTTTCACAGTTCGAAAGAGAAAAAAGGAATATCCAAAGCGGATAAAAGTATAAACTATTCGAACTTATATCTATAATTAAATTTTTTAGTAACATGAAATTAAACAAATTGTTTACGTTTACATTGGCAGCCCTTGCGATGGCTGCATGTAGTAATGATGACGAACCGGGTATTGATAAAGGTGGTCAGAAAGGTGAATTGATTGATGCTATCAGCATTGCTTTTACCAGTTCTTCAGCTCCTGCTACCCGTGCAGACAAAGGTGAGATAGAAGGAGTGGGCACTGAAAATAATGTATATGTAGCCTATCTCTTTGCTAAAGAGAATGATCCCCAACATGAAGGTGCAAAAGTGGGTGACTGGACTGTAAAGCGTGTAGCTGGTGATGCTAATACAGAGGATAAGGATGTTGCAGCTGCAATCGGTGAGGGCGATGTGGCAACTCCCGGGACGAAGAAAAATATGTGTACGTTCAACGGTGTACGCCAGGGAGATAGTGTTTATGTGGTTGTGAATGATCCTCAGATGACCCTTGCTACCGCTCAGACATTGGCGCATCAGGGTGACAAGTCGGAAGCCGCTATCCGTGCGTATATCTCTAATCTCTCTAAAAGTTATCTGAATGAGCTGACCGTTACTAAAGACGGGACGCAGGGTAAGAAGTATATCATGGCAGGTGTATCGGCTATTCCTACCAACCCGAATATCCCGAACGGATCTACCGTGAAAGTTTCGATTCCTCTGAACCGTGAATTAGCCAAAGTATTCTTTAATGCCTCTGTTACTACCAACCCCGTATACGAGGCTTATGGTAAGATGGCAATCAAAGATGCAGAATGGGAAAATCCGACAGGTACTAAAGACCCTGATGGTATTGTCGTAGTGCGTATTCCGAGACGTGTTTCTCCGTTTACGGCACAGGCTCGTGACTGGTATTTCCCGCAGAGTGCAGATGCAACTGCTAAAGACTGGGATGTGGAAGGTTGGTTGAAAGCATTTGCAGGTGAGAAAGAATCTGCACCCGGTACTGCAGAAGTTGCTGGAACGACTTCTGCATTGAATAAGGGAGAATACAATGCAGACGCGAAAGAATATCGTCTGACATGGGTTGTAGGTGAAAAAGCATTGGCTGATGGAGCTACTCCTGCAGCTGCTTCGATGGTATACGTTAAGAGTGACAAGTTATATTCTCCTTATTTTTATGTAACTCCTAACTATGCCGACAATGCCGGTTGTGCTACTGTGGTAGTTACTCAGGCTACTTATATCGGTGCTAATACTCTGCTTGAACCGACTATTACGGAGGAAATGTTGGATAAGGCTTTGCAGAATGATGCTTTCAAAACTGCTACTTCTACTGACGGAACTACCAAGTATGATAAATTGGCTGCTGATTTTTGGAATACTGAGAAAAATGTAGATGCATTGGTTGCATTTCTGGATGCGGATGTGACATATAAACTTGCGTTGAGAGGTGAAACAGAGATAGCTAAGCAAAGAGCCGCTATTACAATTCAACCTAAAGATAAACGTTACTATCGTGCTGATGTTGCCAACTATAGCGATGACGAAACAACTTCAATGAAGATTACCGAACGCAACACATTCTATCATATAACAGGTACCATCACTACACTGGGTGCCAAGAGCATTGAAGATGCTATCAATTCGGATAATATCGACATGCTTGTACAGGTAGTTGTTAAGCCATGGAAATATGTTGTTAACAATATAAATATGTAATCAGAACCTCTTTTTTATATAATCCGGGGCGGATGGAAAGTCCGCTCCGGTTGATATCTTTTTCTTGTCGGAAAGAGAAGAATACGAAACTAAAATGAAGAAATTGCTACCGATACTTTTGGGGGTTACCCTACTGCTGAATTCATGTATTAAAGATGATATGGATGCTTGTGCCGGATATATGCACATCTATTTCAGCTATATTTATGGTGGAGCCAACCGCTTTTTTGAGACGGTTTCTACTCCTACGCAACTTCATTTTTATAAACAGAAGCATAAATATCGGGAGTTGGAAATAGCCGTGGATGAAATAGGACTGACCGAACCTTATCGCTTCCTGAAAAACTTTGATGATACGGATAGCCTGGAATTGATAGCTTGGACACAGGATGAGGCGATTGATTATGTGGATACTCCTGATACTCCCATAGGAGAGGGGTATGTGAAATTAAAAGAAATTACCGATGGCAGCGGAATCTGCCGACCTGTTGACGACCTGTTGTACGGACGCATTGCCATAGATGCCGGTTTGCGCGAAAATCGCAATATTGTAACCATTCCGTTTGTACGTGCTGTGTGCCGTACACGTATAACGATGATTCCTCAGACAGTAGAGGATCAGGTCGTTGAAGAAGGAGGAACGACGCGTGCTGCAAGCAGCATTATTCCTTCACCCGAAGATTTTAAATTCCACCTTTACGGTACGCGTAGCGGTGTCGATTATAATAATAAAGCAAATGCGGATGAGGTAGTACTTGAGCCCCAGTGCTATTACGAAGAAAGTACCGGAAATGTGCTCACACCCTGGTTCGGTTCTTTTTCTTCAGAAGGAAAGTATCTGAAAGTGAATGTGTTTATTCGTGATGAACAGGTCGCTTCATTCGATTGCGCACCTATTGAGTTGACTTCTGTTCCGGGCAACTTCATTGATCTGGTGATTGACGGACATTATGTGAAGCCCGTTATGCAAGTTCGTGTCAATGGCTGGAAAGTGGCGACAATAGAAAGTAATATGTAGGCAAGTTGATAAAAGGAGAGTATAGCATGAAAAGAATTCTGATATGTCGATTGATGGTGTTTCTGACCGTGGCTTTGGTTTCGTGTTCGGATGATACTTCCGAAAGTATCCCTCAGAACCCGGATAAGGATATGTACCTCCGTGTGAATGTTCCCCGCACTTATGCTTCCGGAGCTGATGAGACAGATAGTAAAGAGACGGTGATTAATGGCATTGACGTATTGGTATTTGCTCCGGGAACAGCCTCCCAGAGCGGATTGTTTCTGAAATCGGTATCCGAAGGAACACCGGTTACCGGTAAGAATACGTTTCAGGTGACTATGCCTGTGGGGGAAGGATTGGAGGTACATGTATTTACGAATTGCCATGAAGAGTTGGTGCGTAGCGGTGCCTATAAAGGACTGGGCATGAAGATGGACGCTTTACTGGAAAAGATGATATCCAAGGTAGAAAATAATTCGACAGGAACTGACTGTTTGCCGATGCACGGCTTTTTGTCAGGTGTCACTGTAGCGAAAGAATCGGTGGGTAAAACGCTTAGCGTACCGGTGCTGCGTTCCGTAGCTGCTGTCCAGGCGAAAGTGGATGAAGCGCATACGGGAAATCCGGGTGAGTTGTTGGATAGCGAGGGTAAAGTGATTTTTAAGTTGCGTGAGTTTTATGCTTATTTCCCGGCAGATAGCGGTAGGCTGGCACCGTTGAAGGAGGTTTATGAAACGGCAGTCGCCGGTTCGGAAGAGGAGAAAAAGACCCGTAACGTCGTTAAAACAACTTTACCCGATAAATTGGGTGTCCGTCCGATAGGGGATAAGCTTTTCCTGAAAAGTGAGACTCCCGTGGCACTTGCGGGACCGCTCTATCTATACGAAAACACTTATTATTCGGATAACGGTTTTGATCAGCCCGGATCTGTTGCCGGCAATACCCAAGTGGCTACTACCCGTCTGGTGGTAGGCGGAGTGTATGGAGAGGATACGGAGGTCAGTTATTACCGGATTGACCTGACAGATCCGGACGACCCGAAAAAATTGGTTGAAATATTACGT
>OJIX01000656.1_pt1 | contig 13858 bp, 12 predicted proteins | sample 1595981 | NCBI WGS metagenome assembly OJIX01 (sample SAMEA4350138, study PRJEB24818) | metagenome | biome: human; feature: gut; material: faeces | place: Denmark | collected 2013-09 | reverse complement strand
CAGTAATAGCAAATGTATTTTCTGTAGCAAATAACCAGGGAGTTTCCATTCTACTCAATATATTTTTTAGCACATTAGTTAATGCAGCACGAGGATTGGCAAATACTGTAACATTCACAATTAGTCAATTTGTCAACGGATTTATCATCGCTGCGGAGCCACAACTTGTAAAGTATTATGGAGCAGGTGACAAAGAACATTTCGAGCATTTAGTATTCAATATTACTCAATACACATTATTTCTTCTCGCAATATTTGCCGTACCTGTATTTATGGAAATTGATTATGTTTTGAAATTTTGGTTAGTCAACGTTCCCCAGTATACATCAGAATTTATAAAAATTACCATCATCTCATCACTAGTTGTTAATTCCTATTCAATGCTTGATAAAGCAATTATCGCTTCTGGTCACATCAAGCAAATGGCACTGATAGGTAACACCATACCTATCGTTCAACTACCACTTGTGTATCTATTCTTAAAATTAGACTATAGTCCTATCATTACTTATTGGGTAACTCTTATACCTCAGATTATTGGAATTTTTGCTAACTTGTGGATAAGTCATAAATACATTAATTTTCCCTCACATAAATACCTATTTCAAATTATATTAAAAAATTTTCTTCTGATTTTTATAGCTTGCATAATACCATATATCATCCGTAATATGATGCCGGAAAGCATTATACGTTTTTTAGTGGTATGTACAATTGCCGTATTAAGTACAATTATATTGATGTATACCTTTGCCCTCAATTCTGAAACCCGCCTAATAGTAAAACAAAAAGTACTGGGAAAGGTTTTCAAAAAAAATAAATAAAATTCGTGTTTTTATTCCAATGGAACCTCTGATTACTCTTATTCTTCCGGTTTATAACGCCTCATTGACTCTCCCTCGAACGATAGAAAGTCTCCTAGCACAAACACTAACAGACTGGGAATTATTAATCATCAATGATGGTAGTACAGACAACTCATCTATACTTTGCAATCAGTATGCATCTCAAGATAGTCGCATTCACGTATTCTATCAAAAGAATGCAGGTGTCGCTATGGCTAGACAGATAGGAATGGACAATGCTCACGGAATATACTCGATCCATATTGATGCCGATGATTGGGTAGAGTCAACAATGCTAGAAAAGCTTTATCTAAAAGCAAGAGAAGCAGATGCAGATGTAGTGATAGCTGACTATTTTATAAATTCTTCCGCAAGTGAAATTATAGTAAAACAACAACCATCATTAACAACTCCCCATACTGTACTTCAGGATATGTTTAAAAATAAAATTTTTGGAGCACTATGGCATAAACTGGTTCGCACAGAACTATACCGAAAATATAATTTACGTTTTTTTTACGGTATTAACCACTGCGAAGATTTATTGATATGGGTACAACTTTTACAACACAAAAATATAAAAATTGTTTATTTACCCCAAGCATTTTATCATTATTGGATAAACAACAATTCAATAACTCATAATTTTACTCGTAAAACTTATGAGATAAGATTAAAATTTCGAGACAAACTCAACGATTTATTACATTTATCCAATGCATCAGAAATAGTGGCACAAGTATCATTTAGCATCTTTACCGAAGGCTTTATTTATAATATTCTAACAAAAGAAGAAATAAAAGATGGATTGAATTTATACAAGAACCAAATTAAACATCTTAAAAGTCTAAAATGGCGTTTAGGTTTTATCATGCTGTCTTATGGCATGTCAAACTTTGCACACAAATTAATCCACTACTAATATGATCAACAAAATACGAAATAAGATAATTTATTGGCAAAATACACTAGAAAACCAACAAAAGTTATATGAATTTAGCAAAGGACATCAAGTACAATTATACAATTGGAGCTTCCCTTGCATATATGATCGCTGGCTAATAGATTTTATAGAAAAACGCGGCTTACTTAAAGGTAAACCCAAAATGAAGGTAGGCCTATATAGCATATTTGCTCCTTTTTGGTTAAGCCGTTTTGACAATTGTGACATTCGCATTTTTGTAGAACGTGAGAACCTACATAAACCGTCAATGAAAAAATGGTTACATCGTTTTATTGATGATAAAAGAATATGTCTGTCTCTTGGATTTGATGACTTAGATAGTCCAGAATATATGCGATTCCCTTTTTGGATAATGTGGAGTGTATTCTCTCCAACTGCCACTTATAAAGAAATTAAACAACAAATACAACGCATAGACTCTCCTGAAAACCACAATTATACCAACCGCGAATTTTGTACTTTCATATGTGGTCATGATGACATAGGACGTAAGCAAATATTTGATAAATTATGTAATATTGATAACATTCATTGTCCTGGACGACTTTTTCATAATAATGATGATTTAAAAAATAAGTATAATGATAATAAATTAGAATATCTTAAACATTATCGTTTCAATCTCACACCAGAAAATAGTAATTATAAGGGATATGTAACAGAGAAACTTTTCGAAGCTATCTATGCGGGCTGTATACCCATTTATCATGGAAGTGACAATCATCCAGAGCCCAATGTTCTCAATCAAGATGCTATTATATTTATTGTAATGGGCAAGGACAATTCCAATGCCATAAAACTCATATCCGAACTTAACTCCGATAAGAAAAAATATATGGATTTTGCATGTCAAAAACGTTTTATCGTTGGAGCTGAAGATGTGATATGGGAATATTATGAAAGGTTGGAAAAAAAGTTAAAAGAAATAATAGCAAATTCATAAGAAATCATTTTGTAATTAATGAAACAGCGTAATCCTTGGCTTGATGATTTAAAAGCATTTGCAATTTACCTTGTAATATTAGGACATATAATAAATAATTGTATTATTAATGGTTATGAATCAAGGATCTGTGGTATTCTCTATTTTACACATATACCTTTATTTCTTGTCATAAGTGGAATGCTTGTTAAAGATAAACCAATAAATACTAAATTTTTGCAGAATCTTTTGTTACGTTTCGTAGTACCTTACACAGTGTGGTCAGTCATATTAACAACTTTCTATTTAGGACGCAAACATCTATTTTATGATAGCCTTACAAGTAACGTCATAGTATACTATAATAATTGGTGTCATTCATTTCTGTGGTTTATCAAGGTTTATTTGATAGTATTTGTTCTTTGGCAAATATTGAAAAAATCTACTATACAAAAAAGGTTTATAATAGGAACTTTTATACTTGTAATCTTTAATTTAATAACACAAGAAAATAAGATTTTAGCAGAATTAGCTTCGTTGTCATTATATGCTTATACTTTATTTGGAGCTGGAGCTTTATTAAAGAATTATTCATATAAGCTAACAACGATACACATGTTTATTTTGCTTATATTTTTTGCTACATGCCTTCCTTTTGCAACCACATCTAATAACTATTTTGAACTTCCATTTAGTGCAATAGTTACAAGAGGTAATTGGTATCTATTTTTCATCCGTCTAATTGCAGGAGTTTGTATAAGTACAATTTTAATCTATTGTGGAAAAATCGTTTGTAGCCCAAAACTATCCCACAACTTTATTTTACAAAGCATAGGTAAAACAACTTTACAAATATATTTTCTTCAATCACTACTAGTAGAAGCAATATTAAATAGAATAGTTAGCCTTCCTAATAATTATAGAGGCTATATTTTAGCTTTCATATTAGCTGGGATTATAACTTATTTAAGCTTTGTCATTATTAAATTCACAAAAAAAATAAAAGTATGTAATTTTTTATCATGGGGAAGCTTTTAACAAAAAAAACAAATTACAAAATAGCTCAAATAATACCCTATTTTGGAAAATGGCCAGAGTGGATAGAATTATATTTTTACTCATGTAGCCGAAATCCAATAATAGATTTTATTTTTTATACAGACTGTCCTTTGCCGGAACAAAGATATAAAAACACGATATTTCATCAATGCTCATATAAAGAGTATTGTCAAATAGTAAGTAATCGTCTCAACATTGACTATCATTGCAGACAACCTTACAAGCTCACTGATCTCAAGCCATTTATTGGAGCCATTCATGAACCTGAACTTCGAAATTATGACTTTTGGGGCATGGGTGATATAGATTTAATATATGGAGATTTGAGAATGATAGTAAACGAAAAAAATATGAATCATTATGATGTCCTCACTACCCATAATTACCATATAGCAGGCCATTGCTGTTTTTTTCGCAATACAGAGTATTACCGCAACCTTTGTTTTAAAATAAAAGATTGGAAACAGAAAGTAACTAATGAAAAGCCTCTCTCTATAGATGAAATAGATTTCTCTTATCAAGTAATGCCTTGGCTGAAAGTTATAGGACACATTTATAAATATATCTGCAGACCATTTGGAATACATTATTTTACAGTACTTGATACATTACATCCCATATTCCACCCACGAGTAGCAGCTATAGAATATTGGACAAGTCCACAACCCAAACAAAATGAAATATGGACATACAATCGTAAACAAAACACGATTATAAATCCGCAGAGACAGCAATTACCATATATCCATTTTTTGTTCTTTAAGAAAACACCATGGTTGGAAACAGACTTATATTGGCGTAAAGGGTTTTATCAAATAAATAAACCAATAGAAAATTATCAAAAAATAGAAATCAGTATCTTAAAAATAAAATAAGACAGCCTAACAATCATATTACCAATAAAAAACAACATACATAATAAAGGTTTGTTTTTCCTCTATATATTTTGAAAACGTATTAAAACAACAATTACACATAAGCCAACGGAGCATACAATGAATTTTAGTTTGCAATCTATCAAACTGCTAAAAACGTCCTATAAATTCGATAGAATTATGAAGGAACATTACAAATAAATATATACTTAGATTTTTTCTAGGTATTCGTAGCAAATAAATAGCTATAATCTAAATCCTAGCAATTAGATTTTTGACATAGTCGGTACAATTATCTGTATCTTCATATCTAATGTTATAAATATAGTAAAATAGCAACTCAAATGATTATATTGAACAAACAATGATACCTAAAATCATACATTATTGCTGGTTTGGCAAAGGACAAATTCCCACCGAATATCAACACTATATAAACAGTTGGAAAAAGTTTCTTCCTGACTATGAAGTAAAAGAATGGAATGAAGATAATTATGATGTAAATTGCATTTCTTTTAGCAAAGAAGCATACGAAGCAAAAAAATATGCGTATGTAAGTGACTATGCTCGCTTAAAGGTCCTTTATGAAAACGGAGGAGTATATTTTGATACAGATGTAGAAATGATTCGCCCTATTTATGATATATTAGAGAAGGGAGCATGGATGGCTTTTGAAAAGAATATTAATTCACCACACGCAGCCATCAATGTAAATCCAGGATTAGGCTTTGCATGTGAAATTGGAAATCCTATTATACGCCAAATCATGGACTATTATGAAAACAATCATTATATCTTACCAGATGGAACTTTGCAACAAATTCCCATTGTCCCCATTACAACTAATGTACTAAAAAAGCATGGATTAAAAATCTCTGACTTACCGTTACAACTCAACGATATGACCATTTATCCTTGGGAATATTTTTGTCCGATAGAGTACCTTTCCAATAAATGCGAAATAAGTTGTAATACAAGAACTATTCATCACTATACAGCCACTTGGATGAGTTGGTCTGATAAATTAAAAATGAAAAAAGGCTATTGGATAACTAAATTAAAACGTATATTAGGACATGGATAAAAGAAAAATTCTACATTTATCTATCGTGTGGGTCATTTATGGTGCCTTAATTAATCGTTTTATATGGGATGATCAATTAATAACTTTAGTGCCTGACATTTTATTATTTATCCTTCTACTTATGGATAAGCCACACAAAGGCTGGTTTAACCTACAATCCTATGTAGGCAAAACTGTAGTATCTATTTTCTATTTTATATTAATACTAGGTATAATCTCTTCTTTCATAAGTTCTACACCAATAACAGCCACACTATGGGGAGCTAGACAATTTTTTCGCTACGGTCTAATGACTTATATGATTATGCTTTATTTCGGACCTAAAGATATAGTATGGGGAAAAAAAATCCTTTATCAATCCATTGTATGGAATATATTTTTCGTGACTATAGAATTAATCTTAGGGCAAACCGGAGATGCTATGGGAGGAACATTTAGTGGTAATGGAGAATTTGCAATCTATCTTATAGCTATTACTTTTATTTCTGAAATAGAATACTTTCAAAACAGATTATCTATACAAAAATTTATAATAATATTTGGTTTCTGTTTTATATCAGGCGTTTTGGCAGAAATCAAATTACTCTATATGCTATTACCCTTCACTCTATATAGTGGTTATATGCTATTCAAAAAATTCAATATAAAACAGGTTATAATATTAATGGCAGCTTATTTTTTGCTAATACCAACTGTAAAATTTATACTTTCATTCTACTATGATGAAAACTATATAGAGTCTACATTTGACAGTGAAGCAGTAAATAAATATCTTGAAAATGACTATGCACTTCAATCAGGAAAGACCCAATTATTGAGTTTAAATCGAAATACCTGTATAGAAAGAAGTTCTACTATTCTTTTACAAGATCCAAAAGCTTTCCTAATAGGAAATGGCATAGGTTCATTAACACAATCACGACTATTTAAAACGCCTTTGTCGGATATATATCATCCGACTTATTATTTTTTCTTCACTTTTTCATACGTACTATTAGAGTTAGGTTGGATTGGTTTCATACTATTCATTCTATTCTATGCTTTCATAGCCCATCGCTTTTACAGGCACTATAAAAAAAATAAGGATAGCATCATCAAATATTGGGCATCAATTGGATTGTTTATGGCCTGTGTATCCTATATTTTCATGTGGTATAATGCTATACCGTATTCAAGTTATTATTTTACATTTATTCTTTTTGGCCTATGTTTTATTGGCATCAAACTCCGCAAACAAAAACTCTTTATAAATAAACATGAATCCTAAAGTATCTATTATAGTTCCTATATATAATGTTGAGCGATTTCTCAATCAATGTATTCAATCTCTTATAAACCAAACCTTAAAAGATATTGAAATAATTCTTGTAGATGATATTTCTCCTGACAATTGTCCGAGGATTTGTGATGAATACGCATCCAAAGATCCACGAATAAAAGTTGTACACAAAAAAGAAAATCAAGGGTTAGGTATGGGACGAAATTCTGGACTAACTGTGGCAACAGGAGAGTATGTAACTTTTTGTGATTCAGATGATTTTGTGGAGTTAAAAACATATGAGACCGTCTATAACATATGTATACAAAAAGATTTGGATATCTGCTACTTTCAACATCGCAGAGTGTCACTTGATGGAACACCCTTGAATGTTGAAAGCCAAGTAAAAGAAAAATATTTTATAGGAAGAGAATATGTCTATCAGTTTCTTTTAGGAATTATCGGAAGAAACCCGAAGGACAAAAAAAGTGTAACATATTCAATGAGTACATGCATGGCTCTTTTCCGTAGAGAACGCTTTATAGCGACCGGCATTAAGTTTAAAAGTGAAAGAATATATGCATCGGAAGATCTCATTTTTATGTTAGATTTTCTTCCATTTATAAATAGAATAGGTATAATTCCCAATATTTTTTATAATTATAGAATTAATCCAAATTCAATTTCACATAGTTATAGTAAAGAGAAATTATATCGATTATTGAATTCTATGGAATATTTACGTAGTTATTGCCACTCCTATTTCAAATGGGAAATATGTAAAAACCATTATTATACCCAGATACTTCGCTTAATCAAAGTTATTTTGCGATATACTTCTTATTCTAATTTATCTTTTAAAAAGAAAATCCAAATGCTAAACGAGGTTTCTTATCATCCTTTCCTCGAAGAATTATACCTTGACTCTGTCTGTAAAAAGTATAATATAACCGATAGAATTATATTATACTTTCTGAAACACCATTGTGGACTATTCTTTATTTTTTTATACCGATTAAAACATGACTAAAATACCCAATATTAGTTATACAACTAAACATCATTTATGTACAGGTTGTGGAATTTGTGAAGGAGCTTGTCCTTCTAAAGCAATAAAAGTAGTTGTGATTCATGGTTGTTTTCAACCCATAATAAACAAAGAACTTTGTAAAAATGAAAGGGGGTGCCATAGGTGTTATGACTCATGCCCCGGTATAGGAATCAATCTAATAGATAATGCCCAATTATTATATCCACAAAATAATATAAATAAATTAGCAGGACGATATCTTAAATGCTACACAGGATATAGTAACGAATATAATATTCGTTATCATTGCGCATCAGGAGGAATGGTTAGTCAATTCATAATATTCTTACTAGAAAAAGGATACATAGATGGGGCTATAGTAACGGCATTTAATGCTTCCGCACCACTAAAAGTACATTCATATATTGCACATAATAAAGAAGAAGTACTTAAAGGAAAAAGTAGCAAATATGCCCCAGTAACTTTAAATCATGCTATCCAAGATATTAAAGCAGCAAAAGGTAAACGATATATCATTGTTGGTATCCCATGTCACATTGAAGGTTTTCGTAAATATGAACAGCTAGACAAACATTTTAAAGAGAAAATTACAGGTTATTTTGCAATATATTGCTCTTCCGGTCGTAATTTCTATCTTACCGAATATGTATTTAAAGAGCGCAAAATTGATTTAAATAAACTTTCATATTTCGCATATCGTGACAACGGCTGTCTAGGCAATATGGTAGCCAAAGGAGAGGGAATCAATCATGAAGAGAGATTTCAAGATTATTATCATCCATTACGTAGCATCTTTGTACCCCATCGCTGTACAATGTGTTTGGATCACTATGGTGAATTAGGTGATATTAGTTTTGGTGACATTCATATCGAACCGTACTTACAAGATAAAATAGGAGTAAGCTCTCTAATTGTTCGCAATTCGCATATGATTAAGTGGTTACATGAAGCAAAAGATGCGGGAATAATATCATTAGATGAAATATCAATTGACATAGTAAACAAAAGCCAACCTATGGCTTCTGTAAAAAAAAACAGAAATGCAGCATTCATCCGTATCAATAAAATTTTGAATATGAAAGTTCCCAATTACGGTTATCCAATAACAAGCAAAATACACTTTAAATGGATTATATCTTATCTACATACTAACTTACAACAATTCATTGGTAAAAGAAAAAATCTTTGGTTTTTAATACCTTTAATCAAAGGTAAAGCTCCAATAGTATAATAAAAACAAAAAACATGCATACGAAAGGTTTAACAAAAAACAACAAACTGGGAGGGGTAATTGTTAGTGATCTCAACCATACCAATTACGGCTCATGTCTACAAGCTTATGCGACTTTAAAAACGGTTCAAAATTTTGGTTATGAATTAAAATTCATCAAATATATAAAACAACGTAGCTTAATTGACTGGTTAAAAATAACTCCAGGCCTCATGTTGAGTGGCGGTCTTGAACTAATTGAAAATAAGATTCGCTTCAAATACCAATGTATGAGATATTCCAATTATCTCACCAATCAATTAATTCGCAGAGAAGTTACAAATGAATTCAAAAAGAAAGAATTTGTTCCCTATTTTCAAGAGTATAAAGGATATAAAGCACTTTGTGAAGGTTCAAAAGATTATTCTGCAATATTCGTAGGCAGTGATCAAGTATGGAGACCTTTTGGCTTTTACAGTAAATATTGGAATCTGATGTTTGTTAATAAAAATATCCCTAAATTTTCATATTCTTCAAGCTATGGCGTTTCGAAGATTCCTAAAATTCAAAAAGCTGGGACCAAACAATACTTAGAACGTTTAAATATGATTTCTGTTCGTGAACAAAAGGCTAAAGATATTGTTGATGCTATCTCCAATAAAAAAGCTACTGTAGTTGCAGATCCTACAATGTTACTTTCGCGTGAAGAATGGCTTGACTTTGCAGCTCAATCTACCAAAGAACTCCCCCAAGAACCTTATATATTCTGCTATTTTTTGGGTTCCCGACCAGAAATTCGCAGAGAAGCTGAACGTTTATCAAAGGCACTAGGTCTAAAAATTGTAATCATGCGCCACATGGATGAATATGTACCGGCTGATGAAGAAATCGGTGATTATGCTCCATATGATATCAATGCACGTGATTTTGTTAAATTAGTTAGTAATGCAGCATATATTTGCACAGATTCATTTCACGGAACAGTATTCTCAATACTTACTCATCGTAAATTCATCACTTTTTACCGAGTCAACCCAAAAGCTAAGAATTCTACTCATAGCCGTATAGACAATCTATTGGAGAAGTTTGGTTTGATTAATCGTAAATATAATGGAAATATGCTAAGTATACAAAACGAGATAAACTATGATAAAGTTGATAATATCCTAAAAAAGTATCGACAAGAATCATTAGATTATTTCAAAAGAGCTTGTGCATTAGCTGAAAAATAAATGTTATAAATAAATGTTGAAACAACGTGACAGAAACATAGATATAGCTAAAGGATTAGGTATATTTCTTGTTGTATGGGGACATACTAGTGCTACACCAGAATGGATATCCGCATTTCATATGCCTCTATTCTTTTTTCTTAGCGGAATATTCTTCCGTCCAAACCCTAATTGGCGTCAATTTCTAAAATCTAAGTCTAGAAGATTATTGATTCCATATATAATATATTTTTACATATGTAATATTTTCGATGGAATATTACACACGCTACGTAATCAGCCATTTGACTGGAATGATAGATTATTACAGTTTTGGGCACCTTGCGCTATGGCTGGTCCCCTTTGGTTCTTATTAGCCCTTTTTTGGATGCTTTGTTTAAGCAATTTATTATGGCAACTAGCAAAATCAAAATGGATTATTGGAGTCGGTTGCATATTATTATGCTTAATCGGTTGGCATGAAACACATACAAATCATTATCATGGATTATTTCTCACTCACGCTTTAATAGAGATACCATTTTTTTTCCTTGGCTATTTATTACACAATATTAATAGCAATAGGATGAAAACATCTCTATATGTAACTATAAAAGATATAATACCGTGCTATATGCTTCTAATAATAGGGGGGGGTAACTTGCTTATTTTCAACATAATACATAAATACTCAAACTTAAATAGTCTCATTTTTCCCAAAGCATATATTTATTATATTGGAGCAATAGCCGGTATCAATACAACTTTGATTATTTCCATACTCATATATAGATATCTGAAAGGAACTCTTACATCACTTCTCGAAAATTGGGGATATCAATCACTAGGAATTATGGGAATACATAATTGTTTATTATCACTAATACTTATTGGTTACTGCCAAATAGCACTGTTAATAGACAAATTGGGGTTATGGCCTTTTACTATTAGGCCTATTGATAGTCAAGGTTATTTTATTATAGGCCTACTTCTGGCAATCCCTACTACGTTTATAAGTTACTTAATTGTTAAACGAATACCTATTTAGTATCTATTTCATTAATAAAATTCAATAATCAACACTAAATGTTTACAGCAATATACTATAGCTAAATCAAATTATTTCAATACAATCCATAGAAAAGTATGAAAATATTATATATTGGTACACCACATAATCACGATTTATGGAAAGAAGGTAAAAATCCCTCTCATTGGCTATATGGAGCATGTGAAATGGAAGAAGAAGGACATGAAGTAATATGGGAACAAGAACGATACAACATGTTTAATGATCTAAAATTAATCAAACAATATAATCCTGATATTATCTTTATTCCCAATCTCAATTTACAAGCTCATAAACTATTACTATTACTTGCTACGTTCAACAGAATACAAATACCAATTTTTGCCTATCTACATCATGCACCAAACACAAGCAATAAAGTAAAACAAAGAGTTTATCAACTGCTACTAAAAGGAGTTAAACACTTGTTTTTTTTATCAGAACTAACTATGCAAGAAAGCATTGAAGGTCGATATGTACAAAAAGAAAAATGTTCAGTACCTGGTTGGGGAGCTGATGAATCTTTCTTCTCTCGAATAAAGCCATATGACGGAAACACATTTATATCAACAGGAAAAGAGCAACGAGATTTCAAAATATTAATAGAAGCTTTCAAAAAGACAGGCGCACTATTAAAAATTATTACATGCAAAAGTCATGCTGGAAACAACTTTGAACAATTGCCCAAACTATGTGAACAAATTCCTAACATTGAAGTAATAATAATGGAAAATAGTAGTGATATTTATCCACAAATATTATCTGCTATGGCTAATGCCAAAGCACTAGTCTGCCCATTACGCAAAGACAAACTAAACTATTGTGTGGGACTTTCAACCATAACAGATGCAGAAGGGCTGCATAAACCATTAATAATAACTTATAACCCTTACCATTCGAAAGACAGAGTCCAAAAATTTCATGTTGTGAATACAATAGATGACTGGATAAAAGCAATAAATACAATCCAATCATCCCCTTATCATGTGGCAACTTTAAATTTTAGTATGAAGAAATGCTATGAAAAAATGAGTTCCGTAATGTTTCACTAATAAACGACATAGAACAATATGAATAAAGTTCTTATTATAGCTACCTCACGAAAAACGCGAGGTGGTATTACTGCCGTAATAAAAGCCCACGAAGTTGGTGAACAATGGAAAAAATTTCATTGCAAATGGATTGAAACACATATTGATAGAGATGGAAAAAGTAAACTATGGTATTTTATAAAAGGATTTTCTGAATTTTTATATTTTCTCCCATTTTGTAAATTAGTACATATACACACAAGTGAACCTCCCTCTGCTCTAAGAAAATGTATTTTTATGTGGTGGGCTAAACTTTGGAGAAAAAAAGTAATAGTACATTTTCATGCCTTTTCACCAGAAACAACCATTAACAGTAAATATCAACAAATTTATTATTATCTTTTCAACAAGGCAGATATTGTTGTTGTTTTATCAGAGATGTGGAAAAAAAATGTCAACCAAGTATTTCAATTAGGCGATAAAGTACAAGTAATTTATAATCCATGTACCACTGAAATGTTTAACAACAAATACCAACAGAAAAAACAAATCCTTTATGCCGGAACCGTAAATGCTCGCAAAGGATATGCAGATATGATAAAAGCTTTTGCTCAAATATCTTCTTTATATCCAAATTGGCAAATTGTATTTGCCGGTAATGGAGAAATTGAAAAAGGAAAAAACTTAGCCCAAGAACTTGGTATTGAAAAGCAAACAGTTTTTCTAGGCTGGATAAATGGAGCTACAAAAGATAAAGCGTTTAAAGAAGCTAGTATATTCTGCCTACCTAGTTATGCGGAAGGTTTCCCCATGGCAGTATTAGATGCTTGGAGTTATGGGCTTCCTGTTATTACAACCCCAGTAGGCGGAATACCCGATATAGCCAAAGAAGAGAGTAACTTATTACTATTTTCTCCTGGAGATATTGAAGGATTAGCCAAACAATTAGAAAAACTTATTCGTGATAAAGAGCTACGTAATAGACTTTCACAGGAATCTACTCGATTAGCCAATACTACCTTTAATATAAAAACTATAAACAAAGAAATTGAAGCTCTTTATAAGAATCTCATGCAGTGATTAAAAAATTTAGTAGCTAAACTGGTAAAATTCGGAATTACACAAGAAACTGTGATGTAGTGAGGTACGAGAAGTATGTTACATAAGATGCTACAAAGTGAAAAATAACAGATACAAGCGTACAGACATTGCTAAATATAGATTTTAAAAGATGGAATACAAGCAGATTAGACGGTATACCACATAAACAGACTAATGT
>OJIX01000653.1_pt1 | contig 13900 bp, 13 predicted proteins | sample 1595981 | NCBI WGS metagenome assembly OJIX01 (sample SAMEA4350138, study PRJEB24818) | metagenome | biome: human; feature: gut; material: faeces | place: Denmark | collected 2013-09 | reverse complement strand
TTGTCATGTTCATGTTACTATCCTTATCAACAAATATTAAAACCATAATAGATATTTCTTTATAGTTTTCATCTGATTCTGAGGCGATATGCCTGATAGTAACGTAAACCTGTCTGATGTTTATATCTCTTCTGTTTAGTTGAGCTCAGTTAATTTTTGGGCGTGGCATGAGTATCCATTGTTCCATAATCTATATTCAGAGGTTTTTAATCTTTTCGTGTCTAATGTTATTTATCTGATTAAGTATTGATTGTGTCTTTTGCGGAAGTGGTGTCGAGCTTATCGTTTCAATGTTATTAATAAGACTTACAAGTTGAGCCTCAACTTTGAGTAGTCTGCATTTGTATATGTGGTGTTCGTATGGCACGCATTAATTTGTTGGCGTTGTTGCGCTAAATCAAATTGTTCAGAGGTGTATCCATTCTCCAGAGAATGGGGCATTAATGGGGTGTTGTTCTTCCCGGTTATCACAAGGCCACTTCGGTGTGTCTGGCGTTTTAACATTATCGGTATTTGTTGTGCAGTTATAAATATCACCGTTATATGTATTTATTACACCTGGGGTAAAGTCAATTGACATAACATTCCTTATTCATCATTTGTTTTATGCTAAGATTTTTAAATTGGATAATTAGAACAGGAATGGATTTTCTTCTACATACAGTAAATATAATGCGTCATATCTTCCTGATATAATTACCTTTGACTTCTCTTTTATTTCCATCTGGTAATATTTGAGTGCAAAAAAAGGCAATAATAATATCGCAAAAGAAAACGTTAACAACTATCGAAAATGCTCGTTTTAAAAAGGTATGATGTTCTCTGATAGTGTGTGAAGTGATATTTTTGTGATGTTTTAGATATGTAATAATAAAATAGGTTAACGTATGTTGAAATTATTTATTGTGTAAACCACTGATAGATCATAATCCAGTACATCTTTAAACTGCTGCACTGTATCGCTGATAACTAAGCAGCTCACTGATACACCATGCTGGACGCGATAATTGGAATCTCACGCAGGGAGTACTGTGTAAATAGCAAAATCGCCTGATGCGCTACGACTGTCAGGCCTACAAATAACATACAATTCATCGAATTATCATAACTTTGTAGGTCGGATAAAACGCGCCAGCGTCGCATCCGACATAAATAAAGCGCATTTTTCTAACAACCTGTGGGGGAATATAGCCGCTTTATTTCAGGCGATTACCCGCCTCATCAACCACTTTCTCGCCATCTTCCTTGGTGAACGCGCCTTTTTGCGCATCTGGCAGAATTTCCAGCACGACTTCTGAAGGGCGGCACAGGCGAGTTCCCTGTGGCGTCACCACAATCGGGCGATTAATCAGAATCGGGTGCTGAAGCATAAAGTCGATTAACTGATCGTGAGTAAATTTATCTTCTGCAAGGCCCAGTTTCTCATACGGCTCGACGTTTTTACGCAGCAACGCGCGTACGGTAATCCCCATATCGGCAATGAGTTTTACCAGCTCATCGCGCGTCGGTGGTGTTTCCAGATAATAGATAATGGTCGGTTCTGTACCGCTGTTGCGGATCATCTCCAGCGTATTACGCGACGTACCGCAGGCCGGGTTGTGATAAATGGTAATGTTGCTCATATCAGTATCTCATTACGATGTGAAAGAGAGGTGTAGCGCCAGCGCCACCAGCGTTACAAACCAAAGCGGACAAGTCAAAAACACATATGGTTTAACGAATATGTAAGTGTAGAGAAAGGTGTAGGTGTGAATTAAGCGTTGGGCATTCATTTGAAAGGAGGTCTGAATCAGGACGTAAAAAAACCGACTTCGCGTCGGTTTTTTTACTGTTCAGCCCTGAGTTGGTGGCTCTGGCTGGAGTGAGATAGCCATCATCTAACGCATCAATGCTAATACCATACTGAAACTATTGCAAGGACATGCTGGTTTTATAACCCGCAAGTACTGTATGATTATCCAGTTAGCTCTGAGACATTTTCACTCTGGCAATGCGCATAAACGCTTTCAAAGTCCTGGTCTGAAGTACGGGTGGTGCCGTTAACTGATGCTCTGGCCGGAGTGAGATAGTCGTCATCTAACAATGAGATATGCGCCGTGACAGGCAATGGATGAGTAAGCGGATGCATTCTCACTCCATCGCATGGAGAAAACGGGTGATTGATAAAGCAATCATCGTTCTTGGGGCCTTAATTGCGCTGCTGGAACTGATCCGCTTTCTGCTTCAGCTTCTGAACTGATAGCGGAAACGTAGCTAAGGGCTAAGAGCACACTACTCTTAGCCCTTTAACATTTAACGCATTGTCACGAACTCTTCTGCCGCTGTCGGGTGAATGGCAACCGTGTTGTCGAAGTCTTTTTTGGTTGCACCCATCTTCAGCGCCACCGCGAAGCCCTGCAACATTTCGTCCATACCAAAACCAATGCCGTGAATACCGACAATCTTCTCTTCCGGTCCAACGCATACCAGTTTCATGCGGCACGGCTGGCGGTGAGTGGTGACGGCGGTATACATCGCGGTGAAAGAGGATTTATACACTTTCACCTGATCGTCGCCGTACTGCTCGCGCGCCTGCGGCTCCGTTAAACCAACAGTACCAATCGGCGGATGGCTGAAGACCACGGTCGGAATGTTGCTGTAATCCAGATGCTCATCCGGCTTGTTATTAAACAGGCGTTCAGAGAGACGGCGACCTGCTGCAACAGCCACCGGTGTCAGTTCCACTGCACCTGTGTTATCGCCCACCGCGTAAATACCTTCAACGTTGGTGTTTTGATATTTATCGACGACGATATAGCCTTTTTCGTTGGTTTTAACGCCAGCGGCTTCCAGGTTGATGTTGTCATTGGCAGGCTCGCGACCAATCGCCCAAATCAGGCAATCCACCGTTTCACTGCGACCATCTTCCAGCTCCAGCGTCAGGCTACCATCGGCATTTTTCACTACCGCTTTCGGGATGGCGTTGGTGTGCAACTGCGGGCCTTCGGCGTTCATCACTTCAACCAGCGTTTCAGAGATCATCGGGTCGAAGCTGCGCAGCGGCGCATGTTTACGCACAAACAGATGCGTCTTCGCACCGAGGCCGTTAATCACGCCCGCCAGTTCAACGGCGATGTAACCCGCGCCAACAACCGCTACGCGCTCTGGCAAAGCCGGAAGGGCGAAGAATCCGTCGGAATCAATACCGTATTCCACGCCTGGAATATCCGGGTGGCTCGGACGACCACCGGTGGCGATCAGAATATGATCGGCCGTGATGGTTTCGCCGTTTACCTCCAGCGTTTTGGCATCAACGAAACGGGCAAAGCCTTTGATTACATCAACGTTATTTTTACCGAGCACGTTCTCATAGGAAGTATGAATACGGTCGATATAGGCGGTACGGCTGGCGATCAACGTTTCCCAGTTGAATTTATTGATAGTGGTATCAAAACCATAATCCGGGCCGTACATATGGATCGCTTCACGGATTTGCGCCGCGTGCCACATCACTTTTTTCGGCACACAGCCAACATTTACGCAGGTGCCGCCCAGCTCTTTGGCTTCAATCAGTGCGCATTTCTGGCCGTACATAGCCGCGCGGTTGATGGAGGCGATACCGCCGCTGCCGCCGCCGATGGCGATGTAATCATAGTGTTTAGTCATGACATATTGTCCTTATCGTTGATTACCGCGATTGTAGCGCGAGACGTAATAGGTGCCAGCAATGGCTGCAATTACTCTGGCACGATCCAGCTTACGGTGGCGTGCCCGGTGCCTACCGGAACCAGTTTGCTGTGCAGCCACGGCAGCACGTTATTCATCTGCTGTTCCAGCTTCCACGGCGGGTTAATCACAATCATGCCGGAAGCGGTCATGCCACGGCGATCGCTGTCTGGCAGCACCGCCAGTTCAATTTGCAGAATTTTGCGAATGCCGGTCGCTTCCAGGTCGTGGATCATGCGCTTAATTTGCTGGCGCAGCACCACTGGATACCACAATGCGTAAGTGCCAGTGGCGAAACGTTTGTAACCTTCTGCTATCCCGCTGACCACCGCCTGATAGTCGGTTTTCATTTCATACGGCGGGTCGATAAGGATTAAACCACGGCGGGAAACCGGCGGCAGTTTGGCCTTAAGCTGCTGGAAACCGTCGGATTTTTCGACGCGCGCACGGCTGTCTTTCTGAAATTCAGAACGTAGCAACGGGTAATCGCTCGGGTGCAGTTCGGTCAGTTGCAGGCTGTCCTGTTCACGCAGTAACTGACGGGCAATCAACGGTGAACCGGGGTAGTAACGCAACTGACCGCTACGGTTGAAGTGTTTTACCACATTGATGTACGCCTCCAGCTCCGCAGGCAAATCGTCCTGCTGCCAGATACGGGCGATACCTTCGAGATATTCGCCGGTACGCTCGGCATGTTCGCTGCCTAACTGATAACGCCCGGCCCCTGCGTGGGTATCGAGATAGAGAAACGGTTTATCTTTCTCTTTCAGCGACTCGATGATCAGGCTCTGAACGGTATGTTTAAGGACGTCGGCGTGGTTGCCAGCGTGAAAGCTGTGGCGATAACTGAGCATGGGTAAAGGTGTTCCGGTAAGTAAAAATCGGCCCGTATTCGGGGCGCACAAAAGCCTATCAGGACAGTATACCGAAAAGAGGCCGCCGCCGCGAAAGCGTAACGTTTCTCATTGAAATTCACTACACTTAACCCCATGCTACACACATTATGTAAAGCGCCTGTTGAGCGCTTCCTTAACCTCTTTAACCAGGACTGCGCTAATGACGAATCCGTTACTGACTCCCTTTGAATTGCCTCCGTTTTCTAAAATTCTCCCGGAACATGTCGTTCCAGCCGTGACTAAGGCGCTGAACGACTGCCGCGAAAATGTGGAGCGCGTAGTAGCGCAAGGGGCACCGTACACCTGGGAAAATCTCTGCCAGCCGTTGGCGGAAGTGGACGATGTGCTGGGGCGTATCTTCTCCCCGGTCAGCCATCTGAACTCGGTGAAAAATAGCCCGGAACTGCGTGAAGCGTACGAACAAACCCTGCCGCTGCTGTCAGAATACAGCACCTGGGTAGGACAACATGAAGGGCTGTATAAAGCATATCGCGACCTGCGCGATGGCGATCATTACGCCACGCTGAACACGGCGCAGAAGAAAGCGGTTGATAACGCACTGCGCGACTTCGAACTCTCTGGCATCGGTCTGCCAAAAGAGAAACAACAACGCTACGGTGAGATTGCCACTCGTCTTTCCGAGCTGGGCAACCAGTACAGCAACAACGTCCTCGATGCGACAATGGGCTGGACCAAACTCGTTACCGACGAAGCGGAGCTGGCGGGGATGCCAGAAAGCGCGCTGGCTGCGGCAAAAGCCCAGGCTGAAGCGAAAGAACTTGAAGGCTACCTGCTGACGCTGGATATCCCAAGCTACCTGCCGGTAATGACCTACTGCGACAACCAGGCTCTGCGCGAAGAGATGTATCGCGCTTACAGCACCCGCGCCTCCGATCAAGGTCCGAACGCCGGTAAGTGGGACAACAGCAAGGTGATGGAAGAGATCCTCGCGCTGCGTCACGAACTGGCGCAACTGCTGGGCTTTGAAAACTACGCCTTTAAATCCCTTGCTACTAAAATGGCAGAAAACCCGCAGCAGGTGCTTGATTTCTTAACCGATTTGGCAAAACGCGCGCGTCCGCAAGGCGAAAAAGAGCTGGCGCAACTGCGCGCCTTCGCCAAAGCCGAATTTGGCGTCGATGAGTTACAACCGTGGGATATCGCTTACTACAGCGAAAAACAGAAACAGCACCTCTACAGCATCAGCGATGAACAACTGCGTCCGTACTTCCCGGAAAACAAAGCGGTTAACGGCCTGTTTGAAGTGGTGAAACGTATTTACGGCATCACCGCTAAAGAGCGTAACGATGTTGATGTCTGGCATCCGGATGTACGTTTCTTCGAACTGTATGACGAGAACAACGAACTGCGCGGCAGCTTCTACCTCGACCTGTATGCCCGTGAAAACAAACGCGGCGGGGCGTGGATGGATGACTGCGTAGGCCAGATGCGTAAAGCCGACGGTTCGCTGCAAAAACCGGTCGCGTATCTGACCTGCAACTTCAACCGCCCGGTAAATGGTAAACCAGCGCTGTTTACCCATGACGAAGTGATCACCCTGTTCCACGAGTTCGGTCACGGCCTGCACCATATGCTGACCCGCATTGAAACCGCTGGTGTTTCCGGGATCAGTGGGGTGCCGTGGGATGCGGTCGAACTGCCGAGCCAGTTTATGGAAAACTGGTGCTGGGAGCCGGAGGCGCTGGCGTTTATCTCCGGTCACTATGAAACCGGCGAACCACTGCCGAAAGAGTTGCTGGATAAAATGCTGGCGGCGAAGAACTACCAGGCGGCGCTGTTTATCCTGCGCCAGCTGGAGTTCGGCCTGTTCGATTTCCGCCTCCATGCCGAGTTCCGTCCGGATCAGGGGGCGAAAATCCTCGAAACTCTGGCAGAAATCAAGAAACTGGTTGCCGTGGTACCGTCTCCGTCATGGGGCCGTTTCCCGCATGCTTTCAGCCACATTTTTGCCGGTGGTTATGCGGCAGGTTACTACAGCTACCTGTGGGCCGATGTGCTGGCGGCAGATGCCTTCTCGCGTTTTGAGGAAGAGGGCATTTTCAACCGTGAAACTGGGCAGTCGTTCCTCGACAACATTCTGAGCCGTGGCGGTTCAGAAGAGCCGATGGAGCTGTTCAAACGCTTCCGTGGTCGTGAACCACAGCTGGATGCGATGCTGGAGCATTACGGCATTAAGGGCTGAACATTCAGTGAAAATCTGCTTAATTGATGAAACAGGCGCCGGAGACGGCGCCTTATCTGTTCTGGCGGCCCGCTGGGGGCTGGAACACGATGAAGACAACCTGATGGCGCTGGTGTTAACGCCGGAGCATCTGGAACTGCGCAAGCGTGATGAGCCGAAACTTGGCGGCATCTTTGTTGATTTTGTTGGCGGAGCGATGGCGCACCGACGCAAATTCGGCGGTGGTCGCGGAGAGGCGGTGGCGAAAGCGGTGGGCATTAAAGGCGATTATTTGCCGGATGTGGTGGACGCCACCGCAGGATTAGGGCGCGATGCCTTTGTGCTGGCTTCGGTCGGCTGCCGCGTGCGGATGCTGGAGCGTAATCCGGTGGTTGCCGCGTTGCTCGACGATGGTCTGGCGCGTGGTTATGCGGATGCGGAAATCGGCGGCTGGTTACAGGAACGTTTGCAGTTGATTCACGCCTCCAGTCTGACGGCGCTGAGCGATATCACCCCGCGTCCGCAGGTAGTTTATCTTGACCCAATGTTCCCGCATAAGCAGAAAAGCGCGCTGGTGAAAAAAGAGATGCGCGTGTTTCAGTCGCTGGTGGGGCCGGATCTCGACGCTGATGGGTTGCTGGAGCCTGCTCGGTTGCTGGCGACCAAACGCGTGGTGGTAAAGCGCCCGGACTACGCGCCACCGCTGGCGAATGCCGCCACGCCAAACGCGGTAGTCACTAAAGGGCATAGGTTTGATATTTATGCAGGTACGCCGGTGTGAAAGTAAAGCAGGGTAGTGTTATTGCTACCCAGTTCGCTTTGTTCACGCCATAACCCCGGCGTAGTTCTACTCTTCATTGATGAACTGATACAGAGGGATCATCGCCGCACCGTGAGATGCGCTGTGCGCTCCCTGGGATGAGATGCCCAGCGAGACATGTGGGCGATTGGCATCAAGTGTGATTTGCAGTTTTGGCGCAATCTCTTCAACCAGACGATTGAGAATGGGCTTTGGCATAATGCCACCAAGTACAATCAATTGTGGATCAACCCACTGCACACATCCGAATATGGTCTGTTCAACCTGGCTGCAACAGCGGGTAAACCATGTTTCCAGCAATTCATGGTGAGAGTTGATAAGTTCAGGTAGATCAGATTCAGCAAAACCAGCGTGTTCCAGCGTTGCCAGCAAATCTTTATACGATGGACGTGGCGTGCCAGACGGAAACGCCATGCCCACTTCTCCGGCATTCGAGAACCCACCACGCAACAGTTTGTGTCCGGCAATAATACCCGCGCCGATACCATATCCCAGATCGATAAATGTCAGGTCACTATAGTCGTTCCATTCCCCGCTATACATCTCGCCAATGGCAGAAGCATTAGCGTTATTTTCCACCCAGGTGGGCCAGGGAAGGTTGTTGGCAAATGCCTGTTGTAGATCCATTTCACGCCAGGTTGCCAGCCACGGTACGCTATGGCGTTTACGACCATCGGCTTTAAGGAAGCCCGGTACGGCATACCCAATCCCCAGAATACGCGCATGTTGCAATTGACGCTTTTTCAGCGTTTGTTCAACTAATGTTTTGATTTGTCGTAGCGTCGTTTCCAGTGGTTGGTTTTCTTGATGATGTTCGGTAATGGTGAGCAGTGGCCGCCCACTGAGATCGACTACCGTCATATCGATAAAACCAGGGCTAAACGACAAACCTATGGCGCAACCGCCGCCTGGATTAAGGCGGAGCGGCAGTGAAGGTTGCCCACGCTGCCCGGTATTACGCTCGCCTTCCACGATCAATCCAGCGAAAATGAGTTCCCGACATTGTTGTGTAATTGCGCCTGCGGTCAGGTTAGATAACCGCGCCAATTCCGCCCGTGTCACGGGGGCATGACGACGAATCAGTTCCAGCAATAAGCGTTGTGAACCACGCAGTTCCAGCCGTTCATGTCGGGTATTCATGGTGTCCTTAAAGTTTAATTCCAGCGCAGCCCTGCTTCAGCAATCAGTGCCTGCATCCAGGGAATATCATCATGACTGATCATATCGATGAGACCTTCACGCAGCCAGCTCAGGATCTCCGGGCGACTATCATACCCGAATTTATGATGATATTGCGCCAGCGGGTCCATACCGTTTTTGACTTCATGCAGATACATGCGCACACCGAGACCAGCGTTTTTATAGGCGCGAAGGTCGTCAACGTGGGCAAATTCATATTCAAAACAAACACAGCTGGCATGGGAATGTTGAACGGCAGACAACTGATCGTTGTAGCGTTCGAGGGTAACAACCTGTAATGCCAGTTCTGGTATCTCAGCTTTCACCCGATTTATAAGCACATGGTTAAAGCCCAACAGCTGTATATGGGAAAGCGCCTGTGGTTGCTCACGCAGTAGCTGTACAAACGCAGTGACGAATGCGCCATGACGACGACGCTGTTTGGCTTCAATGATTAAACCCATGTCATATTTCACCGCCCAACGCAAAACATCTGCTAACCGCGGAATGCGTGTATCAGCGAAATCGGGATGGTATTTCACACCAAAATCAAACGCCAACAACTGTTCCAGCGTTAACTGCTCAACAAATCCCTGTCCGGTGGAAACCCTGTCGACACGATGATCATGGGTGACCACCAGCTGGTTATCGGCGGTGAGATGGATATCAATTTCAATGCAGTGAGTGCCAGCCATTCGTGCCGCCTCAAAGGCGGGAAAGGTGTTCTCTGGCCGGCAGCTTGAGTATCCGCGGTGACTGTTGGCGAGCACGATACCTTCTGCCGCCCGGTGAAAATTAAACGCCATCTTGCAATTCCTTATGAGAGGTAGTTCGCAATTAACTTTACTCCATAAATTTAAACTATGAAGTGCTTTTTATCTGATAGATTCTAATTTATTGAATATATTGTTTTTTTAAATTAATTTGCTGAGATTTTCGACTTTAAGGATCTGCGTCACATAAATTTAATGTTTAGTATGTAAATTTAAAAGGCATACACACATGGGATGGAATCAGGGAAATGTCAAAACTTGTACTGGAACAAGTGACCAAAGCGTTTGGTGATTACTACGCCGCGAAAGAGATCTCCTTTTGTGCAGAGGAGGGAGAATTTGTCACGTTGCTGGGGCCAAGCGGCTGCGGCAAAACCACGTTGTTGAAGATGATTGGCGGTTTTCATCAGCCTGATAGCGGGCAGATTTTGATCGGCGGTAAATCGGTAAACAGCCTGCCGCCGGAAAAACGCAATACAGCAATGTGCTTTCAGTCTTACGCTCTGTTTCCGCACCTCAACGTGGCGCATAACATATGCTTCGGCCTGAAGCAGCAAAAAGTGTCTGTCAACGAGCAGCAAACACGCCTAACGGAAGCACTTGCGCAGGTAGGCCTGGAAAGCCAACGGCTGAAAATGCCCGCTCAACTCTCTGGTGGTCAGCAACAACGTGTGGCGCTGGCGCGTGCGATGATTACCCGCCCGGATGTGATCCTGTTTGATGAGCCGCTCTCCAATCTTGATACCAAGCTACGTGAAAGCGTGCGTTTTGAGATGAAAGAGTTGCAGCGACAATATCAACTCACTTCGATTTATGTCACCCACGACCAGGCTGAAGCGCTGGCGATGTCGGACAAAATCGTGGTGTTGAACGCGGGAAATGTTGAACAAATCGGCCCCCCTGAAGCGATCTACTATTCTCCGGCAAATCGCTTTGTGGCTGATTTTATTGGCGCCGCCAATATCGATACGGCCCATGTCACGCCAGCCGAACAACCGGGTTATTACCGGGTAAATTGTAGGTTAGGCGCGTTTTATGTGCGTTCACCTCAACCGCCGCGAGCTGAACACTGTTTCATCTGCTGGCGACCAGAAGATGCGCAGTATGTTCGCCAACCACAAACCAATGATAACCACTTTACGTTGACCATCGACAAAATGGCATTCATGGGCAATCTCACCGAGGCGTGGGGGCATAATGACGCAGGGCTGTCGGTACGTTTGCAGTTAATTAAAAAGCCGCCCGTGGCACCTGGTGAACGTGCCTGTTTCCGTCTGGCAGAAGACGCTATTCATTTCCTGGAGCCTGCATCATGAATAGCTGGCGTAACGATTTGTGCGCCTGGCTTCTGATGTTGAGCGGGCTGGGTACCATTTTACTCCTGATGGGATCAACCTTTTATGTCGTGATTGTCCAGAGTTTCGGCTGGTTTAATCTGGAAGGTGATAGCCAGTTTTCGCTGGAGTACTGGCGCACGATGTTACAGGACGATGTACTGCACAGTGCACTGTTTTACTCAGTCAAAGTTTCACTGCTGGGGGCGTTTGGCTCGGTTATCTTCGCCTGGCCGCTGGCATTATGGCTACGGCAGCCAATGGTGGGTAAAGAAGCCATTATCGCTGTCTTGCGTGCGCCGATGTTTATCCCAGGTCTGGTCGCTGCATTTCTTTTCGTCAACATCATTGCTTATCACGGTGTTATCAATGAGTTATTGCTGGCATTGGGGATAATTAATGAACCGCTACGGATGCAAAACGATGACTTTGGCTGGGGCGTGGTGATTTTGCAAATCTGGAAAAATTTACCCTTCGCGCTGATTCTCGTTGGTGGTGCTGTAAACGCAATCCGCGATGATGTGCTGGATGCGGCAAGCAATCTGGGAGCCAGTCGCTGGCAGCGTTTTACGGGGGTGGTGGTGCCGCTGACATTGCCTGCCGTACAGGTGACATTGATTCTGGTGTTTATTGGAGCGCTGGGCGATTTTGCCTTTTACTCTATCGCCGGCCCGCGTAATACCTATTCGCTGGCGCGACTGATGCAGGCTACGGCAATGGAATATGGCGAATGGAATAACGCGGCGGTTATTGCAGTCATCATTATGGTCACGGCGGCGATCTGCACACTGTTAATTGCCACATTGATTACCCCATTTGCCACCCGTAAAGGAGATATCAAATGAGCCAGACTGTTCATGGCCGTCGGGTGGTCACTATTTCGCTGATATTCTTTCTCATTGCAAACTTTGTCTGGCTTGGATTGCCGTTTGGCATGGCGATCCTCTGGTCACTGGTTGATCCTGACCATCCGTGGAGTTACCCGGATCTCTTCCCACAAGTTCTGTCGTTTAACCGCTGGCTGCTGGTATGGGATAAAACGTCGTTATCAGATGCATTGTTTAACAGCTACACCATTGCTCCTGCGGTTGCTGTGGTGAGTTTATTGCTGTCTTTACCTACCGCGTATGCTTTTGGGCGCATGAATTTTCGCGGTAAGGCCATCGCGGAAATGCTGACATTAATTCCACTGGTGATGCCTGGGATGATTATTGGCATCTTTTTCAGCGCAATGCTGATGAATCTTGATATTAGCAATCCCTTCTTTGGCATTGTGTTGGGGCATACAGTGTTAACCCTGCCATATTCGATACGCATTATGGCGGCGGGGTTCAAATCTGTTCCACAGGATATGGTCGATGCCAGTCGCGATCTGGGGGCAGGGGCGTGGGGTACATTCTGCAACGCCTATCTGCCGATGTTAAAGCCGAGTTTCCTTGCGGCACTCATCTTCTGCCTGGTGAAAAGTCTGGAAGAGTTCAGCATCGCTTATGTGCTGGGGGCTCCAGACTTTATTACTGTTCCCACAATTCTCTATTCCTTCCTCGGTTACTCCTTTGTCCGCCCTGACGCAGCGGTGGTGTCGATGATCCTGGTTATCCCTAATGTCATTCTGATGATCATCATTGAGAAACTGTTAAAAGGAAATTATCTCTCCCAGTCCACCGGGAAAGCCTGACATTAACAGGAGGTTTATATGAAAAAAATTATGATTGGTCTGGCGAGCAGTCTTCTCTTAAGTACGGCAGCTATGGCTGCTGATGCCAGTGACTGGGAGAGCATGGTTGCCCAGGCAAAAAAAGAAGGCAGCGTGACTTTTAACGTCTGGTATCTACAGCCGCAGTGGCGCAGCTTTGTGCAGGAGTTTGAAAAAGAGTACGGTATTAAAGTACGTATTCCAGAAGGTAGTCTGGATGGCAATGTGAATAAACTCATGGCGGAATCAGGCAAGCCGAAAGGCAAGATTGATGTTATTGCGCTATCGGTTGCGCAGTTACCGATGATTATGGGGGCGAAGTCACTGACGAAAGTAGACGACTTACCTGGTTATGCGCAGGCGTACCATCAACTGCAAAACATCGATACCCAGGGTTACGGCGTTGCGTTTTGGGGCAATCAGACCGGACTGGCTTACGATCCGCAGCAAATGGGCGACCGACCGTTGCCACAAACTTTTGAAGATCTTCAACACTTTATCGATGCGAATCCGAAAAAGTTTGGTTACAACGACCCGAACAATGGCGGTGCCGGAGAGGCGTTTATTCAACGTATTGTTACCAGTCGGAGCGGAGATTTTAATAGCGAAGCCGAAACGGTAGATCCCGCAGTAGTAAAAAACTGGCGGCAGGGATGGCAATGGTTCAGCGCAAACAATGACAAAATCACCCGTACTGCATCGGGCGCTGACAGTCTTACACGGCTGAATGATGGGGAGTTAATGCTGACTCCAGCATGGGAAGATCACCTCTCCGGGCTGCAAAAAACCGGGGCAATTACGCCGCGTTTGAAGTTTTATATCCCGCAGTTTGGTATGCCTGGCGGGGGAAATATTGCCGCGATCGCGGCAAATAGCCCGCATCCGGCGGCATCAAGAGTGTTTCTGAACTGGTTGATTCAGGCCGATACGCAGAAAGCACTTAGTCATGCGTTTGGCTCCACGCCGATGAATAAACAGGTTCAGCCAGATGTACAGCGCCCGGAAGCGGAAGTGCAGTTCTTTGGTAAACCGTACAGTATGCAGTTGAGAAAAGAGTTTGTGAGACAGGTGATGATGCAATAAACCAGTAAAATACGGCCTCAGCCAGAATGCTGGCTGAGGCATTGCACTTATTCTTCCGTCGCAATCATGCGTTTCAGCCACGGCACCATCAATAGCATCACTACTGCAACGCCCAGCGTAACCAGGCCAATCTTACCAAACACGTTGGTATAGACGGGCAACGTCTCAAGCGGATCGGTAATGTTGTCTGGTACTGCGGTAAATGTTGCCACATAGCCGCCCAGCAAGAACG
>OJIX01000649.1_pt1 | contig 13938 bp, 9 predicted proteins | sample 1595981 | NCBI WGS metagenome assembly OJIX01 (sample SAMEA4350138, study PRJEB24818) | metagenome | biome: human; feature: gut; material: faeces | place: Denmark | collected 2013-09 | reverse complement strand
TTTAACACAGAGTTAAAGCTTGTTCTTTGGATGTGAATAAGAAGTTCTTTAAATGCAAAAGACTTGTTATTTGCGCACAAGAACCTGACAACCTGCAAAGGGCGTTAACAATGTTAATTGAAGAAAGGTATAAGGATGAAAATATCGGTTCAGACGGCGTAAACTCACTTCCGAAACTTGAGTTATCTTATTCAGCCGGTGTCTGTTTTTTCTTATTAAAGCAAGCAAAAAGGACAATTATCAACTTGAAAATAAAGAAATAAAGAATTGACCACCAAATTTGAAGAAGAACCATTTTTCGTATGAGAGACGTCCGGTTTCGGAAGATTCTGTGGAACTCTGTGTGGCTCTGTGGTGAATGATGCCACATCCTCAGCCGTGAGAACCACAAATGATTTCTTTTAATATTACCGGATGTTTCCTGACCTTACGGATGGAATGGACAAATTTCGGTCAAAAGCTTGCTACATATGTTCCATTATTGATAGTAACCGGTTTATCCCCCGTTTTTGGTCAGTTTTTGCTATTTATTGAATAATAATTATCCTCCTTTCTCCAATATTTCCCCAATCTTTGTAACATGAAAATTTAAAATCTGAGGCAAAAACATGAAAAACAAAGTACTGATCATAGTAGCTATCTTATTACTTCTTCCCAATGCAATGGCATGGGCACATCAGCCCGCAGACGGAAACCTGAAGCATTTTACAAAGAAAGACGCGACGACGGCGATGGATGCTTTTCATTCTACTTTTTATAATCCGGATATGAAGTTGTATGCCATATCTTCGGATATGAAAGGAAGAGCTGCCATCTGGGTACAGGCTATCTATTGGGATATGATTATGAACGCGTATAAACGTACGAAGGCTCCTAAATATCGCCGGTTGATAGAAGAGGTGTATCAGGGAGGATACGAACAATACGATAAATACAATTGGGACAATAAAATCGAATGGTTTATTTATGATGATATGATGTGGTGGATTATTTCGCTGGCACGTGCTTACGAAATCACGAATGACCCGAAATACCTGGCACATGCCTCTTCGGGATTCTACCATGTCTGGAAAGAGTCGTATGATAAAGAAAGGGGGGGCTGTGGTGGAACTTCAAGCACGATGGAAAGATGGCTTGCATCAACTATCCGACTACGGTGGGCGCCATGACTCTTTATAATGTAACCAAAGATCCCGATTATCTGGAAAAGGCAAAAAGTGTATATGCATGGTCGAGGGATGTTTTTTTCGACAAGGAGAAAGGCCGCATAGCAGACAATATGCACTATCATTTCCAAAGACAGAACGGTATGGACATAGACTGGACAACCCAACTTTATAATCAGGCTACATTTATCGGTTCGGCCGTGATGCTGTACAAAGCAACCGGCGAGAAAGCTTATCTGGACGATGCCATTCTGGCTGCCGACTACGTCCGCAACGAGATGTGTGATGCCGATGGATTGCTTCCGTTCAAAAATGGCGTGGAACAGGGAATTTATGCTGCCATCTTTGCACAGTACATCATTCGCCTGATAGAAGATGGCAATCAGCCCCAATATATGGACTGGCTTCGTCACAACATAGACGTGGCGTGGAACAACCGGGATGTAAACCGTAATGTGACATTCAAGGATGCAGCCAAACCCTGCCCGACAGGTGTGATGGAAAGCTATGATGCCAGCGGATGTCCCGCACTGATGCAAGTGATTTCTCCATTCAAATAACAACACAAACACGTGACAACACAAACACATGAGTAAGAGGGTATTAGTTTTGATTGGTTTGTTTTTGGCCTGTGGCGGCGTCTATTCTCAAACCGCCACAGGCACAAAAACGAATTTCCAGACAGCAGAGTCGTGGAAACCGGAAACAGATGTGCGTGCCGATGCCGTGATGGTATACGGAACGCTGGATAAGAAAGGCGTTACTTTTGAGCAACGCGTTCAATCGTGGAGAGACAAAGGATACCGGACCGAGTTTATGACAGGGGTAGCCTGGGGAGATTATCAGGATTATTTTCTTGGAAAATGGGATGGGGTGAAAGATCACCTCAAAGAGGGCCAGCGCGACCGCGAGGGGCGGGAGATTGCGCACGGGCACTTGATTCCCTATATTGTGCCTACTGAGAGTTTCATCCGTTACATGCAGGAGAAGCAGATCAAACGGGTGATCGATGCGGGCATTACTTCTATTTATCTGGAAGAACCGGAATTCTGGATGCGGGGCGGATACAGTGAAGCCTTCAAATCCGAATGGCAAAAATATTATGGATTCCCGTGGAGAGCTCAACATGAATCTCCTGAGAATACATACTTATCGAATAAACTGAAATATTATCTGTACTACAACGCGCTTAATCAGATATTCACGTATGCCAAAACGTACGGCAAATCGAAAGGACTGGATGTGAAATGCTTTGTGCCTACACATTCACTTGTCAACTATACATCGTGGCAGATCGTAAGTCCCGAAGCGAGCCTGGCTTCGCTGGATTGTGTGGATGGGTATATCGCGCAGGTCTGGACGGGAACCGCCCGCGAACCGAACTATTATGACGGAGTGAAGAAAGAACGGGTATTTGAGAATGCTTTTCTTGAATATGGATGTATGAAATCGATGACAGCCCCGTTAAACCGCAAGATGTACTTCCTGACCGACCCCATCGAGGACCGGGCGAAAGACTGGCTCGATTATAAAATAAATTACCAGGCTACTTTTGCCGCCCAACTGATGTATCCGGCGGTAGACACATACGAAGTGATGCCTTGGCCGGACCGTATTTATCAGGGGCTGTACCAAGTAGCGGGAACAGACCGGAAAGAACGTATTCCGCGCGACTACTCCACACAGATGCAGATTATGGTGAATACGCTGAACGACATACGGACTTCGGAAACTCAGGTGAGCGGTACGCACGGCATCGGGGTACTGATGGCAAATTCGCTGATGTTTCAGCGTTTCCCCGATCATGATGGCTATGACGATCCGCAATTCAGCAGTTTCTATGGACAGACCCTGCCGTTATTGAAAAGAGGAATACCGGTGGAGTTGGTACACATGGAGAATACTCCGTTCGGTGACACATTCAAGGGGCTGAAGGTACTTGTAATGTCTTATTCGAACATGAAACCGATGGAACCCCGATATCATGATTTTCTGGCAGACTGGGTGAGAAAAGGCGGAGCGCTGATCTATTGCGGCGAAGATATCGATCCTTATCAGTCGGTGCTTGAATGGTGGAATTCCAACGGAAATCAATATAAGGCTCCTTCGGAACATTTGTTCGAGAAACTGGGACTGGACAGAGTACCTGCTGCCGGAACTTACCCTTGTGGAAAAGGTATGGTGACCGTTATACGTGAAGATCCGAAACACTTTGTGCTGAAAAGCGGAAATGACTGGCAATATTTCGATGCGGTTTCGGCTGCTTACAGAAAGAGTGCCGGGAAAGAAGTAGAACTGAAAAACAGTTTCCTGCTCGAACGGGGACCATATACCATTGCTGCCGTATTGGACGAAAGTGTGTCGGATGCTCCGATGGAACTTTCGGGGGTGTATATCGACCTGTTTGATAAAGATCTTCCGGTATTGACACATAAGGTGATTCGTCCGGGCGAACAAGGTTACTTATATAATGTCAAACGGATTTCGGGACGGGCAAAGGCGAAAGTGCTTTGCGGTGCTTCCAGGATATACGATGAAAAGGCAGGAAAACGAAGTTATTCGTTTGTGGCCAAGAGCCCGTTGCATACGACTAATGCTTCGAGGATATTGCTCCCTAAACAGCCGATACGGGTTTGCGTGAACGGGAAGGAAGAGCCTCAGCCGGAGAAATTGTGGGAAGAGCGTTCGCGTACCCTGCTCTTGAAGTTCGAGAACGACCCCGCCGGCGTGCAAGTAGATATTGAATGGTAAAAACTATAAAAAAAGAATCTGAAGTTATGAAGCTTAAACTATCGACTCTGTTCTTGGGTGCAGCTGCCATGCTGAGCAGTTGTGGGGCACCGCAGGACGTCAAGAGTGAAAAAAGTGAGATGCGTGCACCGGCCTATCCGTTGGTGATGATTGACCCTTACACCAGTGCCTGGTCGTTTACGGATAATCTGTATGACGGACCGGTGAAACACTGGACCGGTAAGGACTTCCCGTTCTTGGGTGTTGCCAAGGTAGACGGACAGATTTACCGTTTCATGGGAACGGAAGAACTTGAGCTGCTTCCGCTGGTTAAGACCTCGGAACAAGGCAGATGGACAGCTAAGTATACAACAAAGAAACCGGCTGACGGCTGGCAGAATGCCGACTTTAATGATGCGGCATGGAAAGAAGGAGAAGGTGCTTTCGGTACCATGGAAAATGAAAGTACAGCCAGGACCCAGTGGGGAGAAGAGTATATCTGGATACGCCGTAAAGCGGATATTAAAGACAACCTGCAAGGTAAAAATGTATATCTGGAATATTCTCACGACGATGACGCCATCATCTATGTGAATGGCGTGAAGGTGGTGGATACCGGTAACTCGGCTAAGAAACATATGCTTGCCAAACTGCCGGAAGAGGCTGTGGCCGCACTGAAACAGGGAGAGAACCTGATTGCAATTTACTGTAACAACCGTGTTGCCAACGGTCTGATCGATTGCGGTCTGTTGGTAGAGAAAGACAATACACAGAACTTTACTCAGACAGCAGTACAGAAATCGGTAGACGTGCAGGCTATGCAGACCAACTACGAATTTACTTGCGGACCGGTGGACTTGAAACTTGCGTTCACTTCACCTCTCTTTATGGATAATCTCGATTTGATGACTCGTCCGGTGAGCTATCTTACCTATGAAGTGGCTTCGAATGACGGAAATAAACATAACGTAGAACTGTATTTCGAAGCAGGACCGCAGTGGGCACTCGATCAGCCTCATCAGGAAGCTGTAGCCGAAAGCTTTACAGAAGGTAATTTGCTATACCTCAAGACGGGAAGCCGCAACCAGGAAATATTGGGTAAAAAGGGAGATGATGTCCGCATTGACTGGGGATACTTCTACATGGCTGCCGATAAGGAGAACAGTTCATGCGCTACCGGAGAGGGAAAGACCCTAAGAAAGAGTTTCATCGACGGAAAATTGACATCATCCAAGACCGATGGAAGTGACAAGCTGGCACTGGTTCGCTCACTGGGTGAAACGAAGAAAGCGGAAGGACACTTGCTGCTGGGTTACGATGACTTGTACTCTATTCAGTATTTCGGTGAAAATCTTCGTCCGTACTGGAACCGCAATGGAAACGAAACCATTCAGTCGCAGTTTGCGAAAGCTGATAAGGAATATGATGCAGTGATGGATAAATGTGCTGCATTCGATGCTAACCTGATGAAAGAAGCTACTGAAGTAGGCGGACGTAAGTATGCCGAACTCTGTGCATTGGCTTATCGCCAGGCAATCGCTGCCCACAAATTGGTGGAAGCCCCCAATAAAGACCTGCTGTTCCTCTCAAAAGAGAACTTCAGCAACGGTTCGATCGGTACGGTGGATATCACTTATCCTTCTGCTCCTTTGTTCCTGGTATACAATCCGGAATTGGCAAAAGGTCTGATGAACCACATCTTCTATTATAGCGAAAGCGGAAAATGGAATAAGCCGTTCGCTGCACATGATGTAGGTACTTATCCGTTGGCTAACGGCCAGACATACGGTGGAGATATGCCGATCGAGGAATCGGGAAATATGCTGATCTTGAGTGCAGCCATCGCCATTGTCGAAGGAAATGCCGACTATGCGCAGAAACACTGGGATGTATTGACAACCTGGACCGATTATCTGGCTCAATATGGACTCGATCCGGAAAATCAACTTTGTACAGACGACTTTGCCGGACACTTTGCACACAACGCCAACCTGTCTATCAAAGCCATCCTGGGTGTAGCGTCTTATGGCTATCTGGCCGATAAGCTGGGCAAGAAAGAAGTGGCTGAGAAATATACACAGAAAGCCAAAGAAATGGCTGCCGAATGGGTGAAGATGGCGGACGACGGCGATCACTACCGCCTGACTTTTGACAAGCCCGGAACATGGAGCCAGAAATACAATCTGGTATGGGATAAACTGATGAATCTGCAGATATTCCCTGAAACAGTTGCACAGAAAGAGATAGCTTACTATCTTGGCAAACAGAATCAATATGGATTGCCGCTGGATAACCGTGAAACTTATACCAAGACCGACTGGATTATGTGGACTGCTACACTGGCACCGGACAAAGCTACATTCGAGAAGTTTATCGATCCGGTTTATCTGTTCATGAACGAGACGACCGATCGCGTGCCGATGTCTGACTGGGTATTTACCGATCGTCCGAACCAGAGAGGTTTCCAAGCTCGTTCGGTAGTAGGCGGATACTATATCAAGATGCTTGAGAAGAAGTTGAAAAAATAAGATTCTGTCCACAGGTTACACGGATTTTCACAGGTTAATTATTTTCCCATTGATACTGAAGATTAAAAAAACTGTGTTAGTCCGTGTAATCTGTGGTGAATTTAAAACTATTAATATCATGAAGAAATTAGCGCTATTACTTGTTGGCGTATTGGGTACTGCTTTCTGCACTTTTGCAAAGAGCACGACAGAACCGGTGGATTATGTAAGTCCACTGGTCGGTACCCAGTCAAAGCATGCTTTATCTACCGGAAATACATATCCGGCTATTGCCATGCCTTGGGGAATGAACTTCTGGGTGGCACAAACCGGAAAGATGGGTGATGGATGGGCTTATACCTATGATGCCGATAAAATCAGGGGATTTAAGCAGACTCACCAGCCCAGCCCGTGGATTAATGACTACGGGCAGTTTGCCATTATGCCTGTTACGGGAAAGGTCGTGTTCGATCAGGATCAGCGTGCGAGCTGGTTCTCGCATAAAGCTGAGGTTGCCAAACCGTATTATTATAAAGTATATTTGGCCGATCATGATGTCACGACCGAAATTGCTCCGACCAGCCGTGCGGCGATGTTTCGTTTCACTTTTCCTGAGAGTAAAGACTCTTATGTAGTGGTAGATGCTTTCGACAACGGTTCGTATGTGAAAGTGATTCCGGAAGAGAACAAGATCATCGGCTACACAACTAAGAACAGTGGAGGAGTGCCGGAGAACTTTAAGAATTATTTTGTACTGGTGTTCGATAAGCCGTTCACTTTTACCGCAGCAGTTACCAACGGCAACATCCGTCCGGGTGAGCTGGAATCGAAAGATAAACATGCAGGTGGTATCATCGGGTTCTCTACACGTCGCGGAGAGACGGTCAACGTACGAGTGGCTTCTTCTTTTATCAGCCCCGAGCAAGCAGAACAGAACTTGAAAGAGCTGGGTAAAGACAATCTGGAAGCTGTTGCAGCCAAAGGACGCCAGGAATGGAACAAGGTTCTGGGACGTATTGAGGTGGAAGACGATAATACCGATCATCTCCGTACATTCTACTCTTGCCTCTATCGTTCGGTACTTTTCCCGAGAAGCTTCTACGAACTGGATGCCAAAGGGAAACCGGTACATTACAGTCCCTACAACGGTAAAGTGCTGCCGGGATATATGTTTACCGATACCGGTTTCTGGGATACATTCCGCTGCCTGTTCCCGTTCCTCAACCTGATGTATCCTTCGATGAACGAAAAGATGCAGGAGGGACTGGCAAATACTTACAAGGAAAGCGGATTCCTTCCCGAATGGGCAAGTCCCGGGCACAGGGGCTGTATGGTAGGTAACAATTCCGCTTCGGTAGTGGCTGATGCCTATCTGAAAGGATTGAAAGGTTACGATATAGAAACTCTTTGGGAAGCTGTGAAACACGGTGCAAATGCTGTTCATCCGCAGGTTTCGTCTACCGGACGTCTCGGTTATGAATATTACAATCAACTGGGCTACGTACCTTATAATGTAGGCATCAATGAAAATGCCGCCCGTACGCTGGAATATGCTTATGATGACTGGTGCATCTATCAGTTGGGTAAAGCCTTGAACAAGCCCGAAGAGGAGATAGCCGTTTATGCACAGCGTGCCATGAACTACAAGAACCTGTACGATAAAGAGCATAAGCTGATGCGTGGCAAGAATAAGGACGGACAATTTCAGTCACCGTTCAATCCGCTGAAGTGGGGCGATGCCTTCACCGAAGGAAACAGTTGGCACTATACCTGGTCTGTATTCCATGATCCTCAGGGACTGATCGACCTGATGGGCGGACAGCAAGGGTTCAATCAGATGATGGATTCTGTCTTTATCCTGCCTCCTGTATTTGATGACAGCTATTACGGCGGTGTGATTCACGAAATCCGTGAAATGCAGATTATGAATATGGGACAGTATGCACACGGTAACCAACCCATCCAGCACATGCTATATCTGTACAATTACTCGGGACAACCGTGGAAAGCACAGCATTGGATTCGTGAAGTGATGGATAAACTCTATACACCCAATCCCGACGGTTATTGCGGTGACGAAGATAACGGACAGACTTCGGCATGGTATGTATTTTCTGCTATGGGATTCTATCCCGTTTGCCCCGGAACGGATCAGTACGTGATGGGTACGCCGTACTTCAAACAGATGAAGCTGCATCTGGAAAATGGCAAGACCGTGCAGATCAGTGCACCGGGCAATAGCGATGAAAACCGTTACATTGCGTCAATGACCGTAAACGGTAAAACATTGACTCGCAACTACCTGACACATAAAGAACTGATGAACGGAGCGAAGATTACGATGAAAATGTCGTCTACTCCGAATAAACAGCGTGGAGTACGCGAGTCGGATTTCCCGTATTCGTTCTCTAAAGAGGTACGTTGAGGCTGGACAGAAACAGATTACTTAATAAAAACCAATCAAGATTATGCCAGGAAAAAACTCAAAGAAAATGATCGGAGCATGTGTCGTTACTGCGGCACTGCTCTGTGCGCCTTCAGCACTGAAGGCCGAAGGTATGTTGTCGCATTATACTTGTGTGGCAGATGCTATTCAGAAAGACAACCGTCCGGAACCCGCTAAGCGTCTGTTCCGTTCGCAGGCTGTAGAAAACGAAATCATACGTGTACAGAAACTGTTGCGTAACTCAAAGCTGGCCTGGATGTTTACCAATTGTTTCCCCAATACACTGGATACCACCGTACACTTCCGCAAAGGCAAAGACGGCAAACCCGATACTTTTGTATATACAGGAGATATTCATGCCATGTGGCTCCGTGACTCGGGGGCTCAGGTATGGCCTTATGTACAACTGGCCAATTCCGATCCGGAACTGAAAACGATGCTTGCCGGAGTTATCAACCGCCAGTTTAAATGTATCAATATCGATCCGTATGCCAATGCGTTCAATGATGGTCCTAAAGGGGGTGAATGGATGAGCGACCTGACGGATATGAAACCTGAGTTGCATGAACGCAAATGGGAGATCGACTCGCTTTGCTATCCGTTGCGCCTGGCTTATCAGTACTGGAAGACAACAGGGGATGCCAGTATCTTCGATGAAGAATGGATACAGGCAATCACCAACATATTGCGTACTTTTAAGGAACAACAGCGCAAAGACGGTGTGGGTCCGTATAAGTTCCAACGTAAGACAGAGCGTGCTCTCGATACAGTGACCAACGACGGACTGGGTAATCCGGTGAAACCTGTCGGACTGATTGTTTCCACTTTCCGTCCTTCGGACGATGCCACGACATTGCAGTATCTGATTCCGTCCAACTTCTTTGCCATATCTTCACTCCGCAAGGCAGCCGAGATACTGACAACCGTGAATAAAAAGACGGCTCTGGCCAATGAATGCAAGGCTTTGGCAAACGAAGTGGAAACAGCCCTGAAGAAATATGCCGTTTACAATCATCCCAAATACGGAAAGATTTATGCTTTCGAGGTGGACGGTTTTGGTAACCACATGCTGATGGACGACGCCAACGTTCCGAGCCTGCTGGCAATGCCTTATCTGGGTGATGTGTCGATTGATGATCCGATTTATCAGAATACCCGCCGTTTTGTATGGAGCCTCGACAATCCTTACTTCTTCAAAGGTAAGGCAGGCGAGGGCATTGGCGGACCACACATCGGATACGATATGGTATGGCCCATGAGTATCATGATGAAAGCTTTCACCAGCAAGGATGATGCGGAGATCAAGTCGTGCATCGAGATGCTGATGAATACGGATGCAGGTACAGGCTTCATGCACGAGTCTTTCCATAAAGACAATCCTGAGAAATTTACCCGTGCCTGGTTTGCATGGCAGAATACTTTGTTCGGTGAGTTGATCCTGAAACTGGTGAATGAAGGTAAAGTGGATATGCTGAATAGTATACAGTAAGAATATAACGAAACAGAAATGAATGAGATTCACCATAGAGTAGCACAGAGTCCCACAGAGATTGATTGGCTGCGTTCTATTTGTTTTCAGACAAAAGAACAGATGAACAAATAAAGAATAGTTTGTCCTTTTGTTCATCTGTCTAAAAAAACTCAGTGGGACTCCGTGTCGCTCTGTGGTGAATAAAACTCAAAACAGTTTAATAATGAGAAAATTAGCTATGTGGGCACTGGGTGCCCTCTTTGTAGCCGGTTGTGCAGAGACAGAAAAGGCTACTACGGATTCCGGTTTGGTAAAGAGCAATTTCCAGACTGAGGTGGGCGGAAAGAAAACCGATTTGTATGTACTCCGTAATCAGAACAACATGGAGGTTTGCGTCACTAATTTTGGAGGACGTATTGTTTCGGTAATGGTTCCCGATAAAGAAGGGGTGATGCGTGATGTAGTGTTGGGCTTCGACTCTATTCAGGATTACATCAGCAAGCCTTCGGACTTCGGTGCCAGCATCGGTCGTTATGCCAATCGCATCAATCAGGGAAAATTTACTTTGGATGGAGTTGAATACCAGTTGCCGCGCAATAACTACGGACATTGCCTGCACGGTGGTCCGAAAGGATTCCAATATCAGGTATACGATGCCAAGCAGGTGGGACCGCAGGAACTTGAGTTGACTTATCTTTCAAAAGACGGCGAGGAAGGTTTCCCCGGTAATATCACCTGTAAGGTTATTATGAAGCTGACAGATGATAATGCCATCGATATCAAGTATGAGGCAGAAACGGATAAACCGACCATTGTCAATATGACCAACCACTCTTATTTCAATCTGGACGGAGATGCAGGCAGCAATGCCGATCATCTGCTGACTATCGACGCCGATGCTTATACTCCCGTGGACAGTACCTTTATGACCAGTGGCGAGATTGTAACAGTGGAAGGTACTCCGATGGACTTCCGCACACCGACTCCGGTTGGAAAACGCATTAATGATTTCGATTTCGTGCAGTTGAAGAACGGTAATGGTTACGACCATAACTGGGTGTTGAATGCCAAAGGCGATATTACCCGTAAGGCCGCTACTCTTGAATCACCCAAAACCGGTATCGTACTCGATGTATACACTGACGAACCCGGTATTCAGGTATATGCAGGAAACTTCCTTGACGGTTCGCTAACCGGAAAGAAAGGTATTACTTACAATCAACGTGCTTCTGTCTGTCTGGAGACTCAAAAGTATCCCGATACTCCGAACAAACCTGAATGGCCTTCAGCTGTATTGCGTCCGGGTGAAACCTACAATAGTCATTGTATCTTCAAATTCTCGGTAGATAACGGAAAATAACACAAGCGTTTTTTTAGTTGTATTGGCATAAGGAATATAGGGTCCGGCAGATCTGCTTCTATATCCTTATGCCTCTTTTTATATCCTGTTTTTAATTCATATCATGACACATACACAAACGATCACACCTAAAAAGCGTATTAATTCGATCGATGCTTTGCGGGGGTTCGCACTGATTGGCATCATGCTCTTGCATTGCATGGAGCGTTTCGACCTGACTTTAGCTCCGGTTGTGGAGTCTCCTTTCTGGCAGGCAATAGATACGGCAGTATACGATTCACTCTATTTTTTGTTTTCCGGGAAATCATACGCTATGTTTTCCCTTTTGTTCGGTTTGAGCTTTTTCATGCAGATGGAGTCTCAGGCAGCTAAAGGAGTCGATTTCCGGGGACGCTTCCTCTGGAGGCTTGCCTTATTGTTCCTGTTTGGCTATATCAACGGATTGGTCTATATGGGAGAGTTTTTTATGGTCTATGCCGTATTAGGAGTCTTCTTGATTCCTCTTTATAAAGTTTCCACCAGATGGTTGCTGGTGCTATGCATTTTGCTGTTTCTGCAGATACCGGCAGTCATTAGTTTTGTATCTCTGCTCAGCGACAATGTGGCTAACGAACCGACTGCTGCGGCAGCCTATATGGACCGGCTTTTTGAAAGGGCGGCCGATGTCTTTATCAATGGATCACTGATGGATGTACTGAGTTTCAATACGTTCGACGGACAGTCGGCCAAATGCCTGTGGGTATTCAATAATTTCCGTTACCTCCAGTTATTGGGACTGTTTATTGCCGGAATGCTGATCGGGCGTCAGGGTATTCACAAAAGTGAGGAAAAGATGGTGAAGTACAGTCGTCTGTTTTTACCTTATTGTCTGGCTTTCTGGGCAGTATTTTATGCTGTTGCCTTCCTGCTTCCGGTATGGGGAGTGGACGGGTTTGCGTTGCGGGTAGGACAGACTCTTTTCAAGACGTATGGCAATCTGGGACAGATAATGGTTTATTTCTGCGGTTTCACTTTGCTGTATTATCGGTATAAGGGGCAGAAAGTGCTCGACCGTATTGCTCCGGTGGGACGAATGAGTGTGACGAACTATATGGCGCAGTCGATAGTCGGAGTTTCCCTATTCTATGGTTTTGGCGGGAACTTTGCTGTCGAGTTCAACTATTTGCAGAGCTTTTTGCTGGGAGCGGCTTTCTGTGTCATCCAGATTGCTTATAGCAATTGGTGGATTAAGAGATTCTACTATGGTCCCATGGAGTGGCTGTGGCGTTCGCTTACCTGGTTTCAGGTGGTGCCGTTGTCAAGGCGTAAAGCTTCGCTTGGATAATAATGTGTCATATAGGTATATTGGTGATATTTAAAACAGATATTGGCTTATGTTTATAAATTCTTTAAGGAAATCCCCTTTTTCCTGTTCTCCGGGATTGATCCTGTTGGGGGCGTTTACCCTGTTATCTGTTCCTGTGTATGGGCAGCAGATACAACAGGCGGAAAGACAGGTGCAGCAAGTTCCTTTCCTTCAATTCAACTTCGATGAACAGGGAGGAGAGACAGCCCGTAACAGTGGAAGCGGAGGTTCAAAATATGATGCCCGGATCAACGGAGGTACGGTGGAGTGGGGGCCGGGTCTGCAGCAGGGAGCGGCAAGACTCAGTAACAAAGGACACTTCAAGTTACCGGACGGAGTCCTGGCACATGTGAAAGATTTCACTTTGTCTGTCTGGGTCTATCTGAATGAACAGTCTGACAACCAAACGGTGTGCACGTTTGCTTGCGGAACAGACCGTTACCTGATTTTGACAACCCAAAGAGGGAATGAAGAGAACGGCGTTTCTCTGGTTATGACGAAGACACAGGAGAGTGGAAATCATACCGACAAGGAAGAACGCATTGCATATACCCGTCAGAAAGGTAAACTGTCGGCTAACGCCTGGCATCATCTTGCTTTCACTCTGAAAGGGAGTGTCGGCACTCTTTATGTAGACGGAGTGAAAGCTGAAATAAAGACGGACTTCACCGTGAATCCTTCATTGTTAGGTAATACGACCGATAATTACATTGGCCGGCCGACCTGGCCCGATCCATATCTGAATGGCGGGATTGATGATTTCAGGTTGTATGACTATGCCTTGACAGACCGGCAGGTATACGAACTTGCATCGGTAGCGGACGGGCGGTTGGTGCAGGAAGACAGGGACGGACTTTCGTTGGGCGATTTGTCGGCGGTAACCACCGACCTTGTGTTGCCTTCGTCCGGTAAG
>OJIX01000647.1_pt1 | contig 13954 bp, 10 predicted proteins | sample 1595981 | NCBI WGS metagenome assembly OJIX01 (sample SAMEA4350138, study PRJEB24818) | metagenome | biome: human; feature: gut; material: faeces | place: Denmark | collected 2013-09 | reverse complement strand
GCTTTTCCTCTGATCTTTCCTTGTTTGTCATGAACAAGAATACCGGAACTTTCATTCAAGGGAAAATTGATTTGTTGATTCATGTCGGAGATTACTAAATTCCGGATTGCAAAAGAAGGTATTTCTTCAGAAAACTTACTACTTCCGAACATGATGGTAGGAGTCAATTCTCCGGATAAGCCTAATTTTCCTGATTGATATTGTCGCTTATCAATAGTAAGGCATACAGAATCTTCTTTTAAAAAAAAGGAGATTTCTATGGGTATCCAACGCCGAGGACCAAGTTTTTTATTACATAGAGTATCTACAATAAGACATTCTTTTGCCTCAATATTAAATTTCAGATAACTCCGTTCGTCATTGTCATAAGAGAAAACAAAACTATAAATATCTGCATTCTCACGCTTCAGATCTTTTAATCGAAATATATAACCGAAAGATCCATAATCCTGAATAGCCAAATCATAAGATATAGAGAGATGACCTTTAAAGGTCAAAGGATTTTCATCAAAAACAGAATAACTTGTCTTTTGTATAGTTTCAGATTCATAAGTATTAAATTCAAGACCTTGAGCATTGGCTCGCAGGCATAAAAAGCAAAGTAGCAATATGAAAGATCCTATATATCTCATTATCATTTCCTTGTCATGTAGTTACTTATTTATTAACCAGACAAATATATAACTTAAAAACCGGACTCATGAAACATAAGCCCGGTTTTAACAAAAATGCATTCCTATCTTTAATTCGCCATCTCAGAAATAAACTTAATGCGAACCAACCTTACTTCTTCTTCCGTGAAATCATCACCCAGTTCATCAAGTGCGTCATCTATCTTGTCAGTAGTAGATTCCTTGAAATAATCATAGATATCCAACATGTGGTCTTCGTCCATAATCTCATCCAGGAAGTAATCAATATTCAACTTCGTACCAGAATAAACGATTGCCTCGATTTCGTCCAATAAATCACCAAACTCAATGCCTTTGGAAAGTGCGATATCATCCAATGCCACCTTACGGTCTACAGCCTGAATAATAGCCACTTTCATCTTGGATTTATTAGCAACCGTACGAACACGTAAGTCTTCAGGGCGTTCGATTTCATTCTCTTCACAGTGACGCTTTATCAGCTTGCAAAACTCCTCACCGTAGCGTTTAGCCTTACCTGCACCTACACCGGGAATGTTTTGCAATTCATCCAGTGTCACCGGATAAATGGTTGCCATGGCTTCCAATGAAGGATCCTGGAAAATTACATAAGGCGGTACTTCCAGTTTCTTGGAAAGCTTCTTACGCAAATCCTTCAGCATGGAATAAAGAGCCGGATCGACAGCGCAAGAGCCACCGCCCCTTGCCGGAGCTTCTTCTTCCACTTCTTCGAAATCATTATCTTCGGTTATCTTGAACGATTTAGGATGTTTCAGGAACTTCTTTCCTTCATCCGTTACTTTCAGCAAACCGTAATTTTCCACATCTTTACTCAGGTAACCAGCAATGAGCGCCTGGCGAATGACAGCATTCCATGTTCTGTCTTCTTCTCCCATGCCGGAGCCGAAAGCTTCCAGGTCTTCATGCAGATGCGCCTGCACTTCGGTAGTTTCACGTCCTTGTATAATGTCGATGATATAATCTGCCTTAAAATTTTCTTTCACCGCGAGAATAGCCTCTATCACGGTACACAATAATTCTTGAGCCTCCACTTGTTTTTTCGGGTTTAAACAGTTGTCACAATTTCCACAGTTCTCTTCCATATACTCTTCACCGAAGTAATGCAACAGCGTCTTTCGGCGACATACGGAAGATTCGGCATAAGCAGCGGTTTCCAGCAGAAGCTGTTTACCGATTTCCTGCTCTGCCACAGGTTTACCTTGCATGAACTTTTCAAGTTTCTGCAAGTCTTTATTGGTATAAAAGGTAATACACTGTCCTTCGCCTCCATCTCTTCCGGCACGTCCTGTTTCCTGATAATATCCTTCCAGACTTTTCGGGATATCATAATGAATAACATAACGCACATCAGGCTTGTCAATACCCATACCAAAAGCAATGGTAGCTACAATCACATCTATTTTCTCCATCAAGAAGTCGTCTTGATTTTGCGTGCGTGTTGCAGAATCCATTCCTGCATGGTATGCGCGGGCATTGATACCATTCGCCTGTAGAATCTCAGCAAGTTCCTCTACCTTTTTCCGACTCAGGCAATAAATAATGCCCGACTTTTCCGAATTATTCTTGATGAACTTGATGATATCTCTATCTATGTTATTGGTCTTGGGACGTACCTCATAATAGAGGTTTGGACGATTAAACGACGACTTGAACACTTCGGCATCAATCATACCCAGATTCTTCTGGATATCATGTTGCACTTTAGGGGTCGCAGTCGCAGTCAGAGCAATCACCGGAGCTTTTCCGATTTCATTGATAATAGGGCGGATACGGCGATATTCCGGACGGAAGTCATGTCCCCATTCAGAGATACAGTGGGCTTCGTCTACAGCATAGAAGGAAATCTTCACTGTCTTCAGAAACTCTACATTTTCCTCTTTCGTCAGCGATTCGGGAGCTACATACAGTAACTTTGTCTTACCGCTGAGGATGTCAGACTTCACCTGATCTATCGCACCTTTATTAAGAGAAGAGTTGATAAAATGGGCAATACCATCTTCTTCACTGAAGTTACGCATCGCATCGACTTGGTTCTTCATTAGGGCAATCAACGGAGAAATCACAATACCCGTACCTTCCATCATTAATGACGGTAACTGGTAGCATAGTGATTTTCCTCCACCTGTAGGCATCAGTACGAATGTATCGTTACCTGCCAACAGATTTTGTATGATAGCCTCCTGATTTCCTTTAAATGTGTCAAATCCGAAGTACTTCTTCAGCTGGTCTGTCAAATTAATCTTCTTCCCTGCCATGATTCATTAGGTTGTTTTTTGAGTGATTGTTTAACATCTCGGTTAGCTATTCTTTTTGTAAGAACTCTAACAAAGTTATAAACAACTTCTTAAATTTCAAGCATAATCCAATGAATATTTTTCAATAAAAAACAAAATAGTCGGTTTCGTGTATCCTTACCATTTGATTTTAAGCAGTTTGCAGTTTTGCAATGTTTGCTTTTTCAAGCTGGTGTTTAGCATAATCCAACGTCACTTCAAAGTGATCCTTGTGTTCGGACGGGATTTCGAACATAGCATCCATCATGATGGTTTCCACAATGGATCGCAATCCACGAGCTCCCAACTTGTATTCCACAGCTTTATCTACGATGTACTCAAAGACAGTAGCTTCGAATGTCAGTTCCACATTGTCCATCTCAAACAGTTTAACATATTGTTTGATAATGGAATTCTTAGGTTCAGTCAGGATAGAGCGCAAAGCGGCACGATCCAACGGATTCAAATAAGTCAGCACCGGCAGACGACCGATGATTTCAGGTATCAGACCGAATGACTTTAAATCCTGAGGCGCAATATATTGCATCATATTGCTTTTATCAATTACCGCAGTGTTACGCACTGCACTATACCCCACCACATGTGTATTCAGACGCTGGGCAATTTTCTTCTCAATGCCATCGAATGCTCCACCGCAAATAAAAAGGATGTTCTTTGTGTTCACCGGAATCATTTTCTGATCAGGATGCTTGCGTCCTCCCTGAGGCGGAACGTTCACAACAGAACCTTCCAACAATTTCAGTAAACCTTGTTGAACACCCTCTCCGCTTACATCACGTGTAATGGAAGGATTATCTCCCTTACGGGCGATCTTATCAATTTCATCAATGAACACAATACCCTGCTCAGCTTCGGGAACATTGTAATCTGCCACCTGAAGCAGGCGGGTCAGAATACTTTCAATGTCTTCGCCCACGTATCCAGCCTCGGTAAGCACCGTAGCATCTACAATAGTAAAAGGTACGTGAAGCAATTTAGCAATGGTACGTGCAAGCAGTGTCTTTCCCGTTCCGGTGCTACCTACCATGATGATATTAGACTTTTCAATTTCCACATCATCACCGCCGTCTTTTTGCAACAGGCGTTTATAGTGATTGTATACCGACACGGAAAGGAAGCGTTTTGCATCATCCTGTCCAATGACGTATTGATCAAGGAATTCTTTTATTTCTAAAGGTTTCGGAAGTTCTCTCAGGTTCAGTTTCGTTGCAGCGCCACTCCTTTTTGCTCCACTCAGCGCCTCCTGAGTGATCTCATAGGCCTGAGTGGCACAACTATCACAAATGTAGCCGTTCATTCCCGTAATCAGAAATCCGACTTCATCTTCCGTACGCCCACAGAAACTACACCTATTTTTGTTTCTTTTTGAGTCTGCCATATTTATTTTTTAATCAACACTTCATCTACCATGCCATACTCCTTGGCTTCCTGTGCCGTCATCCAGTAGTCACGGTCAGAGTCTGCCCAAACTTTATCGAAAGGAGTATGAGAGTGATCAGCAATAATAGTATACAGTTCCTTTTTCAGCTTCTGAATTTCACGTGCCGTGATTTCAATATCCGAAGCCTGTCCCTGTGCACCACCCATTGGCTGATGTATCATTACACGAGAGTGAGTCAACGCCGAACGCTTGCCTTCTGCACCTGCCACCAGCAACACCGCAGCCATACTTGCTGCCATACCTGTACAGATAGTAGCCACATCGCTCGTGATAAACTGCATTGTATCATAGATACCCAATCCCGCATATACGGAGCCACCCGGTGAATTAATATAAATAGAGATATCTTTACCCGGTTCTACCGAATCTAGATACAGTAACTGCGCCTGTAAAGTATTAGCGGTATAATCGTCAACCTGTGTACCAAGGAAAATGATGCGATCCATCATCAAGCGGGAGAAAACGTCCAACTGGGTTACATTGAGTTGACGTTCTTCCAGGATATAAGGATTTAAATACCCGGCTTGTGATTTAATCACATCGTCCAGCACCAAGCTATTCATACCTAAATGCTTGGTAGCGTATTTTCTAAAATCATCCATATTACTTTCTTTTTTAGGTTTAGTAAATTGAAATGCAAAGAAACAAAAAAGAACACAGAGACACAAAAAAACACAGAGTTATATGATATAAGACTCTGTGTTTCTTAATGTTTTTAAACTGTTTTCAGAATAAAAAAGCTTATTCAAACATCTTATTGAATTCTTCTGCAGAAATTGTTTTGTTTTCCAGCGTCACCTGAGACTTCAAAGCAGAAGCCAATTTAGTTTCAACAACACGGTTTACCAAACCTTCAACGCTTTCTTTCTTCTTCAGCATTTCTTTTGCATAGTTTTCCAGAAGATCTTCAGGAACACTCATCATACCATATTGTGCAAACTGTGCACGGGTAGCTTCCTTAGCCATATTGACTACATCTTCCTGTTCAACCTTGATATCGTTAGCTTTCACCAACTGTTCCTTGATCAGGTGCCATGTCAGTTCTTCGATACTCTTATCATAGTTGTCTTCTACAAATTTCTCGTCTTTGTCCTGGTTGTTCATGCGCATGATGCGTTTCAGCAATGCATCCGGGAATTCCAACTTGCCAACTTTCTCCATCAACATCTTACGAGCGTCGATCAGAAATTTATAATCAGTGTCTGCTACAAACTGATTAGCAATTACTTCTTTTACTTTAGCACGGAATTCTTCTTCAGTCTTCACAACATCTTTACCACATACCTGATCGAAAATTTCCTGAGTTAGTTCACCGGCTACAAAACGAGTCACTTCTTCTACCTGATAGCTGAAGTTAGATTTCATTTCAGCGGCTTCTTCTTTATCGATCTTCAACAAAGAAGACAGTTCAGTTGCATTACCATCCCATGCAGTATAAGGATTGAATACGAGTACATCATTTACTTTTGCATTGGCAAAGATAGCTTTTTGCTCATCGTTCTTCATATAAGACGGCATCATTACAGCAGCTTCTACCTGAATGCCACCTTCTTTGGTATTGCCGTTTTCATCCAATTCAGCCAGCAATCCCTTCAGCATATCGTTATCTTCGTAAACGTCCACTTGTTCGTACTTACCATTACGTTGTGTGTAAGCCTTCACCTGATTGTTTACCATATCTTCGGTAACGTCAATCAAATAATAGTCAACTTTATCTTTAGTGCTTACTTCAGCTTTGAATTCAGGTGCCAGAGCAATATCGAAAAGGAATTCGAACTCTTCCATAGTATCGAAGTCGATATCCGGTTGCTTATCTTCATTTGGCAGCGGTTCGCCGAGAATAGATACATTATTATCTTGAATATACTTATATACAGCTTCTGAAAGTGCCTTGTTTACTTCTTCAGCAATAACTGATTTACCATACATTTTCTTCACCAGACTCATTGGAACCATCCCCGGACGGAACCCCGGAACCTGAGCTTTCTGACGAAGTTTTTTCAATGATTTATCAACTTTTTCCTGATAATCGGCTTTCTCAAGCTTCACAGTAAGCAGAGCGCTTACTTTGTCAATGTTTTGTAATGAAACGTTCATTCTGACAATTATTTATTTGATTTATACTTTATTCCAATCTCAAACGAGGGTGCAAAATTAGCGTTATTCTTTCAATTATCAAAAAAACATTGCTGAATTATTTCTTTATAACAAAAGGAGAGATTAGTTATCACTAAATCATACTCTCTGTATTGTTTAATGAAAACATAATTATGATTATTCTCCATAAGCTACAGATCGTAATTAGATAAGGCATTTAGCTTCAGAATCGAAAGAAAAAGCAAAAAAAACAGAAAGAAAATATGGAAATACCGAAATAATTATGTTTCTTTGTTGCGGAATGGTAATACATTAGTTCTTAGATTTTCAGTACATGGTTTTTACTTCCGTTTTTCATGAAACGCTTTTGTAAACTCTCTGTTGTTGTGATCCTTTTATTATAGTTACCCTTCCAAGAGAGTTTTATTCATTTATTTATTTTACATTTTCATTATGAACATTTACGTAGGAAACCTTAACTACAAAGTTAGGGAATCAGACCTCCAAAAGGTCATGGAAGATTACGGTGCTGTAACCGCAGTCAAATTTATTAAAGATCGCGAAACCGGTCGTTTCAGAGGTATCGCATTTGTAGAAATGGAAGATGCAGCAGCTGCAGCTAAAGCTATTGAAGAACTCGATGGAGCCGAATATTTTGGCCGTAACATGGTAGTGAAAGAAGCAAGACCTCCGAAATACTAATTATACAGGAGAAAAGAAAACAAGTCCGCCTGCTCCCTTTCAGAAAGAGAGCAGGCGGACTTTGTTGTTAGTGATTAGGAGTAAATGATTAATGTTGCGCTAATCACTATTTCATAAAGTCTTTGCGACGCAACACAAAGCTATTACTTAGGTATTTTTCACGCACAATTTTATTTTCTGCTAATTCTTCCGGTGTTCCCTGGAACAAGATTTTACCTTCAAACAACAAATAAGCACGGTCAGTAATACTTAATGTTTCCTGCACATTATGGTCAGTAATCAGAATACCAATATTTTTATCTTTCAGCTTCCACACAATCTGCTGAATATCCTCTACCGCAATCGGGTCAACTCCTGCAAAAGGTTCATCGAGCATGATAAACTTAGGATCAATAGCAAGACAGCGAGCAATCTCCGTACGGCGGCGCTCACCACCCGAAAGTTGATTACCCTTATTCTTACGCACTTTCTGCAAACGAAACTCCGCAATCAGACTTTCCAGCTTTTCTTTCTGATATTCCAAAGGCTTATCTGTCATTTCAAGTACCGAAGCAATGTTATCTTCCACACTCATCTGGCGGAATACGGATGCTTCCTGTGCCAGATATCCGATTCCGGTTTGCGCACGCTTGTACACCGGATATTTCGTAATATCCAGATCATCCAGAAAGATACGTCCCTCATTCGGTGTAATCAATCCAACGGTCATATAGAATGAAGTCGTTTTACCGGCACCGTTCGGTCCCAGCAAACCTACAATCTCTCCCTGCTTCACATCTATGGAGACGTGGCTCACTACTGTACGTTTACCGTACTTTTTCACCAAGTCTTCGGTGCGAAGCACCATTTTACTTTCTTCCATATTCTTTCAGTTACAAACTGTCAAAACCACAAGTGACGAGCTTGTCACTCACACATTTTGCGGCAAATGTAGCAATTATCAGCTGAAAATGGGCTATATTTGCAGACAAAATAGTTAAGAGTCATGATAAAAGCACTTAAAACTGTCGGAAGATACATCATGTTGATGGGGCGTACTTTTGCCCGACCAGAGCGTATGCGTATGTTCTTCCGCCAATACATTAACGAAATGGGGCAGCTCGGCGTGAACTCTATCGGCATTGTGTTGCTGATTTCGTTCTTTATCGGCGCTGTTATCACCATACAAATCAAGCTGAATATCGAAAGCCCGTTTATGCCGCGCTGGACGGTAGGCTATGTGACGCGTGAAATCATGCTATTGGAATTCTCTTCCTCCATCATGTGTCTGATATTAGCGGGAAAAGTAGGTTCCAATATCGCTTCAGAGCTGGGAACCATGCGAGTGACACAACAGATCGACGCACTGGAGATCATGGGAGTCAATTCAGCCAATTACCTGATACTACCCAAAATTTTTGCCATGGTCACCACTATCCCTTTCCTGGTGACGTTCAGTATCTTTGCCGGTATCATCGGAGCCTTTGCCACATGTTGGTTCGGTGGCATCATGTCGGCGGTGGACCTGGAATACGGTTTACAATACATGTTTGTGGAATGGTTCATTTGGTGTGGTATCATCAAATCATTGTTCTTCGCTTTTATCATCGCCAGTGTATCGGCCTTCTTCGGTTATACCGTCGAAGGCGGTTCCATAGAAGTAGGCAAAGCCTCTACGGACTCTGTAGTATGCAGCAGCGTGCTTATCTTATTTGCCGACTTAATATTAACTAAACTCTTAATGGGATGATTGAACTGAAAGGACTTTGGAAATCATTTGAAGACAGGGATGTATTGAAGGATATCAACGCCACTTTTGAGAACGGAAAAACGAATCTTATCATCGGACAAAGTGGTTCAGGAAAAACGGTACTGATGAAATGTATCGTCGGACTACTGACGCCGGAACGTGGTGAATTATTATACGATAACCGAAACTTCCTTGCCATGGGCAAGAAGGAAAAGAAAGCATTGCGCCGGGAAATGGGAATGATTTTCCAGAGTGCAGCATTGTTCGATTCCATGACTGTATTGGATAATGTGATGTTTCCATTAAACATGTTCAGTAACGATACATTCCGCGACCGTACCCGCCGTGCTATGTTCTGCCTGGACCGCGTGAACCTGGCAGAAGCAAAGGACAAATTTCCGGGAGAGATCAGTGGCGGTATGCAAAAGCGCGTCGCCATTGCCCGTGCCATTGCTCTGAATCCTCAATACCTGTTCTGCGATGAACCAAACTCTGGTCTGGACCCAAAGACATCGCTCGTCATTGACGAACTGGTACACGACATCACGCATGAGTATAATATGACCACTCTCATCAATACTCATGATATGAACTCCGTCATGGGAATAGGTGAGAAAATTATCTATATCTACGACGGATATAAAGAATGGGAAGGCAGTAAGGACGATATCTTCACCTCTAGCAACAAGAAATTGAATGACTTCATCTTTGCATCCGATCTCTTCCGTAAGGTAAAGGAATTGGAGGTACAAAACATAGAAGGATAAGCCGCTTAATCTCATCCATCTGTCATAAATAAAAGCGTCCGGAGATACCTCCGGACGTTTTTTTTCTTATAAAACCAGTTAATAGAATTGACATATATCCTCACGACATACTTTGATTGTCCCTATATCCTCATGAGAAAACATGAAGAACAATTTCAATTACGCAACAAAGATAACCAAAATATATTAATAAAAAATCACGGAAAACCGTTACTTATTGAATTTTCTGTAAATCAATCTAGCTTTATCCATCCTTGTGAAACAGCCTTGACCACCATATCTATTGCATTTTTCGCCCCAAATTTACTAATAAGCCTCTTGCGAAATGTTTCTACAGTATTTTCTGAAATTTTTAATAACGCAGCAATCTCATGTGTATTCATTCCTTTGGCTACAGCTTCCAGAACATCGCGTTCGCGCCGTGTCGGAGCATCTTTTGGTTGTAAACCTGATGATGAAGAATTTAACTTTTGCAATATAGAAGCAAAACGAGGACAAGTATAGCTCTCCCCCCTCAGTACACTGCGAATAGCTGCCACCAGTTCTGCATGAGCCGAAGATTTCAGAATAACCGCATTTACTCCGCATTGCACTAATCGGTTCACCATCCATATCTCCTCATGCATCGTATTTACGACAATCTTCGCCTGGTCATTCAACTCACGAATTTTGGCTATCAATTCAAAACCTGAAATATCGGGGATACTGATATCCAAAATATATACATCATAATCACGCTCTTCAATCAACTTTATAGCCTGCTTTCCGGAAGTCACTGCATCCGCCACTGTTACTTCCGGCATCTTATTCACAATTTTGCAAATACCTTCTAAAATCAGGCTATGGTCATCCACTACCAATAATTCCGCTTTCACATTCTTTTCCATTGCTCGATTAGATTATTACATTTACTCTCAGCCGGGTTCCTTCACCCGGAGCAGAAATCAGTTCAACTTTAGCACCAATCGTTTCAGCCCGTTGCCAGATGGTATGCAAGCCAATACCTTTGGTTTTCTTGCTCATATCAAACCCTTTTCCGTCATCTGTAACAAGTATGGAAAGGTTCTTGTTTTCCAGTGCTAACTTCACCTGTATACGGGCAGAGCTGGCATATTTCACTGCATTGCTCACCGCTTCCTGAACAATACGATAACATTCAAATCCAACAGCTTTAGGAATTATATTCCAGTCGACATTTTCTGTAGAGTGATACTCCGCATACATACCCTCCGGTAATGCCAAATGCAGCACATAATCTCCCAACATCTCGTCGAGCGTAGCATACTGGAAGGCGGGTGGCATCAACTCATGCGAAAGAGTTCTCAACCTTTCGCGAGTATTGCTCAATAGTCCCAACTGTTCACTCAAATCCGAACTTTCCTCACCGGAAATAGTACGAATATTCATTTCAAGCGCAAGCAAACTGTTACACACATCATCGTGTAATTCAGTCGCCATACGTTCACGCTCACTCTCCAAACCATCAATGTATTTTCGTGTCAGACGCTGCTCAGTCTCTTTCTGAAGTTCCAGAAACTCACGTTCTTTCTCATTAGCGGCATTAGCCAACACAGCGATCCTTGCCCTTTGGCGTTGACGTGCATAGAGAGAACCTAATAATAGAATTCCCAACAGTGAAATTACTGATCCTACAATGATACGGTGACGCAGCATATACGTCTCCTGCTCCAACTGTTCCTGCCTCAAAGTAACGATCTCCAGTTCTTTCTCTTTCGTCTGATATTTTACTGAATACTCAGATAGCTGTTCGGTCTGTTCAGTATGAAAGGCTGAATCACGCAGCGCATAGGCTTGGGTCAGATACTCATAGGCCTGAGATGAGTTGTTCACAGCCAGATAGCATTCTGCCAACCGCTTATAATGTTCATAATCACGGGCGTCCTTGTAGCCACTGCGAAGCATATCGATTATTCTCCGATAATAAATAATGGCTTCTGTATACTTTTTACTCTCTTGCAATAAACCCGCCTTCGCCTGATAATATCGGAACCGTTCCGCATCAGTTTGCATTTCATGTGCCAGCTTATCAAGTTTTTGCAAATAATACATTGCCTGGTTCAGATTTCCATCCATCCGATAGGCGTTCACCAAATAATTATAAGCATCGCACAATAGTCGTCTGTCATTCACTTCTTCCAGAATAGGTATGGCTTTCAATAATGTAGCAATTCCCTCCGCACGCATTTGTACCAATCGAGTCTGAATAGCTCCCAAATTGACATAACATGTACCTATCCTTCGCTTATTACCTGTCTTCAAAGCATATTCCACGGCTTTCTCAGAAAAAGGAATCGCATCTCCCGGACGATTCCAATCACAATAAGCCGTTGCTATATTTCCATATATAAAAGCAACTGCATTATGATTTCCACGTAACTCGCATAAATGAAGTGCTTGTTCAAAGTTGGCAATGCAATTCTCTAAATCCTTTTTCCGACGATAGATAGTACCTAACTGATTCAAATTCTCAATTAACATGGCCGTATCCTTATCAGCAGCAGAACGCTCGCTGGCACGGATAGTATAAACTAGAGCAGAATCCGTCTTCCCTTCAAAAAGAAACGAACTGGCATAATTTGTCAACATGGTACGGCACGCTTCTCCTGCCTCCGATAAATCCTCTCCAGCTTCCAACCCTTTACGAAAATAGTAACGTGCAGAATCATAACGAGCATCCACATTGCAATAATACCCCATATCACAACAAGACTGGCTTATTGCAAATTTCAATCCCGCTTTTTCAGCCAGAGCAATAGCTTTCCGCTTTAAGGCATATCCCTGCTGGAAATCTCCCTTGATGAAATTTCCCTCACTTGCCCAAATATAATATTCTACGAGTTGTTCCGGCTTCTTGCTTTTTGTAGCCAATTGATGAATAGAATCTGCATATAAAAGGAGTAATTCAGGATTTTCTTCCGTTTGGTAGAGATATTTACAAACTCCGACATAGCCCTCCATATCTCTGCTTTGGGCAGCCTTTTGTTGAAGCATACGTAAATCCGGCTCATCCGCAGCCCATAGCATACCTATGGACAGGAACAAGCAGCATCCCAATAACCACCTGTAGCGTTTCATCTAATCCTTTTTTTCTGTTACCTAAGCAAAAATAAATATTATATTCATACTAACCTATTTTTTGTTTGCATTTCACTGATAAAACGTAAAAAACCGCCCAATTTATAACTAAATCAAGCGGTTTTATTTCAATATCTTAAAGCCCTGATAATCCTACTTCTGACGGATATAGATGTTTATCGGAGTTCCGGTCAAACTCCACTTCTCACGCATCTTATTTTCCAGGAAACGTTTATAGGGTTCCTTTACATACTGCGGCAAGTTAGCGAAATACACAAAAGAAGGAACCTGCGTATTAGGTAACTGCGTGATATACTTAATCTTAATATACTTGCCTTTGGTTGCAGGAGGCGGATACGCCTCAATCAAGGGAAGCATTTCTTCATTCAGCCGGGCAGTAGGAATACGCGTCATACGATTATCATACACTATACGCGCTTCTTCCAGCACCTTCAGAATGCGTTGTTTGGTCAATGCCGAACCGAAAATAATAGGGAAATCAACAAACGGAGCAAAACGACTACGGATAGCATCTTCGAAAGTCTTCATTACCTTCACTGTTTTGTCCTGTACTAAATCCCATTTATTTACTACCACTACCAAACCTTTGGCATTTTTCTGTATCAGTGAGAATATATTCAAGTCTTGACTCTCAACACCACGGGTAGCATCCAACATAAGGATACACACATCAGCGTTCTCAATAGAACGGATAGAACGGATTACGGAATAATACTCCAAATCTTCATTCACCTTGTTCTTCTTACGGATACCGGCAGTATCTACCAGATAGAAATCAAAACCAAATTTATTGTAACGTGTATAGATGGAATCACGTGTTGTGCCGGCAATTTCCGTCACAATATTACGATCTTCACCTATAAAAGCATTCACGATAGAAGACTTACCTGCATTCGGACGTCCCACCACTGCAAAGCGGGGAATATCTTCATCCAGTATTTCGTCAGCTTCTTTCTTGAATGTACCAACAATCAAGTCCATCATATCACCCGTTCCACTACCCGTCATAGCCGAGATACAGTAAGGATCACCCAATCCCAACTTATAAAATTCGGGAGCATTGTATTGCAGTTCTCCATTATCGGTCTTATTGGCAATCAGCAATACCGGCTTTTGAGTACGGCGCAGAATAGCAG
>OJIX01000603.1_pt1 | contig 14633 bp, 4 predicted proteins | sample 1595981 | NCBI WGS metagenome assembly OJIX01 (sample SAMEA4350138, study PRJEB24818) | metagenome | biome: human; feature: gut; material: faeces | place: Denmark | collected 2013-09 | reverse complement strand
CGCTTTCATCTATACCAACGAAACAATTCGTGAAGTGCCTACCGTAGTCGTGGACAACTCACGCAGTTCACTGAGCCGGGAGTATCTCCGGAAAGTAGACGCCAGTCCGGAAACAAGCATTGTGGCTCATTGCGCCGATATGGAAGAAGCCAAACTCATGCTGAAAGACCGCAAAGCTTACGGCATTATTTACATACCCGCCCATTTCAGCGATGACATAGCCCGGGGCAAACAGACACAAGTCAGCATTTTCTGTGATATGAGCGGACTGCTTTACTACAAGGCATTACTGACAGCCAACACCAACGTGTCGCTCGCCATGAATGCAGACATTAAAATGGAACGCGCCGGCAACACCACCGCCCGTCAGGATGAAATAACAGCCTACCCCATCGAATACGAAGACGTAGCCATCTTCAACCCGACCAATGGATTTGCCGCTTTTCTGATACCCGCCGTACTCATATTGATTATACAGCAAACGCTCCTGCTGGGTATCGGCTTATCCGCCGGAACCGCCCGCGAGCAAAACAGGTTCAAAGATTTGGTCCCTATCAACCGTCATTATAACGGTACGCTCCGTATCGTAATGGGAAAAGGATTGAGTTATTTTATGGTATATTCGCTGGTGGCTGTGTATATATTATGCGTGGTTCCCCGCCTTTTCAGCCTCAACCAGATAGCGATTCCCGGTGTGCTGACTCTCTTCGCCCTGCCCTATCTGGCAGCTTGCATCTTCTTTGCGATGACAGCATCCATTGCCATACGCAACCGGGAAACCTGTATGTTATTGTTTGTATTTACCTCCGTACCGCTATTGTTCCTCTCCGGCATTTCATGGCCGGGCGCCGCAATGCCCGAATTCTGGAGATATTTTTCCTATATCTTCCCTTCCACTTTCGGAATCAACGGCTATGTACGCATCAACAGTATGGGAGCCACTCTCAACGAAGTATCGTTCGAATATCAGGCTTTATGGATACAAACAGGCATTTACTTCCTCACCACTTGCCTGGTCTATCGTTGGCAAATCATACAAAGCAGAAAGAAAGAAGTTAGGGGTTAGTGTTTAGTGATTAGTGATTAAGGATTGGTTGTAAGCAAGGGAATTGTGAAGCGAGGGTATCCTAATCACTAATCACTAAACACTAATCACTCATCACTCATAACTCTTCCTTATATCCGGCCAAGTTATAGCATACCGGTACTGTACTGTTACCTACACGATAGATGCCGAATTTAAAATAGTAACCGTCATCGTCATTACGGCCTATCTGAATTTCTTCATTATTCACGATATGCTCTTTAACGATTTTCTTCTTGTCGGTATACTCCATTTGTACGTCCAGTTTGCCCGGTTTCACAATGGTTTCGGCTTCCTTGCCATAAGTAGTCCAGTCGATATGAATGCGGAAAGTAACCCAGCAGTCTTTGGGGAAATCGGCAAAAGGCATCTTATAAGCTATTGTAGACGATTTGTATTCAGAAGTCACAGGCTTCATTATCGGAGTTTTTTCCGGATTGGCGTTACAGCGGTCAGTCTTGTCGGTCAGCCAACGGCGGTCTGAATTGGCCTTGATATAAAACCAGCCGCCGGAAAATCCGAAAGCCAACGGCGGATAACCGCCTTGCTCTACCAACCAACCGTTCTTCTTTCCGGCCTTATAGATAGGATTTCCCTTTTTATCTTTCATCGGATTTCCTTGCTTATCCAGTCTCGCCACTTTTTCATGTCCGGTGTTCTTTTTGAAAATAGTGGTCTTATCCAGCTCTATAAACTCGTCAACCGTCAACTTTTTCACTTCACCTTCAGGAGTCTGTACAAGCGTACGGTCGGGCATACCGTGCCATTGGGCAAAAATGGTAGACACATTGCTATCCAGCGCAGACGGAATATATACGGAGAACTCATAGTCGCGTGACGCTCCTTGCGGACAAATACCTTTTCCGTGATGATATACGGTCTTGGTGATTTGCGCTTTCCGGTAAGCATCCGCCGGCAATCCGTTAAAATCGGCCGAGGTGGCATAACAATAAGAGAACTCGGCACGGCCTTTGGTCTCTCCCTTTCCGTACCCTTCCAAAGTATTATCCTCTTCACGCAGCTCAAAACGATAAGACGGCTTGCCGTTGAACAAACATGTAAAATCCCGTTGAATGGCATGCTCCTTTTTCGCGCCGACAGCTACCCAACAGCCGTCTATAACCTGATCGCTACGCGCTGAATCAGCTTGAACGTTTACCCGTTTGGTCAGGGGAACCAATGTTTCAGAGCCTTTGGTTTGCGCAGTCAGCGTTGTCGTGCAACCTGCTGCCATCACCATGCAGATAACAAAAATGTTTTTCTTCATCCTATTTGATATTAAACTTAAATTACGCTGCAAAAGTACGAAAGCTATCCCTCATACCCACCCCCTATTTGTTTCAGAAAACCCTATATTTGTGTAAATCCTCCATAAGATATAGAAATTTTGAAAGATATTACTATCTTTGAAGCATCATAAATTTTACGGTTTAATAATGAGTAACCTTAAAAAGATAGTAACCATCCTGTTTCTTCTATGTACGGCAGGAGTCTCTTACGCTTATTCGGAAGCCTGGGGGCAAATAAATTTTTCTTATATATCCATTAAGGACGGCTTATCGCAAAGCACAGTATTCTCCATAGCGCAAGATAAGCTCGGGAATATGTGGTTCGCCACTTACGACGGCGTCAATAAATACGACGGATACGCATTCACCGTTTATCAGCACGACGAGAACGACCCGAACAGCATCGCCAACGACATAGCCCGTATCGTGATGACCGACAGCAAAGGGCGCGTGTGGATCGGCACCCGCGACGGCCTTTCGTACTACGACGAGGAGAAAGACAAATTCCAGAACTTTTTCTATGAAAAGAACGGCAAGCATCTGCAAGTCAACGGTATTGTGGAACTGTCACCGGACCGTTTACTCATCAGCACCCTGGAGGGTTTGACGATGTTCGACGTCTCTACATCCCGTTTTGTCAACGACATATTCAGTACGGCAATGCACAAAACGATTGCATCCGCCCTGTACAGGCATGGCGACCAAATCTATATCGGTACGCCGTCGGACGGTATGTACTGCTACTCTGTTCCGCAGAAAAAACTTGAGAAGCTTACTTACATACCGAGCAGCAAGCAGATTCAGGGAATACTCCAGCAATCCCCCACCCGTATATGGGTGGCAACGGAAGGCTCCGGGCTGCTTCTCATCAATCCTAAGACCCGGGAAGTCAAGATATACAGGCATTCCCCTTCCAATCCGCAGTCCATCAGCTCCAATTACATCCGTTCATTGGCGCTGGATTCGCAAAACCGCTTATGGATAGGTACTTTCAACGACCTCAATATCTACCATGAAGGAAACGACTCTTTCATGTCTTACAGCAGCAATCCCGTAGAAAGCGGCAGCCTGTCGCAACGCTCGGTGCGCAGCATTTTCATGGACTCGCAAGGCGGTATGTGGCTGGGCACTTATTTCGGCGGACTGAACTATTACCACCCCATCCGCAACCGCTTCAAAAACATCGAGCGTATTCCTTTCAGAAACTCGCTGAGTGATAATGTCGTAAGCTGTATCGTTGAAGACAGGCAGAAAAACCTGTGGATAGGAACCAATGACGGCGGACTGAACCTATACACCCCCGACACCCAGCAATTCGTCCATTACGCATTGCAGGAAAACCAGCGTGAAGATGGTTTCGGTTCCAACAACATCAAGTCCGTATATGTGGATGAGCCGAGAGGATTGGTCTACATCGGCGCACACGCCGGCGGTCTAAGCATCTTGCATCGCAACAGCGGACGCATAGAGAACTTCAACCAACGCAACAGCCGTTTAATCAACGAAAACGTATACGCCATTCTGCCCGACGGAGAGAATAACTTCCTCTTAGGTACATTAAGCGCTTTGGTACACTTCAATCCGGAGAAGCGGAGCTTTACCACCGTCACGCAAGAAAGCGACGGGACGCCAATGAATCTTCAAAAGATTACAACCCTGTTCCGGGACTCTCAAAAGCGCCTTTGGATAGGTGGGGAAGAGGGTATATCCGTATTCAAACAGCATGGAACGTCTATACAGAAAGCGGCGATTCTGCCCGAATCCACTGTTACAAAAGCATTCACCAATTATATCTATGAAGCAGCCAACGGTTTAATCTGGGTGGGTACGCGCGAAGGGTTCTACTGTTTCAACGAGAAGGAGAAGCGGATTAAGCGGTACACCACAGCCAACGGCCTGCCCAACAACGTGGTCTACGGCATACTCGAAGACTCTTACGGCCGCCTGTGGATGAGCACCAACCGGGGTATCTCATGTTTCAACCCTGAAACGGAGAAGTTCCGCAACTTTACCGAAGCGGACGGATTGCAAAGCAACCAGTTCAATACATCTTCCTGTTATCGTACTTCTAACGGCGAAATGTACTTCGGAGGCATAAACGGCCTTACCACATTCCGCCCGGAACTGTTGCTGGACAACCCCTATACTCCGCCGGTAGTAATCACCAAGTTACAACTGTTCAACAAAACCGTCCGTCCCGACGACGAAACCGGTATTTTGAGCAAGAACATCAGCGACACGAAAAGCATCACGCTGAAATCCTGGCAGACAGCGTTCTCTCTGGAGTTTGTCGTTTCAAACTACATTTCCGGACAGCATAATACTTTCGCCTATAAATTAGACGGTTACGACAAAGAATGGTATTACCTCACGGACAGGCGCTCGGTATCCTACTCCAACCTGCCGCACGGCACTTATCACTTCATGGTGAAAGCCGCCAACAACGACGGCAAATGGAATACCACGCCTACCATACTGGAAATCGTCATACTGCCCGTATGGTACAAGACCTGGTGGGCTATCCTGCTGTTCCTCTCCACTTCCATCGGGTTCATTACGTTTGTATTCCGGTTCTTCTGGCTGCGTAAGAATATGGAAGCGGAGCTTGAAATAGAACGCCGAGACAAGGAACACCGTGAAGAAATCAACCAGATGAAGATGCGTTTCTTCATTAATATTTCGCATGAGCTCCGCACGCCGCTTACCCTGATTCTGGCGCCGCTGCAAGAGGTTATCAGCAAAATCAACGACCGTTGGACCCGCAACCAGCTGGAATACATCCAGCGGAACGCCAACCGCCTGCTGCATCTTGTCAATCAGCTTATGGACTACCGCCGGGCGGAACTCGGTGTTTTCGAATTGAAGATAAAGAAAGGCAACGCATATCGCCTGATACGCGAAAACTTCCTGTATTATGACAAGCTGGCACGCCACAAAGAGATACACTATGCTTTCCACTCCGAGCTGGAAGATAAAGAGGAGTATTTCGACCCGAACTATCTGGAACTGATTGTCAACAATCTGTTATCCAATGCCTTTAAATATACGGATAATGGAAAGAGCATCACCGTTACCCTGAAAGAGGAGAACAACTGCCTGATACTGCAAGTGAGCGACACCGGTATCGGTATCCCCATCAACAAGCAGGGTAAGGTGTTCGAACGTTTCTATCAGATAGAAAGCCAGCATATAGGAAGCGGAATCGGCCTTTCATTGGTGCAACGCCTGGTGGATTTACATCACGGGCACATCGAATTAGAGAGCGAAGAGGGTAAGGGAAGCACGTTCTCCGTCTATCTGCCACAAGACTTGTCCGTCTATAAAGTTTCGGAACGGGCGGACTCCAATGCTTCCAAGGAAGAAGAGCAGGTGTACTCCACCAACTCCAAAGACATGTACTTCATCGATACGGAGAAAATGGAAAGTGAGGCCATAGAAACGGGTGACAAAAAACGCGGCACTATCCTTATTGTGGAAGACAATCAGGAAATACGCCATTATCTCAGCAGCGGTTTGGCCGGGTTGTTCAATACTCTGGAAGCCGGAAACGGTGAAGAAGCGCTGGAGAAGCTGAAAGATAATGAGGTAGATATCATCATCACCGACGTTATGATGCCTGTAATGGACGGAATCAAACTGTGTAAGAATATCAAGCAGAATATCCGTACTTGCCACATTCCGGTCATTATTCTGTCTGCCAAAACCGATATAAAAGACCAGTTGGAAGGCTTGCAAGTGGGTGCGGATGATTATATTTCCAAGCCGTTCGCCATTACCGTCCTCACTTCAAAGATACAGAACATGATGCGTACCCGCCGGCACATGCTCGAGAAGTATGCCAAGTCACTGGAAGTGGAACCGGAGAAAATTACTTTCAACGCCATGGACGAAGAGTTGCTGAAACGTGCCGTGAGCATTGTAGAGGAGAACATAGACAACATCGAATTCTCCACCGATGAATTTGCGCAGAAAATGAATATGAGCCGTTCCAACCTGCATTTGAAGCTAAAAGCGATTACCGGAGAATCCGCTATTGACTTTATCCGCAAAATCCGGTTCAAGAAAGCGACGGAACTGCTGAAAAGCGGACGTTATACAGTGGCCGAAGTCAGCAGTATGGTAGGATTTAATTCGTCGTCTTATTTTGCAACATGTTTCAAGAAGTATGTGGGTTGCCTGCCGACGGAGTATATAAAGAAAGCTAAAGGATAAAGGTTTAATGTATAAGTTCTCTGATGAAATTTATACATTCCCGCCTTTCACCCTTTCACTTCTTCCTATTCATGCGGGATAGCGGGTGAAACCATGGAATAAATATATTCATCCCATGGGACGAAAAAGTTTAGCTAGTAAGATGAATTTATTCGTCTTGCAGGATGAATAAGTTCATCCTGCAAGACGATTTTACGTGTAATAACCCCACACGTCAGCACCCGAAACACCACGTCTTTACGAGTAAAATGCCACACCTCAACGTTCATAATGCCTGCGGTTTGCCAAGCAAATGCCCGGACTTTGGGGAGATAAGGTGTGGCGTTTCAAGTACTGCTATACGCCGACACTAATGGCACTTATATAATCAGGTTTCACCCGTTATCCCCTATGAATAGGAGGAAGTAAAAGGGTGAAGGAAGTATGAGCAAACATTATTTTCCTATGATAATATCCTGTTTTCCTACGATGATAATCTGATAAAACAAGTATAATCCGACACTGTCCTATTCACCCAAATCACCCTTTCAGAGCATCTTACGCCACTCTTTTAGACAAATCTAATATTTCATTCAACAACTTTGATAATAAAATTCTGATTTCAAAAAAAAGACAAACAAGATATACTATTATTTAAAATTCAATGTAATATATTTGCGGCAAGAAAAATTAAACTTTTACTAATAAAAATCAACTTAAGTATGAAGAACACTCTTTTTATTTGTTTGTTCGCATTATGTGCATTCTCCGGATGCGTTGACGATGAAGAAGATTTCTTAGCAGGTGGCAACACCAATCCGGAATTGACCCCTGAGAACAAAGAGGACGCAGTATTGAATGCTGCCGTTTTCGACCAACTCAACCTTGACTATCCCGGTCTGGAAAAAGTAAAGCAGTATTATGAGGCAGGAGAGAATTATCTGGCAGCAAGTGCCTTACTGGAGTACTATCGCATGAGAGCCAATGTGTTTAATCCCAACCTATCGTTAGTAGACGTAACAGCCAGCGATGCAGAAAAGTCTAAAGCAGATTATGCTTTGGAATACCGTTTCTATGTCAACGGACAGTTGGAAGATGACGCAACAGGAAAGCCTTATTCCGTAGGAAAGAAAGGAGAAATAAACTGGGCCAACAACCCGAGCGGTACGAGCGGAGAGTACCAAAAACAACTGCACCGCCATCAATGGTTTATACCGCAAGCTAAAACTTATCGTGACACTCGCTACAAAGACGAAAAATATATCCAATCATGGATAGAAGTGTACGGCGATTGGATTGCGAAACACCCGGAACCTGCCGAGGAAGAGATTGGAGAAGGCCCGTGGTGGCAACTTCAAGTTTCTTCACGGCTCACAGACCAAGTACAGTTATTGGAATATTACAAAATCTCCGATAACTTTACCCCTGAATGGCTTACGATTTTCTTGGCATCTTTCGCGGAGCAGGCAGACTTCTTAGTAAAATATCCCTATAAAAATGGTGGAAACATCCTTATATCACAAGCCAATGCTCTTGCAACGGCAGGCATTTTGATGCCAGAGTTTAAGAATTCAAACAACTGGAAGCAAGCGGGCTATAAAATTCTCGATGCAGAAATAGCACAATTTATGAACGACGGTTGGCATCAGGAATTCTCGCTCCATTACCATTTGGGCACAGTAGATAGTTTCTATGAAATAATCAAACTAGCCAATGCCAATAACGAAGCAACTAACTATACAGAACCGCTTCGCAAAGCAACTGAAGTGCTTATGCACTTTGTCTATCCTAACTATTTCCTGCAAGGTTCTAGTAAAGATACCGAAGATAAATTAGACCAAATTGTCCCTATGTTCAACGACTCGTGGAACAAAACCCGTAGCATCATCCAGAAGAATTTCAAAAAATATGCTGAAATGTTCCCTGAAAGCAAGGAACTGGCAAGCATGGCTGCTGCAGGCAATAGCAACACTGCTCCCGAATTCCATCCGGGCAATGAAATTAAAGTATTTGAAGATGCCGGTTTCTATATCATGCGTAACGGTTGGACACCAGAATCTACAGTCATGATATTCAGCAACAACCACGATAAGGAGAACGCATTTTTAGAACCCTGGAGTCACAATCAAGGCGACAACGGTACTTTCGAACTATACATCAACAATCGCAATTTCTTCCCTGACTCGGGTGTATGTTCTTATGATGGTACGAGTACCAGAGAGCAACGTAAAAAGTTCCGCAAAACCACGATGCATAACACGCTGACACTTGGCGATAATAATTATACAGATGCCACAGAGGCCAAATTATTGTTGACAAAAGATAACGGTAATTACGAAACATTGGTTTTCCAAAACAAAGGCTACTCCAACATGACTCACCGCCGTGCTGTATTCTATGTTAATAAAGAATTCTTTGTTATTGTAGACGAAGGAATCGGTGAGGCTGTCGGTAATGTACAGCTAAACTTCAATCCATGCAGGTATAAAGAAGAGATAGCATTTGATAAAGATGTAATGGGTGCTCACAGTACATTTAATGACAACAACATCGTAATACGTACATTCCCCACCGAAGGTTCTACCTTTGTAGAAAAAGAAGGAGTCGTTGCATATGTAGTAAAGGATAATGTATTTGATGAGCGTAATGCTTACTATATTCAAAGAGAGAAAAACGCAAACGAAGCAGTACGTTTCATTACAGTTATCTATCCTTGTAGCAGTACAGACGGACAAACTATCGAAGCTGAATTTACCGATAACGGCTATGATGTTAACGGAGCTTCCGTAAAAGTAACTATCAATAATGGTATGTCTTATAATTTATCTTATAGTTTATAATAAACCAATAATATTCAGAATATGAAATCTAAATTGTTAAGCACATTCGGTACGCTACGAGTTCTGATGGTAGCTGCATTAACTGTGTTCTGTGTCTCTTGTGACAAGACGGAGACTACGGATTCAACGGGCTTTATTCTCTATTACATGGGAGTGACGGATATAGGTCCGGGATTATCGTATGATTTACAAGCACCCGCCTATAAAGGCAGTGCGCCCTACGACTTTACAATCACAAATATTACGCTGGATGAAGAAACATTCAGCAATGACGAGAATTTCGTAATCAATACCGAGACAGGAGCAATCGCCATTCAAAACACAGGCGCTATGGCATCAGGTCTGTACAGTATCAGCGTAGGCTGCTATTCCAACGGTAAGTTCTTCGAGTTCAAAGATGCTGTTCAGGTGAATATGCTGCTTGCTGCTCCCGAAGGCGTAACAATAGAACCGGACAAAATAATTGTAGTAAACCAAGACGAAGAAAAGTGGGCGGAAACCAGTGCACAAGTCACTACTGAGAAAGATAAACACATTAGCATTCTTGGTTATGCCATAGCACAAGATGAAAGCAAACCTTATCTGCAATACTTCGATGTAACATCTACAGGAAAAATCATAATCAAAGAGGGTGTTACAGAAGACCAACTGATAGCAGGAGAAGAATATACATTGAGTTTAAAGCTGACTACTAAAGTAGGCGACCATATGTTTGCTGACGCTGTAACATTCAAAATCGTTTCCAAGCCACGCAAATTGGTTTATAGTCTAAACCAAACAGATTATGACCTTTTTGAAGCAAGATTGGCCGGAGAAAGTAGTATACCTCAGCTAAAAGGTGGAAAAGAAGACCTGAAGTTTGCCATTAAGTCTATCAACCCGGAAATCTCAGGTTTTAGTATTAACGAGGAAAACGGACAAATCAGCTTGCCTGAGAATCATGAAGTGCCTGCTAACAAGGATTTAATTTATTCATTTACAATTACTGTCAGCAACAGCTATGGTAGTGCTGATTTTGAGAATGTATATGCTGCAAAAGTTACAGACTATGTAAAACCTATTGACCCAGATAAATTTAGTTACACTGCACAAGACCTCTACCAATTAGGAGGAGAGCTAACTGCCGAACGTAATCCAGGCTTTGAGGGTGACGCTGTAGAATTCTCTTTTGCTGAAGAAAATACAGACGAAGAAATCCTTGCACATAAAAAGAATGAGATTATTAAAGTTGATGGTGGTAATGGAACAATCACAATAGCCAATAATCATACATTAAGTGCCGGATCTCACGAAATCAAAGTAAAGGTTACTAATATGAAGAATAAAGAAGGTGTTATTAAATCACTTTCTGTGAATGTATTGGAGAATCCAAATGATTTTACTTATGTCAGTTGGGGGACGAATATTGAACATCAATTTATAAATGATGGAAACGAAGTTCCCTTATCACAAACAGAAGGTACTATCTATAACCGCAATCAGTTCAGATATATCAATTCTGCCATGCAAAATAATGGTACAGTTACTTATTTAGAGATCAAAGATAGTGATTTACCAGAAACTGGAGTTACCTATACGGTTAATTATCAAAAAAGTGTTCCTGATACAAAATTTAGAACAACAACAATCGATAATAATGGAAAAATCACACTCAACAAAACTGACATATCAAAAAGCGGAGACGGTGGTGTTCTATTTATAACAGTTACTACAAATACAGCACCAGATAAACAAATTCCGGCCGTAACTAAAAATATTCCAATCTTTTTTAGTAATCCTCAAAAAGCCTCAAACAATAGAGTATTACTATTTACACCTTTTGTCATAAAGGTTAATCCTAAAACAGGAATATGCAGCCAAACTACATGTCAAGTAGTAGGCTGGAATAACCGAAAAGTTACCAGTGAGGGAGTCATGGACATTAATGGTAAGTTAGTATTAGATTATCGAAAAGAGTATTCATACTACAACTTCGATGATAATATAACTCATAAAGATGGATTATTATCAAGCTCTTCTAACCCATCAGAATTTTTATACCAAGTATGGGACAATTGTGGCTACACAAGCACGAGTTCAAAAAATAATAGAAGTCCTTTATCTTTTTATAATGAAGCAGATAACATAAAAGCTGGATACATTAAAAAAGATGATTTCCAATTATATATCAATCCTGATAATATTTGGATAGGAAAAGATAATAAATACCCTAATGGAGTAATGATAGGAAAAGTAAAATACAATATGGAGAATAATTCTGAAGACATACATGCAGAGAAGAGTAGTTCTTTTGAAGTATTCCCTCTCATTCTCTGGTTCGACGAAACCTACGAAGGTAACTAATTACTAACCAAACAATAATACAATTATGTATAAACCAACATACCACACATTGAGTAAAAGAGGGTACATCACCCTCTTGGCTCTCCTCGTCTCCATTATCACCTTTGCGCAAGGTGTGACAGTGAAAGGAACTGTGCTTGACGAGAACCAAGAACCCTTGATTGGTGCCACCGTACAAGTGAAAGGCGAAAGTACCGGTGCTGCCGCAGACCTTGATGGAAACTTTACCCTGAAAGCTAAAAAGAACGCTACATTGGTAGTAAGCTATATCGGTTATTTGACGCAAGAAGTACGCCTGCAAGGCAAAACGCAGGTAACTATTCAGCTGACCCCCGACAGCAAAACACTGGACGAAGTAGTAGTTGTGGGTTACGGTACTATGAAGAAAAGTGACTTGACAGGTTCTGTTGCTTCCGTAGCTTCCAAAGACATTGAAGGCTTTCAGACAAGCTCCGTAGCCGGAGCCTTGGGAGGCCAGATTGCCGGTGTGCAAATCACCTCCACCGACGGTACTCCGGGTGCAGGCTTCAACATCAGCATCCGCGGTGTAGGAACATTGACGGGAGACGCTTCTCCGCTCTACATTGTAGACGGTTTTGAAGTATCGGACATCGATTACCTCTCCAACTCGGACATCGAATCCATCGAAGTATTGAAAGATGCTTCATCTTCCGCCATCTACGGTGCGCGTGCCGCCAACGGTGTAGTTTTGATTACCACCAAATCTGCCAAAGTAGGCAAAACAACCGTTACCTACAACGGCTCGGCTACATACCGTAAGATTTCAAAGACATTAGACGTGCTTTCTCCGTACGAATTTGTAAGATTGCAAGGCGATGTTGACGCAAAATTCACAGATACCTACTACAAAACAGGTGATGAAACAGAAGGAGTTCCTTACAAATATCAATCACTCGATGACTACATCGGCGTAACCGGAGTAGATTGGCAAGGCGAAACATTCAACCCCACTTGGTCTCAAGACCATAACGTAACTATCATGGGCGGTACCGACAATACCAAATATAACGGTTCACTCTCACGCTACGTAGAAAACGGTATCTTTAAGAACAGCGGTTTCGACAGAACTACCGCCAAATTCCGTTTAGACCAAAAAATCAACAAGAAACTGTCTTTCAACCTCACTGTAAACTATGCAATGACCAACCGTAAGGGTGTGGGTACATCAGGTGATTCTGGACGCTTCAATATGCTGGCACAAATCTTGAGTGCACGTCCCACAGGCGGTTTGAAGATGACAAATGAAGAACTGCTGGCGTCTGCCATCGACCCCGAAATGTTGGCATCCGGCGAGAGCCTCGCACAGGTAAACCCTGTAAAACAAGCCGAATCAGTAACCAACGAGAAGCGTGCAGAGATGTGGTCAGCAAATGCATCCATAAACTGGCAAATCATCAAAGGCCTGACATTCAAGACCAGTGGTTCTTACAATACTACCAATAACCGTACGGACATATTCTACCGCGATGGTTCGAAAGAAGCATACCGTAACGGACAGAAACCTTACGGTCGTACACAAATGGGACGCGATGTACGCTGGACCAATACCAATACGCTGACATGGAAAGATAAAGTAAAGAAGCACAACTATGATGTAATGTTGGCGCATGAAGTTTCTTTCAGAAGTTCCGAATATCTGTTGGGCGAAGCGATGGACTTCCCGTTCGATAATCTGGGTAACGATAACTTAGGTCTGGGAGCTACTCCGAGTAAAGTAAACACTGATTATTACGACAAGACATTACTCTCTTTCTTTGCTCGTGCCAACTACAACTATGACAACCGCTACTTGCTGACGGCTACGGTACGTACCGATGGTTCTACCGTATTCTCCAACAAAAATAAATGGGGTTTCTTCCCCTCATTCTCCGCTGCATGGCGTGTATCCGAAGAGGCTTTCATGAAAGACCTCAAATGGCTGTCGAACTTCAAAGTACGTTTCGGTTGGGGTATCGTGGGTAACGACCGTATCAGCAACTACCTTTCTTTGGATATGTACTCAAACGTTAAGTATGGCCTTGGCAACAATACTGTAACCGTACTTACTCCTAAGCAGCTCAAGAATTCCAATTTGAAATGGGAAGGTTCTAGTTCTGTCAATTTAGGTCTTGACTTAGGTTTCTTAGATAATCGCTTGAATGTTACCGCAGATTTCTTTATCAAAAATACTAAAGACTTGCTGTTGGCACAGTCATTGGCACAGGCCACAGGTTTTACTTCGCAATGGCAGAACATCGGTAAAATTCAGAATAGAGGTATTGAGTTAAGCATATCTTCTACGAATATACAGACTAAAGACTTTACATGGAGTACCAATTTCAACATCTCGTTCATCCGTAACGAACTGAAGGCGTTGGCAGACGGCGCAAGCCACATGTATGCACGTTCCGGCTTTGATAGCAATTTTACAGGCTATGACTATATTGCTAAAGTGGGCGAATCATTAGGTCTGATTTACGGATATGAATTTGATGGTATTTATCAATACGATGATTTCTATACCGATACGGACGGTAAGTTGACATTGAAACCGGGCATTACACAAAACTCACGTTACAACACCGGCATCAAAGGCGACGCCAACGGTGCACGCCCCGGTGCAGTGAAGTACAAAGACCAGGACGGTGACGGTGACATCACGACCAATGACCGTACAGTGATTGGTAACGCTATGCCGAAATGGTTCGGTGGTATCACCAATACTTTTGAATACAAAGGTTTCGACTTGAGTTTCATGTTCCAGTTCAACTATGGCAACGACATCTACAACGCTACCCGTTTGTATGCCACACAATCCAGAAGCGGACACCGTAACATGCTTGCCGAAGTAGCAGACCGTTGGCGCGAAACAAATGCTTCCATATT
>OJIX01000565.1_pt1 | contig 15657 bp, 9 predicted proteins | sample 1595981 | NCBI WGS metagenome assembly OJIX01 (sample SAMEA4350138, study PRJEB24818) | metagenome | biome: human; feature: gut; material: faeces | place: Denmark | collected 2013-09 | reverse complement strand
ACATCTATAAGGAAACACCATGAGCAAGGTATTAGTTCTTAAATCCAGCATCCTGGCAGGGTACTCTCAGTCTAATCAGTTGTCCGATTATTTTGTTGAACAATGGCGCGAAAAGCACTCCGCTGATAAAATCACCGTTCGCGACCTGGCTGCAAATCCGATTCCGGTGCTGGATGGCGAACTGGTTGGTGCGCTGCGTCCGAGCGATGCACCGCTGACTCCGCGTCAGCAGGAAGCTCTGGCACTTTCCGATGAGCTGATTGCCGAGCTGAAAGCCCACGACGTTATCGTTATTGCGGCACCGATGTATAACTTCAACATCTCGACTCAGTTGAAAAACTATTTTGACCTGGTTGCACGTGCAGGCGTTACTTTCCGCTATACCGAGAACGGTCCGGAAGGTCTGGTAACGGGTAAAAAAGCCATCGTTATTACCAGCCGCGGTGGGATCCACAAAGATGGACCAACGGACCTGGTGACGCCGTATCTGTCCACGTTCCTTGGCTTTATCGGCATTACTGATGTGAAATTTGTCTTCGCCGAAGGGATCGCATACGGTCCTGAAATGGCAGCGAAAGCGCAGTCTGACGCGAAAGCAGCTATCGACAGTATTGTTGCTGAATAACCGGACACGATCTTGATGTGGACTGTAGATATTCAGTCCACATCTCAATCCGCTTACCTGTTTGCCCATAATTTCAGCATCGCTTTGTGCTCTTCCTTAAGCATAATCCGCGAGCGTCTGGCTCGAATATAACTAATCGCTTCATCAACGGTTTTACAATGTCCGTAACATAACAGCCATGCCGCCACTACCAGCGCACTGCGCGATAATCCCAACGCGCAATGGACCAGAACGCTGCCTTGCTCTTCGCGTAATGTTTCCAGCATCGCCACGGCCTGTCGGAGCTCCCCCTCTTCCGGAACCACCAGATCCAGCATCGGTACACAGAAATAGAGTCGATCTTTTGTCGCTCGTCCCCGAGGGAATTCAAAGGTGACGTCCGGAACCGCATTCTGTGCCGGAATATGTCGTGGAAACGCCCCTAAATAAACACCAGCAGTAATTTTGCTCACCGGCTCCAGGCGACGACAAAACCAACGCATAGACAGCCACATCCCGATGCGCCAGGGCAATGTCAGCCAGTAAACGGCGGGCGGGAGTTTCCCCTGACTATCTTTCCCTGTTGTTATCGCGCCAAGCCCACCGTACCCACGGCCAATAATGAGTAGCGATAATACTGGCCAACATAACCAGACTGACCACCATAACTGAAGCATTATCATTAGCTCCATCAACACAATGCACGAGCCCGCGCCTACGACATATGGCAGTGCTATTTTGATTCGACGTTGATCAGGTTTCTGATAATTCCAACGACGATCGACGGGCACCATCCAGTCAATCAACATACCTACCGCCAGCCCTGTGATGACATCAATAAAATGATGCTGCCAGGTCGTCAGAGTAGAAATAGCGATGAGTAAAAACCATCCGCCACAGACTTTACGCCACCTCTCAGCCAGATGCTGACGAAAGTGACGCCAAAGTAGCCAGCAGAGAATAATATGCAGCGAAGGAGACTGGTTATAAGGCAGATCAAACAGTTCAAGTTGCGAAAATAGCCATCCCGTCACCCCACTCACTTCAGGACGGATAAAACTAAACTTCAGCGGATAGAGCAAAAAACCGCAGCAGGCCATTACCGTTGCCAGAATAAGCCGGTGGACAAGTCGGCGCTGCTCAAATGTCGAGCTACAAACGAACAGCGAAAATCCATATAAAAGATCCAGACTCCAGTAAGGAAAAATAGTCCAGGGAAGAAAAGGGATCGCCGTTTCCCAACCGAATACCTGACTGGGGATATCATGGCTTTTAAGGTCCTGAACCGCGGTGAACTGATTAAGAAATCCATAGGTGAAGAAGAAAAACGGGGCCAGCAACAATAACCAGCCAGCTCCTTGTAGCAATACGTTCCGGCGTTCAGTTATCACGACGCACCGCCATCGAAACCGTAAAAATGCCCCACTCATCAATCCGTTGTGTGCATTTATCAAATCCGGCATCATGCACGAGCGAATCCATCTCCCCTTGCGAACGCACGCGCATCACCCACGGTTTACCATCTTTATGACTGGTTAACACCCCGGCAATCAGCTCCAGTTGTGGGTGCCACGGCTGCCCGGTGTAGATGAGAATGCCACCCGGTTCGATGGCATTGGCAAGACCTGCGAGGGAGTTTTTTACCTGCTCATTTTCGGGAAAAAGCTCATACAGTCCAGAGACAATCGCCAGCGTAGGCCGCGGAGTTAACGCGCTGAGTTCCTCCGGGTTAAACGCATCGCCCTGTTCATAACGCACCCGCCCAGACATTCCCCGTTGGGCAATCATCTCTTGCCCCTGTGCAACATTTAACTCACTGTAATCACGTAACAAAATATCGCTTATGGCGGGCTCGTTTGCCAGCGCATCCAGTACATAGCGCCCATGCCCTGCGGCAATGTCAACCACGCGGACGGCTAAACCTTTGGCGTGGAGATCGGCAACGGCTTGTTTAATCAGCATTTGTAAATGGGTTTTGCGCTGGCGAATACCGCGCCAGCCAACACTGTTCAGGTAGATTTTGTCGATAAAGCGCCCGAATACGTTACTGCCTTGCGGTTGATTTTGATAGACATAATCCAGCGAACTGCCTGAATCAAAGCCGGTGCTCATTCCGAGATGCAGGCCCGCAGAGTGTGCCCCGAACAGTTTCATCGCCTTTCGCATAAAGCGATACGCCAAATCAACCGGCGATAACGGCACGGGTCCACCAGAAAGGAGCCGCCATCGATCCGCTGATGGTCCTGTGCGGTCTTCATGCTGATAATCAAATTTTTGCGACTTGTTAGCATATAAACGGCTGATAAAGCTTTGCATTTTTTCAAATGCCTGCGCCCTGTTCTCTTCACCCAACGTGTCGTGATAAAAGCCTGGCAGCAGATGCAGCTCTTTGAGAGGGCTACGTAAACGCTGATAAAAATCAATCTGCGGTTGGCGATGCACCACATAGTCATCGCCTGATATCAGAAGTTGCGTGGGGAGCGTAATCGCCGCCGCATCTCTAATAATACGTTCAGACGTTTTGTAGAGATCGAGCAAGATATTGACGGCAATCGCCCGTGTGATCAGCGGATCATTATTGAAACTCGCCACCCGTTGCCGATCGTGGGTCAGATAACGCCCTTTCACATAGGAATTAATAAAAAACAGACCACGCAGACGATGCCATAACGCCAGTCCAGGACGTGCCAGCGGCACATACAATTTAACCTTAAAGGCCGGAGATGCCAGCACCAGTCCGCGAATAGCAGGCGCATAATCATGAACCCATGTGGCAACCATCACTGCGCCGACGCTTTGCGCGATCACAACCACCTCTTCCAGTCCAACCTGGCTGTCGCTGGCAGCAAAACGGACAAATTCATCGACATCCTGCACTGAACGCGCAAGAGATGGGCTATAACCACGCGGCCCTGACGTTTTTCCATGCCCTCGGGCATCCCAGGCATAAAAAGCAGTATCTGGCATCGCCAGTTCATCAACGAGATGTTGTAGACGCCCGGAATGTTCATGACCGCGATGAAATAAGACTATGACCTTTTTCGCCCCGGGCTGTAAAGCGGGCCAGTGCCGATAAAACAACGCTGTATTATCACTGGTGGTAAAAAAATGTTCCCCAGGGATGCGTGAATTTTCCATTTTCTCTATTTTCCTTCAGTAACAGCAGTAGCGAATAAAATAAAAAAATACCGGAGCGGTGAAAATTAATGAGTCAATCCTGTCAAGGAGTCCGCCATGTCCGGGTAATAGTTTTCCACTATCTTTAACTCCAACATCTCGTTTGATGGCTGACATCACTACATCGCCGCAAAAACCACTAATACCAATTAACAAACCCGCTAATAATGCCTGTAATGTATTTAGCGGTGTCAGTAACGGTCCAATAATCAGTGACACAATCATAGTAGTGATTACGCCCCCCACCAGACCTTCCAGCGTTTTTCCCGGGCTGACTTTGGGGACCACTTTTCTTCTGCCGCAGGATTTCCCCCATAAATACTGTGCAATATCGTTTGACTCGGTTAATGCCAAAAGAAATAACACCAGTAACGCCTCGCCCTGGATATTTATGGTTGGCAACATTAACAACCAGGCGGCATGACTCAAGGCGAAAACGGTCATTATCCAGCCCCAAAAAATGGCGCTCACGGTATGCAGACAACCGGAGGGGTCACCCACAAAAACTCGCCAGGTGGCTAATATCAGAAACCCAGCCAAAGGTATAAATAACAGAAACAGCTCAAAACAATTAAAACCGATAAGCAAATAGTTAAGAGGAATACCCCAATATAACCAACGCGGAAAATGTACAGATATAAGCGTACAATATTCTTTCAATGCCAGAAAACTTATCAGCGCAAAAAACGTCAACGTCATCCAGCGTGGACCTGAAATCACCAGTGAAAAACAAATGACGATGCCCCACCAGGTACGAATACGTAATGTAACCTCCCCCCCTTTTCTCTCCGGTAACCGCCATACCAGAAAACGGTTTATCAGCGTTGCTAAAATTAACAACGCGAAAAGTGTTGCCAGAGATTTTTCCAGCATTATCTTTCAGCACTCATAAAAAGCACACTCCGACAACGATTAATCGCAGTCCAGAGAAGCAGAATTGAAGCAATGCTCCATAAAAAATTATTCCATTGCATCCATTGTGGATAAATGGCAATGGCCAGCCCCCACAGACCAAATATTAACGCGCGATCGCTTTTGCCAAATGGACCGACATAACTACGAATACCGTTAATCGTCTGCGCGAGTAAACCGCAAAACTCGGTCAATATGGTGCAAAATAACATGAGTATTACGAGTGATGCGTTACTTTCCGGTAAAAATAAAAACGGTAAATAAAGCGCAATATCGGAAATAACATCGCCTGTTTCATTCAAAATCGCCCCAAGACGTGTTTGCTGATTGCACTCACGCGCCATCATGCCATCCAGCGCATTGAGTGCCATACGGACAAAAAGCACGATGGGCAATAGCAGAAACATGCCAGGATATGGCACCAACGCCAACAACAAACCGGTGAGAAGAGAAAGTGCCAAAGCGGCAAGTGTGATCTGATTTGCAGACACTTGCAGCTTATGAAGCCAAAACATCGTCGGCCTTAACAGCGACTGAAAGAGCGGTTTTATCTGGTAGAGCGTCATTATCAATCCTTGATAATACGGTTTGCGCTATGGTGCATCAATTGCCCTGGCAGAGATATCGCAACACGCCGCTTCATTAAAAAATCAGAATATATCAAGGTACTGGGGCTCACTGTCAGGAATGATTATCCCCAATTAATCAAATAGTTAAAAATATAACGCTGTTATTCAATGCAACTCATCAAGTTTTCTCATCGCTTGTTCCCGTATTGCGCGCGTCTTACCGTTAAGCGCCAGCTGCCGAACTAAATCCAGTTCAGGGTTAACAAGCTCTAACGCCAGCAAAGGATCACGTTTCAGCCTCGCCTTCAATACATCAACTGGAAAACGGGGATTATTCATCGCCATAATCCACCACTCGGGATCAATTTCTGCTGCCAGTGCCGCAGACGGTGTATGGCGATTGTTAAGTGCGCCGAACTTGAAAAATGTAAGATTGCTTTTCGCCAGCGTACTCCACCATATACGATCCGGTTGTTTTGCCAGTACATCCAGTTGTGCTAACGCATCGGGGTCTAGTGCATAATAAACACGTAACGCTTCGTTAACCTGCGCACGAGAGCTGTTTTCCTGCTTCAGAAAAAACTTCGCCCAAATATCATTGCGTGGCATATTTTGCTGTAATTCCTTGAGGACAACAGCGGGTAAATTATCCCAACTAACTAATGCACTCTCTAAAAAGTCCCAGCCTTCCGAACGTATCAGAGAGGTGGCATTTAATAGCATCTGGTCATCAACTTCACCGTGGCTAATCAGCTCAGACAAAATCATATCAGCGCTGGTTTCATATGCTGCAGAATCTGCTTTCGGATTATTTTTTCGATGCGATAAAGCGCGATGCCAAATTTTTTGTTTCATCGCCGTACTCAGATACTGATTTTTCGCCAGATTACTCCACCCCGCAGGATCGTTGAAACGTGTCAATAACCGTTGTAAAGCAGCGTCAGAGTGAATTACCTGCATATCCCCACAGCAAAAATAGGCAGGAAATTTTTTCTCCATCTTTTTAACAAAATTAAACTGTAAGTTATCTGGCAATGCTAAAAATAACACACGTATTAGATCATCGTCATTCTCGAATTTTTGGTGTAAATATACTGCTATTTTGTCACTCTCTTGTGGCGTCATCCGCAACAATTGACCATGGTGTTTCATCTCTGCCAGCTTTGACGCTAAGCTTGTGACAACATCGTTTGATGAATCGTTCGCCAACTGCATTGCCTGATTGTAGCTGAGTTGTCCTCCAGCACCGACCTGACGAATAGAGGAATCATCACTGCGGATATAGCCATCAATAATGGATTCGGGCAATAACCACGCATCTTTATAAAGCTCCTGAATGATCATATCCCAATCTCTTTTCGCCAGAGTCATGACGATATCCAGAGGGAGATTTTCACGTAGCGCAAGATTCAACGGACCGACACCATCAGGTAGATGACTCATTCGCGTCATTATTTCGACAGAGAGCGGTTCACGGTCGAGCAACCCCAGAACAACAGGCTGGTAACCCAATTGCTGATCGGTCAACTCCAGAATCTCATTGTCAGGCATATATCTCGCCATACTTTCAATCGTTTGTTCATCATTGCTATTAATAAGTTGTTTGCGTAGGTTAGCTGAAATTCCTTTAAGCCTTGGGAGAGTTCGCATTATGGCAAGATCAAATGTCGCAATGTCTCGTCCTTCAAATGCAGCAACGTTGCCTTCATCCAGCATTTGTAATTCCTGCACTAACTCAGGAGAAGGCTTAGGGCGAAACAGCGCTTCTTTTTTCATCAGATTACAGACATTCCCTGCCATGCGAATATTGCTTCGCTTAAAAATTTCTTTCAGAGCATCTTCATCATTTATTAGGCCCCAATAATATGCATCAGGATTTATTATCATCAGCGCTTTTTTGACATTTTCAGTGTCATTTTTGTCACTCGCACGGACCATGAATTCACTATTTGTCGAAGACGCAACAACAGGTGCAATTATGTCATTGATAAATATCCCACGCGCATTAATACTCCCCTTAATCGTAGACGGATTATCGTAATATGAGTCGATAAATACCAGTCCACTTGCATTTATCGAACCGGTAATTAACAGTGGTGAATCCGTAACTATATTCGTTGCCGTCACGTTACCGAGAATAACCCATGGATTAGAAAGAGAGAAAGTGGAAATATTACCTTTGACTGTCAAATTGCCAAGAACAATCAATTTTTGATTACTCTCTATATTACCTTCTACCACTAAATCGCCACGATGCACTTTCCAGTCCGATGCAGATAAACCGAAGGGGACAAGATTCACGCTACTGTTGATAGCTTGTTCAACTTGTTGTTTATCTTCAGCGGTAGCCGCAGAAAAAAATGGTTCAATATCAACTGCATTTGCAACACATCGAAGTTCCGCCTGTACTGGAAGACTCAGCATAAACAGGGGAAGTAAACCTATCCAGCTGCAAATCCTGGGCTTAAACATATGCACTCCATGCCATTAAAAAAGAAACAAAAGGGAAATGCATCTTTCCCTTTTGTATATTCGTTATTCTCGCGAAATACCATCCAACGTAGACAACACTTCCTCAGAAAGATGCAATTTTTCAGCAGCCATATTCTCCCGTAAATGCGCAACAGAAGACGTCCCTGGGATCAGCAAAATATTCGGTGAACGTTGTAACAGCCACGCCAGCGCCACCTGCATTGGTGTTGCACCCAGGCTCGCAGCAACATCGGAAAGCGTGGAAGATTGCAGCGGCGTAAAGCCCCCGAGCGGAAAGAACGGCACGTAGGCAATGCCGTCACGAGCCAAAGCTTCAATCATTGCGTCATCAGCACGATGAGCAATGTTGTATTCGTTCTGCACACAGACGATTTCGACAATCTTGCGCGCCTCTGCAACCTGCGTCGGTGTGACGTTGCTTAGGCCAATATGTTTTACCAGGCCTTGTTGTTGCATCTCTGCCAGCACGGTCAGGCTGGCTTCTATCGATCCTTCCGCTGGGCCATGACCATCCCCCATCATAATGCGCAAGTTAACCACATCCAGTACGTCCAGCCCGAGATTACGTAGATTATCGTGCACCGCTTTTTGCAGCTCTGCCGGAGAAAATGCGGGCAACCAGGATGCGTCCTCTCCACGCCGCGCACCAATTTTAGTGACAATTGTCAGGTCGTCAGAGTAAGGATAAAGCGCTTCGCGGATAATCTGATTGGTGACGTGCGGACCATAAAAGTCGCTGGTATCAAGTGATTGACGCCCAATGCCAGCGCCTCACGCAGCACGGTTATAGCGACGTGGCGATCTCTTGGGGGGCCAAAAACCCCAGGACCTGCCAGTTGCATCGCGCCATAACCAAGACGGTTAACGGATTTTGTACCGAGAGTAAATGTATTGCTGCTCATCGCACCCTGCCCTGTAATAAAACGGATTAAGAAAAATCAGTATAGAAACGAAAAGAGATAAATAATGCGAAGGCGTAAACAAGATTACTGGATGAGTTGCTCTGTTATCCTTGAAGACACCAAAACAAAACGCCTAAAGCATCGCATCCGGCAATAAAAAACCGCAACCTGTATCAGCATTGCGGTTTGTGTATCACATGCTAAAAATTAGAACGTTTTCTTGAAGTTCAGCATCACGCCTTTATCGCTGATGCCGTCCTCTTTCCAGTGGTAAGCATCCAGATTCAGCGAACTTTCTTTGCTGCTGTACTTCACGCCGACGCTTGCCAGGCTGTTGATGCCGCCGCCCTTCTGACCGTCATCGACATTAAAGTGCTGACTGCCTGCGCCTGCCAGGCTTGCCGTACGCTGGCTCTTCGCGTAGCTCAGGTTCGGCCCGCCTTCCAGCGTAGCGCTAGCGCTCCAGCCGTCTTTACCTGCGTAATCCAGTTTCAACCCGACGATGCTGTCCACCGCCGTTTCGCTGCCACTGTTCATATTCAGGTTAAAGTCTCCGGCATTGCGCTCTTGATAGCCACCTTCCAGTGTGTGACGCAGTTTAACACCCGCATATGGCGTAACCTTCAGTCCTTCGCTCGGTTCGAAAGTCTTCGCCCCTTCGCTGCGGAACTCCAGGTACTGCTGCTTCACGTCGGTATCAGCCGTTTTGTTTGTGTTGCTAAATGCAATCGAACGGCTGCTGTCAAGGTTGTGAACGTCATAACGCAATGCGTTATTCCAGTTCATGCCGTTGTCGAAGGACATCTGATGTTTCAGGCCAAAGAACTGGCTATAACCGCCTGTAACGCCATTATCACCCGCTTTCTGCGCACCGTCGCCATCGAGGCGCGCGATACCGTACTCCAGACTCATCGTCTGGCTTTCGCTCAGGTCGATGGTTTTACGCAATGCCAGCATGTCGTACTCGGTATTGTTCCCCAGCTCCGCGCGCGGATCGCCTTTCGCAACAACGTTGAACGCCAGACCGTTACCCACTTTCGGTGCGGCATCCGCCAGCATGCTAAAGCGGTTGCTTAGCACGCGCGCTTCGCGGAATACCGTGGTCGCCTGGCTACCGCTGACCTGTTTCAGGGCACTGTTCAGTTCGGCAGTCGTGCCGACGTTCAGGCTGGTATACAGCTCGTTGTTGGTGTAACCCGCATCCAGTGCTTTCGCGACGTCATTCACCGAAGCATCGGTCGCCACATCGGTATAAGCGTTTTTGCTCATAGTGACGTCAACGTTGCCGCTGGCATCGGTGCTGCCTTTAGCGTTCCAGACAACAGTAGAGGAAACGATGTTATCCACACCGCTGATGTTTTCGCCTTTGAATACATCGTTAACGACAACGGTGGTGTCCGCAGTTCCTGCACTAAACCCGGCGTTAACACTCACGTTGTCGCCAATAACCAGGTTATTCGCGCTGAGCGTACCCGAACTCCCGTCGCTGTTGGTACCAATGGTATAGTTGCTCAGCAGTTGCGGTGCATTTGAATCGACAGGTGGCGTTGGAACATTACCTTGTGGCGGCGTGGTTGATGCCTCTGGTACGGTAATATCCGCAGTACCGTTGTGATCGTTTTGCGCCCCCGTCGTTCCTGGAGCATAAATATCGCATCCGGTGTCACACAGCAGATTAATTTCACCGTTGTTAATGATGGCTTTCGTTTGCCCACCAAACGCCCAGGAGTTATCGGCATAGACATTAATCACACCCGTTTGCGTGTTATTAATTGTCGTTTCCCGACCATTGCCCTTAATACCAATTAAACCTTCGCCGTTGGTTCCATCCAGTTGCCCCTGCTCAGTACCCACATTAATGATGCCACTGTTCACCAACTGGACAACATAGCTGGTTGTGCCGCCACTGATGCCCACTGCATTATCGCCCTGAACATTAATAACGCCAGCGTTAGCAAAGTTATAACCTCGTCCTAAATCAACCAACGGTGCAGCAGGATTAATACCATTTATCACTCCTGTTTCCGTATTCCAAATCCATTTCCCGTTACTGTTCGAGCCAGTATTTTCAGTTTTGATTGCGCTATAGCCATTTGTGGCCGTGATGGTGCCACGGTTAACCTGCGAAACAGAATCACTGGTTCTGGTTACATGAATAATCGCGTTTTCCCCGCCCGTTACCGCATTACCGCTATTTGTCAGGGTCGCGCCAGCCTCATTGAAGAACAGGAAACTTCCGTTGACGAGTGAGTGGCCATCTTCGGTCACCGTCATTTCATCGGTATTCACCACATTCTGTTGGTAGCTGTCTCCGGTAATTGAACCATTAAATTCGCCTTCATTAAAGAAGGAAACCGCGCCATTCAACGTCAGCAGATCGGTTGTTATGCTCCCTGTTTCACGGTTATATATCGTGGTTTTGCTGTTAATGCTGTCAACATCCAGGTGACCACTGTTTTCCAACCCCTGGTTTACGCTCAGTTCGCCGTTGATTGTTAGGCTGGCATCAGGTTGGTTGAATATCCAGCCATTTGCTATAACGTCGCCGTTAAGCGTTTCGTCGCCATAGTTTGCCAGGTTATTAACTGCGATAAAACCGTCGCTAGTTGTAGTTTTACTGATGCTCTCGCCGCTGCCAGACAGCTCACTGAGAATATCTTTGTCATCCGGCGTAACGCCAATGTGGGAATCACTTTCATCCATTGGATTACCGAAAAGATTAATTTTTCCATAGTTGAGAATGGTGCCGGTGCCATCTTTATAAAACGCCTGGCCAATATCAGTGTTAATATTAATAACCCCATCCTGGTCATTAATCGCCAGACCACCCTGAATGGCTCCCATCGCGAACAGTTGGTTATCTTGCTGCTTCGTCACGCCCTCATCGGCGGTGAGATTGATTGTCCCTTGGTTTACAACGGTCCCACCGTTCATCGCCAGCATGCCGAAGCCTTCATTCTTAACGTTGATGATACCGGTATTCACCGCTTTAGCATCACCGTCGCCGGTATCCGTTGAACCTGCCAACATCCCGCCCCCCATCAGATATACGGAATTGGTCTGCCAGTAAGTTTCATCAATAATATTACCGTTTTCATCTACTATTGGAACAAAGCCGTCGACATTTATCTCGCCCGCATTGGTCGCCGTTCCTTTTGAAGCGGAAACACCATAGGTTCCTGCACCATGCAAATTAATGGTTGCTCCTGTTTCATTGATTACCGATCCGTAATTACTGGCCAACAAGGCATAACCCGTGTTGTGATACCATTTGATCGGGCGCTCGTTAAATCCTCCGCTGCTAAAAGGCCGGGTAATGGATGTCAGATTGATTGTTCCTCCGGAGGCATTTTTTGCCTGCGAGTCATCGCTTCTTGCCATCATTCCAGCAAAGAAAGTGTGTGATTCAGCATCTGGCCTGATATTAATCACCCCGGCATTGACAACTTGCGCCCCCGAATTCGCCATCATTAATTCTTGAGCATCGGTTGTATTAATAATGCCGTTGTTCTGAATAACAGACTGGTTTCCCGTAGCAACAATTAACGATGCATCGAAAAAAAGATAGTCACTATCTCTCACTGAACTCTGAATCTCGGTTATCGCGTTTTCATCAAATATGACATTCCCGCCATCAGCCACCGAAATCAGAGAGAAGGATCCCAATATCTGTCGGGTATTCATTACGGAATGACCACTTATATTGACGGTATTATTTCCTGTTACCTGCACACCTTTGATAGTATGTCCACCACTATCACCAGAGATATTGATACCACCATCGAGATTGATGGTGTTGTTTGTACCCAAAACAACCACGCCGTAAAGACTGTTTTCATCCCCCAGGTAATCCGAATCGACAGTAATATTGATGTCGCCTTCCAGATCGACAGTATTGTTTTCCCCCTCGATGGTAACGCCGGTTAACGACTGGGGTGAGGTGGACGGTTGGTCCCCCATACTGGACGTCACATTAATGTTTCCCGTCAACAGCATACTGCTGTCGTTGCTCATTATGCTGATGCCCGTTCCGCCCTGGAAAGTACCGCTGCCGTCACGCTCCTGAATGACATTTATATCACCGCTCAAATTCACTTGTTCACGATCGCCGCTGATCGCAACACCCGTACCGTTCAGCGAGACATCAATCTCACCCACGGTAGTAAATTGCGCGTCATCTCCGGTGATAACGATACCGATTGAGTCTTGATCTTTTACGGTCAGTTTGCCCTGATTATTGATTGTCGTCTTACTACCGCTGACTTCAACGCCGTGCCCCGCACCGTTAACGGTAATATCACCTTTCTGTTGCAACGAAACGCGATCGCCGACAATTTTCGCCCCGACAGAGTTTTGATCAACGACCATATCACCGGTGATATCAATGGTATTATCATCACCTGTAATGGTCACCCCGGTGGACTGTTTCCCGGTGACATCCATCATATTGGTGGACAACGACAGATCATTGTTTTTACCCATCACCTCCAGCCCGGTGGAAAAATCCCCGACATGCATCGCCCCGGCCAGGGCAATGTCGCTGGCGTCACCGTTAATTTTCACCCCGGTCGCCCTGTCGTCGGCATTTAAATCTCCAACGTTGATAAAGGTACTGTTATCGCCGTTGATCTGCACACCATTAGAGTGATCGTCCGCTGCACCTCCGCTAACGTTAATATCACCCATATTAATGAATGACGCGCGATCGCCGTTCAGCAGCACGCCCGTGGAATGCGCATCCACCACCGAAATGTTGCCCTTGTTGCTGACTTCGTTATTATCACCGGTGGCATCAATGCCATGCGCGCCACCGCTGACATTGATCCCGCCTTCCATTCTGATTCTGGTTGCGTTTCCTGCAACTTTTACCGATACCGAGTTGTCGCCATCAATATCGCTTTGCCCCATGTTGTTGATAACCGCGTTGTCACCCGTCACAATGACACCCGTGCCGCCGTTAGTGATCACTGCATCACCGCGGTTATTCAGGATTGCACGATCGCCGTTAACCACGCCCGCTGTGCCGCCATCGACAACCATATGGCCGTTATTGTTAACGGTAATATCGTTTCCGGTTATCGCCACAACCACAGAATCTTTTCCCGTAGCAGAAATATCACCGTCGTTATTAAGGGCGATCCTGCTGCCGTTTATTTCAATCACCGTCGCGCCATTCAGCGCGGCATTACCGCCCTGGTCGGTGAGCACCGCATCGCTGAGGTTAAATACGTTGCTGTTCGCGGGGTCATCCACCGTTGCGCCGACGGTTTTGGTGATATAGATAATGCCGTCTTTACCGTAACACCACGTCATACCGCCAAGGTTATTCACGCCGGTAATTTCTACCGTATTGGCATCGGTGTCGACATCCCAGCCCTGCACAATAGAGGTTCGGCCATCTTCAGCCGTCAGGGTGTAACTTCCATCACTGTTTTTGCTGTAGGTAAAGGTGGCATTGCGAATTTGCAGCGTGCCTTTGTCTTCGTCGAATGTGACACTGTTATTGAAGATTTTGGGCTCTTTTGGTGGAGTGACGTCGCCACCGTCATCTGGAGGAACAGGTGTATCACCACCGTCGTCTGGTGGAACTGGTGTATCGCCACCATCGTCTGGTGGAACTGGTGTATCGCCACCGTCATCTGGAGGAACAGGTGTATCACCACCGTCATCTGGTGGAACAGGTGTATCACCACCGTCATCTGGTGGAACAGGTGTATCACCACCGTCATCTGGTGGAACAGGTGTATCACCACCGTCATCTGGTGGAACAGGTGTATCACCACCGTCATCTGGTTCTGAACTGTCATGATGATCACCATCATTAAGCGCCATCACCGCGGCTCCTGTAACGACTGCAACCAGGCCAGCTGCAGTCCAGCTCATTACGGCGCTGTCATCAGAATCCCGACATTCTGATGGTAATTTAGCTAACTGCTCTTTGCTAATAGAATGAATATTCGCCGGACATGTGATCTTGCTGGATTTCCGGGTGTCATCAGTTATATCCAGGATCGATGTATCAGTTGCCCATGTCTGACCGCTCAATGCCATCGCCACACACACAGACAACAATTTTTTCCTTTGCATTTATATTTCCTTAGAAATAGAGCGTTGCACGCCAGTCGACAAAAATAAAAGCGGGCCTTTTTGACGGAACGCAAGACCATGATTGGTGTTTATATTCACGAAAGAAATATAAATAAAGAACCAATCAAAAATATGTGATGTTCTAATAATTTATACTATCCGTTGAAGTCAATTCAACTTAAATGATATTTAATAAGAGGTTAAGGCATTAAAAAACAATACACCCAGTAAATACTAAATAATATAACATTTCTTACAATTATAATTACACATAAAAAACCATCAAAAATAAAATAGACACTCCCCTATATCGGACTTATAACAATTCAATAGATGCAAATAAAAATCGCCTTAGTCCAGAACTTATTTTCCCTTAAATATTCACAAAATGGCGCAACATAATGAATATGGATATGGATATGAAATTATTTTTGCAGCCATTTTCCATTAATCCCCTGCACATATTCTCCCGGCTTCGCGCGAGCAACCATTTTTTGCCCTGCCAATTTTGCTATCTCATCAGTGGATACATTATTTTGCTTTGCCAATTGTTGGTAACTCAGATTACGAGCTTCATTAATATCTTTTACTAATTCCAGCGTTTCAGCATCTGTTTTCAGCGCAACCAGATAACCATAAAATGTTTCGCCTACCCGCCCCTGAGTTCTGGCTTCATCCAGAGTCAATGCCATTACATTGCTGCTTACCAGCCCAACAAGAAACGCACAAAGAAGTAATGTTTTCTTCATCATCGCCTCAGAAAAGATCGCTACGAGTCTCAAGCAGCTCTTCGACATCTTTGTCTGCCTTGATGATGATCTCATGCTCAATTTTAACGTTCATATTGATAGTGATCGGTTCCTTAGGTGCAGCGACTTCAATGCGAGGCGTACAGCCAACCAGCATAAAAGAT
>OJIX01000552.1_pt1 | contig 15825 bp, 10 predicted proteins | sample 1595981 | NCBI WGS metagenome assembly OJIX01 (sample SAMEA4350138, study PRJEB24818) | metagenome | biome: human; feature: gut; material: faeces | place: Denmark | collected 2013-09 | reverse complement strand
CCTATTTTGGCTTCCGCTCTGTGCGGAAGCTCAAGTGAGTGAGAAGAAACTTACGGTAGAGTTTAAAAATGAAGAGCTATCTTCCGTATTTAAACAGTTAAGCAAAATTTCGGGTTATAAAATCCTTTTTACGTATGATGATGTGAAGCCATATACGTATAGCGGTGTCATCAAGGATAAAAATATCCGGGAGGCTTTGGATATTGTCTTGTCGGGTAAGAAACTTGAGTACAATATCGATAAGGAATTTATTACCATTACAACGAAAGGCCCGTCCAAACAGGCTAAAGTATATACGGTAAACGGTGTTGTGTTGTCGGCTGATGATGGTGAACCGCTTATCGGAGCTACCGTTATGGTGAAAGGTACTTCTACCGGTGTGCTGACGGATATGGACGGTAAATTTACATTACCTAATGTGTCCAGTCGTTCCAAGTTGGAATTTTCCTATGTAGGTATGCTGCCGCAGTCGCTTTCTCCCTCACCGACAATGAAAGTGTCTCTGCAATCGGATGTACAGACACTGTCGGAGGTTGTTGTGACGGGTATGCAACGTATGGATAAACGTATGTTTACCGGCGCTACCGACCAGTTAAAGGCAGAAAATATAAAAATGGATGGTATGGCGGATATCAGCCGCGGTCTGGAAGGACGTTCGGCCGGTGTCTCCGTACAAAACGTATCCGGAACTTTCGGTACGGCGCCCAAAATTCGCGTACGTGGCGCAACTTCCATTTATGGTAGTTCCAAGCCTTTGTGGGTTGTTGATGGAGTTATCATGGAAGATGCTATCGAGGTGGGAGCAGACGATCTTTCTTCCGGTGATGCCGAAACATTGATCAGTTCCGCTATCGCAGGTTTAAATCCGGATGATATCGAAAGTTTTCAAATCCTGAAAGACGGTTCGGCAACGTCTATTTATGGTGCACGTGCTATGGCGGGTGTAATTGTCGTGACTACTAAAAAAGGTTCGGCCGGAGTACATAAAATCAGTTATACAGGCGAGTTTACTACCCGTATGATTCCTAGTTATAAAGAGTTCAATATTATGAATTCTCAGGAACAAATGGGTATTTATAAGGAACTGGAGCAGAAAGGCTGGTTGAATAATAGCGATACTTACCGTGCCAAGAACAGCGGTGTATATGGTAAAATGTACCAGTTGATAAATCAGTATAATGAGACTACCGGACAATTCGGTCTCGCGAACACGACAGCAGCACGCAACTCTTATTTGCGTCAGGCGGAGATGAGAAATACGGATTGGTTTGACGCTTTATTCTCTAATAACATTATTCAGAACCATTCGGTCAGTATTACTTCCGGTTCGGAAAAAGCATCTTATTATGCTTCATTGAGTGCCATGTCCGATCCGGGTTGGTACAAGCAGAGTGAAGTCAGACGCTACACCGCTAATCTGAATACTACTTACAATATGTATAAGAATCTGTCTGTGAACATGATTGCCAATGCTTCTTATCGTAAACAGAAAGCACCGGGCACATTGAGTTCGGAGATTAACGCGGCGAGTGGAGAGGTCAGTCGTCAGTTTGATATCAATCCATATTCTTACGCGTTGAACACCTCGCGTGCGTTGGACCCTTCGGTTGACTATACAACAAACTATGCTCCATTCAATATATTGCATGAATTGGATAATAACTACATTGATTTAAACGTTGTTGATGTAAAGTTCCAGGGTGAAATGCGTTGGAAAGTAATTCCGGGATTGGAAATCAGCGCTTTGGGTTCGGTAAAATATCAGGCTTCCTCGCAGGAGCATAATATCAAGGATGATTCCAATCAGGCAACGGCCTATCGTACCGGTATGGATGATGCGACGATACGTGATGCGAATAATCTGCTTTATACCAATCCGGATAATCCGTATGCATTGCCTATCACTGTTTTGCCGGAAGGCGGTATCTATCAACGGAAAGATTATCGTATGCTTGGAATTGACTTTCGTGGTACTTTGTCATGGAATCACATGTTTAAAGAAAAGCACATGACTAACTTGTTTGCCGGTCTTGAAGTGAATAATCTGGAGCGTTCGCAGAATTATTTTCAGGGTTGGGGTATGCAATATACTATGGGGGAGATACCTTATTACGTATATGAGTATTTCAAGAAAGGTATTGAAGCCGGAGAACCTTACTATGGTTTAAGCCATTCAACCACCCGTAGCGTGGCCGGATTTACTAATTTGGCTTATTCTTATGACGGTCGTTATACATTAAACGGAACTTTCCGTTATGAAGGAACAAACCGTATGGGACGGAGCCGTTCTGCCCGTTGGTTGCCTACTTGGAATATTTCAGGTGCGTGGAATGTGCATGAAGAGGATTTCTTTGATAAAGCTTTTGCGCCTGCCTTGTCACACTTGACGTTGAAAGCGTCTTATTCATTGACAGCCGACCGTGGTCCGGAGTATGTAACCAATTCACAGGCAATTATCATGAGTTATTCTCCTTATCGTCCTTTTACGGACGGACAGGAAACCGGACTTTATGTTTCTGACCCGGAGAACAGTGAACTGACTTATGAGAAAAAGCACGAGTTGAACATCGGTGCGGATATGGGTTTCTTAAACAATCGCATCAATTTTGCAGTGGACTGGTACAAGCGTAATAACTACGATTTGATAGGTATCATCGCTACGCAAGGCGTAGGCGGTACTATCTATAAATATGCCAATATCGCTTCCATGAAGTCGCATGGTGTTGAGTTCACGCTTTCTACCAAAAATGTAAAGTCGCAGTCGTTCTCATGGAATACGGACTTCATCTTCTCTTACGCGAAAAATGAAGTAACCGATTTGAAGTCACGTGCCAGCATGATGGAACTTGTATCAGGAAACGGTTTTGCCATGCAAGGATATCCTGTACGCGGCTTGTTCTCCATTCCATTTGCAGGATTGGATAAGAACGGTATTCCTCAATATTTGATTAATGGAGAAGTTACCAGTACGAATATTGACTTCCAGACACGCGAAAATTTGGATTATTTGAAGTACGAAGGTCCTACCGATCCGACTATAACGGGTAGTTTAGGTAATATCTTTACCTATAAAGGGTTTAAGCTGAATGTCTTTATGACATATTCATTCGGTAATGTAGTCCGCATGAATCCTTGTTTCAGCTACCAGTATTCGGATTTGTCTTCTATGCCTCGTGAGTTTAAGAACCGCTGGACAGTACCGGGTGATGAGGCTCGTACAAATATTCCGGCTATCATCTCCAAACGGCAGTATTATGAAAATCAGAACTTGGTGTATGCTTACAATGCTTACAATTATTCAACAGAGCGTATCGCCAAAGGTGATTTCATTCGTATGAAGGAGATTTCTCTTGCCTATGAATTCCCAAAAGCCTGGATAGAACCGGCCAAGATATCCAACCTGTCACTGAAGTTGCAGGCTACCAACCTCTTCCTCATTTACGCGGATAAGAAGTTGAACGGACAGGACCCGGAATTCTTTAATACCGGTGGTGTTGCCGCTCCGGTACCTCGCCAATTTACATTGACGCTTAGAGTAGGTTTTTAATTCATAATAAAAACAGAAAAGATGAAACATAAACATTTATATATAACAGCATTCTTTGCAACAGCTCTATTTGCTTCCTGTTCCGATTATCTGGATGAATTGCCGGATAATCGGACAGAACTGACTACCGAGGAAAGCGTAACCAGAATACTGGTTTCTGCCTATCCTACAACTACAAGTTGCGAAATTGGTGAGTTGCATAGTGATAATATTGATGAAAACAGTAATTTATACACTTACCTTTTCCGCTTGAACGAACACATGTATCATTGGCGGCAAACCACTGAAGAGGATCAGGATTCACCGCATGCTTTGTGGATTGACTGCTATAATTCTATAGCATCGGCGAACCAGGCGTTAAAGGCTATTGAGCGTATGGATAATCCGGAAAGTCTGCAACCGCAAAAAGGGGAAGCGTTGCTTTGCCGCGCATACAATCATTTTCTGCTCGCGACGATTTTCTGTAAGGCATATACCTCTACTCATGCAGAACAGGATTTAGGTATTCCGTATATGGATGAGTTAGAAACTACGGTAAATCCGAGTTACGATAGAGGCACACTTGCCACAACCTATCAACGGATTGCCGCAGATATTGAAGAAGGATTGCCACTGATAGACGATAATATTTACAGCAAGGCGAAATATCATTTCAACAAGAAGGCGGCGTACGCTTTTGCAGCTCGTTTTTATCTTTATTATATGCAATCGGACTTTTCTAATTGCCGGAAAGTGATAGAATATGCCGACCGTGTATTAGGTAGTAATGCGGCTGAAAGCTTGCGTAATTGGAAAGCGCTTGGAATGCTTTCTTCCAATCGTTCAGTACAGCCTAATGAGTATGTAAATGCTGATAATCAAGCTAATTTATTGTTGATTTCCGCTGATTCATATTGGCCGCTGGTTGCTGATCCGGGATATGCTCCATGCGAAAAATATTGTAGTAATGATATTACGGCTGCCGAGACCTGTAAGTCTACCGGACCATGGGGCTCACAAACTAATTACTGGCAAGAACCTTTTGCACCGGGTGGCTCTATTAAGAATGGTTTCCGCCGATTGGCTTTGTATCAGGAATATTCAACGTCGGGTGATAGTTATACGGGGCATATGGTATTGCCGGCATTTACAACTGACGAAACTTTACTTTGCCGGGCGGAAGCATACACTTTACTGAAACAGTATGACAAAGCGGCCGCAGATATTGATGCATGGCAGAAAGCTTTTACAAAAAATACGACCACCCTTACAAAAGAATCGATTAATAGCTTCTATGCGGCATTAAGTTATTATACCCCGGAGAATACGGCTAATCCTTCTGTCAAGAAAGAACTCCATCCGGCTTTTACGTTGGAACAAGGAATGCAAGAGAATTTGATTCATTGTATTCTGCATGCGCGCCGTATTCTGACATTGGAGGAAGGATTGCGTTGGCAGGATATAAAACGTTATGGCATTGTTATTTATCGTCGTTATTTTGAAGGAAGTACATTGGTACGTATCACTGATACAATGGGAGTAGACGATCCTCGTCGGGCTGTTCAATTGCCTTCCAATGTCATAACGGCAGGAATGGAACCTAATCCAAGAAATGATTAAAAACAAAAAGAGAGATATGAAAAGATATATTGTATATAGTTTATTGGTACTGACTGTATCCCTGCTGTTTGCTTCCTGTAATCAAGATACGGATATTGATTATAATAATAGCATCTTTACGGAAGAAAACGAACCGGAAGAAAGTGCTTTTGACAAATGGGTGATAAGTAATTACACGAATCCGTATAACATTTTGCTGAAGTATCGCATGGAGGATAAAGAGAGCGATATGACTCACGTATTGGTTCCGGCTACTTATGAAAAATCAGTGGTGTTAGCCAAGATTGTTAAACATGTTTGGTTGGAGGCCTATGATGAAACCACCGGTAATCCGAACTTTCTACGGCATTATGTCCCTAAAATTTTACATTTTATTGGTTCTCCGGCTTATGAAGATAATGGAACAATGGTAGTTGGTACGGCAGAAGGCGGTATGAAGATTACCTTATATAATGTAAACGATATCGATCCGGAAAATATCGATGTTAATATGCTGAATGAATACTATTTCCAGACTATGCATCATGAGTTTGCGCATATTTTGCATCAAACCAAGAACTTCGATCCTTCCTTTGAACGAATTACGGAGAATAGCTATGTTGGCTCCGACTGGTATATCAAGACAGACCCGGTAACAGGGGTTAGCACTTCACGTAGTGATTCGGATGCTTGGAAAGAAGGGTTTGTTACAGCTTACGCAATGAGCGAACCTCGCGAAGATTTTGTAGAAAATATTGCAATGTATGTAGTCAATACGGAGGCATATTGGAATAATATGCTTGCTAATGCAGGTGATACGGGAAGGGCGCTGATTGAACGTAAGTTCGACATTGTCTACGATTATATGCTGCAGACTTGGGGTATTGATTTGGATCGTTTACGTCAGGTTGTGCTTCGCCGTCAGGGTGAAATTGCTAATGGTGAACTTGATTTAAGTGTAATCAAATAAAAAGAATGAGATATGAAGAATAAGATTACTAAATATATATTGTTAGCTTTTACCTGCTTGGGCTTGCAAGCATGCCTTTTCCAAGAAGACGATATCTTTGAGAAGTCTTCTGCCAACCGGGCTTCTGAAAATGTAGCCGAATTGCAAGAGCTGCTGGTAAATGTTCCTAATGGTTGGAAAATGGAGTATTATCCGGGTACGGACTATTCTATGGGTGGAATTACTTTATTATGCCGTTTTGATGGCAATAATGTAACGGTAATGTCCGAAATCGGTTCTGCCAAAACAGCATCAGGGAAGGAGGCCTCTTCACTTTATAAAATCACCTCTGAAGAAAGTACAGTCTTGACTTTCGATAGTTTCAATGAATTCGTTCATTGTTTCTCGGAGCCGGTAATGGGCATGAATACTAATTTGGAAGGTGATTATGAATTTGTCTATATGGGGCAAGAAGACAATAAAGTCTTTTTGCAAGGCCGTCGATATCATAATACTATGGTAATGACCCCGCTTACTCAAGGAATCAGTTGGAAAGATTATATTAATCAGTTGAATCTGATAGAGAGAGAGGCATTCTTAAAAACTTATTCCCTTATGGTTGGGGGACAGAAAATAGGAAATGCGGTTCGTACATCCCATCTTTTTTCTTTAACCGTCGATGGGCAGACCAGTAATGTTGCTCCTTTCATCTATACTCCGGAAGGAATTCGTTTTAAAGATGCGATAAGTCTTCAAGGGAAAAACGCGCAGAACTTTGTATGGAACAAAGCGGATATGACATTTACTTGTTCGGACGAAGGAGCTACAGATGTTGTTTTGAAGGCATTTTATCCTCAGAATTATACATCTTATGAAGACTATTTGGGTTTCTATTATATGTTTTATAAAGAATATGACCAATATAACGAAGCAGAAGATAAAGTTGATTTTAAACCGGGATATACGGTTGTTGAGCTGCGGCAAAAAGTGGAAGGCGAGAGCTTTATGCTGGTAAGCAGTAAGTTGGAAGCAGAAGCGGCCGATATTGTTGTAACTTATGACAAGGCTACAGGCCGACTGATAATAAAACCTCAGGATGTAACGGTTATGGGTTATCCGGGGGCTTTGGTCATAGGGTTTGAACAAGGTTTTCTACCTGCTCATTACGGACTTGATCTTGGAAATTTAGCGTCTCTTACAGAAATGGAGATGGGGTTGGTAGGTATTCCTGAAAGCTCTGGGGATGACTTGACACTTTCTTTTGTGGAGTATGGTAATGTATTCTCTTCAATGACTGGTGAAACTGCTACTTCTTTGATATTCACAGCTTACGACAATGAGAATTTCTCTACCAATAGTTATTTGGGCTTAATTGAATGGTACGATTCGATACAATTGCAAAAGTATTAATGTGAAGAATAGTCTGATTATGAAAAAAGTAATAAACATAATTTTGATAGTATGCTGTGTCTTGATAGCAGGATGTAGCGATGATGATAATGCGTCATCTACTTTAAAGATAGTAAAAGCGGATGTTAATATAAAAGCTGCCGGTGGAGATGCGACTATTGAATTGCAATCGGTGCTTCCGGTAGAGGTTACTGTTGATGCAGAATGGTGTAAAATAGCTGAACAGACGACAAGCCTGGTGAAATTTTCGGTAGAAGCTAACACTGATTTTCCGGGACGTTCTGCTCTAATTACGATTTCTGATGGTATGGAAAAGCAGACATTGACACTTGTGCAAGAAGGTGCCGTATTCATTTATAATGAGTCGGAGCAAGTACAACGTGTCGATAATGAAGGAGCTTCATTACCTGTTGAAGTGTATGGCTCTTTCCCTTGTGAAGTAACTATATCGGAGGCTGACAGGAGCTGGCTGTCCTATGTACCGGCAGAAGATGGCAAGGGGGGCTCTTTTGTTGTTGCAAAAAATACAACGGGAGCTATGCGTGGTAGTATTGTTGAAGTGACTTGTGGAGAACGTACTTATAGTTATGCTATTATGCAATATGATGTAGTCGATTTGTTGGGAATTTATCAGGGACAATACATCTCTTTATTAGACCAACAGACTTATGGCCTGTCCAATGTTGTGATTTCAGGACCGGATGCTTCCGGTGTTTATACTATCGATGGATTGCTTGAAGGTGAAACCGGTTGTGCAATAAAAGCGACTTATGAAAATAATATGTTTTCTATCAGTGCGGGGCAAAAACTGAAAGCATACGATGAGGTTCCCACATTTGATATTCATTTCGGTTTAATGAATCTGAGCGCCCGTTCTTATTGGACTTCTGAATATACGGTAGGACTGGTTCCTGTATTTGTAGAGGGTGCCGGTATCGGGCTTTCATTTGAAGATAACGGTGGTATACCGAATACATTTGCAGGTTTGTCTTTCTCTTTATTTAGGGGTGAGACGTATTACGATGATTATGAGATACTGCTAAGATGCTTACTGTATAGACCGAGTTAGTAATAACCACAATAAAATTGTTATGAGTATGAAAAAGAGTTTATTCTTATGCGGTGCACTATTTGCGCTGACAGCATTTGTCGGTTGTAGTGATGACGATGACCCTAAAGTAGAGGCACCGACTTTAAAATTGTCGACTAATGTGGTAACTGTTTCTGCGGATGGAACAGGAGCTGTAGTTGAGGTAACGACTAATCAGACATCTTGGAAAGCTTCACGTCCGGAAGCGGATGTATGGTGTGTCTTGAAGCAAGAAGATAATAAATTGTCAGTCAGTGCTACTGCCAATGAAACACTTACGGCGCGTACTACCAAAGTAACAGTAATTGCAGGTACGGGTTCTGATGCTAAGACTGAAGAAATAACAGTTACCCAGTCTGCTGCTAATGCTTATTTGACTGTCGAAGGTTTGGAAGCCGATGTCCCTGTCAGATTGGATGCTGCAGGTACGACAATTGAATTTACTATTAACACAAATGCTGCGACATGGAGTGCTACTCGTCCTGAAACAGATATATGGTGTACTTTGACTCAAGACGGTAATAAACTTAAAATCCAAGCTGAGGCTTATACGGAAGATGCGGAACGTACTACGAAAATTACAATTAGTGGAGGAGCGGAGCCGGTATCCTTTGATGTAGTTCAGAAAGGTGAAATTCCTGTCCCTATAGTATATGCTATCAATATTCCTACTGATTTTAGTGAGAGTTATGTTCAGAAAGTAATGATAGATGGTGTGAAAGTTGCTGAAATTTGTTTGGAATACTTGTGCAATAAGGCGTCTGATATGCCTGTTGACGCACAAATGAAAGTTATTTATCCGGTAGTAAATGATAAAACCGATTTAACCAATGGCTTGGTGATAAATAATGGAGGTAAAGTTGTGTGGGATACGGAAAATAATACTTGTACTTATACAGCAGGGACTAATACTGAACCACTGACCACTGTATATCTGTTTGAAGGTAATATTTCGTCAGAAACAACATCAACAAATTTAAAAGAAGTTGTGGTAGAGCCAGAACTTTTGATTGATATACGGCCTGGTGATAAATGTGAGTATAAAATTACAAAAATCGGTACTCAGTATTGGATGGCTGAAAATTTGAGAGCAAGAGTTTATGTAGATGGGACAACTATTCCTGATTTATCAAGAGACAATAGTACATGGAGTGCAACAACAGAGGGAGCTTTCCGTATGACAAGTACTGAAACTTTCATCGGAGGATATGGCGCTTGCTATAATGGCTATGCAATGTATAATACCAAACAATTGGCACCTGTGGGTTGGATTGTTCCTTCAGATACTGAGTGGAAAAAACTATATACATATGTTGGAAGATTTGGAGCGAAACTAAGAATGGCGAATGGTGGTTGGTTAGGTGGTACTAATTGTACAAATCTAACAGGCTTTAGCCTTATACCTACAGGAAGTTTTATTGTAGATGTCGGTGATTCTCAAGAAGGTTCGGTAACCAAATTGTGGAATACAACAATTAAAGTGGATTATAATTTTGATGTTGTTCCACTAGAAAAAGTTGAATTACCAACAATTGTCCTAATTGGTACTGGGGAGACTTCGTTTACTACGGTTGGACAGGCATATGCTTCGGGCAATTATATCCGTTGCGTAAAAAAATAAATAAGTCAACTCATAACAACTAAATATATAAATCATTTATGACTAGATTTCTTTTGATTTTGTTAATTGTCTTTCCGTTGCTTTCTTCTTGCTCTGATGAAGAAACACAACAAATCAGTTGTGCTATTCAAGTTCCATCCGATGGAGAAACAATCCAGGTAAGAGCCGGTGAAAAGTTATTTATTAGGGGATATGGAAAGACCGATCATGGTCAAATTGTATCTGCAGAACTGAAAGTAGCGGGTTCGGTGATACCGGATGTTACTACAGTACCTTTCTATTATGGTTATTCGTTGCCGGAAGACCAAGCTGCAGGTGAATTGAAAGTAGAATTGACTGTACAAGGAGAGACTGGAGTAACTGCCTCTACTTCGTCTACTGTTATATTATCTATTGACCTCGGACCTCAACCACCTAAAGTTGGTACAATGACGGATAGTCGTGATGGTATCGTTTATAAGACGGTACAATTAGGAAATCAGCTTTGGATGGCTGAAAATCTTCGGTATCTGCCGCAACAAGACTATGATGTATCATCCACCGATCCTAAATATTATGTAATGTTGGATTATGATGCGACAACAGAATTAGGACAAGGATTTTTGGATGCTTACGGCGCTTATTATAATGTACCTGCTGCTTTACAAGGTCATGCTTTACAAAGCATGGAGTCTACACAGAAGATACAAGGTGTGTGTCCGGAGGGATGGCATATACCTTCAATAACAGAATGGCGTAATTTAGCTCAATATGTCGTAGATGCAAAAATGGCGGCTTCAATTAATGGTGTTGTCGATGAGACAGCTGTGGGTAAAGCTTTAGCTTCTACAACAATGTGGAAACTGCCTTTTGATACGGAAGATGCACCTTTGCCTACTTGGATTGGAGAAGCTATGGAAGAAAATAATGCAACACAGTTCAATGGAATACCTACAGGCTTTAGAGCGTGTGCAGGAGAAGAAGCATGGATGGATTTGACATATAGTGCAGGCTGGTGGAGCTCAACGGCCGGAGTTGCTATGTCTGATTTTGCTATGCCGGTTCGAATGTGGGCTACCGATGGCGTATTGGGCACATCTTCTGAATTTAATCCGGGAGTTGGGCTTCCTGTCCGTTGTTTGAAAGATTGATAATAGATTATTTATTATTCATAAAAAAGTTAGCAATATGAAAAAGTATGTATTTTTATTAGTAGCCCTTTTTACTTTATGGGCTTGTAGCGACGACGACACTACACCGCAACAAGAAGTAACTTGTTCGATTACAGCTCCGGCTGAAGGTACTATTATTGATTTAGCAACAGCCACCCCAATGACTATTAAGGGCGAAGGCGCTGTTAATGTAGGGGAAATAGAGAGCGTAACTCTGAAAGTAAACGGTAAATCGGTTTCTGAGGTGACAAAAGTGCCGTTTTCTTATGATTATACTTTTGCAGCTGATCAAGCCATCGGTGATATGAAGATTGAACTGACCGTTAAAGGAGATGCGGGTAAAGAAAAGACGGCGACAGCAAATGTTACATTGAAGAAAACAGAATCCGGTACTGATCCTGAACCGGAGCCAGATCCTGAACCGGAACAAGAAGTTACTTGTGAAATTACTACTCCAACCTCAGGTGAGACATTTGATTTAGCTACTGTTACGGAATTAAATATAACAGGAAAAGCAGCTGTAAATGTAGGCACTGTGGAAACTTTTATTCTAAAAGTAGGTGGGGTGGAAATTGCTCCTGCTCCTACTCTGGCTGAGGATGGTACATTTTCTCATACTTATGCACTGACAGACCAGCTTACCGGTGAACTGTCAATCGAATTGGCGGTTAAAGGTGATAAAACTGCAACTGTAAAAATAGCATCAGTAGCCGTTACATTAACGAGAACAGTAGCTCCACCGACAGCAGAAACATTTACAGATGAACGTGATGGACATGTTTATAAATATGTTACAATTGGAACACAAAGTTGGATGGCAGAGAATCTTGCTTATTTGCCAAAGATAAATGATCCTGTGGTAGATCAAGATGCTTGTGTTGGTGATCCTCTTTATTTTGTACTAAATTATAGTGGGAGTAATTTAACAGAAGCAAAGGCTACTAAAGAATATAAAAAATATGGTGTACTTTATAATTGGTGGGCTGCGATGGGTGAACAAAATGCAGTAGGTAGTGAGGCTAGTGCTGTTCCTAGTGGTGTACAAGGTGCATGTCCTAAAGGATGGCATTTGCCTAGTAAGGCCGAATGGCAGATACTGGAAGAGTATGTGGCAAGCCAATTACCAGATGTGGATGGTAATGGTGAATATTCCGATTATGGAACAACTTGGGAACATGATTGTAGGAATGTTTGGGGAGCTTTAGCCAGCCAAACAGGTTGGGGAGCAACTTCAATGGGAGAAGAAGGACCTGAGTTATTGAAAGGTGGCCAAGATATTTATGGTATGGGTATTGCTTCTTCAGGTAATGTAAGCCATGTTGCAGATTTCTATGGAAGTTGGTTTAAAGAAACTGATAAGACTGCTGATTTCTGGATTACAAACTTAATTACTAATGGCGGGAATGATTATAATGATTATTGGGCTGCTACTGTTAATTGGAGTGTGGATAATAAAAATTATCGACCAAAATATTCTACTTATGGTACACGAGCTAAAATGGGATTAGTTGTTCGTTGTGTAAAAGATTAAAATAAAAAAGTATATATCATCTGTAAGTTTGTGAAAACGAATATTTGATATTTTAATTCTCTCTAACAAGTATAAGACCGTTACTAAATATTTTCTAGTAGCGGTCTTTTTATGCTATCCCATAATCATAAGGGATAGTATTCCTCTCTGTTTATTCATCTATCTGAAACAAGATTAATGTGTTAGTTCTCAGTGTGGAACTTTTTGTTTCAGCGGTAAAAACAAGAAGTTCCAAGCGGGGAAACGAAATGTTTCATGCCGGTAAACAATTAGTTTCAACGGTTGAAACTTTCTGTTCCATTGAGGAAAACTTTTAGTTTCAACCTGTGAATAACCTTATCGTTTATTCCTTTATCTTAGCAAGTATGTACAGAAAAGTCCGTATCAGCACGCTTGTGTCGGAAAAAATAACACTTCTTTAGGAAATATGAAGAATAACCATTACTTTTGTTGCAAATAGTTAGTCTTGAATAATTAATAAGAGCGAATAATTAATACGAGCGAGATATGAAAGAACTGGATTGGGCTAATCTGCCGTTCGGCTATATGAAGACAGATTACAATGTGAGAATTTACTATCGTAACGAACAGTGGGGCGCATTGGAAGTATGTAGCGAGGAAACTATTCCTATGCACATGGCTGCTACTTGTCTGCACTATGGTCAGGAAGCATTTGAAGGCTTGAAAGCATTCCGTGGCAAAGACGGTAAGGTGCGTATTTTCCGTTTGGAAGAAAATGCGGCGCGTTTGCAGTCTACCTGTCGTGGTATCTTGATGCCTGAGTTGCCGACAGAACGTTTTAAAGAAGCTATTCTTAAAGTCGTGAAGCTGAATGAACGCTTTATTCCGCCTTATGAATCGGGAGCTTCCCTGTATATCCGTCCGTTACTGATTGGTACGGGAGCGCAGGTTGGAGTGCATCCGGCAAATGAATATCTGTTTGTTGTATTCGTAACGCCGGTAGGGCCTTATTTCAAGGGTGGGTTCTCAACCAATCCGTACGTTATTATCCGTGAGTTCGACCGTGCTGCGCCTCTGGGCACAGGTATCTATAAGGTAGGCGGTAATTACGCGGCCAGCTTGCGTGCCAATAAGAAAGCGCACGATTTAGGCTATGCTTGCGAGTTCTATCTGGACGCCAAAGAAAAGAAATACATCGACGAATGCGGTGCGGCCAATTTCTTTGGTATCAAAGACAATACATATATCACTCCGAAGTCCACTTCTATCCTTCCGTCCATCACCAACAAGAGCTTGATGCAGTTGGCTGAGGATATGGGTATGAAAGTAGAACGTCGTCCGGTTCCGGAAGAAGAACTGCTGACTTTCGAGGAAGCGGGCGCTTGCGGTACGGCTGCGGTTATCAGTCCGATTGAACGCATTGACGATGTAGAAAACGGTAAGTCGTACGTGATTGCCAAAGATGGAAAACCGGGACCTGTTTGTACGAAGTTGTACAATAAGTTGCGTGCTATTCAATACGGTGACGAGCCCGATACACATGGTTGGGTAACTATCGTAGAATAACACATGAGTATAAAGATTACAACCCTTGTCGAGAATTCGGTTTACGGCAAAGGATTACAGGGAGAGCATGGGCTTTCCCTGCTTGTTGATACGGGTGGGCATCGTCTGCTGTTTGATACCGGGGCATCCGACCTTTTTATACGTAATGCCCGGATGCTCGGGATTGATTTGAAGGATGTGGATTTCTTGGTACTGTCGCATGGACATCGTGACCATACAGGCGGTCTGCATCACTTTCTTCAGGTGAATCAAAAGGCTGAAGTAGTCTGCAAGAAAGAACTTTTTATTCCGAAGTTCAAGGAAGAGCGTGAAAACGGCGTGATGCATCCTGACGCTTTGGATAGCACCCGTTTCCGTTTTGTGGATGAAGTCACCGAATTGTGTCCCGGCGTATTCGTTTTTCCCCGGTTGGCTATTGCGGATGAAGAAGATACGCATTTTGAACACTTCTTCACTTTGGCGGGAGGGAACAAACAGGCTGATACTTTTACGGATGAATTAGCATTGGTACTGAAACAAGGTGATGAAGTGTCTGTTTTGAGTGCCTGCTCGCATCGGGGAATTACGAATATCATCCGCGTAGTGCAGGAACATTTTCCGCAGACCCCGTTGAAACTGGTATTGGGTGGTTTTCATATCCGCAATACTGCAAAAGAGAAATTTGATGTGATAGCCCGTTTCTTTGAAAACCATTTGCCTCAAAGGCTGGGAGTTTGTCATTGTACGGGCATTGATAAATACGCATTGTTTCATCAATGCTTTGGCGACCGGGCTTTTTATAACTATACCGGTCGGGTAGAAATACTTTAATACATACGAATGGGAAAGAATAAGTTAGAGAAGTTTGCCGATATGGCGAGTTATCCGCATGTTTTTGAATATCCGTACTCGGCAGTGGACAACGTTCCGTTTGACATGAAGGGAAACTGGCACCAACAGTTTTTCAAGAACGACAATCCGATTGTACTGGAACTGGGTTGCGGTCGTGGAGAATACACAGTAGGACTGGGGCGTATGTTTCCCGACAAAAATTTCATCGGCGTGGATATAAAAGGGGCGCGTATGTGGACGGGAGCTACCGAATCTTTGGAATCGGGTATGAAGAACGTCGCCTTCCTGCGTACCAACATTGAAATCATAGACCGCTTCTTCGCACCGGGTGAAGTGAGCGAGATATGGCTTACATTCTCAGACCCGCAGATGAAAAAAGCGACCAAGCGCCTTACATCCACTTATTTTATGGAACGCTACCGTAAGTTTCTGAAAGACGGCGGCACTATCCATGTCAAAACCGACAGCAACTTCATGTTCACCTATACCAAATATATGATAGAGAAGAACGGACTTCCTGTTGAGTTTGTCACCGACGACCTCTATCATTCCGGTTTGGTTGATTAGAATCTCGGCATTCGGGCTTAATA
>OJIX01000544.1_pt1 | contig 15944 bp, 18 predicted proteins | sample 1595981 | NCBI WGS metagenome assembly OJIX01 (sample SAMEA4350138, study PRJEB24818) | metagenome | biome: human; feature: gut; material: faeces | place: Denmark | collected 2013-09 | reverse complement strand
GATAATGGTGATGAATGATATAAACAACAAAAAAGCCCCGGTGTTTGCCGGGGTTTTTGTGTAGTAGTGTTTATAGGTTTTTTGACGTTTTATACATCATGTTATCGGTTAGTGCCGTTGTTTTGTGTTTTGCGTGTATAAAGAACATTCCGTTTCTGTTACCGGGTGCGGGTTGGAACCATAGTTTTGTTACTGAGTTTATTGGATATTGTTCGCTGTATAGATATACGGGATATTTGTTGTCTTCTTGTTTTGCGCCTATTCCGACGTATACGGGGGTAGTTCCGTTTAATGTTAAGTGGTTTAGCAGTGTTACGGCAGTGCCGCTTGTAGGTATTGCGCCGATTACGCCGCCTCTAAATTCACCGGTTGTCGACAATGTGAATCTTATTAGTTGCGGGTATGTGTATGCGGCATTACTGTATAGTGTACCGTAGAATGTTGCTATTTTATTTATATTTTCATGTGGTGTCATGTATCCGATTAGTATGCCGTCTCCAGCGGTGTTTAGGTTTAGTTGTTCGCTTATGCAGATTGCGCTTCCGCCTGCTCTAGTCTCGAATGTGGGGCCAGTGTAGTTGAAGTCTCCTGTGTCTTTTATACCCGCGAAGAAGCTATTGTCAGCTGTGACGTTTATGCCGCTGCTGATTTTAAACGGGGTGGTTACTATTTCGTCGTTTTCCTTGTATGTCCAGTCGTAACCGATAATTGAATATTGGGATGCTGAATTTGCATTTATTCCGATTATCGGTGCATTTATTGCGTTATAGAAATAGTGTTGTAATCCCGTTATGTATTGCGGTTGTTTGGTTTTTGTAGCGTCAATTGCGGTTTGTATTGTATCTACATAAATGTTTGATAGCTGATTAAAACCGGCGTTTATTTTGATTCCGATTGATTCTACTGATATATCTTTACTGTTGAATAGATGTATATTGCTTATTTGCGCGCCACCGTTAGTAATTATGAAATTTTTGCATGATGATGCATATAAATCAGTTAATAGCCAATCTGTGCCCGCTATGTTAATTCCGTTTTCTGTTCTATGTGTACTGTCTTTTGAATATACATCACCGTTAATTTTTATATTGTTTATTTGTGTGTCTACCGGTTGCGTTCGTTCAAAATAAATTGCGTTAGTTACGCAATTGTTAATTGTAATGTTTGCTATTGTTGCTTTTCGTGTGTTAGTTAGGGCATGTATTCCGTTGGTTGCTTTCCAGTTACCGTCAATTGTGCCACCGCCGAAAATTCTGAAGCCTTCGCATGTACCGTTTTTTTCTGTCTGTCCTATGGTAAAGACGTCAATGCCTTGCGTGTTTGCTTTGATGGTTGCGCCGGGGAAAATAAATATTGCATATGGTGTGGTGGTGTTATATGGTATATTGATCGCGCTATCAATTCTGTATACGCCGGGCGCAAACACAATGCCATTGGTGTTAGAAGTGTTGATAATGTTGTTGATTATTGGGGCTACGTCTGTATTGCCTGTGTTGTCTACGCCTAAGCTAACAAGATTGTTCCATGATTTTCCTATTATTGTATCGTACAAATTTTGCGCGTCTGGTACAGTGTTTGCATGTAACGTGTTTAGATTCGCGTCTATGTTGTTTATGCTTGTTTCGTTGTTAGTCGCTTTATCAAGTGCGCTTTGCGCGGTTTTCCGATATGCTTCTACTTGTGCGTTGTAGTTGCCGGTGAGTGCCCAGTATTCGTTATTGTTTATGTCGATTCCGGTTGGTACGTATTGGCGTGAGGTGTATGAGTTGCCTTCGTGTAATACGATGGTTAGCGGTTCATAGGTTTTGGTGTTGTCCCATTCTGCGGGGTCTGCGAATAGGGGTACGTATCGTGCGCCGATGTATTGGCGGACGGGTGTGTTTGCCATTTTATTCTCCTTTGTTATTTTGTGGTTGGCTGTTCGACGGGTTGAGCGTCGGGCGTTACATCGTATGATAGTATAAGCCTACCGTATTCCGGTGTGCCGTATTGCATTCCGGTGTCGAATGCTATTTGTTTCCATGATTCCGGTATGTATGCTACGAAGTATCCGTCTAGGGTCAGTCCGAAGTATACCATTTTTATGGCTTCGCTGATTATGTTGGGCATGTTTGTTTGCACCCAATCGTATATCTGTTGATAGTAGTAGTCGTTGAAGCCTGATTCTTGGAATTTTTTGAAGATTTCAGTGAGTTGGTTCACTGCTTGCGCGGTTTCGTTTTCTTTGTCGGCCAGCGCGTCCGCGTAGTGGCGCAGTTTGTCGTATTCGCAGCAGAGATATTTTACTATTTCTTCTTGGCTTTTCGCATTCCAGTAGAATTTGGGTATCACTGGGGTGTATGCGTATAATGCGTAGAATGGCATTAACGCTATTATGTTTGGAAACATGTTATCGTTCCTTTCGCTAATAATTGTTAAGGTTGACTGTCCATAATGGGCTGAAGCATTCTTCCAAGTGGTCTAGCAGCAGCACGTCTATATCGACGTAATCGCCTTGTTTGATATGTGCGATTTTATCCATGAAATCGCCGTTGACCACTGTTTCATATTGGTTGTCGGTTGCGTTGCTTGCGTAATCCTGGTTTTCGGCCAATTGCGTTGCTGGAAAATCGGAAAACACGGTGCGCATTTTATGCCATGTGTCCGTATCGGACAGCATGACGCCGGAATTGCCGTCAACTGCCGCGTACAATGGTTTCAGGGTGGGCATTATTTCGTCTATCAATCGTAGAAAATGCCGTTTCCATCGGCTTGCGGGCAATACGCCTATTTCGCGGTCATAGTAACGGTTTTCGATTTTCTTGCAGCAGCGCGTGTATTGCGTGTCATCGTATGCGTTTTCGCGCCATGACCATTCGTCGGAAGTCCAGTCGATTCCGCCGGGAACTAGCAGTTCGCCTAGCGTGATTGTCATGGTTTGATGATATTCGTCATTGGTGTCGTTTGGAATGTAATGCGGAAAATCGGTATCAAGATTCATCGTTGTTTACCTGTTCTTCAACGTTCGTCAAGTAACTGTAGTTGCGTGAAATATTGTCTTCGTTCCATACGACCTGTATCGGTTCCTTAAGATATTTCTTAAACCTTGTGTTGAGCATGTCGCACGCGGCACGCCGTTCCTCCAATTCGCTGAGTGCGCGTAGGTCAGTCGGTTCGCCGTAGTCGTTTATTTCGTCGGCGGTCTGCCGTTCCATTTTCAACGGCAGATTTTTAATGCCCAACGATTGATAGAACGCGTTCCAAGTGTTTTGAATATCGTTCTGCAATTCCATGCCGATATATTCGACATTGGTTTTCAGCACGTTTGCTTTCATGGAATCGGTGAAGCCCGGTGTCGCCATGATTGCCATTTCACCGCCTGAGATTTGCTTGATGACATTGATGCCCGCTGTTTGCTGTCCGGCTGGAACCTCAAGGATGAACGGCGTTTTCTGATTGAAACGATTCTGCCGCCGCGTCATGTACAAATCTTCTATTTCATGCGCGAAAAATTCAATGGTCGGAATGAGTGGCGTACGGGCGCGGTTCGCGTAGATGAAAACACCATTGGAATTGTTGACCGGAAAACGCCAACCGTTGATGCCGTAACTATCCCATCGTTTCGGCTTGTAATAGACGTTGAAATTCGAGGTGGTCACCGCTTGCGTGCTGAAAAACACTCCCGGCTTGCTATGCGGGAACGCGATTGTTGCGTAACCGAAATACAGTAGATTATATTCGAGAAACCACGCGTCGCAGGTTTTCGGCAGATTCAACCACTTGAAACGAGATAGCGCGATGTTCAGCATTTGAGAATACGCCATCGAATACGCCTGCGAATTGAGCGCTTCGGATTGCTGCCGCATCGGCGTGCCGCGTTCGCCCATTTCCGCACGGGTCAACGGTCTTTTATGCGTTCGTTTACGTCCCATACTTTCCCACCTTATAGATTGTCGTGTACGAAGTCGCCGCCGACTTCCTCGGGTCTGCTCCATATTGTAACACCGGAACTAAAAATATCCCTGATTGTCTGCAATTGTTCGTTTTGCGCAAGCGGGTTTAGCGTCCATATATCGGCGGTCCGCCAATATGTGAAATGCTTGCAGGGCGTCAGCGACGGCCTGTCGTAGAGCTTGTTGCTTGCGATGCCGTAGCGCAGCATGTGATCGCCGGCCGCCGCGATCGCGCCGTTGTCTTCGGTGACGATTTTCACCGTCATGGCGTCAAGCCCCGTGGCCTGTCCGAAGTTGTCGCCGCCATACGCGCCGACGGGCTGCGCGGCATGGTTGAGCAGGTCGCGCCATGCGGCATTGACGTTCGATCGCGTGTTTGCCATGACGCGTTTCGCGTTGTCCACGCTCTGATCGCGCGACGCCGACGCGTTCGCGTTCCCCGCGCCGACGCTGGTTGCCGTCATTGTCGTGTTGGCCGCGTTCGACGCGTTCGTGTTGTCGTTGTTGAGCCTGTTGGAACGATTCGTGGTGTCCGTCGCGTAGCTTTTGGCCTGTCCGATCATGCCGCCGTTGTATTCCAACGCGTTGGCCGCCTTGTTGCCTGCGGCACTGCTCGACGCGGTATAGACGAGTTCGTTGTTCGTCAACGCAAGCGCGGTGTTGTAGCTTGACGTTCCGACGCCTATCACGCCGGAGCTGAGTCCCGCCGCGGCACCGACCATCGCCGGCAGCGCCGCGCCGCCGGTTGCCGCGCCTACGGCGAGGCCCGCGCCTATCGTTATCGCGCTTGTGGCGAGGCTGCCGATGTTTGAGGTGACGTTGGTCATTGCGGCCTGTTCCTGGCCTGTGACGTATGATGCGGTCGCCACTGCCAGGTCTTCCGACAGATCGGCGTTAATTTTCGCGTTCTGATACGTACGTTCGGCGTCAAGTTTGGCGTTGCCGCGATTGGTCATGTCCGTTGCGGCGGCATTCGAGTTGGCTGTGGTGGTGGTTCGCAAACCGTTGGCGGCGGCGGTGTTCGCAACGCTGGCCTGTCCCGAGCGCGCGACGTTGTCCCGCGCCGTATTTGCCGAACGTGCGCCGTTTTCGTACGATATAATGGCGTTTTCACGCGCTTGCGCGATTTCACGGTTGTATGCGGCGGCGCGGTGCGCATCGATTGCACGCCGTTGCAACGCGTACGTCGGTATGTCATGCGATATGAGCGTTTTGAGTACGTCCGCGTTCGGCACGCCGGCGGTGATGCCGGTCCCGTCGATGGCGTCAATGCTGATGGACGTGTCACCGTCGCCGCCGATTCCGTCAAGCCATGCGATTTGCCGCAATATCGGATAGCTCAGGGATGTGACCGTCTGCACCGAGAGTTGTCCGCAGTCCGCTATTTCAACACGTGTTTTATTGCCGATATTGTCGGAAACCTCCAAGTGTGCGTAGGGTGCAAGATACAGTCGTGTTATTTGCGCGTACTCGGCGGCGTACCCAAAATCGTCGGCAGTCAAATCAATATCGGATAGTTTCGTTCGTGCGCCGCTGACTGCATGCCATTCGACGCCGTTCACATTGATGGCGTTACCAAGTCGCATCATGCTTGCGGTGGCAACGAAAACCGCTGTGATCTGCGACATGATATGCGGATGATATGTGAAAAGCGTATCGAAATAGTCACCCGAAATTTTGGACGATTCGAGCGCATACATGCTTACATTGCTTGCAGTGAGATTATCGATTGAATGGTATGATGTGCCCGCGCCGGTGACGTTTGACGTATCAACGTTTCCGGCACCCCACGCGAAACCCGCCACCGTGCCGTCGGCGTTACTGTATGTCGGGGCGCTGTCCGTAATGTTCGTGCCCCGCGCGTTGCTCATGGTTTGCAATTGTTCAGGCGAAAACGTTGCGGCCACACAGATGTATCTTGTGCCGTTTTGCAAGTTATACGGTGCGCTTTTCCTGATATTCGATGCAGCATTGCCATAGTCAACGTCAGGCAGCGTAAAATCACGGCAATTCGCACGCGGGTTTTTCAACAGTTCCTGCGGCGTCGTTTCCGTCAACGGCGCGTGACCGCGCGACAATAGCAAACCGTTGATTGTGGTGCTGTTGATATAGTCCGTCCACACGTCACGCGTAAGCGTGCATGTTGTCGTGTTCGGCGCTTCCGCGCGTACGGAAGTGATGAAAAAATGATACCGTGTCTGCACGTTGGTTTTCTGATACGGCGTATTGATAATGTCATGCGAAAAGTCAACGACAATGTAATTATACTGTTGCGCCGTCATGTAAGGCACCGGCAATTTTATGCCGTCCGCGTCAGCGCGTGCGATATACATATTAGTCGTCAGTTTGACGGTTTCGCCGTCCAATTTGTCAAACCATTCGTTTCTTGCGGTGTCATCGGGGAATTTAACAACATCATGATAATCATCATACCAATTCACACGACACAACTTGATTACCGTGTTTGGCGTCCAAACGTTGTAGTCGAAAACGTTGCGGTACTGACCGTATACGCGCGTGTCCGTATCGGGGAACGCCGTTGCGTTTTGCAAATGTGGAAAATCCATATCGTACTCTTTCTATATGAAAAATGAGTGGTGCTTCACATGAAGCATCACTCATGATATATCATAGTCGATTCAGACTATTCGACGGTGAACGTGCATGTCGCGGAATGTTCCGTGGTCTCGCCGTTCGGATTAACATACGTGGCGGTGCCCGTCACGGTAATGACGTCGCCGGCCACAAGTCCGTCACGCTGCACGTGCAGGCGCGCCTGGTCATCCACGAACGTATTGACGTTGAGATCGAACGCCGCACCGTGCGCGCCGGCATCGCCTGCGGCATCATCGCTTGCGGCATGGTTCGCCGCGACCTCGTACGTCGCCGCATCCGGCGCAACCTGAACGGCGGTGCCCGTCGGCGTGACGGTGGCGGTGAGCTTCGGCGTGAGCTGCATCAAATCGCCGGCCTTGACCTTGCCCGTGTCCGGGGTCAGCGTGAAACCGGTCACGGCCTGGGTCACGACATTGATGGAAGTGCCCGCATCGGTGGTGAACAGGGCGCACGGCGTAAACGGCGACACGCCATAAATGCCCCAGTGGTTCAGATACATGGTATTGCCGAGCGTCTGCGGATTGTAGAACTGCGTGGTGCCGTACATGGTATCGCGCACCTGATACCAATCAGTCGAAACAAGCAACGCCACCGCACCCGGAATGCCAAGGCTCGGCACCTGAATGATACGATAGGGCACATCCGCTTTATCCAATTGGAACACCGCGCTCAATGCGTCAACGTCAAGCGACGCGAGATATTCCGGTTCAATCAGCAGCACCATTTCTTGCGGATTGGCATACGCCGGAATGTCGTTGACGTTCAACGCGTTGTATTGCGTGGACGGGAACTGCATGCGCCCCGCCGTGGAACGCAATGCCTTAAGCAACGTCCTGGCAGTCGTTTCATCGCTCGGCACCGCGTCAAGATGCACCTTGTAGAAACCAAGATTCTGCTCATAATGACGAATCAGCGCAAGCATGATGTTCATTTCATCATAATTATCGCTGTTGCGTGGCGTTTCCATGATCTGCGCAATGAAACGATTCAAACCGAAATCGTCAAGAAACGCCTGACGCAATTCATCGTTCGTCCATGATATTGGATATTGGTCACGACGATTCATCTCGTAAAACCACACGGAAGCCTCAGGCCTATGCATTTTCAAAAGCTCTTCCGCGTCGTCCTTGTATCCATGCGCCTTAATCCACTTAACCGCGACCTCCTGCACGGTGCTGCCCCAATACAGATTCTCTTTCTTGAAAACCGCAAAGGGATTTTCAAACGGCGCGTTCTGCGCCATCACGGTAAGCCCGATGCGATTGACCATGCTCCAAACGCAATCGTTGAGATACTGCCGATTCATCGGATCGAACAAATACCGCGCGGTGTTCGCCACACCGGTCTGCGTCGCGCTGGGCACGCGCTGCTGATAATCGTCGGTGTTCTTAAGACGTACTTTATCCAAAATGGTTGCGTTGTCTATCGCCATGTTTCATTCTCCCTTCAGAGCGTGTAATCGAGGTTTTCCAAGTCCTCTGCCGCCGCCTGCGCGATTGCTTCCGCAGCGTCGTCGTCGTCGTTTTCCTTGACGGTTGCGCCGTTTTCCACCATTTGCGCGACGGAATCGGTGAAATTGTCATAGATGCCGTCGATTCGTTCGCTGATCGCGTCCGTACGGTCTCTTAGCGCGCTTACCTTGTCCAGCACGTCGCGCAGCATGTCGCGCAAATCATCGAACTCGCCTGCGCGGCGCGTTTCGTCGGGGGTGAGGCCGTCGCGTTCGGCGGTGTCCCTTTCCTCGGGGGTTTCGTCATCCATTAGCGTTTTTCCTTTCATATATGAAAAAAGTCGTGCCGGTGAACGAACACCGAACCGGCACGACTTAAGAATAGCATACTTGCAACATGATTCACAACGACGGACGGCACGCTTTTCCCTCACGGCCATATCATTGGCGGAGTCAACCGTGGTTATCAATGATAATGTTTTATCGCCCTCGCTACGGCACCTTGCGTATGCCGTGATTTATTTTACACCGAAATTTCTGAGCATTTCACTCACGGCGTGTTGCGTTTCCACCATATCATAGCGCAAATATCCCAGCGCGTAATATGACGTGAGATTTCTAATCAAGTCTTTCGCCATGTTCGCGGTGAGATAGTTGAGTTTGTTGTCATCCCTTGTGATTGCGAAATACGGAACATGCGCACCGCCATCATATTTAGATGATATGAAAACATAACCGCAACGCAAATCAACATACACGCCATATTCATGCCGCAACCATCGGAAAACATACGTAAGTTTTGCATGACCGTGCGGCTTTTCGATAAAATCGGTGTCATGCCGTTTGAACCTGTTTTTAGCGGTCACATCATCGTTGTTCTTCAACATGCGGCCCGACACTGTATTCTTCGTTTTCTGTTCGGCGTACGCGTCATCCCGCACATAATCGAACAGACATGTTTTCCCGCCTAGCCATTGCAAGCCGAACTCGGGCTCCAACGGCACGTCATAATGTTGAAAATACGGGTTGAACGCGTCGCAGGCATTACCGAGCAAAAATATTCTAGGTTTTCGTAGTTCCGTATCGTCAGCACGTTCGCGCGTGACGGTATCCACAAGTTTCGCCAATTGCTCGAACTCGTTTTTCAAATACGTGTGGTACCTATCGTCGTTATCTATGATGATTTCATCCATGCAAATATTGCGCACGTTAACGTACGTGCTTTTCTTTTTCTGCTGCTGCAACGACAAAGGTATAAAATACCCGATTGTTTTCCATTCGTTTTCTTTCTTACCGGTTTTCTTTTTACGAATCTCGGCTATTTTATTGGTTGTCCTAAACTCATAATCGGGAAAAATGTCATCTTGTACGATACGACTGAAATAATTCGCCGCGACATCGTTGTTTTCCTCACGGAAACGTGTCACTTCAACGAAACAGTACCCGTTTCTAAGATAATCCTCTATCATGTATTTTCGCACGCCGTATGTCTTGCCTAAGCCGCGTGCGCCGACAATCAAGTTCACATCCGCGTTTCGCGGCAATATCAGCGTCTTAAGCCGGTCATAATAATATTTCGCCATCAATACTCACAATCATAGGCCTGCCGTCCCGCATAACAAGCTCGCGGGGCATTGTTTCCACATTTCGATTATACGTGTTTCTTAAGTATGTCAGATTCTCGCCGTTCGCCTGTTTGTCCGATTCACCCAGCCATCTGCCGGACGGATACAACGCTATCGCTTCAGGCGCGTCAACATGACATGCCGCGCCCCGATAATCGGTAACGGTGCCAACGTACCTATCCCACACACGCGGGCGGCTGCGTTGCAACGTGTGGCAAATCTCATAATCCACCAACACGTCATAACCGAGCGACATTTGCACGGTTTCCGCGAAACCGTGCCCCGCACGCATGACATCGGCAATAAAATCTTCAATGGTGTACGCACCGTCCGGCCGCGGAAGTCCCGCGCAAGTGACATGCACGCGCCCGCCCGCGTCCAAACTGACGCGTGCCTTGTTCCACAATTCCGCATGTTCGGCGTAACGAGTGGTGCCGCCGCAGTCCTCAACCTCGAATTTTCCGATATGTTCCAGCGTTGACGCCATGTCGGGCGCGGTATCTCTGACCCGTCGCATGGTAACGTCGATGGCGTTTTCTATCGCGGTGTGCAATGGTTCAAGCGCGTCCAATAGTTCCGCGTCGGTCACGTCATCGGCACAGCTGATTTTCAGACTATCGGTATCGCCGCCCGTAACCGTGACGCGTCCGCCGAAATGCCAATGCAGCAGCATCATGGCTATCAGCAAGTGCATTCTGCTGCCCGCAACGATTCGCATGCCGTAAGTGTAGAGCACGCGTGGCGTCTTCGGCCGTTTTTTCGCAAAATTCCCAGGCGTGCACACCGTGGTTTCATCAACTTCAAGCTCGCCGGTTTCCGTCACGCGGTAATCAGCTTTCATGACGTCTTGCGCCTGAGTGCCGTAAATTCCGTTAAATTGGCCTTTAACGGTGCTACCATAATATGATTGCAAAAATTTCACGCTCAACGTGCCCGCCTTGGCGTCGCGCGCGATTCCCTCAGGTATCGATTCAGGTATTTCATCCGCGTACGCCGTTCCCTCATGATAACGTTTAATCAGATTTTTCACATCAGTTTTCCGAGCGAAAAGCATATTGGACTGCAAAGTCACGTAATCGGGCGGAATGATTGTCTTGGTGGTTCCCTCCCCATATAAAACGTGCATTTCATCGTACTCATATACTTGCGCCACGTTCCATAATTCAATTTCGTTGACGTGCAATATGCATTCGTCCGCGCGATACAATTTGCCGAACGCGTACGTAGGGTTAACGGCACTGTCAACGTAACCGTGCGCCCTAATGCTGTTTTCCTGTGTTTTCGCACGTTCGTTGTTGCTGTAATCGGTATCCGCCTGCAACGTCCTTACGAATTTTGAGCGTGGGCAGATTGCAATGCCCCACGCGTCGAAACATGTGTTTTTACGTAATCTGAGATTCGTAAATCTCACGGCGGCATGCACACCCGTTCGGAACGGGTCACTGTAATTGGCCAATACGTCTTCAAGTGGCGTGCCAACGATACGTTCGCACGCCACTTGAAGAATATCCGAAGGTATAGGCGCAAACTTAACCGGCAAACGACGCCCATTGATAAAAGCGTGATGCATCGACGTCACATCCAAGGACGCGACATTATCCACGACAACACTAGCGGTTTTAGCACTCGTAAAAGTCAACCCGCCACGGAAACATGCCTTTCGCAATGCATAGGACTCATAGTTTTTCGGAAACTCCTGATTGCACGTCATCTCGAAAGCACGTTGCAATGTGATTTTCCCACCACCCTGCAACGTGACGCGCCGCCCGCCAATCTCACGCCGCGCCATCTGCCGCACAAGCGAAGTCTTGGTAAGCACGCGGCAACCCAGCATGTCCGGCGCAAGCCAATGATTCGCACGTAGCAACCACTGCAAATACTGGGGTATCACCTGCACATCACGCCGCGCATAGAACAATTCCTCATCGGTCAACGGCGTTTCAGGCGTACGTACAAGCGAGTAATCCCAATCGCCCACCGCCTTGGGCAACCCGCATGTCTCGCCCATTGCACGCAAGCCGCCCATTTCGAGATAGAACGTGTCCCAAAAGCGACATACCACGGCATCGTTCTCAAGCAAGTCGAGCGTATACACGCTTGTGGCGGTCTGCGCATTGGCCTCGATTGCGTACGACTGCGCCAATTCCAACATGAGGGTTTGCATGTCGAACATGAGGTTGTAGGCCGCGATTATCGGGACATAACCGTGCGCGCGCCCATATTCAATAAGATTGTCAATATATGCCAGCGCTTCGGACGTGTGCCGGTAAAACCGTACATCGTCCGTATCGGGGGTGTACGATTCCAGCGGCGTATCACGCAAATCGTTGAAAATGTACAATATCGGGTATGCGCGCGTTTCGGCACCCGTGCCAATGTTCGTTGTTTCGGTGTCAAATATCGCCGCTACCTTAAATTCCTTGCGTTCTTTCATCGCATCACGTCGGGTGAAACCGCTAGCAACCATATCGGGCTTCCGCCGTCAACATCCGTATAATCCTCCAATTCGCCCGTATGCGCTTTCATACGTTCGGCATATCGCAAAGCTTTTTCGTTTCGTTCCATGATCGTATCAAAAAGCTCGCTAAGCGAATCCGCGTCATACGCTTTCATGATGGTTTCCAGTCGTTTGTTCGGCGGAATGTTCGATTTCTGCCATATGTTTTGTGTGTATCGCCAAAACACCTTGACTTTTTCCCGTCCAAGGTCACCCAGCGCACTCGGCATTCCTTTGGACGCCATGCGCATTTCTTCACGGAAGATAATGAACGAACGGGCACGCTCCCTCGCACGTCCTTTGCCGCCGCGCACCTCGCTCACCTGTTGCACGAGTCTATCGGCGGTTTCGTTCGCACGCTGATACAGTTCGTCACGCATGGCAGCGTTACGGATACGGCCAACGTACGTATGTTTCAGCTGCGTTTCAAGTCGCTGTATGTAAGCGCGGCGTGCGTTCGCTTCACTTTCGGGCATGGTGTCGGTAATGCTTTTTTTCAGACTGTTTATCGCACGACGCACGCGCTTGCGTTTCGCTGTCAAAACGTCCGCTTGTTTATGCGCTCTAGGCATGTTCACCACCTTATAAAAAAAGTGCCATAACAATTTATGGCACTTTTTTTTGTTTCATTCCGAACTACTTGATTTCAAGCGATTTCGTGGAACGTCCACCACCAAGTGCGGTTTGCTTGACTGCAACGGTGATACCGTCCGGCGCGTTAAAATCGGGGAACATATCGTAAATATCCAACACGCTGCGATAGATTCCCTGCGACTGGCTAAAATACATCTGACCATCCTTTCCGAAAAGATAGACGTTTGCGCATTTCTGACCCGTCTGAGAACGGATGCCCGGCGTAATGTAAGCGCCAATAACCGTCAATGGTTCCGCACCGCGCCCATTCAGCGACAACGCGCTGTTACGTGCGTTGACGATGGCACGTTTTCCCTCGAACGTGCTGTTGTCCATCGTACAAATATAACGATAGTTGGCAGCGGTGTTCTGTGCGGTTTCATTCGCGGTGGTGTCGTTCATCTGTTCGTTTTCCTCGTTCATTTCAGTTCCTTTCAGAATTCAACATCGTTGTCGTTATCGTTATCGTTATCGTTATCGGTGCCGGCTACGTCAGTCGCGACACGTTCGGCGTGTTCGATGAACGTTTCAACGTCCATCACGTACACAGTCTTATTGACCGTAATATCGTCAACCAATACGTTGACAATACCGGCGTCCATAAGAACCTTGACGGCCATTTCAACGGTGCGAACGTTTCCGGTGGTGTGGAATGCCTGTGCCACGCCGTCCCGGTCATAATAGTTTATGGTGCTGTCAGCGATTACCTTACGAATCTTTCGCATGTTTGTTATCCTTTGTATCTGTTTTTTCTGTCAACCATTTTGGCGACATAAATATTTATAGCACAAAAATCGGCGTGCGCAAAAAGCAACACGCCGATTATTGATATTGATTCTCAATAACGCAAAATCTGCCCCGGATAAATCAGACTCGGATTAGACAAACCGTTAAGCGACGCGACACGCGCCCAATCCGAGCCAAATACAGTCCACAGATTATCACCCGACATAACCGTATACGTGCGCGTCGCGTCCGGCTGCGCAGCCACGCCACCGCCATAGCACACGGTCTCACCAGGATAAACTAGAGCCGGATCGCCCGACCCATAACCACGCCACGACTGCCACGGCAACAGACCGGTGCGCACGGCGATACCGGACAACGTGTCACCCGACACAACCACCACGCAAGCCGACTGCGACACACTCCCACCGGCATCGCCACCGGCGTTCGTTTCCGGTGCGGACACATTCGCACCGTCGCCATGCGCGTACGCGTCCCACTGCCACCGTTCACCCCTGAAATAATTCAAGTCCAAACGCCCGGCATAACCCGGCACACGCCCGTTCGACGTATACTGACGCATGGCTTCGCCATACGCACCATACAGCCACGGCGTTTCCTGATAACCGGTCGCCGCCATTGACGCATACTGCGCAACCCACACGCCGCAACGCTCACGCACGAACGAGGTAAGCTGCCCCAGCGCTGACGCCTGAACATAGACAATCGGCCACACCCGAGTGCGGTCATGCACATGACGAACCCACGTTTCAATCCACGCGGCATTACCAAACTGCGGATTATCCTGAGACTCCCAGTCCAAAACAAGCACCGCGTCACCGACATATCCGCGCACGTTGTCTATGAAAAAGTCAGCTTCCGCGTTCGCATCACGTCCCATCGCGTAATGGTACACGCCGATGCTTTTGCCGCTGCCCGTTGCGCGTCCGAGTTGATAGTTCGCGGCCTGATTCACGCCATTGGTCAAACATGCATTGTCAAAACCGCCGACACCCCATGTAACACCCGCCACAACAAAATCAGCGTCAACCACTGCCGTGTCAATGTCACACTGCCAATTGCTCACGTCAAAACCGCGCATATCCGCGTTAGCAGACGGCACCACAATCAACAGCAACGCACAAACACAAACCACCACACTACACCATATCCGACGCATCACTATCCCCCTCACCATTCTTAAGCAACGCAATAAGCTCTTCGGTCAACACATTATTCTTAGTCATCAAATCATTAAAATCACTAAACGTCGTAGCGATAAACCACGCCATACCACAACACGCGACAATCGGAAACCCCACACTTCCGACGACGGCTACGATTGAACTAACATCCATCAAAACACCTCACAAATAAAAAAAGGTCATGACACATCAAACGACATGCCATGACCAAATATATCACAATCTCGTGGCCTATCCGGGAATTGAACCCGGCACGCACATCTTATAAGGATGCCGCTCTAACCACTGAGCTAATAGGCCCTCATCACACCCCACCCGTCCACAATCCCCGCCGCATCAAATCAACAATATCACGACAATACGCAAACACATAATCAGACACGGTAGAATCACATGTAAACCACTTCGCACTCACGACAGCAATCTTAGCACTACGTTCGCCATGAATCCTATAGCCCTTGATGTAGTCGCATGTATTACGTTTACAATACATGATCAATCTCTATCTATCAAAGGCGTGTCAGCCAATCCGATAGCATCGGTCAAAATATCGCCAACTTGAATATAATCACCCGCATCATACGAACATAAGGCGGTGGCATCGACCAAACAATCCGGCGTGTAAAACTGAACATTATAGCGTAATTCATACACGTTACGATGTGCACAATACCACAGCTCAACATCACCGTTCCTGAACACAGAGTTAAACGTGGCAACTTTTTTATCATTCTTAATCATGATGAAACCTTTCGCAATCACCGATCAATCCGATAACCTAAGCATATTGCGCCCGAAACGTAAAATACGCCATCATCAAGCACATCCCTAAGCCCGTATGCATCAATACAATCGACAAACCGAAATTTCATCAAGCAATCGGACTCAATATCAACAAAATACACGAACACATCGTAAATACTATTCACGTTAAAATCAATTGAACTAGACAATGCTTCAATATTCATGAAACTCATTTTAACACTCCCTTGTTTTAATACTTCCACACCGTATCCCGTACAATAGCCGACATTTGACCCTTAGGTAAATCATCGAACGCAGTAGGCCACTCAAAATTACAATCCTTAGCGATATTGAAAAGAATCAAACCGGCTTTACAATAATTCCACATATTCGAATCAAGCCCGCACTCATCAATATAGGCGATAAACATTTTTTCGTAAAATTCTCTAGGTTTATAATTCATCATTTTATTTTTCCTTTCCTTAAGTTGATACTCATATAATATCACACCGCGCA
>OJIX01000527.1_pt1 | contig 16352 bp, 13 predicted proteins | sample 1595981 | NCBI WGS metagenome assembly OJIX01 (sample SAMEA4350138, study PRJEB24818) | metagenome | biome: human; feature: gut; material: faeces | place: Denmark | collected 2013-09 | reverse complement strand
CGGGAATAAATAGATTCAAAATCTTCCATGGTCCATTGATGTGACATAACAATTGAGCTTTTTTACTTTGATTACAAAAGTAATATCACATTTTTAGAATGAAAGGGGGAGTTTATCGAATGCTTACCAACCATATTATACCATTGATCATGATTTTTGCAAATAAATAGCACGTTTCTATATAATATTTACAATTTATACCGGTGAAATAACCGGCAAAAACATAAAAATATTAGACATAGGCGTAGTAACTTAGTAAATTAAGAAAAATAACGTTCGCAGCTTGTTTTTATATTTTCAATACATTTATAATAATGGCAGTTGAAAGTTTCTACTTCACTGCATGTCGATATTCATCGTCTTTAGCGAGGAACAGGCTTGCAGGATCATCCTGTCCTGTTCTTTCTGTTTCGCCCTGACGCTCGGGATACGGTGCCTTGCCATCCGCGTGAGGATGCCGGGAAGGTCACCGTCCACGATGGGCAGACGGGCAGAAATACATGCCGCCAGCATATCGAACACGAAGCCGTGCACCGGATCGCCCTTCCTGGAGCTTTCCCACCTGCGCGAGTCCACATACGTGCCGTCCTGCTTGGAAAGCAGGGTGTGACACAGGAACTCGGAGAGCATGTCGTCATCCACGCGGTCGAGCCGGCTGATGAGTTGACCGGAAAGACACATACGTCTCCGGTAATTTTCACGGGTTATCACACGTATGGGGCGGTTGTCTATCTCCTTGCGTACCGACCTCAGAAGTTCGTCACCTTCCTTTTGTCCTTCTTCAGGAAGGAACACCCATACCGGCGAGCCTGCCGTGAGGAATCCTGTCGGGCAGGGACAGTCCTCGTACCACCTCACGATTTCCGCAAACTTGCGTAGCAGGTAGTCACTCACTGCATTTTCGTAAAATATACGGCCTGTATCGGGGGAAAATGTTTTCAACACGATCCCTGCGCTTACCGGAAAGCCGCAGCGCACGAGGGCGGAAGCCGCCCTGCACGGCAAAAGTATGAATTTGTTCAATTTTAATGTTGCCATACTATTCTTGTTTTTGAATTTACTCTGTTACATATATAAAAAACGGAAGCTTCGGACTGTCACAGGTGGAAGCTTCCAGACATTTTGAATTTTTTCACTTGTACCACATCCGCCGATGCGAAGTGAACTAATTAGTTTTTTTAATCTCAATGGCAAACCTGCCGGGGTAAAACAGGCAGGCTGCCATGCTAAAGTACAAGCTCCGGGCTTTCACAAGTGCGGGCCTTGTTTTCCCATGTAAAAAAGTGGGAAAACCACTTAATAAATCCAATTCCTTTTGGAAATTGAACTTTCCTAAAAATAAAAAAATGTAGTCCTCCGGGCATTGTTGCCCTTTGGCGGATGTTTGGCGGACTTTCACAAGAGCGCATTCCGTTTTCTTCATCGTAACTCTTCGTATATATGTCTAAATTGCACTTTATCCTTTTTTATCTCCACGCTGTCCTTTTTCCCGCCCAATAGATGGATGTGATGAAAGGAAGCGTTGGCTGCATCTCGTTTAATCATAAAGAAGGCCCCAGGATGCCCGAACACAACTTAAACAGACAGCAACCCACGCTTGCAGTAGCTGTATAGGAGTCAGTCCTGTTCCTTTAGCAGAACCAGCTCCGGTCGATGGCCGGAAGCTCCTTTTTCCAAAACCATTTCCACCAGGCGAAGCGTCTGCGCACCACGAAGTAGCTTACTTCCTCGCTCTCTTTTTCCGCCTCGTAGTCGAACGCCGAATGGCCGACAGCCAACCGTTCAGCCCAATAGAGGATGTAATATGTGAACAGTGGCAGGGCGGCAAGTCCCCAGCACACCTGCCAGCCCAGAAGCAGGGACGGCAGCAGTGACGCAAGGAAGCATTCCGTGTACTGGTGGCGGTGGATGCTCATCTCCATCTCCTCCCAGATGCCCTTCTCTCCGTAAGGGAGGGCGGTCAGGGTGACAATCGGGAGGGTCACGTAATCGTAGGGATTCAGCCGCCCTTGCAGCAGCCGGGCGATTTTGCTGTCATATATGAACATAGTGTCAGGTTTTAATCGTTCTTGAAATTTACCAATCCCTTTCGGCGCGGATGAACGTGCCTTGGTGGTTGTAGTACAGTTCCCAGCCGGGGATGTCTATCTCGTAACCGCCCGGTTGCTTCTCCACCTTGTAGGCGGTGGATTCGGGGTAGCGGGCGGCAATGTCCGTCGCGATGGCTTCCGGCAGGATGCCGTCCGGCAGCGCGGAGAACTTGCAGTCCACGCTTGTCCAGCCGCCCTGTCCGTCGAACTCCAGCTCCGTCCCGTCCGAGAGCCATGCCTCGTATTCGGTCGTGCCGCCGTCCTTGTCACGCACCGCACGGGTGCATTCCGTACTGGGGAAGTACTGCGCAATGAACTGCTGTGCCTTTTGGGGCAGAGCGTCGTAGCCGATTTCCTTCTCGTCGTCCTTGTCGCAGGATGCCGCCGTCAGTATCACGGACAGCAGCAACAGTGATTTGATAATGGCCTGTCTCATGCTATTTTAAGTTTTTTAGTTGACTTTTGATTTCTTATTACCGGTAACCTTCAGTTCCAGTCGCTCATCGTCCACCGCCACGCAGTGGTCGGCAAGGCCGTACTCTTCGAACTGTTCGGTGGTCACTTTCAGGTGCGTTACCTCTGTGCCGTCCAGTTCCACTTTGTCCGTCAGGGGGCGGAGTTCGGGGTTGATACGCAGGGCGTTCTCCGCAGATCTGCCGTAGGCGTTCCAAGTCTCGTCCGTTCCGTTCCAATAGAGGTGGACGGCATCCTTGTTGCCTTTTTCCGTTTCAAGTATCTTCGTTGTTTCCATATCTGTATTCCGTTTTATTGAAATAAAGGGTAACTTGCCGGTCTTTCACAAGGACGGCAAGTTGTTAGGGTTATTATACATAATCCCTCCCGCTGTGCTGGGGAGAGTCTTGATGTAATTAAAGTGTATATATAATCTTGTTGGTTATTAAAGCGATTTGCCACTATTCGTTAACCGATGTTCCGGGAATGGGAGTGCCGTCTGTAGGGCGTGCGTTCAATCTGCAATGGGAGTCAGTGTATACTACCGGAATCCATACTGTAAGAGGTCCCGGATAGTTTTGCCAAGATGACCATCTCCAGTTACGACCATTTACGCCAATGGTGATGAATCGGCCGCCATTATAGACATCATTGTAATTGGGATTTTCAGGATCAGTAATGCTGTTTGCCTGATTGCATGCAATGTATGACCATCCCCCAGACGTACTATTGCGGTAGATGCTTCCATTATTCCATCCGTTCCACTGTCTGGCACTGCAGAATATCATATATAGGGCGTTCCCCATTATATTTGCATCACCGTTGTCCCTCATTATAGACCATCTGTGCAAGCCAAACATCGGGTGTTTCTGATGCACTTCATAATAATCCCGGACTATTGGAAGTGCACCATTATTCCAATTATTACCTTTTCCGTGGTATTGGTTATATCCTATTGCAAAATTATTTCCCCACGTGAACCTATCACTCATCAATCCGTCAGGTCTGCAATCGTACCACTCGTCCATGCCGTCGTTCTTCACCTGCACGTTTACCTTGCGTGTGCCGTTATTGGCCGTATTGTTTTGCAGGTTGTCCCAACGCTTCTTCACGTAAGGAGTGGCGGACACAGCCATAGATGTAGTTTTGTTTACGACAATAGACACCGGTTCGCCATAAGTAAGATCACGTCCCTGATCGTTGATCAGCTCATCAGATACATCGGAGGAGATTACCACTCTGGCTTTCATGTTTGTGACGTTGTCCTTGAAATGTCCGCCGTTCAGCACGATGTTCCATTTCTCCGATTCGCGGGAAATATTTCGTTCGCAGCCCTTGAAGCCGAAATCGGCGGTAAAGGCTTTCTGCTCCACGCAGTACATCACATTTTGGTCAAAGTCCTCTTTGGTGGCAAGCAACGAGGCGAAGCGGTTCGCCGACGGGATGCTCAACGTCTGCAGGTAAATGTCGCCCTTTGAGGAGTTGTCATAAATGACCTGCGAATAATTGTCCTTCGTGTACGTAGGAGACGAGGTCATGGCTATCCAGTCCGATTCCGATGCGTTCTGCAAGCCGATGATGTCATTTTCCAAGTGCTGGCTGGTCGTCTCGGGCAAGGAATAGAGCCAATGGGCATCCCCTTCAGTGGGTGTCTGACGGGACAATCTGATTTGTTTTTTCTTGCCTGCGAACTGAATCTCCATACTTATATAATTCCCCAAGTCTTTTGGCCAAGTGACCTTCACAGGGATGTTAGACGCACCGCTTGCAAAAGTGGTAGGTGTAACGGTTAATCCAGTCGGGGCTATAATCGTACCCGTAGTCCCGGCAGTAGTTGCGGATGCACTCAAGAAGAAAGCCACCTGATCCGTCAGGGTTTCGTCCGTGTAGGCGATGAACTGGTCGTTGGTGGTAATCAGCGACACAAAATTGTACGAGATGTGGTAGGTATAGGTCTTGCCCATTTCCCATTTCGTGCCTCCAATGGATGCGCCCACCGTAAAGTCGGCAGTTCCGTCATTCAGCACCACCTCGATCTTCGCGTCGTCGGACAATGTCTGCGGCATCATGAAGAGGGTCTCGCCTTTGCCATCCTCCGTAATGGCTCCACCGTTTCCTGCCACCACTTTGTTTAAACGCAGGGTAAAGGCTTGCGTGTCATCAGTCAATGTCCATGCGTCCGTTCCTAACGTGTAAGTACCTTTGTAGCGCACGCCATCCAGCTTGATGGACTTCACCACGCAGTTGGGCAGGTCATCCCCTGCCACGAACTTCACCGCCGAGAGGGCGTGGTTGAACGTCAGGTCGGTGGTGGCGAAACCGTCTGCCAGCGTCGGATTATCCTTTCCGATGACTACGGCACTCATCACGTCCTGTTGCTTCTTCACGTCGTCGGGCACGATATAGGTCATCACGGGGGCGCCCGGATGGGTATTGTCGGTGAGCGTCATGCCGTCCGCCGCACTGGGGTACCATGCGTAGAAGCTCAACTGCTTCTTGGCGGGCCAATAGTATGTCCCCGTGGGATACCAATAACCGTCGGTGTCCAGCGTTGCCTCTTCGTTGTACATATAGTCGGGCGTGCCTTTTTGGTCGGTATAGGCCGACACCCCGAAGGTTTTCATCAAGTCTTTTTTGTTGGTCTCGGTGATTTGCGTGCCGCGTGTCATCGGGTGGTTGTCACCGGGAAATCCCTCCGTCACTTCGGCGGTAAGGTAGACGGTCTTCCCGTTCACCTTGCCTTCCATCTCAACGGATTCCAGCTCGTACGTACTCTCCCCTAAACCAGAAGCCGCACGGGTGCCACCTGTCGGTTTCCATGCGTTCGTGCCTCCCATGCTTACGGCGAAGCTCAAACGCTGGTCTCCCTTTCCCGGATGAGTACCGTTCTCCACCTCGTCCGAACAGGCGGAGAATACTGCCAGCGCGATGAGAGAAAGGTTCATTAGTTTATTCCTGTAGTTCATATCTTGTCTTTTTTATTATTCAAACTATTATTGATCTTGCCTTGCCTATTTCTCAATTTGAGACCTTTTCGATGGAGTAGTAGCCGAACTTGTTGTTCTTGATGGTGTAGTAACCGGGAAACGTGAAGAGACCGCTGCCATAGGCTTGGTCATATCCCCAGTCGCCCATGGTAGTGCTTTGCCAAACAGACACGTCCACGCCCATGTCATCCACGTGGGTCTTTACGTCATAGTTGTCTTTGGTCACCGTCCATGTGCTACCTACTGGATAGTAAGTTCCATTCCAAGTCATGAAGTTCTTCTCATCGAAAGTTGAACCGCCATAGTTCTCCAAGGTGATTCTGGAAAGGTTCACCACGATGGTCGAACCGTCGGGCGTTGCCCTGCGGATGCCGAAGTAGGTAAAACACTGCGTATTATCATCTGGATTGAGCATTCGGGTAGCCACCAGTTCGCGGCTGTATGTCACATTGGCACCTACCACTTTGGCTATGGCCGTGGCAAAGTCGGCATTATCGGGCAAGGTGGGCGTGTCGGTGGTCATCAAGTCGTGGCAACTCATAGACCCTTGGGACAGTTTGTACCAAATGTCGCTTCCTGTCGGATATTCCACCATCAGGCTGGACGTGAGCGTCACCTCTTTCTCCACCGTCTTTCCCGGCTTGGAGGGGAACGTGAACGTGAGCTTCACCTTGCCCTTGCGCGTCTCAGTGTCGGTCGGTTGGATGGTTTCAAGGGTGAGTTTCGCGTTTTCATTATCGAAACTGTCCGACTGCACACCACTGGTACTTCCTTTCAGCATCGGCTTGCACAAGGCCGGTGCGGCTGTTCCCGTAATGCCGTTCGGGTCGCTCAGTGTACACTCCCAGTCACAGTTGCTCTTCACATAAATCACGGCGTCGGCACCCGAGGCTACGAAGACATCCTTGTTCAATTCCAACTCGACATTCTGGTCGAGCGAGATATTATATGTAACCGTTGTTGTCGGGCTCCAACCTGAGTAGTTATAGCCATTGGTAAGATCCTTCAGCTTGGCACCGATAGTCTGCTCAGCGCCATTCATCTCCAGCGTCACTTCCAGACGGGCTTCGCTGTCATTCTCAAACGACTGAGGCATCATGAAGAAGGTTTCGCCCTCTCCCGTGAGTTCGGTCTCGGTATTCTCGGCTACCTCCTTTCCATTGGGAAAGTTCAAAGTGAAGTCTTTGGTGTCGGTATCCAAATTCCAAGGAGCTATGCCGCTGCCGGTGGGATACCAGTTATGATTGCCTTTGTATTTCACTTTTTTCAAAGCGATGGACTTGACGGTGCAGGCAGGGATGTTGTTGCCCGTCTTGAACTTCACCGCCGTGAGCATGTGCCTGAAAAGAATCGGCACACTCGATGTCTCGCTCACCCCATTACTGGCGGCCATCATGAAGTCCTCTTGGTCGGCTACCTGTTCGGGTATCTCGTAGAACAGTTTCGTGTCTTTAACGTTGTTATCTTTCGGGATGGTCAGGTTCTTCGAGTTGTAGGGATACCAAGCGAAAAAAGTCAGTTTCTTGCCGGTAGGCCAGTAGTACGGTGTCCCGGTAGTCCATGTGGAAGAGGCGTTGTCCTTCGTCACTTTCACATTGTACATCACATCCAATGTCTCGGGCTCGACATTATTGAGGGTCGTGGCCGAAACGCTAAATTCATCCACTTGTGCGACACCTGTCACCTGCGTGCCCCGTGTCAAGGGTTGGTCATCGCCCGGGAAACCGTCGGAGACTTCGGCGGTGAGGTAGACAGTTTTCCCGTCCAGTTTGCCCTGCATCTCCACGGAGCTGGTTTCGTATGATTCGGTGGTACCAGAGCGACTCCCGTCCGCCCGTGTCCGGGCATCAGGGGCTGCCGTGCCCACGGCAAAGGTGATGCGGTGGTCGCCTGTGCCCGAGTCACGGCCTCCGTTCTCCACCTCGTCCGTACAGGCAGAGAACATCGCCAATAGGATGAGCGAGAGACTCATCAGTTTGTTCTTGTAGTTCATATCTGTCATTCGTTTTTTATTCGTAATTCGTTTTCTGTCTTACAGGTTCACGTCCTGATGGCGAACCGCCCAGCCGTTCACCGTCACCGTGAAGTGGATGGGTTGTCCCAGTATCGGTTCGCCGGGATCGGGGCCGTCGGGGGGCGTTACCCCTGCGCCGTTACTCAAGTCAAGTGTGTAGACGAACTTGTTGCCCGGCTGCCAGAGGTTCTTCTTGCTCTCCGCATGGTCTCCGATGGGTACTGCCGCCCAGCCGTATTCACCCTCGGTGGAGGGATAGATCTGTCTGCCCGCTGCGGTGGTGATCTTCAGGAGCAGGGCGATATAGGAACCGTTCTTCTTGTTTTCCTTGTCGTCTTTCGTGTCCCATGCCGTAAGTTGTTGCGGAAGGAGCATCGCCGTGCCGCCGTCGTCCATCAGTCCTTTCGCATCAGACGTGAGGCGTATCGGCTCTGCCAACTCTGTGGTGGCATAGGAGGCGTAGCTTCCGTCCTTCAGCGTCCAGTTGCCATCGGTATTTGTTTCCGAAGGGAACGTGTAGTCGCCTGTGCTACGGACGGAACCGATGCGTACCGCCTTTATGTCGTAGCGGTAGGTCGCGTTGGTGTTCTTGGCGCGTACCTCCACCTGCGTGAGCACATGGCGCAACTCTATCTCCGTCTTGGCGGCATTGTTCCTATCGCCCGAGGCATAACCTGCCAGCAGGTCTTTTTGTCCGGTGATGTCCGCTGCCGGACTGAAGCCGGTCACTTTCAGTTCACCGGGCTTGTCACCCTCATAGGTGCCTCCCCAGTCCACGGCTGCGGGACAGGCGGCCACAAAGCGCAGCTCGCTGCCGTCGTCCGGCCAATACTTCAAGGGATCGGATGTCCAGTCGTTCTCCGTGCCGTCCTCGTGCGTGAACAGCAGGTTCCGGAACCCGTACTTCTCCTCGTTGCCGGCCGTGGCGAACGCCGACACGCTGAAGCCGGTAGTCTTCAGCCCGGCAAGGTCGGCAGGGAGGGCGCGGGTGTTCATGCCCACCGTCGTGCGGAAACGGATGCCTTTCCCGGAAGCCACCTGCACCGTGTCGTCGTTGGAGCACGAGGCAAGAAGCAAGGCCGCTGCCGCCAATACATGAATCGCTTTATTTGCCATAGTTATTCTTTTTTTAGATTGTCTTTTCTGTGTGACCGGAAAGGGACATTCAACCCCGTCCGGCCTAAGGGTGCGCTTCCTGCCTTGACCGTGTGTGCGGACGGTCGCCGGGCGGAAGCGCGATTTGGTTATTGATTTTTGATTATACGGATGTCGGATTACATGCCGATGTTGTTCTCTTGGGGATTCCAAGGAGTAACCGTAACGGTAAACTTGATCGGGTCGCCCAAGATCTTGTCTCCCGGTTTCGGGTCTTTTCCGTCCGGTTGCGGCTTAACACCCGGTCCCGGAGTTACAGGGTCAACACGTCCCGCACCGTTGGTGAAGTCCAAAGTATAGACATACTTGTTGCCCTTTTCCCAAGTGAATGAAGCGGGAACGGCAGCCCAACCGTAAGTGTCAGCACCTTCAGCAGGGAAAACGTTACTGTTATCAGCCGTCTTAGTGATTCTCAACAGTACGGAGATGTATGTATCCTTGTTGGCATTTTGCTTGTCGTTTTCAACATCCCAAGCCGTGGTAGCTCCCTGCGGGATCAGCATGGCATTGTCACTGTAGTTAACGCCATTATCCTGCTTTTGTTCCATGATGCTTTGGGCAGTACCATTCAAAGTTACCGGAGTAGTATACTCCACAGTGTAAATCTGGTCGTTTGTAGCGTTGTTGCTCCACCTATCATTTACGACATTGAAGTCGGCCTCTCCGTCAACATTTGAGATACGGATACCTTTCACCTGGTATGTGTAGACCGTATTGTCGCTCTTTGCAGAGATTTGGATCTGGGAAAGGGCGTGTCCCAATGTCAATGCGACACCGTTCGTTTCATTGGCAGCCTTGGTTCCGGTCACGCCTGTAACGTATACCATGTCTTTTTGGTCAGCTACTGTACCTGCAATCTTCACACCAGCCACGCTGATGGTATTCTTGTCTGTAATGGTTTTCGTTCCTGTCCAGTTGTCAGAGAAAGCGGTGAAACTCAACACTTCATTTTCATCTTTTGGCCAGAATTTTGAAACGGCAGAATTAAATACACCACCATCCTTTACATAATCAACTTCAGTATCAAAACCGTCGTACTTGTTGTTGTTCTTATCCCAAAAGGCTGTAACCTTGAGGGCACTCAGGTTGGCTGTTGTCACTTCAGAGGCACGTGTGTTTAGTCCTGTTACGGCACGAAAACTGATGCCTTTCTGCTGTGCCACTTCCACAGTCTCGTCGTTTGAACATGATGCCAGCGTCAAAGCAGCCGCTGCGCACAAATAAATCATTTTGTTCATAATTGAAAAAATAAAATTTAAAATGAATAATTAAAAAAATAATTGATTGATAACCTTTTGTATAACTTTTCAGATTCATTTCAGGGGAGCGTCCTTCGTATCGTCCGTCCAGCCGTCCACCGTGACATCGAACTTTTCCGAATCTTTCAGGTCCACGTCCTTGTCGTCGGTCCCCCACTCGCTGACCGTCACGCCGAAGCGTATCTTGCCACCCAGAATGGGTTCCGCCTTGTCAGGGTCTTTGCCGCCGGCATCCACGTCATTTCCCGGGTCACGGGGGTCAACCTTTCCTGCACCGCCCGAGAAGTCGAGCGTATAGACGTGCTTCTTGCCGCTTTTCCACTGAAAATCCACCGGGACGGAAACCCAACCGTAGGTTTCGTTCGTCTTGGTGGAGCCGGCAGGGTATATGGAAGCTCCAGCCTTGGCGGTGAGGTTGACCAGCACGGAAAGGTAAGTTCCGACAAACGTGTCGGGATCATCGGTCGTGCTCTTTCCGTCCCATCGCATTGCGATGTTGCTGGGCTGTGGAATCAGTATCGCATTGCCAGCTTTGTCCATGAGGGACTTCGCTTGGCTGCCCAGTTCTACCTCCGTGTCGTATCTGTACTCGTAATCCCTTGCACCGAAGTCGATGGTGTGGAGATTGTCGCTTGCCTGGCCGGATAGGAACTCGGAAAGGACAAAAGAGCGTCTCTTGGCTATTCCGCAGATGCGGATGCCCTTCACCTTGTAGGTATAGGCCTTGTTGTCGTTTTTCGCCCAAATCTCCACCGATGACAGGACGTGCTGCATCTTGGCCGGTACCGCGTCTTTGGTCTTCGACACGTCGGGCAGGTAAACCGCCAGATAGTCTTTTTGGTCGGGGATGTCCTCGTCCACGGTAATAAACACTTCCGAGTCTTCCCCTTCTATCTTCGCGTCCGCATCTCCGTCCCACTCGCTCAACTTCGGGTAGGTCAAGTAGAAGCTGAGCTTCTCGTACCCGCCCCATGTCTGGGCCGGATCGGCCATCCATACCGACTGTTGGAGCACATAGTGTGTCTCGGGGTATAACCGCGTGCCGTTTTCCGTGAAAGTCGTCACATACATGCCATTGTCCTCCAGCGTCTTCTGCGTCGCATTCAAGGCGCGGGTGCTCAGTCCCGTCAAGCTGCGGAAACTGATGCCTTTCTCCTGCGCCTGTTCCACGACCTCGTCATTGGAGCATGAAGCCAGCATCATCGCGGCAGCCGCACATATATAAATCGATTTGTTCATATACTTGTATTTTTACTTTTCTGTTCCACTTGTTCTCTGCTTAGCTCATCGGCAGGCTGATGTGCACTTCCTCCCAGTCCTTCACGGTAGGCTGCAATCCTCCGCCGCCGGTGATGGGTTTCGGAAGCGGCAGTTTGTCGATCACGATAACGATGCGCGTCGGGTCCTGTGCCGGATCATGCAACTGGCCGGTCACGTCCGCCTCGAAATAATAGGTACTGCCGTCCGACATCAGCGCGTAGATCATCAGCTTGTGCTCGCCGGCTTCCTTCGGGCAATGGCCGAAGAAAGTCAGGTTGCCCGTCAGCTCGGTCTTCTCCTCGTTGGCGCGTACCTCGAACGGGATGGTCACCTTCTCGTCCGTCAGACAGTCGATTCCCGGCAGCCAGCCGCCTGCCATACCCGTCAACGATGCGCTGAGTGCACTCACGTGACGCAGGTTCTCCACGTTTCTGACCTCCACCGTACAGGTGTTCACCCGTGGCTTCGGGGTCAGGACGATCCGCTTCACGCCGCTCGCAGGACCGATGTCCAACCGCTCGGCATGGTCGCTCCAGAGGGCCTCGGGCTCCATCACGCTGCGCTCAGCCTCCGCGCCCCGTGCCAGCGGGGCCGTCTCCGACCGGGTGGCCAGTGCGCCGCGAAGCGAGCGGGTGTCGCCCGTTGTCACTTGGAATGTCTCCATACGTTCCTTGTCAACTATGCGGTGTGTCTCCTTGTCACTGTTTATACAGAGCGCGTCGTAAACACCCTCCGGGACGACGATGGTGCCGCCCTCGCGCTTGGTGAACTCGTAGCGCATAGGCTCCGAGCCGTCCTCCGGGTAGAGGTAGAGGCTCATCGTGGCCGGGCGCGCGTCGGGGGCTTCCGTCCAGTCGAACACGACCTCCACGTTCGCCGCGTGCGGATGGTCGTAGCACAGGTCCTTGTGCTCGCAGGCCGCCAGCAGGGGAAGCAGCATCACCGCCAGACATCCAGCGATTGCCTTGCGCAATTCCTTGTATATCCGTATATGTGTCATTTCGTACCTCCTTTCTTATCGTTCACGTTGCCGCGTCCCAGCAGCCATACCAGCGAGATTTCCGCCTTCGTCGGGCCGAACCAGCGGCGTCTCTTCGTTTCCTTGTATACATAGCAGCCGTCCTCCGGCTCATATACTTTGTACTTGCCACCGCTGTAACCGATGCCGATACCGAAGTCGATATTCAGACGCTTGGCGATAGGTAGCGAATAGCCGTATTCCAACCCGAAACCGTAGTTAAAGTTGCTCAGATACCCTTTGCCACCCGTTTCGAAGTCGTAGGTCAGCCCCTGCGCGTACACGCCCACATGATGTCCTTGCAAAGGCTTCTCGGCCGCCTTACTTCCGAAGTACTTGCGCACTTCCAACTCACCGCCGTAGATGCGCCAATAGCGGTGCTTTGAATCCTTGCTCCACCATGCGTACATCCAGTCGCCGCCGACGCTCCAGCCACCACCGAGATAGACCTCCAGTCCCACGTTCGGAACAAGGGCTGCATCATAGAGCAGGTTCGTTTTGACCGCCATATAAAAAGGTCTCTTTTCCATTTCTTCGTTCGTGTTATCCTGCGGAATCGTCTCGTCCTCCTTGTTATAAAGCGTGGCGGTCGTTTCAAGCTCCTTCCCGGCGGTGTCCACCGTGTCATCGGGGTTCATCACATTGTCGACTGCCTGTTCGGGTGCCGGCTTCAATTCGGCCTGTGCCGATTCGGGTTTGGGCTTCACGCGCTCGATGCGTTCCATCTCGCACACCACGAGTGCACCGCTGCGTAAGCTATCGAAGAGGTTCTCTTTCATATATTGCCATGCGCGACCGCCGGCAAGGTTCATGAGCTGTCGTTTACGTCCGTCCACCACCTTGCCCTCGCGTACCACCCATTCGGGAGTGTCACGGATGATGGCGATTGCCTTGTCACGCCAAGGGGCATCGGTACGTCCGAGCTTTTCAGCCAGTTCGCTCCAGCCCTCTCCCTGCGGTTGGAGTGCAAAGATGCTGTCGGGCAGCGAAAGGTTGTCTTTTAAATAATCCCGTAAATCCTCACCGCGTTTCCGGGCGAGTTCCTTGTTGTACTTCGTGTTGCCATCGGGAGAGGCGGACGCTTGGATAAGGATGCGCCTGAGCACCACCGCCGGGTCGCCCCCAAGAGAACGGATGCTGTCGCCCAGTGCCGCAAGGTGCCGGTCGTTGTCCATGTAGGGAAGCTCCAGCCGTGCGCTTGCCGTGCGGTAGTAGATCGTGGTGCGGAGGCTGTCCGACACGATTTCCGCTTGGGCGTTCCCGGCAAGCAAGGCCGCCAGCAACAGGGACGGAATGAATCTTTTTTTCATATCGTTTCTTTTTAAATTTTAGTTCTCGTTTCTCATGCGTTATCGCCCGTTTTAAACCAAGTATTCTATCTTATTGGTTTGCAGTATTTTACCCCCCCCAGTAAGTTGGTAGAAATTCTTCAGTTGCGGCATGGTCTTCGAGCGAAACACCCGACAGCCGCGACCGAAGCTCGTCCAGTATGTCCCGGAACACTCCGCATACCCGACAGTTATCCGCTTCGCACTGGCACTGGACGTTCGGGAGTACCGTGCGGCAGCAGTCCATGCGGAAGGTTCCTTCCAGTGCGCGTACCACTTCCAGCATCGGTATTTCGGCAGGGTCGCGTGAGAGCATATATCCCGGCTTCGGCCCTCCGACACGTGAGTGCAGGATACCCGCCTGTACCAGTCGCAGCAACGCCGGTGAGAGGGCACGCACGTTGATGCGGTAACGCTCCGCTATCTCCGGTGCGTTGAGCCATACACCGTAGTGCCATCCCCATGCGAGATAGCGGCAGGCGATCAGCCCGTATCGTGTGGGGTTCGTCAGCATGACCCGCCCCTTTCCTTCGTCATTTGTTTCATTTTATCGTCTCCTTATGTTTTCTTGCCTATTTGCCGTACATTTGCGAATAGTACGGCAAATACAACGGTTCACTGTATTTGGATGGGAAAAAGAAACAGGATTTGCTTTCCTGTCTATTTTTTCGCTTTTCCATACATCTTGGTGGCACTTTAATGAGCGTCCCTTTCTTAGCAAGAAAGAGACATTACGGGAAATAAACTTATATAATTCTGTGATACAGGCGGTTGAAAATGTGTTTCACATCGCATGGAAAGAATAGAGGGCGGAAAGGCAGGAAGAAATATCAGGTGAAACAGAGAAAAAAGCGGAAGAAAATTTGCTGCAAATGTATGAAATATATACCTTTGCAGCGAAAAATATTACGGTGTTCACGTGACACGAAACGAATGTCTCTTTCTTGCTAAGAAAGGGACATTTTTCGTTTTCGGGAGTTTGGGAAACATGGGGATGTGTGTTCCCGTTTTCCATCGGTTGCGGTGAGCCGGATTCGGATTTTCGATGGCAACCGGACGGGATGTCCCTTTCCTTTCTTTTATGTTTGGGCTTCCGTAGCATACGGTCGTACATGCCGTCCACAGCAGTATCAACCTTCCGGCTACTGATACGGGAAAGGTAGATCTGCGTGGTACGTATCGAGGTGTGCCCCATGCACTGGCTGATCAGTTCCACAGGCTGGCTGTCTTCCAACATTAATGTTGCCCACGTGTGGCGCAGCACGTAGGTTGTAAGAGGTACGGAGAGTCCCACTTTCCGCCCTATCATACGGGCTGTACGATTGATTCGCCGCAAAGCGGATTCCTCCGGCAGCTCCTTTCCGGGACATCCTTTCCTTGCCTCGTGCAGGAAAGGGAAGACAAAGGGTGAATCTTCCAGGTGGTAACGTTCCATGATTTCTTCCAGTTCCGGCACTATCTCCACGTCAATAGACACGTCCGTCTTGCTGCGTCTATAACGGATATGCCCGTCCGTTACCATCCGCCACGTCAGTCCGTACACATCCTTGAACACCATCCCCCGTGCATAGAGGATGAACAGCAATACATCCAATGCCTCGCGCTGGTTCTCCGGTAATGTCTGCCTTAAGTCGGGCGAGAGCAGACGTTGCACCTCCTCTTTTCGGAGCGCACGTTTAGCAGGAAAGTATCCGCCGGTACGATGTCCGCCGAAAGGCTTCCCATCCGTGCCCTCGGAAGAAAGAGCCAACGCATGACCGTACACCGCCCGGAACGTACGCAGATAGAAGTCCGCCGTCTGAGGCTTGTCGGCATGACGCTTTTCCAACCATGCGGCATACTTGTCCGTCCAGCATTTTGTGATGTTTTCCATTGTCAGGCTTTCCCAACCATCACCGGCAAATTCCTTTACCTTATTTATACTGCTGCGGTAATTCTCCAGTGTCCGCACGCTACGTTGTCCTTTCAATGCTTCCAGTGTCCGATCCAACAATGGAGAAAGTAATGTTTCCTTTTTCCTGTCCATCATTATTCCTTGTTTTTTAGTTTACTATTTTTCGTATGATAATGGAAAAGAAGAAAAAAGAATTTTGATAATTGGGATATTTAACATTTCATTGTACGGACATGGCGATAGCCGCATCCATGATTTTACAGTCATGCGGTACAACCGGGAGACTGCAAGGCAGTTAATGGAAATTAACGGTTCCCCTTCAGGAACGTAAAATCACGATCCTGACAGTAAAAGAACAAACTAATATATTTATTTGAATAACCAGTAATGATAAATCAGGCGACTTCGGAGCTTAGGAAGCGGACGGTTTAGCGGCTTAATTGCCGTTAAACCGTCCGGTTTTCGTTTAACGAAAACACAACTTGCTGTCCGCTGGAGCGGACCACGATTATCCAATAATCATTGTGTATCATCCCATTGTATGGCTATTCCCCTGTGGTTTGCGGGACATTTCCATCAGGTGTTTGCCGGCTGCTCTCCCCATAAAAGGATGGATATCTCTCCATAACCATGTGACTTACGCTCATAATTCGGGGATAAGGAGGCGCATCTACGGGAAATCAGCTCTTTCCATGCCCTATTCTCCATTAACGGATTACTACTTATACACTTCTACAAATGGAGAATGGGCATATAGCCATATACGACTTATGTTTTCTTTTCATTGTCTCCATTAACGGATTGCTACTTATACACTTCTGCAAATGGAGAATGGGCAGGTAGCCGTGTATGACTTATGTTTCTTCTTCATTGTCTCCATTAATGGATTGCTAC
>OJIX01000516.1_pt1 | contig 16741 bp, 15 predicted proteins | sample 1595981 | NCBI WGS metagenome assembly OJIX01 (sample SAMEA4350138, study PRJEB24818) | metagenome | biome: human; feature: gut; material: faeces | place: Denmark | collected 2013-09 | reverse complement strand
CGCAGGGCAGCAACATCGTTAATGTCGCCAATGCCGCCGGAGGACTGAAATGCCACCTGCGGGTATCTGGCGCACACTTCTTCATATAAAGAGACGTTAGAACCTGCCAGCGTGCCGTCGCGCGAGATATCGGTACATAGCACATGTTTCAGGCCGACGGGAAGATAGGTTTCCACCAGTTGTTCCAGTGAAACGCCCGAGTTCTCTTGCCAGCCGCTCACCGCCACCTGCTTGTTACCTTGCTCGTCAATACGGACATCCAGCGCCAGCACTAAGGCATCGGCACCGAAGCGTTCAAACCAGCCTTTCACCATTTCTGGTGATTTCACCGCGGTGGAGCCGACCACCACACGCGCAACGCCCGCTTCCAGTAACGCCGCTACGTCTTTTTCACTACGCACACCGCCGCCAACCTGCACCGGGACGTTAACGCCCGCGACCAGGGCTTTAATCAGCGGGATTTGACGCTTAGCCGGATCTTTGGCCCCGGTCAGATCCACCAGATGCAACACTTCGGCACCTTGTGCGGCGTAATCCTGTAAGCGCGGCAGCGGGTCGTTACCGTAATCGCGTTGTTTGCCGTAATCGCCCTGATGGAGACGCACCACGGTGCCGTCGATTAAATCTAATGCCGGAATAATCATCACATCTCCAGGAAGTTTTTCAGCAACTTAGCGCCAGCGGCACCAGAACGCTCCGGGTGGAACTGCACGCCGTAGAAGTTATCTTTTTGTACCGCCGCGGTGAACGGTTCGCCGTAATTACATTGGGCGATGGTCCACGGATTGACCGGCATTGCGTAGCTGTGAACAAAGTAAAAGTACGCGCCGTCTTCAATCCCCTGAAACAGGCGGTTGCCTGCCTGCGGATAAACACGGTTCCAGCCCATATGTGGCAGTGGCAGACCAAAGTCGGTCATTTTTGGCACGTCTTCGTCGATGATGCCCAGCAAGTCGACGCCGTTGCTCTCTTCGCTGCGCCGCCCCAGAAGTTGCATACCTAAGCAGATGCCCAGCACCGGTTGGGTACAGGCTTTGATGAGATCAAACAGCTCGCGCTCACGCACCTGGTCCATCGCCGCTTGCGCGGTTCCAACGCCGGGTAAAAACAGTTTATCGGCCAGTAACACTACGTCCGGGTCCCGGCTGACTTTGGGTTCATAACCGTGGCGCGAAATGGCAGACTTCACCGAGTTCAGGTTGGCGCAGCCAGTATCAAGGATCACCACGTTCATTACAGCACTCCTTTCGACGAGGGCAGGGTGTCGCCTTCCACGCGGATGGCCTGGCGCAGGGTGCGACCAAAAGCTTTGAACAGGCTCTCTACACGGTGATGATCGTTTTTACCTTTGGTTTTCAGGTGTAGCGTCACGCCCATGGTGTAAGAGAGTGAACGGAAGAAGTGCTCGATCATTTCAGTGCTGAGATCGCCCACACGCTGGTAGGTAAATTCAGCTTTATATTCCAGGTGCGGGCGACCAGAGATATCCAGCGCGCAGCGGGCAAGGCATTCGTCCATCGGCAGCACAAAACCGAAGCGGCAAATACCGCGTTTGTCGCCAAGAGCTATTTTTAACGCTTCGCCCAGCGCCAGACCGGTATCTTCGACAGTGTGGTGATCGTCGATATAGAGGTCGCCTTTAACGTTGATTTCCATACGGAAACCACCGTGGGTAGCGATCTGATCCAGCATATGATCAAAGAAGCCAACGCCGGTGTTAATCTTGCTGCCACCTTCGCGATCCAGCCATACCTGAACGTCAATCTGCGTCTCTTTGGTGTTGCGCACTACATGGGCGTAACGGTCTCGTTTGGTGAGTTGTTCGCCAATCATCGGCCAGTTCAGGGCTTCGCGGTCGTAGCGTAAACCATTAATGCCCATGTTTTCCGCCAGTTGAATGTCGGTCGCGCGATCGCCAATCACATAACTGTTGGCGCGATCCATCGCTTGCTCAGCGAGATAACGCTCCACCAGTTTTACTTTCGGCTTACGGCAGTCGCACTCATCGGCGGGCAGGTGTGGGCAAATCAGCACTTCATCAAACTGTACGCCTTGCGAGGTGAAGATCTGCATCATCAGGTTGTGCGGGCCATCGAAATCCGCCTGCGGGAAACTTTGTGTTCCAAGACCATCCTGATTAGTGATCATCACCAGCTTGTAGCCCGCTTTTTGCAGCCTCAGCAGCTCCGGGATCACGCCAGGTTCAAAGGCGAGTTTGTCAAAACGGTCCACCTGAAAATCACTCGGCGGTTCGCTAATCAGGGTTCCATCGCGATCGATAAAAAGATACTTCTGACTCATCAAACTTGCTCCGCACGTAAGGCGTCAATGACGCACTGGCTTTCTTCACGGGTTCCGATGGTAATTCGCAGGCAGCCGCTTAAAGAGGGTTGTTTATTCTGATCACGTAAGATAATGCCCTGATCCCACAAAGATTTAAACACCGCACTGGAGGCTTTAAAGCGCGCCAGAATGTAGTTGGTTTCAGAGTCGAAAACCTGCTCCACGCAGGGGATCTCTTTCAGTGCGGCAATCAGGTATTCGCGTTCTGTAATAATTTGCGCCACCCGTTCGCGCATGGCGACGATTCCCTGCGGGCTTAACGCCTGTGCGGCAATGTCGGCAACCGGCGTCGAGAGCGGGTAGGGGGCGATCACTTTCATCAGCAGGTTGATGACTTCTTCGTTTGCCAGCGTAAATCCGCAACGAAGCCCCGCCAGAGCAAAAGCTTTCGACAGTGTGCGCAAAATAGCCAGGTGCGGATATTCCGCCAGCCAGCCAGCCAGCGATGCCTGCGGGCAAAACTCGATATAGGCTTCATCGGCAACCACAATCGCCTTACCGCGGGTTAACTCCAGCAGGGTGCGAAAATCCTGCGGGTTGATCAGTTGCCCGGTGGGGTTGTTGGGGCTGCAAACATAGACCACTTTTACGCCATCCAGCTTGTCGGAAATGCCCTGTAAGTCCAGTTGCCAGTTGTCCAGCGTCGGCACTGTGCGGCACTCGACGCTAATGGTTTCAGCGCTGACGCTGTACATGCCGTACGTTGGCGGGCAGTAGAGGATGGCGTCTTTACCCGGTTCGCAAAAAGCGCGAATCAGCAGTTCAATGCCTTCGTCCGCGCCACGGCTGACCAGCACCTGTTCCGGTTTTACGCCTGCATATTGCGCGTAATTTTCAATCACCACTTTCGGTTGGCATTCCGGATAGCGGTTGAGCGTTTGCTGAGTGAGCTGAAACTCCACGGCAGTGGGATATTCGTTGGCGTTCAGCCAGACATCGCCGTTACCGCCCAGACGACGCGCTGACTGATACGGCGTCAGGTTGCGGACGTTTTCACGCGCTAAATCGGTAATAGTCACGGTGCTCATGCTTGCTCCTTAAGGGCGTTAACACGCAAAGTAACGGCATTTTTGTGGGCGGTCAGGCGCTCGGCGGCGGCCAGTGTTTCAATGGTCGAAGCCAGCGTGGAAAAGCCTTCTTTCGACAGTTCCTGTACGGTCATGCGCTTCTGGAAATCTGCCAGCCCGAGGCTGGAACAGGTGGCGGTGTAGCCGTAAGTCGGTAGAACGTGGTTGGTGCCGGAGGCGTAGTCGCCTGCCGATTCCGGTGACCAGTCACCAAGAAATACCGAACCGGCGCTGGTGATGCCATCGACCAGTTCGCGGGCGTTGCGGGTCTGAATGATCAGGTGCTCCGGGCCGTACTGGTTGGAGATCTCCACGCACTGCGCTAAATCTTTAGTCACGATCAGGCGGCTGGCGTTCAGTGCCTGGCGGGCGGTTTCGGCACGCGGCAGTTCTGCCAGTTGGCGTTCGACGGCCTCGGCAACGCGACGCGCCATATCGGCGTCGGGGGTCAGTAAAATTACCTGTGAGTCAGGGCCGTGTTCAGCCTGAGAAAGCAAATCAGAAGCCACGAAATCCGGCGTAGCGCCGCTGTCAGCAATCACCAGCACTTCCGACGGGCCTGCGGGCATATCGATCGCCGCACCGTCCAGACGCTGGCTTACCTGGCGTTTTGCTTCGGTGACAAAGGCGTTACCCGGCCCGAAGATTTTGTCCACTTTCGGCACAGATTCCGTACCAAACGCCAGCGCGGCAATGGCCTGTGCGCCGCCGACGTTAAACACGTCCTGCACGCCGCACAGCTGCGCCGCATAAAGGATCTCATCGGCAATCGGCGGCGGTGAGCACAGCACCACTTTTTTACAGCCCGCAATACGCGCCGGAGTTGCCAGCATTAATACCGTTGAGAAGAGCGGGGCGGAGCCGCCAGGAATATACAAACCCACTGAAGCCACCGGGCGCGTGACCTGCTGGCAACGTACGCCTGGCTGCGTTTCTACATCTACCGGCGGCAGTTTTTGCGCAGTGTGGAAGGTTTCAATATTCTTTACTGCCACCGCCATCGCCTGTTTTAACTCGTCGCTCAGGCGTTCGCTGGCGGCGGCGATTTCCTCAGCAGACACCTTCAGCGCGGTAACCGTGGTTTTATCAAACTTCGCGCTGTATTCCCGCAGGGCATCATCGCCACGCATTTTCACGTTATCGAGAATATCGTTAACGGTGCGGGTAATGCTTTCAGAAGCGGAGATCGCCGGGCGCATTAACAGCTGGCGTTGTTGCTCCGCAGTACAGCTATTCCAGTCAATGATTGTGTTAAAGCTCATAGCGATCACTCCATCATCTTCTCAATCGGCAGGACCAGGATTGAACTGGCACCCAGCGCTTTCAGTTTTTCCATCGTTTCCCAGAACAGGGTTTCGCTACTGACCATGTGCATCGCTACGCGCTGTTGATCACCCGCCAGCGGCAGAATGGTTGGGCGTTCGGCACCTGGCAGCAGGGCGATGACTTCATCCAGGCGTTCGGTCGGTGCGTGCATCATGATGTATTTTGATTCGCGCGCCTGGATAACACCCTGAATACGGGTCAGCAGTTTGTCGATCAGTTGCTGTTTGGATTCTTCCATTTCGCCATCGCGCTGGATCAGGCAGGCTTTCGAGCGGTAGATAACTTCGACTTCGCGCAGGCCGTTAGCTTCCAGCGTGGCACCGGTGGAAACCAGATCGCAAATCGCATCCGCCAGTCCGGCGCGCGGCGCAACTTCGACAGAACCGTTCAGTAAGCAGGATTTAAAAGAGATACCTTTCTGGTCGAGATAACGCTTGAGCAGGTGAGGATAAGAGGTGGCGATACGTTTACCGTTTAAGGAGAGCGGACCGTCCCAGGCTTCATCAACCGGCGTTGCCAGCGAAAGGCGGCAGCCGCCGAAATCCAGACGACGCAGGGTAAAGTAGCGCGGATCTTCACCCTGGGCGCGGCGGTTAAGCAGCTCTTCTTCCAGCACGTTTTCGCCGATAATCCCAAGGTCTACCACGCCGTCCATCACCAGACCGGGAATGTCGTCGTCACGCACGCGCAGAATATCAATCGGCATGTTTTCTGCCATCGCGATCAGGCGCTGGGTGTGAAGATTGATTTTAATGCCACAGCGCGCCAGTAATTCGCGTGAGTCATCACTTAAACGGCCGGATTTCTGCATAGCTATGCGTAAACGAGTGTTGTCTGTCATTTTCTTATTCCTCTTTAAACCTGTCTGAACCGTTATCAATCGCGCAATAAAAAAGCCCCCGGAAGGTGATCTTCCGGGGGCTTTCTCATGCGTTCATGCACCACTGGAAGATCTGAATGTCTTCCAGCACACATCGCCTGAAAGACTAGTCAGGATGATGGTGATGATGGTGGTGTTTAAATTGAACGCGTGTCATAAAAGTCTCTGTGAATGTTTATTCAACTGATGTCTTTTAACCTAAACCACTTTCACGTTAGAAAGCAAGGGGTTTTTTATATATTTTATGGCGATGGATTTGTTTAATGAATGAGCGGGGAAAGGAGGGGGCTAAGAGGACTGTCCTCTAACTTGACAGCACCAAAAAGAGCAAAGTCTGATTTTTCGTCTCGCTGACAATGTCTTGATCTACAAACTAATTAATAAATAGTTAATTAACACCCATCATTGTACAATGAACTGTACAAAAGAGGAGATTTACATGCGTACAATTAGCTACAGCGAAGCGCGTCAGAATTTGTCGGCAACAATGATGAAAGCCGTTGAAGATCATGCCCCGATCCTCATTACTCGTCAGAATGGAGAGGCTTGTGTTCTGATGTCACTCGAAGAATACAACTCGCTGGAAGAGACGGCTTATCTACTGCGTTCCCCCGCTAACGCCCGGAGATTGATGGACTCAATCGATAGCCTGAAATCAGGCAAAGGAACGGAAAAGGACATTATTGAGTGAAACTAATCTGGTCTGAGGAATCATGGGATGATTATCTGTACTGGCAGGAAACAGATAAGCGAATTGTTAAAAAGATCAATGAACTTATCAAAGATACACGCAGAACACCATTTGAAGGTAAGGGGAAACCAGAACCCCTGAAACATAATTTGTCAGGTTTCTGGTCCCGACGCATTACAGAGGAGCACCGTCTGGTATACGCGGTTACTGATGATTCACTGCTCATTGCAGCATGTCGTTATCATTATTGAACAGATTCATTCATAGAATGAATTGTCAGTTTTGATACGCTAGCGTAGCCTTATAGATCTAAGGTGTATCAGGAGATAACGGATGAAAAAGGTCGCAATTGTCGGGTTAGGGTGGTTAGGCATGCCGCTGGCGATGTCACTTTCAGCGCGAGGCTGGCAAGTCACCGGGAGTAAAACCACACAAGATGGTGTCGAAGCGGCCCGAATGAGTGGCATTGATAGCTATCTGCTTCGCATGGAGCCTGAGTTAGTTTGCGATTCTGACGATCTGGATGCCCTGATGGATGCCGATGCGCTGGTCATTACGCTTCCGGCACGTCGTAGCGGCCCCGGCGATGAGTTCTATTTACAAGCGGTACAAGAGTTAGTGGATAGCGCGCTGGCCCATCGTATTCCCCGAATTATTTTTACCAGCTCAACATCTGTCTATGGCGACGCGCAAGGCACGGTTAAAGAAACCACCCCGCGTAATCCGGTAACCAACAGTGGACGAGTATTAGAAGAACTCGAAGACTGGCTGCACAATTTACCCGGTACTTCGGTCGATATTCTGCGTCTTGCGGGCCTGGTCGGACCGGGACGTCATCCCGGACGCTTCTTTGCCGGAAAAACCGCCCCTGATGGTGAACATGGTGTTAATTTAGTCCATTTAGAAGATGTTATTGGCGCTATCACTCTGTTGTTACAGGCACCTAAAGGCGGACACATCTATAATATATGTGCGCCAGCTCACCCTGCGCGTAATGTTTTCTATCCGCAGATGGCCCGTTTACTGGGGCTGGAACCTCCGCAGTTCAGAAATAGTCTGGACAGCGGCAAAGGTAAGATTATTGATGGCAGTCGGATTTGTAATGAACTGGGATTTGAATACCAGTATCCCGATCCGCTGGTAATGCCGCTGGAGTAAACGATCACGCCAGCAGGACGCCGCATGCACTGCAAGGGGGCGTGTATGAAACCACTGCTGGATGTGTTGATGATCCTCGATGCCTTAGAAAAAGAGGGCAGTTTTGCGGCGGCGTCGGCCAAACTCTACAAGACGCCGTCCGCTCTGAGTTACACCGTTCACAAGCTGGAAAGCGACCTTAATATTCAATTGCTTGATCGTAGCGGACACCGCGCTAAATTCACCCGCACCGGAAAAATGTTATTAGAGAAAGGGAGGGAAGTTCTGCATACCGTGCGAGAACTGGAAAAGCAGGCGATCAAACTGCATGAAGGCTGGGAAAACGAGCTGGTGATTGGCGTGGACGACACCTTCCCTTTTTCTCTGCTTGCGCCACTCATTGAAGCTTTTTATCAACATCATAGCGTGACGCGCCTGAAGTTTATCAATGGCGTACTCGGTGGTTCCTGGGATGCCCTGACTCAGGGGCGAGCGGATATTATTGTTGGCGCGATGCATGAGCCACCATCTTCCAGTGAGTTTGGTTTCTCGCGGTTGGGCGATCTTGAACAAGTCTTTGCGGTCGCGCCCCATCATCCGTTAGCCCAGGAAGAAGAACCGTTAAACCGTCGTATCATTAAGCAATATAGGGCGATTGTGGTAGGGGATACTGCGCAGGCCGGCGCTTCTACGGCCTCGCAACTTCTCGACGAACAAGAAGCCATTACCGTTTTCGATTTTAAAACCAAGCTGGAGCTGCAAATTAGCGGCCTCGGCTGCGGCTATTTACCCCGTTATCTGGCGCAACGTTTTCTCGATAGTGGCGCGTTAATCGAGAAGAAAGTGGTCGCCCAAACTCTCTTTGAACCCGTCTGGATTGGCTGGAATGAACAGACCGCAGGACTTGCCAGCGGCTGGTGGCGAGATGAAATTTTAGCAAATAGTGCGATCGCCGGTGTTTATGCAAAATCTGATGACGGAAAATCAGCCATTTAAAGAAAAATTATTATGACAAGCCTCTCATTCTCTTGTCATTTCCCCCCCATTTAGGCACAATGCGCCGCTGTCAAAAAATGACTAAAAACCGACGTTTAATTAGCGTCGGTTATTTTTTGCTTCAAACCAATCATTCATACCAAGAGGCCGGGCTTCGTACCGGATAGATATTTACTAAAAATCGACAGTTGTTGTCGCCGAGGAATCCAAAAAAATGGGGCAATTTTTTGCTTACGCGACGGTTATCACCGTAAAGGAGAATGACCATGTCGCATAACGTTACTCCAAACACCTCTCGCGTGGAATTGCGTAAAACGCTTACGTTAGTTCCGGTTGTAATGATGGGTCTAGCCTATATGCAGCCGATGACGCTGTTTGATACATTTGGTATCGTTTCAGGCCTCACGGATGGTCATGTGCCGACAGCCTATGCGTTCGCATTGATTGCGATCCTGTTTACGGCTCTGAGCTACGGGAAGCTGGTTCGCCGCTATCCTTCTGCTGGCTCTGCATACACTTACGCCCAGAAATCCATTAGCCCGACTGTCGGCTTTATGGTGGGTTGGTCTTCTCTGCTCGACTATCTGTTCGCGCCGATGATCAACATTCTGCTGGCGAAAATCTATTTTGAAGCTCTGGTGCCTTCCATTCCATCGTGGATGTTTGTGGTGGCGCTGGTGGCCTTTATGACCGCCTTTAACCTGCGTAGTCTGAAATCCGTAGCGAACTTCAACACTGTAATCGTCGTGTTGCAGGTAGTGCTGATCGCGGTGATTCTGGGCATGGTTGTTTATGGCGTATTTGAAGGTGAAGGCGCGGGTACGCTGGCGAGCACTCGTCCGTTCTGGTCTGGCGATGCGCATGTTATCCCGATGATTACCGGGGCGACAATCCTGTGCTTCTCCTTTACCGGTTTTGACGGCATCAGCAACCTGTCGGAAGAAACCAAAGATGCAGAGCGCGTGATCCCGCGTGCGATTTTCCTGACCGCGCTGATCGGCGGCATGATCTTCATCTTTGCAACTTACTTCCTGCAGCTGTACTTCCCGGATATCTCTCGCTTTAAAGATCCGGATGCGTCACAGCCTGAAATCATGCTGTACGTTGCGGGTAAAGCGTTCCAGGTTGGCGCGCTGATCTTCTCCACCATTACCGTACTGGCGTCCGGTATGGCGGCGCACGCAGGCGTAGCGCGTCTGATGTACGTAATGGGTCGTGACGGCGTGTTCCCGAAAAGCTTCTTCGGTTATGTACACCCGAAATGGCGTACTCCGGCGATGAACATCATCCTGGTTGGCGCGATTGCCCTGCTGGCAATCAACTTCGACCTGGTAATGGCTACGGCGCTGATTAACTTTGGTGCGTTGGTGGCGTTCACCTTCGTTAACCTGTCGGTCATCTCGCAGTTCTGGATCCGTGAGAAGCGTAACAAGACGCTGAAAGATCACTTCCAGTATCTGTTCCTGCCGATGTGTGGTGCGCTGACCGTTGGTGCGCTGTGGGTTAACCTGGAAGAAAGCTCAATGGTTCTGGGTCTGATCTGGGCTGCTATCGGTCTGATTTACCTGGCATGCGTAACCAAGAGCTTCCGTAACCCGGTTCCGCAGTACGAAGACGTAGCATAATCATCTTTTCTAATAATCAACCGGAGTCGAATGAATATTTGGCTCCGGTTTTTTTATTCTTTTTTATCGAAATCCTCATTAATAACCATTTGTTCTAATTTAGAGAATTTGGTTATTGGTCTGCATTCCACCAGTCATGAATAATTTCCTTATTAACATTCATCTGGTTAATTAATTTATGTTTTCAATGATATTAAGCGGGCTAATTTGTGGTGCTCTGCTGGGATTTGTCATGCAGCGTGGGCGTTTTTGCCTGACAGGTGGTTTTCGCGATATGTATATCGCGAAAAATAATCGCATGTTTTACGCCTTGCTGATTGCAATTTCGGTACAAAGCGTGGGGGTTTTTGCGTTAATTCAGGCGGGCCTACTGACTTACGAAGCCGGGGCGTTCCCGTGGCTTGGTACTGTTATAGGTGGGTATCTTTTCGGGCTGGGAATTGTTCTGGCGGGTGGATGTGCCACCGGGACCTGGTATCGCGCGGGTGAGGGATTGATCGGCAGTTGGATCGCGCTTTTCACTTATATGGTGATGAGTGCGGTGATGCGTTCTCCACACGCCAGTGGTTTAAATCAAACCTTGCAGCACTACACTACTGAACATAACTCTATTGCTGATACTTTTAATTTGTCTGTGTGGCCGTTGGTTGCCGTTTTGCTGGTGATAACGCTCTGGGTGGTGATGAAAGAGTTGAAGAAGCCAAAACTCAAAGTCGCGACCTTACCGCCGCGCCGAACCGGGATCGCTCATATTCTGTTTGAAAAACGCTGGCATCCCTTTGTCACAGCTGTACTCATCGGTTTGATTGCGCTTTTAGCCTGGCCCCTGAGTGAAGCAACCGGACGTATGTTTGGGTTAGGCATCACTTCCCCAACGGCCAATATTCTGCAATTTCTGGTCGCGGGTGACGTGAAATACATTAACTGGGGCGTTTTCCTGGTGTTAGGGATCTTCGTGGGGTCATTTATTGCCGCCAAAGCGAGCCGTGAGTTCCGCGTTCGCGCTGCTGATGCACAAACAACATTACGTAGCGGGTTAGGTGGTGTACTGATGGGCTTCGGTGCCAGCATTGCAGGTGGTTGCTCTATCGGTAATGGACTGGTCATGACTGCAATGATGACCTGGCAGGGCTGGATTGGCCTTGTATTTATGATTCTCGGAGTCTGGACTGCGTCCTGGCTTGTGTATGTTCGACCGCAGCGTAAGGCGCGACTGGCAACTGCTGCGGCAAATTAAGTAAGGTGTAAAGATGGCGATTAAAAAGCTGGATGTGGTGACGCGGGTCTGTCCGTTTCCACTCATAGAAGCAAAAGCAGCACTGGCAGAAATGGCCAGCGGCGATGAGTTGGTAATTGAGTTTGATTGCACCCAGGCAACTGAAGCAATCCCACAGTGGGCGGCAGAAGAAGGACATGCCATCACCGATTATCAGCAGATTGGCGATGCAGCGTGGAGCATCACCGTTCAAAAAGCCTGACTCAACATTGTCCTCCGCCGTACCAGCGGCGGAGGCTTCAAATTAGACGATCTCTTCCGCGTACTGCCAAAGCGCTTTTAACAGCGCCACTTTCTCTTTGTCATCGGCATATTGTTGTGCCAGCATCTGCAATTCATCTGCATAACCCTGCAATAACTCTGGCGTGAAGACCTGGCGGCGGTGCTCCAGCCAGCGTTGCTGCTCGGCATAATCCAGCGTCCCCGGGAAGTTGCGCGCCCGATAATTGAACAACAGCTTTTCAATTCGTTTATCAACAAAAGTGATATCCAGTGCCGGTAAATTACGCGGCTCGGTTTCCAGCACAATTTTCATTGCTGCACGATCGGCGTCACTGAAAAAGCCATTATAAAGCTGTGCATCCACGTTATCTGAAGGCGTAAACGGTTCGGCTTCCGCGAATATCGCCACCACTTTTTCACGCACTTGCGGATTTTCACGCAGAATTTTTAGGTTATCGAGGCAATGCTGACGATTAATTCCCAGTCGGTCGGCATCTTCCGGGCGTAGCGTATTCGCCTGGGCCAGTACCGGACATTTATTGATATGCACCAGCTTAACCGGAACGGCGGCGTTATCGCCAAGATCGGCTTTTGCGGTATATAAACGCTCGCGCAATGTGTCGCTATCCAGCTCCAGTAATGGCGAAATGTCTCCTGCCAAATCCACCATAATTACGGCATTGCGATTTTCAGGATGCCACGCCAGCGGTGCCACCCAGCTGGTATTGCCGCGCCATGCCCCAAACATTCCGGAAACGTGAACCAGGGGTTTCATCTGCGGAACATCAATCAACGCCATCAGTTTGTGTTTATTACGATGGGTAAAGAGATAATCAAACAGGCGTGGCTGACGCGTTTTTACCAGTTTCGCCATCGCAATAGTGGCGTACACATCAGCCATCGCATCGTGGGCGTTGCTATGTTCAATACCATTCGCTTTGGTTAAATGCTCAAGGCGAAAGCTCGGTAGACCGTCATCATTTTCAGGCCAGTTTATTCCTTCCGGGCGCAGGGCATAACAGGCACGCATAACATCCAGTAAATCCCAGCGCGAGTTATCATGCTGCCAGCTCCAGGCGTAAGGATCGTAGAAATTACGATAAAAAACGTTGCGTGTGACTTCGTCGTCGAAACGCACATTGTTGTAGCCCAGAATACAGGTCTTCGGTACGGTAAAAAGCGAGTGAATACGGGCGGCAAACGCGGCTTCGTTTTCTCCTTTCGCCCGTGCCTCCTGCGGGGTAATACCGGTAATTAATACTGCTCCAGGCTGGGGTAAATAGTCATCCGCGGGCTTGCAGTAAAAGACTTCGGGTTCGCCGATGACATTGAATTCGTTATCAGTGCGAATGGCTGCGAACTGTGCAGGGCGATCTAACGCGGGGTGCGTTCCAAAGGTTTCGTAATCGTGAAACAAAAAGGTAGATTGTTGCTTACCGTCATTCATCATTAGGTTAAATCCGTTATTTCTGCTGTCTGCCAGAGTATCAAATATCACCGTGCTAATCAGCTTTAGCGCGACAATTTGGCAGCGAGTGGCAACAGATCATGTCAGATAAAAATGAGATAGTAGTCACATTTTCTTGCACTTTATTCCAGCCAGTTCATAAGTATTTCCGTAAAAAGAACAGCTATTTGAAACACCTGAGGGTTTGCTGTTGAAACGCCGTCTTATTATTGCTGCTTCTTTGTTCGTTTTTAATTTATCGTCTGGTTTTGCGGCGGAAAACATTCCTTTTTCACCTCAACCTCCAGAGATTCATGCCGGGTCCTGGGTATTGATGGATTACACCACCGGTCAGATTCTCACCGCGGGTAATGAGCATCAACAGCGCAATCCCGCCAGCCTGACAAAGCTGATGACGGGCTATGTCGTGGATCGCGCTATCGATAGTCATCGCATTACGCCGGACGATATTGTCACCGTGGGGCGTGATGCGTGGGCGAAAGATAATCCGGTGTTTGTCGGTTCTTCACTGATGTTTTTGAAAGAGGGCGATCGCGTATCGGTACGTGATTTAAGCCGTGGTTTAATTGTGGATTCCGGAAATGACGCTTGTGTTGCACTGGCTGACTATATTGCCGGTGGGCAACGGCAGTTTGTTGAAATGATGAACAACTATGCCGAGAAGCTGCATCTCAAGGATACGCATTTTGAAACAGTGCATGGTCTGGATGCACCTGGCCAGCATAGCTCGGCTTATGATTTAGCTGTGCTTTCTCGCGCTATCATCCACGGCGAGCCCGAGTTTTATCATATGTACAGTGAGAAAAGCCTCACCTGGAACGGTATCACCCAGCAAAACCGTAACGGGTTATTGTGGGATAAAACCATGAATGTTGACGGCCTGAAAACGGGTCATACTTCTGGTGCTGGGTTTAATCTCATTGCTTCGGCTGTAGATGGGCAGCGTCGTCTCATTGCAGTGGTAATGGGGGCTGACAGTGCAAAAGGTCGTGAGGAAGAGGCAAGAAAATTACTGCGTTGGGGGCAACAAAACTTTACTACGGTGCAAATTTTGCACCGGGGGAAAAAGGTCGGAACGGAACGCATCTGGTATGGCGATAAAGAAAATATCGCCCTGGGAACGGAACAAGAGTTCTGGATGGTGCTACCGAAAGCCGAAATTCCACATATCAAAGCCAAATATACCCTTGATGGTAAAGAACTCACCGCGCCAATTAGCGCCCATCAGCGGGTAGGGGAAATTGAACTTTACGACCGTGATAAACAGGTGGCGCACTGGCCGCTGGTTACCCTGGAATCTGTCGGGGAAGGCAGCATGTTTTCCCGCCTGAGTGATTATTTACACCATAAGGCCTGACCTTTCTTTTGCAGCAGACTGGCAGGAGTGCGAGTCTGCTCGCATAATCAACACTCATTCCTTGTGGTTTTAATATTGCAACTATACTGTATATAAAAACAGTGTTAGTGGAGGCGTCATGAACTACGAGATTAAGCAGGAAGATAAACGTACCGTTGCAGGTTTCCATCTTGTTGGCCCGTGGGAGCAGACGGTAAAGAAAGGTTTTGAGCAGTTGATGATGTGGATAGATAGCAAAAATATTGTGCCGAAGGAGTGGGTTGCTGTCTATTACGACAATCCAGATGAAACACCCGCCGAAAAATTACGCTGCGACACCGTCGTGACGGTACCGAATAACTTTACGCTCCCCGAAAACAGTGAGGGCGTCATTCTGACAGAAATTTCAGGTGGTCAGTATGCGGTGGCGGTGGCTCGTGTAGTCGGTGATGATTTTGCTAAACCCTGGTATCAGTTCTTTAATAGCCTCTTGCAGGACAGTGCTTATGAAATGTTACCAAAGCCCTGCTTCGAGGTTTACTTGAACAATGGCGCGGAAGATGGGTACTGGGATATCGAAATGTATGTTGCGGTGCAGCCAAAACATCACTAATTCATCTCAGGGCGGTGTGTTAACGCGAAGACCACTCTTTTTTTGAAAGCGAAAAGAGTAAGATGCGCCTTTCAAATTTTTCGCTCCTGCCGGGAAATTACACTGTTCCCGGTATGTCCGTCGGATAACTCAGAGGCGCGCCTTCTGGCCGACAGATGTGTAATGAGCGCTTTTAATCTTCATTACGGAGTTTCTGCGTGCGTGCCGATAAGTCATTAAGCCCGTTTGAAATCCGGGTATACCGCCATTATCGCATTGTGCATGGTACTCGGGTCGCGCTGGCATTCCTGCTCACTTTTCTCATTATCCGCCTGTTTACTATCCCGGAAAGCACCTGGCCGCTGGTCACCATGGTGGTGATTATGGGGCCAATCTCGTTCTGGGGGAACGTTGTCCCTCGTGCCTTCGAACGTATTGGCGGTACGGTGTTGGGGTCGATTTTAGGTCTTATCGCTCTGCAACTGGAGTTAATTTCGTTACCGCTGATGTTAGTCTGGTGCGCGGCGGCGATGTTTCTTTGCGGTTGGCTGGCGCTGGGCAAGAAACCGTATCAAGGATTATTGATTGGGGTGACGCTGGCAATTGTTGTGGGTTCCCCGACAGGTGAAATTGATACGGCGTTATGGCGAAGCGGCGATGTGATCCTCGGCTCTTTACTGGCAATGTTGTTTACCGGTATCTGGCCACAACGGGCGTTCATCCACTGGCGCATTCAACTGGCGAAAAGTCTGACCGAGTATAATCGGGTCTATCAATCCGCATTCTCACCGAACTTACTCGAATGCCCACGTCTGGAAAGCCATCTACAAAAACTGCTGACCGATGCCGTGAAAATGCGTGGGCTGATTGCGCCCGCCAGCAAAGAAACCCGTATTCCCAAATCGATATATGAAGGTATCCAGACCATTAATCGCAATCTGGTTTGTATGCTGGAGTTGCAAATCAATGCATACTGGGCCACGCGCCCCAGCCATTTCGTGTTATTGAACGCGCAAAAACTTCGTGATACCCAGCACATGATGCAGCAAATACTGCTGAGCCTTGTTCATGCGCTGTACGAAGGTAATCCGCAGCCGGTTTTTGCCAATACGGAAAAATTGAACGATGCTGTGGAAGAGCTGCGTCAGTTGCTCAATAACCACCATGACCTGAAAGTCGTGGAAACACCAATCTATGGTTATGTGTGGCTGAACATGGAAACGGCACATCAGCTTGAGTTGCTATCGAATCTGATTTGCCGGGCCTTGCGCAAATAATTCCTGAACTTCAGAATCACCTTGCTGCTGCTTCGATTCAGCAAGGATAAAGGGTATGATAGTGAAAAGGGATAAAAGCATTGTCATCTGCGGCAGCTATGAGTAATGTTGGCCCTAACGAATAGCGGTTGCTTAAACGAATCCGACTCTCACATTATCAGGGGTATAAAAATGGAAACTACCAAGCCTTCATTCCAGGACGTACTGGAATTTGTTCGTCTGTTCCGTCGTAAGAACAAACTGCAACGTGAAATTCAGGACGTTGAGAAAAAGATCCGTGACAACCAGAAGCGCGTCCTGTTGCTGGACAACCTGAGCGATTACATCAAGCCAGGGATGAGCGTTGAAGCAATCCAGGGCATCATCGCCAGCATGAAAGGTGACTATGAAGATCGCGTTGACGATTACATCATCAAAAATGCCGAGCTCTCCAAAGAACGCCGCGATATCTCCAAAAAGCTGAAAGCTATGGGCGAAATGAAAAACGGCGAAGCGAAGTAATTCC
>OJIX01000514.1_pt1 | contig 16774 bp, 8 predicted proteins | sample 1595981 | NCBI WGS metagenome assembly OJIX01 (sample SAMEA4350138, study PRJEB24818) | metagenome | biome: human; feature: gut; material: faeces | place: Denmark | collected 2013-09 | reverse complement strand
CCAAACCATAACTATGATTATATATTTAATTAGTTTGCTTGTTATAGGCTCGGCAATAGCCTGGAGCCTGAAGAAAGCCCCTTCGGATACGGAATTGTGGGGAGAGGATGAACAAGAAAAAGAGTAAAAACGAGAGGGACATCATCCAAATGATGCCCCTCTTCCTTGCAAAGAATGCCTATCTAATATCTTTCGATTTAAATAGCATTATCTTCCTTTCGGTTTATCGGAAACTTCTTAATGCTTGAATTGCTTTTTCCACTCCTTGTACATCTTCAAGGCTTCTACCGGCCAATAACCGTACCAGTCATATCCGGTTCGCCTTTCCGCGTTTACGTCAGACAGTTTCCATACTTTCTCACCGGAACGTTTAGCCATAAACGGCCTGTTGTCAGACAGTTCATAAAAACGGCTCCAGATAGCGGGAGCGGTTTCATCTTTAACCACTACGTTGTCGTAAGGATATTCATGGTTTATGATATCTTTTCCCTGCAATGGAACGCGTTCAATCCGGATACCTTCTATTTTAGAGTTATTGAACCATGCTATCGCCGCTTCTATCGCCTGGATAACCTCTTCCGAGGGATTCTTTATTCCCATGAGAAAGATGGTGATTGCAGTACTTTCCCATGCCGTTAATCCCGGTAACTCAAAAGTCCTGGCTTTTACGGGAACAAGGGTTTCGTTATCATATTGTTGTGCCCATGCCGTTTTAACACCATTCTGTACATATTGTGTTTTCAGTACTACGGCAAGCCCCTTATCGTATGACTTCTGTATTGCATTGAGCATACCGGAGTCCAGCCATAAAAAGCTGGAGTCTCCTTGCAGTATGTTTCTGAACAGTTCCAAAGTACCGGTGGTAACATCATCATTAAAAGTAACGGCATCTACATCCCAGCCTCTCCAGCCGCCATTGTCCTTTTGTGTGGAGAGCAGATAGCGCAGACCTTTTTCCGAGGCGGCTCTGTATTTCTGTTTCTTGGTTAATGTGTATACATCCGCCAGATACTCTATTTGCGAGAATGTATTCCGGTTGTCAAGCGTACTCCGCTTCTGCCCGTTTTTCAGGCCGGCTTTTATGGAATCTATGTTCAGTACGCCTGCCCAGTCCATGTTTTTCAGCCAGCCGCCGTCTTCATTTTGATATGCAATCAGATTGTCGGCAATCTTCTCGTAATCCTTTTCGGCATAGCGGGCATAGGTACGGTCAGGGTGCAGTAGGTTCCAATGGTGTATTCCGTCCTGCAAAGCATCTAAAGAAGGCGCTTTCTGTGCAAAGACAGCGGCGGGAAATAAAATGCCTATCAGGAATATCTTTAATTTCATCATAGTGCAATTTATTAAAATCCGGGATTCTGTTTTACGGTTTCTTTATTACGGTTGATGGCATCCAATGGGATGGGGCGGAGTATTTTGTAATTGCCGTCATTGCCCACAAAGTCACTGACTTTGATGTTATCGTGATTATATGCGAAACATGCTTGTCCGTCATAAGTGCCATTGGCAACATATTGAATTAAGCGTCCGGTACGTTTCAAGTCCATCCAACGGTGATATTCTCCTGCCAACTCACGTGCACGTTCGTCCAGAATAAAGTCGATGCCTTGTTCTCCGGTCACATCACTTTCCTGTACCGAGAGGTCATATCCGGCTTCCGTAGCACGTTCGCGCAGCTCGTTAATCTTAACCTTTGCCTTGTCGGGCTGATTCAGTTTTACATAAGCTTCTGCGGCTACCAGATAAGTTTCTCCCAGACGCGCTAAGATGATGTCGTGCGTGCTGCCGGTCATAGAGAACGCGGAAGTGGGGTCGTCGAATTTTCTTATACAAGCCACTCCGTAATCATCTGTACACTTATCGGCGTATGCTGTCATATTGCCTTTTCTGTCCTCGCTCATCTCACTCATTTTGATGACAGTCGCATTCTGGCGCAGAGTCGGATTTTCGTTCTTCCAAGCAGTGATGTCAGCATCCGACATCCAGCCGGGAGCATAGAAATACTTAATGGGAGAGGTTGTCGGAGCAGTGTAATAATCATAGTAGAATTTATGCAGTTCCAGCATGAATGTACCTTCATAACGCTTGTCACCTTTCGTAAAGAGATTGTGCAGATGAACGGTCGGCGCAAGGTAACCGGCGTTGTATTTGTTCTTTTCTTCGGCACCGCCTAAGTATACGCCGAATACCGATTGTTGCATATTACCGTCTTTGCTCAAGTCTTCCAACGTAGCGCTGCTGTACTGTACAGACCAGAAGATTTCATCGTTTTCTTCATTGTTGATGCTGAACACATCACTGAAAGCGATGGTCGGTTTTTCTCCGTTTATGGCTTTCTCGGCATATTGGGCTGCATTGGTAAAGTCATTGCTGTCTGCAAAAGTTTCATAACCTCTTGCCAGGTAAGTTTTGGCGAGGAAATGCATGGCGGCGCGTTTGTTGGCGCGTCCGAAGTTGTCTCCGGTAGCTTCCGAGCGTTCCAGCAGTTGTGAGTCGTCGGACGACAGGTAAGCGAACTCATCTATAACGAACTGATAAACGTTTTCGGCGCTCTCGCGTGCATGGTTCATTACTGCGGATTCAAACATTGTTGTGTTTAAAGCTACTCCGCCGAAGTGCTGTACCAGTAAGTAATAATAGTAAGCTCTCAAGAAACGCGCTTCGTCTACATATTGCAGTCTTACAGAAGAATCTTCTGTCGATTCGCCATAATATATAACGGAATTCGCCAGTTGTATTCCTTTGTAGCATTCGGTATAAAACTCTTGCACGTCTTTGTCGGCGGAATTGTAAGACGAGCCATACAGACCGATGGCGTCCACACCTTGTTTACCGCCGGCAAACAAGTCCGTTCCTGCGCTGAATACCCAGGGAGCTCCGCCGTAGATGCTTCTTAAAGAAGAATATGTACTGTTCAACAGGCTGTTGAAACCGGTTTTGGTATTATAGAATTCATTTGAGGGAACATCCGATCTGTTATCTTGTTCCAAAAAGTCTGAGCAACTGCTTATGCTAAGTCCTAACAGGCAGGTTGCGATGTATATTGCTTTTTTCATCGTTATCAGGTATTAAAATTTTAAATTGACTCCAACTTGGTATGTGCGCGAACTCGGTCCGCCTGTTCCGTCATTTAAGGCGGCATCCGCCCATTCCGGATCAAAGCCCTTATAACTTGTAAAGGTAAACGGATTCAATACATTGACATACAAACGCAAATGGTCTACACCAATCTTGGACATCCAGCTTTTGGGGAATGTGTAACCCAAAGTGATGTTCTTGATTTTCACGAAAGAGTTGTCTACGTAAGAGTTACCTACATAAGTCGTCTGTTTGTCGGTACCCCAACCGATACCGCCGCCATAGTTGTTGTTGGCTGTATTGGTAGGATAAGGATATGCGCCCATGTGAGCTTCCGTAGTTAAGGTATAACCGCTTCCGTCGGCATTGAGCACGGGAGTGCCTGCGGGAATATAATAATCCATTTTCAGCTTGTTACGTCCGCGGTCTTTGTAGTTTGTGAATTCGGCCATGAACGGACTTTCTACCATACCGCCTTGTTTGGTATAGATGGAGAAAGAGAAGTCGAAGTTCTTGTAGGTCATGTTTGAGGTAACGCTACCTGTCCATTTCGGTAATGCATGGCCTAAAACAACCAAGTCGTTTTCATCAATTACTCCGTAGCCCTCTTCACCGGGTTGCTGCTGGTCTTTCAGCTTCATTTCACCTTCGATGAACTTAGTCTTGATAGCGTCGTTTGTGGCATAAGCCCTTGCCTCTTCGGCTGTACAAACTCCGGCGTATTCATAGTCGTAGATAACGTCGATAGGCTGGCCGATGAACCATTTATTGGCTACTAAGTCTTCTTTGCCGCCGTTCAATTCCAATATTTCGTTTTTGTTCTTGGCAAAAGAGAAAGTAGTGCTCCAGTAGAAATCCTTGGTCTGTACGTTTACTGTGCTTAATGAGATTTCAACACCTGTATTCTTTACCTTACCTACGTTGTTCATCATGGCTCCTGTTGAAGAACCCAGTTCCAGCGGCGTTAATTGTTCCATTAGCAAGTCTCTTGAAACCTTGTTGTACCAGTCGATGCTACCGCTGATGCGATTGTTGAGGAATCCGAAGTCCAGACCGACGTTGATTTCCCTTGTCTTTTCCCAGGTCAGCAAAGTATTGGTAATGCCGTTGATGCCGTATCCGTAGGCCGGTGCGCCACCGTAATTATACCAATATTTGGTTCCTGCCAGCGATTGTGTATCATAAGGTCCCACATTGGCGTTGTTACCGGTCAGACCGATACTTGCTCTTAACTTCAGGTTGCTGATCCATGAGAGTTCTTTTGCAAAGTCCTCTTCACTGATACGCCATGCCAATGCCATGGACGGGAAAGCGCCCCAACGGTTATCTTTCTGGAATTTGGAGCTTCCGTCCCAACGGCTGGATACGGTTGCCAAATAACGTCCTTTATAAGCATAGTTCAGGCGGAGCACATAGGAGAGCATGGTCAATTTCTCGTAATAACTGTCTGCATTGCTCAGGAAGCCGGCAGAACCTGTATTATACCAGTCTACATCGAAAGGCATATCGTTGGCGGTAATGGCATCCCCTTCTTTGGTTGCGCTATATACGCTGAACAATGCCAACGCGTTGATACTGTGGTCACCGAATGTTTTGGTATAATTGGCTTGCGTATCCCAAGTATATGTAAAATAATCAACATTGGTGATAGTAGCCGTATTGTAAGGGTCGCCCGTGCTCGGGTTCTTGGAAGAGAACTGGCTGTCTGTATTCACACCATAGAATTCGCCTCGCTTGCTGCGGTTGTATGTAGGAGAGAATGTGGTTTTCAGAATAACTTCCTTGATAGGAGAGTACTGTAAGTACAAGTTACCCATAACATCGTAACTGCGTGTCTCGTCAGTGGAATTTGCTCTATCCACCAATGGGTTCAATGTAGAGGTGAAACCGCCGCCATCGGGGAATATCACTTCGTCTTTGGCCGGCTGGAGTATTAATTCTCCTTTATTTTCGCCTTCCCAATAGTAAGGAACCCAGTACGGATTTGCACGGAAACCGGTAATAACCGAATTCTTGCTGCCGTAGTCTTTCAGAGAGGTAGAAAGGTTTACCAACGCGCCGATAGAGAAACGGTCGTTGATTTTGTGGTCTATCGCAGCCTTGACATTCCAACGTTCATAGGAGTCGTGCAGGATACCGTCGTCTTTCTGATAACCCAAACCGACGCGGTAAGAAAGATTCTTTGTATTACCGGCGATGTTGAGGTAATGGTTTTGCTGCTGACCGTCCGTGGTTATCAAATCCGGCCAGTCATAATAACCTTTGGTGGCATAAATATCTTTGATTTTGGCGCTGTTATTTCCCCAGAAAGCGCTCCAATCCGTATCTTTCATCTGATAAGTAGGATGTCCGAATTCGTCTGTGGACTTCAGGGTTGTATAACGCTGGAAACGATAGTTGGTCCATTCGTCGCCACTCATGAATTCCGGCATGTTGGCCACGGTTTTGTAACCGTAATATCCGTCGTAAGTTACTTGAACCTTAGCTTCGTCCTTAATGCTCGTTCCGGCTTGCTTGGTTGTAATCATCACGACACCGTTTGTTGCGCGCGAACCATAGATAGCGGTAGAAGAAGCGTCTTTCAGGATGTCGATTTTTTCTATATCGGCAGGGTTCAGGAAGTTCATATTGTCGCACACCACTCCGTCGATAACGTACAGTGGTTCACCGCCGGCCATAGAACTCTTACCGCGGATAGAGATGTTGAATCCTTCACCGGCACGGCTTGAGCTTTGCGAAATGTCCACACCCGCAACCGAACCTTGCAAGGATTCCATAACGGAAGTGGTACCTTTAGCCATAATCTTATCGCTGTTTACACTTCCGACAGAACCGGTCACATCCGACTTCTTCTGTACACCGTAACCTACAACCACCACTTCATCCAATGCTTGCGCATCTTCTTTCAGCGTTACCTTGATATTGCTCTGGCTACCCCTGTAACGGTCTGTGTGATATAACCGATAAATGATACCTGGATTTTTGCGTTGGGCTGTACGCTAAGTTTAAAATTACCGTCGATGTCAGTAATTACACCGTTAGTAGTGCCTACTTCCAATACGTTTGCACCGATAATTGGTTCACCCGTACCGTCGATTACGGTACCTGAGATTTGGTGACCTTGTGCAAAAGCGACTAAACACAACATACTCAATGATAGAGTAGCTAATGCCCTTTTGGCAAGTCTTTTTAGATTCATAAGTTTGTTTTTTATAGTTATTAAATATAGTAAGGCTGACAACTGTAATGAGATGGTTTCATCCGTTATCGAACACAAAAATATGTGATACTCTGTGAACACCATAGTATTTTTTGGTATTCTTTGTGGAAAAATTAGTTTTTACCCCTGAATTTCTTTTGTGCATGACACCCCTTCTCCCTTCATGTCTTCCTATTCATCGGGGTTTGCGGGTGAACACCTGTTTTGTGAACTTGAGTCGGGAAGTTGCTTGTTTCTTCATGCGAGCGGCACTACCGGATAGAAATTTCCATAGCGTCCGTGCTTCCGCACGAAGCCGGCGGGTACGAGTCGCTGTGAAAAACTGTTCGGATTTGTCCCTCTCATGGCAGCGGGATTTTGCCTTTTCAGTTCTTTGAAGATGTCGGCGGCGGAGAGGTGGATTACCTCTTCTTTTGAGTCCTCAGCCGTTGCGGGGCGGAAGCAACTGTGCAGCACTTCATCTGCCGGGTTGTGGTGCCGGAAGGCAAGGTTGTGTTCTTGGAGCTCCTGCTCTTCTTCGGCGGTAAACCAGTAGCGGGCTCCGTCTGCAAGCTCTTGTTTCAGTTGCGCATAGATTTGTTTATGTTCGATGTGGCTGCAATCAATTTTATCCTTTACCTCTACGCATAGGAAACGCCGGCTGCCCGTAGTGTCGGAAAGTAAGTCGAAGCGGTTGCTTGTGCCGATGAAAGAAGCGATGCGGGGGAGATTACGGAAGTTCTTTTGATATGCTTTGCAAAGATTTAAATCAGCCATTTGCATCAGGCTTTTGAGCAGCGGCATTTGCTTGGCGGAGTATTTGTCGAACTCATCAAGATTTAGCAGTCCCATTTCCGACATTTTGCGGGTGACATTACTTCGTGACGTGAGCTCTATTTCGTCCGAATAGTAGCGGGACAGGCTGTCGGGCATCAGACTTTTGCAGAAGGTGGATTTCAGGCAACCCTGCCGGGAACTGACAAGCAGGGGAGCCACGCTGTTGGCATGTTTGCCTGTCCGTCCCGTCCATTGGGCTGCAAGAGCGAGTATCCATGTGTGGAAACCGCTTATCCAGAAGGGTTCGGACGATACGCGGTGTGCCAAATTGTCAATCCGGTCGATACCGTCCCAAGCGGGAAGTTGCTCAAAGTAGAGCAGGAAAGGATGATATTCCGGTACGTATTTGGAAAAAAGAAAGCGGCTGATATCTCTGTCCCAGCACAGGATGCCCCGGGCATGGGCTTCGAGACATAAGGAATTCAGTTCCCGTTTGCCGACAGGGAGGAACGCTTTGTCTGCAATTCCAATGGGGCGGTATTCTGTTTCCTCTGTCAGCCGGTTGTAACGGAAGGCATAGCCGGTTTGCAGGAAGCGGTTAACCTGTTCTGTCGGATTGCATTTCTTTATGCGGGACTGTCTCTTGCGTTTCTTGTTCCTTAATAAAAAGGAGATAAGTTTCATAATACATTTTTTCATCATACACGTTGTTTTTATTGATAGTTTCGTGCCGCGAAGTTACTATCGGGAAACAGCCTTTCGCAAGCCTTTTTCACACTATTATCGCTTGTGGCGTTGAACGTGCCAAGTCCTTGCATTATTGCGTTTTCAATGCGGGATAATTCGTTTTATCTCGTAGCGAAACAGGGTGTTGACAGTAGTCAACAGGTCTGTTTATAGCTGTCGGCGGTTCTGTTGACAATCGTCAACGGCTCTGTCGGCAGTTGCCGGCACCCATTTATTCTCGTAGGAAAAATAGATTATCTCATGGGAAAGCGCTAACTTTACACAGTATAAATAAATACAGCACTATGGCAATTCATTTTGAATGGTACGAGAATCCGGTACCGCCGAACCAGCCGGACGAGAAAAAGCTCCATGCACGCATCACGTACAATGGAAAGATAGGAACGGACTATGTGAGGCGTAAAATTCAGGAGCGTTGCTCGCTGACGGAAACGGATGTAACGGCTGTACTCGATGCGCTGTCGCATGTATTGGGGCAGGAGCTGGGTGACGGTCGCCAAGTGCACCTGGACGGGATAGGTTATTTTCATCCTACGCTGAAATGTATAGAAGAGGTGACGGCGGAAACGAAACGCAAAAATACGAAAGTCCGTTTAAAAGGTATCAAGTTTCGTGCCGACCAAGCGTTGAAGAACGAAGTGGGAGCAGTGAAGCTTAAAAATATCAGGCACAACGGGCATTCCCGCAAACTATCGGATGTGGAAATAGATATGCGTTTGCGAACTTATTTCACCGAACATCAATTAATGACCCGTGCGGACTTCCAGCGGATTTGCGGATTTATGAAGTCGAAAGCGATGGAGCATATCCGCAGGCTGAGGGCGGAAGGGAAGATTCAGAATATCGGAATACCTACGCAACCGGTATATGTGCCCGTAGCGGGGTATTACGGGGTGAGCAGGGATAGGATTGTACGGCAGTGACGGTAATGGCGGACTTCACCCGCAAGGGTTGATGAACAGGGGATGTGAAGGGTGAAGGGAAAATAAAAAGAGTTGCTTTATTATTATAAAGCAACTCTTTTTATTAGTAAGGATGGATGTTTATTCCGTCATTCTCCATTTGATTGCGCCTGCGTTTAGGCGACCTCCAAAGTTATAACTCTTAATTTTGAAGTTATCGTTTTCAGGGGCTTCGAATAAATCAGTAGATGTAACATCAGAAGTTTCTCCGGGCAATCTGTTGGATTTGTAAGTAAAGTCTTGGGTATACCAAACATTTTCAATATTTATATTATCATTTTTGCCGCGTACTCCCTTAACTTCAGTTGAGGCTGCAAATATTGTATTTGTAATTTCTATACCTTCCGTGGCACCGATATTTGCATCGCTGAAGTCTATTATATATTGTCCTGAGGCTGGAGCTTTATAAATAGTACAATCTTTAATTGATATTTTGTTGACAGCGGTCTTGTCACTTAAAATCAATCCTTTAGCACCACAACCATTAATAGTGGTATTGCTAAATAATATATTGCCAAATTTACCACCGTCCTTAGATTGGAGCATATAATACCCTGCTTCTGTCGTTTTAATATAACATCCAATAAAAGAAATATTTTTTATTTCTTTTGTTGCTGCTGTTTGTAGACGAAGCAATGTTCCTTTAGGTCCATATCCAATAATGTCACAATCTTCAAATTCTATGTTATCAACAATTGCACTATTACTTTGGTTGATAAGGTATGCATTTGTTTTTTCATTTCCATTTTCGTCAATACCATTAGCATTTAATTCTATATTTTGGAACTTGATAAATGCACTGTTGGTAAGCTCTATTTTAGAAACTGCAATAACTGGTTTTTTTTCACCTGCAGTTCCAAAGAAAGTATAGGAAAAGCCTTCGGGTAATTCTAATGTTTTACCATATTTATATGTTTTTCCAGCAGGTAATGCTATCGTAATGGAGCTATTAGGCTCACAGTTTTCCGTAATATTGATGATAAGTTCACTGCTTAAATTCTCATCGGTTGTCATACGATATATAACATCTGCACTTGGAACTGCTGCAAAAGTTGTAAAACCGATTGTACCTCTTACAACATTGTCTTTATATATCTTGGCTGTATAATTGGTTTGTGCTTCCAACCCGTCAATGGTGATTGTACCATTGGTTACAGCTTCGTTATCGTTTGTCAAATCTTTGGTTACTTTTACTTCTTCACCTTTCAGAATTTCCAATTTGGTAACTTCTGCATTGGCAAGCCAATGTAAAACGACACTGTTCTCTGTGAGGTCAGCGGTAGAGATTTCTTCGAATATCTGCTCTGACTTGGTTTTGAAACTGTAATCGGAAAGATAACTCCATTTGGACTCGGGAGTATTGCCTGACATTGCTTTCAAACGAAGATAGTATTTGGTTGAACTATCCAGACCTGTCATCGTATAAGGCGATTCTTTGATGGATTTGTCCTCACCGTATATGATGGAAGTAGCGGTACTTCCCATTTCGATGTCATTGTACAATGTGTCTTTACTAACTTCGATAAGATAGTACTCCGCACCTTTTACAGTCTTAAATTCCAAAGTGGCTTCTGTACCGATGTCTTCGGGAGTTACACCGCTGAGATCACAACTGAACAAACGGTTATGAGCGGCATCAACAGTCCAATCGTTGGCGTTGTCGCAACTGGTTGCGGCAATTGTTGTCAGGAGCAAGCACGCTCCTGACAATATATTATGTATATATTTATAGATTTTCATATTCTATTGTTGTTTTAAGGCTTAAAAACCATACGAGTTATTCAATTTACCTTTAGAGTCACTGATAACGCTGCTTCCTAACGGTAAGAGGTGGCGATTGATAACAGTTTTATTCAAGCCGGAACTGATATTCTCGGTAAATACTTCCAGTTTGCTGTCATCTTTTCCCCAGAAATCGCTACTCTTTTTGTAGTCTCCGGTGTTGGCGGGAGTTGCATACCATTGTACGCTTGACATATCTATACTTTTCGGATCATCGCTTCGCATATTGTAATACAATTTTGCGGGTGCATTGGGTTTTACTACATTTATGTAGTTATCCAGCATTTCCTGTGTTTTGGATGACAACAGTCCCCAACGGATCAAATCGTATTTACGGACAGCTTCACCCGCTAACTCCCATGCACGTTCGTCTACAACGGCATCAAAGAAGTCTGCGGAAGAAATTCCGTTGACATAGGCTTGCGCATTGGCTTGATCGGCGGTATCAAACGCACGGCAATGAACCTCCATTAAGGCATCACGGCCTGTTTTTCCGCAAGTGGCAGTACCGATAGCGTCGGGACCGAACAATTCGTTCATAACTTCGGCATACATCAACAATACATCCGAATAACGCATTACTACCCAGTTGATGCCATATCCTTTCTTGGCACTGGCATTTTTGTTCTGCTTCAGCCATTCTTCGCTCATTTTGCGCACATCCCACTTGGCTACATACAGTTGGAAAGGTTTGTTACCTGCCATTTTTTCGATATCCGGGGTATCTTTATCATTACCTTCAATGGTATAGTTGGCGCATGTAATGTCGCGACGCAGGTCTTTATGGTCGAATGACCAGAAAAATGGAGCTGTCAATTGTACTTTTGCACTTGAGTTGCCATATCCCCAGCTTGCAGAGTTGTTATCTTTCGCGTTGAGGCGTACGCCAATAGTATATCCCATTTCACCGGATGTACCCAGTCCATGGGCAACTTCATAAAGGTTTTCGTAATATTGGTTGTCTAAGGTACGTTGATTGATTCTATACCATTCGTCTTCGAAAGAAGGGTTCAGCTTATGAGGACCGTCTTTGATGATTACGTCCAGATGAGTCAGCGCTAATTTGTAAAGTTCTTCTCTTTTGGCTGCATCGGGGCGTTGGGTAGGATAGGACGGATCACTGCCGGGCATGGTTTCGTATCCTTCTTTAGCTGTTTCGCGGATGGAGTAGCCGGCATAGGATAAGGCGATACGTGCCAACAGGCCGTGCGCAAATCCTTTAGTGGCGTGTTCTGTTGTATAGCCATCCATTCCTGCCCAAGGTAATGCGGCGGCAGCCGTTTCCAAATCGCTTAACAAGCGCTCATAGATAACATCGCGGTCTGTCTTTTCCAGATATAAGTTTGACCCGTCTTCTTTGGTCGGTTCAAACTTCATGGGAATATCGCCGTAGGTTTTGATTAAGTCATAATAAACCATCGCGCGAATGGTAAGCGCCTCGCCTTTATAGTGAAGTAATGTGTTGTAGTCAGAATTGTTCTTATCGGCCATAATAGGACTTTGGTCTACGGATTCAATCACAACGTTGGCGCCTTCTATGATTTTGAACATGGATTGCCAGTTGTTGTCCAGGCGGCTCCATGTAGTAGAAGGATTATAGTTGGACGCGCCTCTGTCTTCTGCGTTGGTGAAGTCTTCCAATTTGGTGGCATCTACCAATTCGATGTCGCTGTTGGTGGAAAAGTTCAATGGCATACGGCAACCGTATGTATGGTCTAAAGTCAATCCGGCATACATATTGTTCATCACTTGTTGTATGTAGACTGGTTTTAGAGCCAAATCGCTTTGATCTATTTCAGAGGGTGATTTCTGGTCTAAGAAATCGGAACAGGATGTAATTCCCATTACCCCTAAACATATTAATATGGTCTGATATATTTTTTTCATAATTGTATCTTCTTATGTGATTAGAAAGTTAAGTTGATGCCACCTACGTATGAACGGCTCTTGGGATATGCGGCAAAGTCGATACCCGGAGTCATCGGAGTGCTGGTACAGCAGTCAACTTCGGGATCTGCGCCGGAGTAGCTTGTAAAGCAATACAAGTTGTAACCTGTTACGTATATGCGTAAGTTTTGAATGTTGAACTTGTTAATCCATTTCTTCGGAAGGGTATACCCTAAAGTAACGGTATTGATACGCAGGTAAGAACCGTTCTCCACTGCTTGGTCTATCAAGGGCATTTTGGTGATGGATACCGGGTTCCAGTTGGTAACTCCTGCATTGATTTCGTTCAGGCGTGAGACAATGGCTTCTTCTCCCATTTCCTTGATTGCGGACGAACTGAGTAGGTTACGGCCTGTTGACGGATCGATGGCCGTATAGCGGTTGCCATAGTTGTAGTTGCTGTTCAGATTCCAGTTGCGCTTAGTATCGTTATAGTAGCTTGAAGCCAATTTTGCGGCATTCACGATTTTGTTTCCGAAAGAGTAGTTGCAGAATACACCTAAATCGAATCCTTTGTAGTTACCATTGATACCGAAACCACCGGTCCAGGGCGCGATTGTATTACCGAGACGCTGTTTAACGGGTTTGCCATCCTCGCCTACTTTAAGTTTGACTGCGCCGGGAGCGGCAACTCCTGTGATACTTGTACTGTTGGGCACACCTTCTTTCAGCGCATAAGTGCCTTTGCTTTGGTCGAATGTGAAATCGGAAGCTGTGTAAATGCCTTCTGTAACGTAGCCGTATACTTCACCCAAGCGTCCGCCTTCTTCGATAAGGAAATCATCGGTACTTGCAGCGCCGCTGCCAGCCCACTTACTGCTTTGCCACCATTTAGACGTTCCGTCTGAGTTCAGCTTGTCAATTTTACCGCGGTTATAAGAGATATTGAAGTTTACATTCAATCCGTAATCTTTATGGTCAAGTAAGGTGGCATCGAGTTGTAATTCAACACCTTTATTGGAAGTCTGCCCGAAATTCTTGTATTGGTAACTGTATCCGGAGCCTGCCGGGATGGTTGTCTTCATCAACAAGTCTTTGGTGGTGTTCCAATAGAAATCCAACGAACCGGAAAGGCGATTGTTCAGGAACCCGAAGTCAAGACCTAAGTTGCGTGATATGGTAGTCTCCCATTTCAGGTTAGGATTGGAAAGCGCATCACCCGGTTGTAAAATAATACTTGCCTGTTCATTAAAGTAAATGTTACTGCTGCTTGTGCCGCCTAATGAGTAAGTTGTGTACATGGCGCCACTCGGGATACGGTTGTTACCTGACGTACCAAGACTTAAACGGAGCTTTAAATTAGAAAGCCAGTCATGGGTACCCTGCATAAATGATTCATCGTAGACACGCCATGCAAATGCGCCTGAGGGGAAGTAGCCCCATTGGTTGCCTTTTGCAAATTTAGACGAACCGTCGGCACGCATTGTAAAGGTGAACAGGTATCTATCCATTAATGTATAGTTGATACGTCCGAAGTAAGAGTTTAAGTTGTCTTTAATTCCGATGTATGTTTTGGTGGGCAGAGAGGTACCATTACCTAAATTAGCTAACACTTCGCCGGGAGTTGCGGTACTTTCAAAATTAACGGCTGTAAGATAAGTACTGTTATCCTGGCTTGAAGATGTTTCCTGTCCGATCATTACGTTCAAGCGGTCTCTTTTATTGAACAGTGACTTGTTCTCGTAGGTTACGGTATTTGCGATACGCCAGTTTTTATTATTTACTTTACTGATATACGCTTGAGGAGCGCCATCGTATTTGTACTTGGAATTGACGGAAGCAATACTTCCCCATACTTGGTCGGTATTGTCAAACTTCCAGCCGTATCCGAACTCTGAACGGAAAGTTAATCCCTTGACAGGTTCCCAGTTTATGCCTCCATTGTAGTTCTGGCGGAAACGGGTTTGGCGTTTATAGGTGTCATTCAGACGTTGTAACGGGTCGTAACGTGTACTTGTGGCATTTTCGTCATCATCGGATGTGTCTACCACCTCGATGGGTGCATAGATGATGGAACGGGCTACCAACGAGTTGGATGCGCTTGTGTCATTATCTGAACCACCGCTCAGGCCGTCAATCTTTTGGTGTGTCAGTCGGGCGTTGAAGTCAAAGCTCAGCCATTTGTTGATTTTAGTATTGATTTTTGCATTGATATTATTCTTGGAAAAGCCGGAGCCCTGCATGATACTTTTTTCATCGTTGCGGGAGTAGCTGATGTTGAACTTGGTATCTTTTGTACCGCCGCTTACACTTACATTGTATGCTTGCTGGTTACCGGTACGTCCCCAAAGTTCATCTTGCCAGTCAGTTCCCTTTATGGATTTGTAGATGTCCAAGTCTTGCCAGTCACCATAGCTGCAATCTTGTCCGCCAACTAATTCATATTGATATAATACATAATTGTATGGGTCCATTACATCAATGTGTTTTGCCATTTTACGGATACCGAATGATACGCCGGCGTTAACTTCTATCTTACCCTCTTTACCGGATTTTGTCGTAATGATGATTACACCGTTGGCTCCGCGGGCACCGTAAATGGCTGTGGAAGAAGCATCCTTCAAAACATCTACGGATTGGATGTCTGACGGAGCTATATCGCCAATGCTGGATACGGGGAAACCATCTACGATATATAAGGGGGAGTTGTCTTGTGACAAAGAACCGCCGCCGCGTACACGAATACGGATATCCGCATCCGGAGAACCTTCCGTTTGAGTAATTTGTACACCGGCCATCTTACCCTGTAATGCTTCCGATGCATTGGAAACAGGCACCGCCGACAGTTGTTTGGCGCTTACGGAAGCAACAGACCCGGTCAGGTCTTTTTTCTGTACTGTTCCATAACCGATAACTACTACTTCATCCAAAGCTTGTGAGTCATCATCCAATACTACATTGATTTTTGTCTGTCCTTTCAGAGCAATTTCTTGTGTTTTCATTCCCACATAAGAAATGACCAAAGTTGAATTGGCAGGTACACTTAAAGTGAAATTACCGTCAATATCGGTAATCGTACCATTACCGGTATTTCCTTTTTGTACTACAGAGGCACCGATAACGGTTTCTCCCGTCTTGTCTTTCACAGTACCTTTTACGGTTACATTCTGCGCCGATACACTGAGCGATATCATGGCTACTAATAAAAATAGTAGCGCTGTGCGCATGTTTTTCATTTTAGACATTCTTTGCATGTTCGTTTATTAAAAAGTGATTATTCTCTTAGTCGTGTGTCATACACACTGTTAATTCATCGGTGCAAATGTAGATTAATGTGAAAAGTCCTTTGTGGAATATTTGTTTTTAGGTACGTATTTTTTGTTCTCTGTAATGATTTGTGGTACTAAATCAGCTTGAGGTATGTTGCAGAGCAGAAAAAAGGAGAATACATCGTATTCTCCTTTACACTTAATGATTCATAGGCCGGGTGGAAAGCGTATATTTCTTTCCGACATCGGTAGTGATGTCGTAAATGTAAGTTTCTTTGTATTGAGGTATGGATAGCGGAGCATTGGCGGCGATTAGCGGCTTTCGTATCGGTTGCGGCTGAAGGAGCGGATTATTGCACGGTGCTTGTTCCACCGGTTCCAGTTTTTCTCCATTCAAATATAGGGGAGAGCCGGTACGTATGCGTAGGGTACCTCCGATGGTGGAGCATATGGTAGCTGTTTGCATTTGCCCCTTTTCCCATTTCATTTCTTCCAGCAGGAAACCGCCGCGACAGCGAATTCCTTTTATAACGCCACGCTCCCACACATCGGGCAACGCGGGCAGAAGATGGACAGCACCGTCGTGGCTCTGTACAAACATCTCGGTTATGCCGGCCGTACAGCCGAAGTTGCCGTCTATTTGGAAAGGCGGGTGAGCGTCGAACAGATTAGGATACGTACCACCGTTTTGTCCGCGTTCATCGGTGGTGGGGTGAAGCTGTTCGGTAATCAGTTTATAAGCATGATTGCCATCGAGCAGCCGTGCCCATAAGCAGACTTTCCATCCCATAGACCAACCGGTAGAGTGGTCGCCGCGGGCGGTCAGTGATGTCTTGGCGGCTTCAAAAAGGACAGGGGAGTGATAGGCGCTGATTTGACGGCCTGGATATAATCCCCATAAGTGGGATACATGTCGATGATGGTCTTGAGGATTGTCCCAGTCTTCCATCCATTCTTGCAGTTGTCCCCAGCGTCCTACCTGCATAGGGGCTAAATGGTTGGCTACGGTTTGCAGGCTGTCTGTGAAAGCTGTGTTTTCATTCATTAAGTTGGCGGCTTGAATGGTATTGTAA
>OJIX01000509.1_pt1 | contig 16977 bp, 18 predicted proteins | sample 1595981 | NCBI WGS metagenome assembly OJIX01 (sample SAMEA4350138, study PRJEB24818) | metagenome | biome: human; feature: gut; material: faeces | place: Denmark | collected 2013-09 | reverse complement strand
CGGTTGCCCCGACAGGGCCGGTGTCACCGCGCTCTCCCTTATCACCCTTCGGCCCCTGAGGACCCGCGGGCCCCTGTTCCCCCTTTGGCCCGGGAGGTCCCACCACGGTGGGGATTCGGTTTACGGCCTCTTCCGCCGCTATCCTGCTTTGTTCCGCTGACTGTGCGCTTTCTGCTGACTCCCGGGCTTTTTCTGTTGCGGTCGTTGCATCCCTGGCTGCATTACCGGCTGCACTTTCTGCCGTCTTTCTTGACAATTCAGCATCTGCTGCACTTTGTGATGACTCACTGGCTTTTTGAGCGGCCGCAGAGGCCGAGGACGAGGACGCCTCCTCTGACTGCTTTGCAGCGGCTGCACTTTCTGCCGCCTGCCGGGCTGACTCCGATGCATCCCCTGCTGAAGTGTCAGCATTTGCAGCGCTCTCTTCTGCCTGACTGGCTGATATGCCGGCATTCCTCGCTGATGTCTCCGCCTCTCCGGCATTCTTCTTCGCCTCCTCTGCGTGACGCGCCGCTTCTTCCACCATCAGTTCAAAACGACGCATTGCCTCCGGCCGGACGTCATCCTCCGACATGGCACCGAGAAAATCATTCAGCGTCCCCGGTTGAGAATCTTCATACACGGTGATGGTCCCGGCATGTGATGGAGGGAATCCCTCCACCAACAGAGTGACGCTGTACTGACCATACTCGACGTCCATGCTGTAACGCCCTGCCTCATCCGGATTTTCAGAGGCCACCGTGTTCACCACCACCGTGGTGCTGTTACGTCTGGCTTTCAGTTGAATGGTGCAGTTCTGTATTGGTTTTCCTGTGCCGTCTTTCAGCACACCTGAAATCTTTACTGCCATATTCACCCCACAAAAAAGCCCGCCTGAACCGGCGGGCTGTCATAACACTGTGTTACCTGGCTAATCAGAATTTATAGCCGACACCCACGATGAAACCGTCAGTGCGCCAGTCGCCACTGCCGGAACCTTCATAAGCAAGGTCAATAACCACCGTCTCTACGGGACTGAACTGAATCCCGGCATTCCAGGCCGGCGACAGATGACGCGCAGTATGACCATCACTGGCGGTGGTGGTCTCCTTCACATACCCCGGTTTCACTTCATCACGCCGGTAATCCTGAACACTGTCAGACCAGCGGGTGTACGCCATCCCGGCCATGCCATAGAGACTGACCCGCTCACTGAGCTGCCAGACAGGGCCGGCCATCAGACTGACATAACGACCGCGCAGGCTTTCATAATGGAAGGTATTTTCACCCGTCTTCATCGTGTCACTTTTCTTCACCGATGCATAACTCAGCGCGACAATGCCGCCCAGGTGATCCGTGAACTCATAACGGTATTTCACATTAATCCCTTTCAGATCGCCGGCCCTGATGCCGGTACCGGAAAGCCCTGGCGTACCGTCCGGGTGCACCTGTGTGTACCCCACAGAAAATGCACCGTGTCCGCTTTCAGCCTGTGCAGGAAAGGCAATTCCTGCCAGCAGGGTAGTAAACAATAATATCGTTGCGTATAAATGCCGCATGATTACCTCTTTGTTTTCAGTCAATAAAAAAGGCACCTCCTGAGGTGCCCGTCCGGGTTAATAAACCGTCAGCTGATACTGATCCCTGCCGTGGATTTTTTCATGACCACAACCAGTAAATCACTGATGTACGTTGTCGGCGTCCAGTTGTTCGCACCGGCCGACGACACATTAAACGTCAGGGTGACATGACCCCGCCCTGCCGGCATATCTATCACCGATGAGAACACCCGGCTGACATCCGTTGCCGGTTCATGGAAAATCTCAACCCCGTTCTTCAGCACCTGCAGCTTACAGGTGGAATACCAGTACGACTGCTGATTCGGGCTGTTGAAATTCTGGTGTTTCGTCCCGCGAAACAGCACCGGGGGAATGATAATCTGCCGGTCGAAGCCCTGGTCATCGTAAACTGTGACGGTTACCGTACCGCTGGCATAACTGTTATTCCGGGGAAAGGCTTTCCCCACCGTCTTCACCAGGTCGCCTTCAATCTGGTTTGCAGACAGTTTCCCTCTGATGACACAGTTCTCGTTAATGGTGACATTATTGAGCGTGCCGGTATTCGCGGTAATTGCTCCGCTGATATCCGCGTTCCTTGCCGTCAGCTTTCCTTCCGGCGTCAGGGAAAATGCTGGGGGATTGCCGGACGAGGTGATGCTCACCGCAAACAGTCGTTTCAGGAACACGTCGTTCATGAACAGCTGATTCCCCTGCGCCACAAATAACGGAGTGCTGTTGCCGCTCTCCGGATTTATCATCGCGATACGGTCAGCCAGCAGCAGTATGTTGCTCAGTGGCTGGCCATCAGTATCCTCAATCCCTGCACCAATCCCGGCCACATAAGGAATGCCGTTTTTGGTTTTTTGTACTTTCAGCATGTAGAGTGCAGCCAGGTCATCATTTGTGTCCTTCTGCACGCGCTGTATCTGCTGTATGGTGGCGCTCTGGTTCTCCAGTGTTTTGTTGACCGTCTGTGTGATTTCATTGCGGGTTTCCGTGATGCTGGTCTTCATCTCCGCCATCTCATCTGCAAGCTGGCTGTTATCTATCAGTTCCCACAACCTCTGAGCCAGATGCAGTTTTCCTATTTTTTCCCGGAAAATTTCCAGATACCCTTCACCATCATTACTGGCCTGCCCGCTGGCTTCCACAAACGCAGACTTGCCCACCAGATTGACGCTGCGCACATAAAACCAGAAATCCGTCCCCGGCTTAATCCGGCTCCCCTGGACAGTCCACTGACTGCCGGTCCCCAGATAACGGGCAGATTTTTCCACCTGTGCCGTGTTCGTGATGCGTTTTTCGGAGAACCAGAATTCAAACTGTACCGTCGGGTCATACACCGCCAGCACCGGTACCGCCGTTATCTGAAAATACCCCGGCGTCAGTTCAATGGTGGCGGGTTTTGCTGGCGCGTTAATCCGGAAGGTGGTGGTGGCCGGTTCGCCCTGCTGGCCATAACTGTTAATTGCCCTGACTGTCAGGGTGTATTCCCCGAGCGGCAGGCCACTGAAACGGTGCGCCGTGTCTGCGGTGATGGCGGTGGTCACCAGGCGGCTGTTTTCACCGCTTCCACTGGTCAGGCGCAGACTGAAGCGCACACCCTTCACCACCCGCGGCGTGTCCCATTTCGCCTGTGCCAGATACTGACCGTCAGCCGCGCTCACCTCCACCGTCAGGTGCTGCACTGCCGGTGGAATAACGCTGTTCAGGGTGCCTGACTGCGGCTCAAAGCTGGCCCCGTTATCCACGATGGCTTCTTTTTCCGGTACGTGCTGCACCGCCGTGATGGCAAAGGTGCCGTCCGTGTTTTCCCGGATGGAGACACAGCGGAACAGGCGACGACGCAGTGACGGCAGGGAGAGCCCCCATACACCGTATGTCTCCACACCATCAGGCAGGGTGCTGACCTGTATCCGGTCCGGCGCGGGGTGTGCAGTGATGGCCACGCTCACCGGCCTACCGCTGCCGTTAATCAGGTTCACCGTGGCGGCACCTGTCTCCGGCAGGGTCACCTCACGGTCCAGTGTCAGGGTGCGGCGGGCGGCATCGATGGACAGGATACGTCCGCCGGTCATGGTCCCGGCATAGTCGTTATCACAGATTTCAATAATGTCACCGGGTGTGTGACGCAGCCCCTGTGACCCGAGCGTGAAATCCACCGTCTGCGTTTCCAGCAGTCCGGTCTTTATCACCCACAGCCCGGCACGGTGGGCCTGACCGCGACTGGTGCAGCCGAACGCATCCATCTTCAGCAGGTTGCGCCCGTAGCGCAGTATGGCTTCCGGGTCTTCCACCAGTTCCGTGGAGGTCTGCCAGCCGTTCTGCGGGTCGGTGTAATTCACCTCCACCGCCGTGTGGCGGTCCTTCAGGGCGCTGAAGCTGTAGCGAAACCCCACGCCGTTATCATCCACCACCACATCGCAGTTGGTGTACGGCCACACCACATCCGACGGGCGGTCCTGAACGAACGTCAGCGTCTGGCCGTTCCATACCGGCATACAGCGCATCGCCGAGCAGAAATCACTGAGAACGTCCCACGCCTTACGCTGTTGTGACAGGTACGCATTAAAGGTCATCCGCGGCTCTGTGCCCCCGAAACCATCCGGGACCGTCTGGTCGCAGTACTGCGCAATGGCATACAGCGCCCATTTGTCCACGTCTGCCGCCCCCAGACGTTTTCCCATGCCGTAGCGCGGGTGAGTCAGCATGTCCCACAGGCACCAGGCCGGGTTGTTGCTGTATGCCGGTTTCAGGCTGCCGTCCCAGATGCCGCTGTACGTGCGTTTTTCCGGGTCATAGTTTGACGGTACCTGGATGATGCGACCGCGGATATGGTAGTTCACCGTCATCTGCTGACCGCCAAACTGCTCCGCATCCACCTGCAACCCCACAATCGCCGTGTTCGGGTAGCACTGTTTCACATCGATGATTTCGGTGTATGACGACCAGAGCGTCTTATTCTGCAGCTGGTCCGAGGTGTTGTCCGCTGTCTCCCGGACCATCCGGATGTTAAAGGGCCGCTCAGGCAGATTCTCCAGAATCACCGACGCCAGGTACTGTGAGGTGGTCTTGCCGTTAATGGTGACATCCTTTTCCGTCACCCAGTTACCGTTACGCTGCAACTGAATCAGCAGTCGGACAGAAGAGGGATTACGGTCGCCCTTTGAGGTGGTCTCCAACAGTGACTGCACCCCGAAGGTGACCCGCAGGCGGTCAATGTTCGCGGACGTAATGGTGCGCGTCACCGGCTTTACCTTCGTCACTTCCACGCCCAGTGCGGTTTCCGCCCCGGAGGACTCAAAGCCTTCAGGTGGTGTCTGCTCCTGCTCCCCGGCGCGCCAGACCGCTGTCACACCATGTATCACAGGATTGCCGTCCGTGTCCGTCAGCGGGGTTTTGTTCACCAGGATACTCTGCAGCCCCTTCACCGGACCTTCAATCGGCCCTTCACCAATGGCATCAATCACGCTCATCATCTGCGTGGACTTAAGATTGTCCTTTACCTCAACCGGCGTGTGCGCCCTGCCGCCACCTTTACCCATAATGTTCCTCTCAATTGGTATTATTAATCGCAGTGATAGGATATTGCACAGCTATTGCGCGATATCATCAGAACGCTGTTTGTTACCCTGTAACCAGCAAGCTCAGTCTGTTAACGGAATTAATGAGGGTTTTATGAAATGTAAAATCATTGCTGCCATTGCCATGCTGACAGCAGCATCATGCGGATACGCAGCAGAACAGGAAGTCCCAATGAACCTTGTCAGTGCTGACGGAAAAGAAGTCAGCATTGGAAAAATAACCATTCAGGAGACCCCCTACGGTCTGCTGTTCACACCAGCCCTTCACTCTCTGTCTGAAGGCATTCATGGTTTTCATGTGCACGAAAAAGGAAATTGCGCCCCGGCACTGAAAGACGGAAAACCGGTCGCAGCATTATCGGCTGGCGGTCACTTTGACCCGAAAAACACCGGCAAACATCTTGGCCCCTGGTCTCCGGATGGACACCTGGGCGACCTCCCTGCGCTGTTCGTGACGCATGACGGAAAAGCGAACTACCCGGTCCTGGCCCCGAGACTGAACTCATTAAAAGAGATTAAAGGGCGTTCTCTCATGCTTCATGCTGGCGGTGATAACCATCATGACCATCCGGAGCCCCTGGGCGGTGGTGGTGCGAGAATGGCCTGCGGCATCATTCAATAATCAGTCAGGTAAGGGGCGGGCCCCTTACCTTTATTCCTCAGGACGATAAATCCTTTCTCCCTGAAAAGAACGGCGCATCCTCCCTCTCTGAGTTAATGTTTTTGTCGTGACATAAGAATAATTCCTTACACTCAATCTTCGTAACTCTCCCGCAGTTCCTGTCCGTGAGCACTGCGGGATTTTTTCGCTTTTATGCCTGCCGCCCGATAACCACCACCTTCCCGTCACCGCCTTCATCACGGGTACTGATGTCCTGGGATATACGGCGGGAGCCAACCAGCATTTCACCGTAAGGCACCGGCATCGGGTTCCCCTGGGCAATCATGTTATCCAGCGAGGAAAAGTACGTGTTCTGTCTGCCGTTATCCGTTGCGCGGTAATCCGGTGTTTTTGCCTTCGGGGCCAGCATCTGGGCCACACCGCCCAGAATCATGCTGGCCCCCAGTGAAAACAGCATCGTGGTGGCAGAAAAACCACCGGCTGCCAGGGCTGAACCCCATAACGCCATTGATGCCCCGGCAGTGAAGAAAGAGCCCACGATGGCTGCCGCCCCCAGCACAATCTGCAGTCCACCCTTTCCGGCCCCGGCCAGTCGCGGCACAATGTGGATGACCGTTCCCTCACCCAGCTGTTCGTGAAGACGGGCGTACACCGCCTCCGGTGCCGTGTCCTCACCGCGAATACGTATCTGGTACCAGCCTTCGTTCATCTGACGGCGGAATCCCGGCATCTGCATCGACAGGGCACGGATGGCTTCCGCTGCCGTGTTCACATACAGGCTGAGGCGGCGGCCAAATCGTTGTAAATCCCCGTGAAGGCAGATGCGGACCAGTGGCGGTGACGCCAGACAGAATGCGTTCGTCGTTGCCATTTTTCAGAATACCTCTCCCGTTTACTCAGTTGTTCAGGCAGATGGTGAAGCAGTTCACCGTTGCCGCAGTAAATGGCGGCATGATTGGCCACCGATGCGCCAAAGCAGCACAGCAGGATATCGCCCGCCTGTGCAGAGGACAGGGGCACCCGGTAAAAGCCGGTGACCGCCATATTGTCCAGGTAAAGGTTCTGACCGTTGCGCCACCAGTCATCCTCACGCTCAAAATCCGGCATATCAATTCCCGCCAGATGGCAGGCATCCCGGAACAGCGTGTAACAGTCCGTCACCCCGTGCTCAAAGCGCCGTCCTGTCAGATGTGGTACACAGCGGAATTTATGAATTTCCCCCCGGCAGACCAGCCACCAGGACAGTGCACTTTTTATCTGCAGCCGCCGGTCGGCCTCGCTCAGCCAGGGCAGACCACCGGGATGACTGTGGACCAGTGCCACAATCTCCCCCTGCATCTCTGCCCACAGCCAGTCTTCCGGTGCAATACGAAAATACGCCTCCGGCTCTGCAGAGATATTCACACAAGGGATATACCGCTCCCCCTCCGGCGTTCTCACCACGAAGCCGCACGACTCCGCAGGCGCACACCGCCGGGCATGCGCCAGAATCGCTGATTCAGTCTGTGTCATAAACCGGGATTTACTGCGAAAGTTTATTAATGGAAAGGAAACCGCCAAAATTAGCCACCATGCCGCGCATCTCACACCCGCGCATGCACTTGCTGCATCTGTCCCTCCGGATATCCGTGGTGGGTTTATCGAACTCATCCGCCACCGCCCCGCCCGTGTAACCACACTCATCAGAGCGGTAGGTCCACATACAGGTGTTCGCCAGCATGATGCGACCGGGAAACAGCGCCCCGTCCGTCTCGGTCGGTGTGGCCAGCACAAACGAGGCCGTCATGGCCGTCAGCTCTGATAACTGCTCCACCACCCAGCGGTCGCTCAGCTCCTGCTCCGGGTCCGCTTCCGGATTGCCCGCCACAAAATTCACCGCATCCAGAAAACGCGCATACACCCGGCGGCGGACCACCGTGGCCCCCACCAGACTCTGCAGGTCTTCCGCCATCCCGGTGACCAGACCGAACAGATTGGACACCGTCATCGACGGTCTGGCACTGCTGCCCTTCCCGTTCATCTCAAAGCCGCTGCCGTCAATCGGGTATGCCTGGTACTTCCGCCCCTGCCAGGTGACCGGCTCCCCTTTTTCATTCAGCTCATTACAGAAAAAATACCGCTCACCACCCTGTACCGTCAGGTCGATTTCCCAGAGTACCACCCGCGGTGACTGCTCTGATTTAACCGACTCGTTCAGACTTTCTTCGTGAATATCCTGCATCAGTTCACCACCTGCTTAAACTCCGCGCTGAATTCAACCCGCAGCATGCGAACCCGTGATGACCAGGCGGCACAGGTCACCTTTATCTGCCGCCAGGCATAAGGCGGTGTCCACAGAAACGCCTTCCAGCCACCGTGCTCTGCCAGGAATGCCTCCAGATGTCGGGCCTCCTCCCGGGTCACGGAAAGCGTCACACGGTATGTTTTCAGGTCAGCATTCAGCCCCGCCGCCATACGCTGCGAATACCCGTCACCAAAACGCACTTCACGCACCGATGGCTGCGAGTTCACCTCCATATCCGGCTTCACTTTCCAGCGAAATGTTTTCATCGCCTGCCTCCGGAAAAGACGCCGCCATCACGCATCTGCGCCTGAATCTCATCCTGCGCCCCCTTGCGGGCCATGTCATACACCGCCTTCATCAGCTGCGGCCCCGCCTGTCCGTTGGTGCCGTCGTTCTGAATCACCACGTGATTGTTCTGATTAAAACTAATGCCTTCCGCCCGCCGCATCTGCGCCGGACTTCCGGCACCGCCCACATAACCACCTTCCGCATACCCGCGCATCAGACGATACAGGTTGCCGACGCCAATCCGGCTGGTTGCCTCCTTCGTGAAGACAAATTCACCACGGTGAACAATCCCCGCTGGCTCATATTTGCCACCGGTTCCCGTAAATCCTCCGGTCGCAAAATGGAATTTCGCCGCAGCTGCCTGAATGGCTGTACCGCCTGATGCGGATGCGCCGCCACCAACAGCCCCGCCAATGGCGCTACCGATACTCCCGACAATCCCCACCATTGCCTGCTTAAGCAGAATTTCTGTCATCATGGACAGCACGGAACGGGTGAAGCTGCGCCAGTTCTGCTCACTGCCGGTCAGCATCGCTGCCATATTCTGTGCAATACCGTCAAAGGTCTGCGTGGCCACGCTTTTAACCTGCGAAAAACTGTCCGTCGCACTTTCTGCCCACTCGCCCCAGCCGGACTTCAGACCGGCCATCCAGCTTCCACGAAGCTGCTCCTCCGCAGACCAGGTGTTCTTCAGTGCAGATGTGGCCTTCGCCAGCGCATCCGGATTATCACCGTACACGTCACGAAGGCGCTGCTCTTCCGACTCCCGCTGCGCCTGACGGTCGGTGAGTCCGCGGGCTTTTGCGCTGATTGCCGCCTGCTTCGCACTCTGCTGCTGTTCAAACCGCGCAGCCTGCTGTGCCAGCTCATTCAGCCGTTTCTGGTGTTCAACTTTGTCTCCCAGCTCAGCCAGCTGGCGTTTGTACTCCAGCGTCTCTTTCTCATGGGTCAGCAGGGATTTTTCCTGCTCAGATAACTGCCGTTTCGTGGCTGCCTCTTTCAGGACCGCATACTGATTTTCCGCTTTCCATAAATCGCGACGCTGCTGGCTGATTTTCTCATTCGCACCGCTGTGTTTTTCCAGCGTCCGGAGCTCGGTTTCAAGCGCCAGCAGGGCAGCATGCGCCTGGTCTTCCTGACGCTCACCGGCTGACACTTTGACTCCTGACGACTTCGGCTTTTTCAGCGTCGATTCATAATCCTTTTTCGCCGCCGCCATCAGCGTGTTGTAATCCGCCTGCAGGATTTTCCCGTCTTTCAGGGCCTTATTCAGTTCTTCCTGACGGGCGGTATATTTCTCCAGCGGCGTCAGCAGACGCTCATACGCCTTCTGCGCCTCTCCGGTATACTTCAGCTGTGATGCGTCCCGTTCGGCCCGGTCCCTGGCGGCCAGTTCACCGGCTTTTTCCATATCCGACTGCAGCGTGGCCGCTGCCAGCCCCAGACGGGCATTTTCCCGGTCATTCCATGCGCCCTGAAGGTTGGCCCGGAAAGAGGAGGTTTTACCGCGGCGCTGGCTCCGGCTCTGGTACCACTGCCATTTTTTATCCGCCTCATCAAATGCCTTCTGCGCACTGGCGAGCATATCCGCTGAGGACTCAGGACGACCGATATCCAGAATGGCATCCCACATCGATTTGAATGCCTTCCCGGTTTTATCCGCCCAGGTCTCCAGTGTCCCCATGTTTTCTTTCAGGCGACGGGTCTGCTCATCAAAGCCTTTCGTGGCAGCATCGTTCGCCGCCTGTAAGGCCCCGGCCTCATCACCGGAACGCTGCAGCTGCGCAACATACGCAATCTGCTCTGCCGTCACGTTACGGAACTGGCGCGCCATCGCAATCAGCCCCGACGTAGGGTCGGTGGTCAGCTTCCCGAAGGCTTCAGCGACTTTATCCACCTCCACACCGGATGCAGACGCAAAACGCGCGACACTCTGGTTGATGGCATCAAACTGTTCACCACCACGCACACCGGCATTCACCAGGGCTGTCAGTGACTCTCTCGCCTGGTTAAACGTCAGCCCTGCTGCCTGCCCGGCTCTTGAGAGAGTCAGCATACGATCGGCAGTCAGTCCGGACTGATTACCGGAAAGAACCAGGGTTTTATTAAACGCTGAAAGCGTGGAATCTCCCTGGTACCAGGCGTACACCAGCGCACCTGTCGCCACCGCCAGCGAGGTGACCCCGACCATCGGCAGGGTGATCGCACCGGCAAGCCCCCTGAACATGGGGATCATCCCGCCGAAGGAGTCCTTCACCTGACCGCCCTGTTGCAGCAGGATCAGCCAGGGATTCTGACCACCGGCAAGCTGCGTGGCGATATCCGTAAACTGTGCGGGCAGGGTTCGCATGGCCGCTTTATACTGCCCGACGGAAATCCCGGCTTTTTGTGCAGCCAGCGCCTGGCGGCTCAGGCCCTGTTCAACAGCACTGGCGGTTTTTCTGGCGTCGGTATCCAGACCTGAAAAATGACGCCTTACCCGGCTCATCTGCTCATCGAAACGGACAGCATCCAGACTCAGGTCAATAACAAGATCACCAACCGGCTGGGACATATCTCACACCTCCCGGAATCCCCGCTGAAGCCATCATTAATGCGGCATCATCCACCATGACATCCGCCACATCCGCAGACGATAAAATATCGCGCCCTCCGTCCCCACCGAACCGGACGCCTCCGGCAAGTCCTGCCGCTTTCTGCATCAGCATTTTGTCCTCATCCGGCCTCTCCACCTGCTCTTCCTCATGCCGGGGGACAAGCAGACTGAAATCAGAGGGATGCATATCCGGATCGCAAAAAAACAGGCTGAGTACAGCGTACGTCAGCCCGGAAAAATGCATATCCAGCTGGGTATCGTGAAAATAATGCATGCGGTAAAAATGTCGCCAGTCGGCATATTCGGTGGATGTCATCCCGGCAAGCATGGCGCGCCAGTCAGGCCTCCCCATCTCACGCGCCAGTCTGAGGGCAAAATTCAGCTCGCCGTCGAAGACTTTCCCGCAGAAAAATCATCATCAGTCAGCGCGTTATTTTTCGCCACTTCGGTAATATCCGTATCCACATGAACAGGCCCGCTCATCCCGGACAGACGCAACACCACATCTTCCGCCCGGGCAATGGCATCAGCAGGCCAGGTGGTCAGGACTTCCTGCTCAATCTGCATCACGGCCTCATTCATTGACGGTGACCCCGTTTTCTGCGGATGGTTATGCCACAGGGACATCGCCACCAGAAACGCGCCGGTTCTGACGAGATCTTCCACGCTTACCTGCAGGTTGCCGCTGGATTCTGCCTGTTCTGCACGCCGTTTCAGGAGGGCAAGATGCTCAATACGCTGCAGCGCAGACAATTCGGAAAGCGTGACAGACACACCGTTATATTCAAATTGTTCTGTTTTCAGAAACATGTATGACCTCCGTTTACCCTGCAGCGCCCGCTTCAGTAACGGTGACTTCAGCTACCGTGGCAAACTGACCATTACCGGAAATCACGGGGATACTCACTTTTCCAGCCTTAACCCCCGTCACAGTGATCACCATATCTTTCACAGCAATGGTTCCCGTTGACGGATCGGCGGAAACCGCTCTGAACGTCTTGTCTGTTGCACTTTCCGGCTCAAAAGAAACCGTCAGGGTGGTTGTTTTCCCTTTTGCCACCGTACCGGATGTCGGCGTCACCTTAATCGCACTGACCGGCGTAATTTTGCTGCGTTCTTCCGCCACGGAAGGTTTACCCACGTTGGTCACTTTCACCGTACGGGTGATCACTTCCTTCGCCGTTACGGCCTTACCGATACTGCTGACCCAGCCACGGAACACATCCACCGTGCCGTTCGGGAAACGGATTTTATAGGCCCGCACATCCCCGCTTTCAAACCAGCCTATAAGCCCTTTCTGACCTTCTTCTCCCGGTTTCCAGGCCAGCGTAAAACTGGTATCTCCTGCAGACTTCTGCCCCTGCCCGGTCGCGCTCCAGTCCGCGTCTTCATCATCCAGGTAGTTATCATCGTAGGATTCTGCCGTCATCTCGCCCGGCGTCAGATCCTTCACCTTAGCCAGTCGCTGCCAGTCATCATCTGACAACGGGTTTGCATAAGCATCACCCTTGCCGGTGTAAACCCACAGAGTGGTACCGGCACCTTTTACCGGCTCAAGGGGATTTGGTGTTGCCATATCGTCCTCACATCTCGTATGTAATGGAATAAGTCAGATCTGCAGAACTCCATAACGCCATATCGTCATCACGACGATACTCATAGCCCTGCGTAACCATCGTGGTAATCAGTCCTGCCAGTGCCGGGATCGCGGTCATCGCCGGGTAAATCCGGCTTTCCATCCACTGATCAAGCTCTGAATCCGGTACCTGTGCCGGTAAAAACACCTCAATATGCAGCGTGGCCCGCCAGGTATCTGCATCCAGCTCTTCACCGGTATACTCTGCATCCGTCAGATAAACCGCGATCGCAGGAAAATCCTCTTCGTCAAAAACAACGGGGCGACCATCAAACAGCGTCGCCCCGTGTTCATGCTGCTCGAGTGCATCCAGCACTGCGGCACGAATGTCAGTGTGTTTCATCGTTTTATTGCAATCCTCAGTTGTTGTTTCAGCGCGGATGCCAGTTCTTTAGGCAGGCGTTCACGCCGGATACGGTCAACATTCTCATCAAATGCCTGTTTCAGTGGGGCCGCCATCGGGATTTTCACCACATCAATGGGGTAACGGTTTTTCCCGGCCACACGCTGCATGACATGCCAGCGACCATTTTTTAATCGCTGAATAAATGCCCGCTGATACCGATGCTGACCGGCTTTAAGTATGCTGTTCGGGCGACGCCCCGGCATCCTGATCCCCAGCTTAATCACAGGGAGATCACCGCGGTTAACGATAATTCTGGCATTCGGATTTCTGACCGTGGCCCGTTTCAGTCTGGACCGTTCCTTTACCAGTTTCCGGCTCACCCTGGTCTCCCGGGCAACCTGTGACGAAGACTGATTAATCGCCGTTGTGGCCACGCGGTTAATGGCCATTGCTGAAGCCGCCGGAATGGCGTTTTTACGAACCCGGCTCAGATTTTCAATCGCCTGATCAAGCCCTTTTATCGCCATAATTCACCCTGCGTTTATCGTCGCCGGTTAACTGCCGGTGGTTGCCCACGGTTGAGCCAGAGATAACAACTGCCCCCGTCATCCGGAGAAACACGATCCACCCAGAATGTCTCACCATTAATGGTCAGCGTGTCACCACGCCGCACGGCACGAACCGTATCCGTCCGTACAAATAATGACGGGCAGCTTCCTTCAATACGGACCCCGCTACCGGCAAACCCCAGCGACTCCGGATCGTCAAAAACCCCCTGAACTTCGCTGCCACACTGTGCCCCCGAGGTGAACTGCGCACAGAGCCCCATCACTTCAACAATCGTGCTGTCCACCCCGGCAAGGGCAGCATCAAAGGCATTCTGAAAATCACGCATGCTCAGCCGTTCCGTGCTGTATCATGGCTGTCGCCAGTGGTGATGGCACCAGAACACGCATGCCCCGGTACGTCAGTTCAACGGGACGGCCTGTCTCCGGGCAATACCCCATCACATGCAGGCATTTCCGCACACGGACCGCTTTAACATCATCCGTAGCATCAGTGTTGTGCAACTGCTCACCATCGTCTGTGTGATTTTGCTCAGGCCCGCTCTCATCACCAGGCATAATGCCCTCCCGGGAAGCAGCAAGCTCCTCTTCCCACTCAGACACACGTTGCGCAATATCCGCAGCACTCCCCGACATATCCGCCTCGCGCCCCAGCAGGCCAGCCAGTTGACGAAGACGTTTCTGATTTTCTTCTTTTGTTGCCATATCAGCCCCCTGTGAAAAAAGACACGGGGGCATTTCGCCCCCGCTCACGGATTATTTCACCTGCACCACCACAAACTCATCCGGATCCGGCAGCACCATCAGCGGTGCGGACTGCGTCATGGTAAATTCACGGGCCGGATCGCCCACGGTCAGCCAGTGTTTCGGGTAACGGGAAGAAGCCACCACACCTTCGGACAACGCCTGCGCATCCTGAATGGCACCGTAACAACGGATCCCATCTGCAGCCGTATTTCCCAGGACCAGCGTGCCCTCCGGCAGATAACGTTTTTCGGTACCGTCCTCTGCCACATAAGACGTTTTCGCCACCACAATGGCCAGATCGCCGTAATACCCTTTGAAAGACACCACCGCCCCCAGGTCTTTCACTGCCGTTTCGAGTTGTGAATTTGAGCCGCGACGGGTATCCAGTTTTTCGCGGAACAGCTTAAAACCATTCAGCAGACGCCAGACAGTACCGTCCATAATGGCAATATTCACAAGACCGCTGGCCTGATCGCAGTAGAGGTCAATATCATGCGTCGGATCAAACGTATCACGGTCCTGCTCAGACCATTTTTTACCGTCGGCCTGCTCAATGTTATTTCCTTCAGAGCGTCCAAAATCCACCTCGACAGTATCAAACTGATCCCCTTCCATGGTGTATTTGCCATACAGCACGGCATTCACCGCCTGCATTTCTTCCACCTGGACAATGGCATGCTCTTCCTGTTTGAGGTTATCGGTGATGATACGCAGACGACGGTAGGCCGGGTCGTTCAGTTGAGCCGGATCTTCACCGGGAAGACGCTCAACCGCCTGCTGGTAATTAAATTCGTGTTTCGGCTTGACGTAGCCCGGACGTAACACGCGGGTTTCACCACCACGATGACGCAGCACTTTTCCTTCAACAACCGGGGAAACATAGGCCGCCACCGGCGTTTTTCCGGTAATTTTGTCCAGCATCACCTCTTCGGTATGGAAATTCACCGTACGGCGGAAAAACAGCTCCAGAAACAGCGCACGAAATTTCACTTTTTGTTCGGTATAACCGAGTAACTGGCGGGTCGTAAACAATCCCATAAATCAGTTCCTTTCATTCAGAAATCAGTCAGGCCACCGCGGTGGCCTGATAACGTGTTACGGCAGCGCCGCGTGACTCAGGGCACTGCCGGCAAAGGCATTTGCCTTTTTGTGTTCATCCACACTTTCAGGCCAGCGGATTGCCTCCGTCGCAAAGGTCCCCGACTTGTAATAGGTCAGTACCGTCTCTGTGCCTTCAAGCGGCAGTACCAGTATGCCAACTGCACTACCGGCTTTCTGTCCGTCCCAGACCACCAGTTTCCCGCTGGCTTCATCCAGCATCAGGGGCGTCAGTGCCGGTGTTGCCGAGGAAATCCCGCTGCTGCCTGTGGCGGTATGAGCCGGATCATTACCGGCAAAAATACGTACTTCCGCACGCTGTTCAGTGATGGTTTTCGTTACCATATTGTAAAAACCTCCTGTTGATGGTCAGCACTGACTTCATGGCATGGCCATGAGCATTTTCACGTCCGCATCACCGTCTGCTGACGTCTGTGGCACGCCACCCTGTACCGCAGCCGGTGAATGGTTCGCCATGATGCGTTCAAACAGGGCGGTTGTGGATGCAGAGACCGGTTCTGCCTTACCTGATCCCGCAGCCAGCACAGCCCGGGCGCTCTCCACAGTCATTCCCGGGCAGGCAGCCAGCTGTTCAGCCTGCGCCTCAGCCCCTTTTGCCTCATCCAGTGCCATGATCTGATCACGGAGTGAGGGTCCGGCATCCGCCTGCGGTGAAGCAGCCAGGATCGGGCGGGCTTTTTCCACCGTCATCTCCGGCATCGCCGCCAGCGTTGCCGCCAGTTGTTCACGACCGTTCGCTTCTTCACACGCCATAATGCGATCGGCTTCACTCTGCGTGGATGCCACCGGCTGCTGCGGTGCCGCCGCAGCCAGAATCGCCCGGGCCTGTGCAACGCTCATGCCCTGTTGTCCTGCCAGCATCGTGGCAAGCTGTTCACGTCCTTTCGCTTCCTGGCATGTCAGGATCCCCATCACTCGCTGGTTCTCCTGCGCGGCGGCTTCCGTTGCAGTTAATTGCGGCATAGTGCCTCCTCTGACATTACTGTTCAGCGCCGTGGCCATCACACTGATGGCATCCGACGCATTGACTAATTCATCCGCCAGCCCGGCATCAATGCCGGACTGACCTTCAAAAACGGCGGCCTCTGTTCCCGTGACGGCATCAACAGACAGACCGGTAAACATCGCCACTTTTTCGGCAAACATCCGGCGCGCCGCATCAATGCGCTGCTGCATGTCCTGGCGAACCTCTGCCGGTAAGGCTTCAAACTGATTGCCATCCACCTTGTGCGTCCCTGAGTAAATCAGCGTGATATCCACACCGGCCTGCGCCAGATGACCGGCATAGCTGACATGGCTCATCATCACGCCAATGGAGCCGATACGGGATGTCTGGGTAACCAGCCGTCGGGAGCAGGCCGACGCCAGCAGCATGGCTGCAGAACAGGCCGTGTCATTGCACAGTGCCCAGACCGGCTTCTGCTGACGGAGGCGGTAAATCATGTCAGCGCAGTCAAACGCGCCGGCGGCCTGCCCGCCCGGACTGTCAATGTCCAGCAGTATGCCCCGCACCTGGCTATCTACTGTCAACGACGGATGAAAAGTGATCCACTTATATCTCCACCAACGGCCCAATATTGATCCACCGTTTTACTCAGGATTAGCTTCTGCTATAACCCCGGCTTTTCGTTTCTGTCTGAGCCGATAGCTT